>Ga0074045_10005423_pt1 | contig 11144 bp, 11 predicted proteins | sample BogForMeECP23OM2_FD_94442 | JGI IMG/M metagenome (GOLD analysis project Ga0074045, IMG submission 94442) | Bog forest soil microbial communities from Calvert Island, British Columbia, Canada - Bog Forest MetaG ECP23OM2 | ecosystem: Environmental > Terrestrial > Soil > Wetlands ...
CGCCGATGATCAGGAGTTGGCCTTCGTTCCGGCCCTCGAAGTAGAGGATTACGAGGCAGCCAAGGAGTTCTTGAAAAGCTCGGGTTGCGATATTGTCCGCGAATGGCCGAAGTCCAAGGCCCTATACTTCCGGGATCCGTTGGGCCAGCTCATCGATATCAAGGAAACTAAGTGGATGTAGCAGACCAGTCGCTTTAGCAAGCAGTCGGGGAAACACACTGTGCACCGGATAACGCTCGGCGATTTTGAACTTACGGTCCTTACGGACGGCATCTACCACAATGATGGTGGTGCCATGTTCGGCGTTATTCCTAAGGTGATGTGGGAGAAGCGGGTCACACCGGATGAGCGCAACCGAATTCCGCTGGGCCTCAACTCGCTTCTTGTGCGCACCGGCGAGCACAATGTGCTGATTGACACGGGCATTGGGAGCAAGCTAAACGACAAGCGAAGGGCCATCTATGACCACCAGGAGCGCCTTTTGAACAGCTTTGCCGAGGCTGGTGTCTCGCCTGACGACATCGACATTGTTGTCAACACGCATCTGCACTTTGACCACTGCGGCTGGAACACGTACTACAAGGATGGCAAAACGTTGCCGACATTTCCCCGCGCTCGGTACTGCGTGCAGGAAGGCGAGTTGCAGCACGCGCACGAACAGCACGAGCGCGACCGTGTCAGCTACATGACCGATAACTACGATCCGCTGGTCGCAAACGGGCAGATGCAGTTGTTGAGAGGGGACAGGGAGATTGCGCCCGGCATTTCGGTGAAGGTCTATCCCGGGCACACGCGTGATCTGCAGACGGTCATTCTGCGCAGCGGGGGGAAAGTAGCCTGCTATCCCAGCGATCTGGTGCCTGACATGCACCACCTCGAGCCCATGTGGGTGCTGGGTTACGATCTGTATCCGCTGCAGAGCATCGACAACAAGCACCGCTTCTACGGTGCCGCCATACCGGAGAACTGGTTGGTGGTGTTCACCCACGATGGGCAGACGCCGTGGGCGTATCTGGAGCTTGGCGACAAGGGGCTGCCCCGGGCACGGGCGGTGGAGAAAACCTCGCGTAGCGCGTTGTAAGACAGCCGGACCGACTCGGAATTTGTGTTAAATCCCAGGGCGTATGCCAGCGCTAAGTGTTCAAGCCCCTGCCGACCCAGGCTAAGCGTCGCTAAAGCCACCGTTCTCCGCGCGGGTTCATGGTGTCGTAGGTAGCCGGCGTTCGTCTACATCACAGACACCGGGGCCGGCGACTTGTTCGGTTTGAGGTAGCATGGTCGTGGTTTTGAAGCCAAGCCTACTCACAAGATATACACCTTAGCGCTATTTACAAAGTTAATTGAATCCTACAATGTAGGACTACTAAGCTGTAAACTGGGAAGGCTCACGCAATGGGCAAGAAGAGCAAGAAAGACAAGAAAAAAAAGAAGCGCGCTGAGGGGAGTACCTCAAAAACCATCGACCTGCAATCGGTCGAGATGCCGACACCTCCCAAGCCGCTAAGGCCAGCCGACATTCGCACCTTGCGCGAGAATCTGAATGCCAGCCAGGCTCTGTTCGCCCGTCTGCTGAACGTGAGCTCCAATGCGGTTGAAAGCTGGGAGCAGGGCATCCGCCGGCCGCGCCAGGCCACCCTGAAGCTGCTGCATATCGTGCGCAAGAACCCCGGCGTGCTGCTGGGGTAAAACCCTCTTCGCTTAGAGTAGTTCCAAGTCGCCAAGCTGCGGACCGGGGGTCTTCCATCCCAATAGGGGAGGGACCAGAGCCTGCTGACTACCACTCTGCGACGAAGCCGACAAGAGATGATCCGACCCAGCAGAATCGAGTAAGCGAGAATGAAAAGGGGCGCGGGGGGGTAAAGTCTCGCCTCGCCAAAGTTCGGAATCTCATACGGGAAGCTCAGCCGCTGGCAGCTTTTCTTGTATCGGCTCTCCGCTCAGCAGGCTTTCGAAGAAGCGACCCACTGCGTCAAGGATCTCCGTCTCGCTCTTCGCTTCGTAAACCGACTTGCGCAGCAGGGCGCCATGTGGGACGCCATGGGTGAACCACGACGCGAACTGCTTCATCTTGCCAGCCGCGCCGGGCAGGCGCTCCTCCACAAGCATGGCGAAGTACGTGCTAATCATCTGATAGCGATCGGCGTCGCTGGGCAGTTCGTACAACCCGGTGCGGGTGTACTGCTCGATCTGGCGGAAGATCCACGGGTTCGAGGCGGCGCTGCGGCCGATCATGACTGCATCGCAGCCAGTTTGTGCAGCCATGGCGGCGGCGTCCTCGGGCGAGCGCACATCACCGTTGCCAATGACAGGAATCGTGACCGCGGCCCTAACAGCGGCAATCCAGTCCCAGTGGGCTTGACCACTGTAGCCCTGCTCGCGCGTGCGGGCGTGCAGCGCGATCGCCGCGAGGCCACACGCTTCGGCCATCTTCGCCAAGTCGATGTGCACCGTCTCCTTTTCGCTCCAGCCGGCGCGGAACTTCACTGTGAAGGGAATCTTCACCGCCGCGCGTATCGACTCAAAGATGTTCTTGATGAGCGGCAGATCGCGCAAAAGGCCCGAGCCGCCGTTGCACTTCACCACCTTCTTTGCGGGGCAGCCGAGGTTGAGGTCTACCAGGTCGAAGCCGAGGCCTTCGACGATGCGCGCCGCTTCAGCCAGCGTCGCCGGGTCGCTACCGAACAGTTGCGCCGAGATAGGGTGCTCGTTGCCGTAGAACGTGAGGTACTGCTTGGCCTTCTTGTCCTTGTGGCGGGTGATACCGTCGGCCGAGGCGAATTCCGTCATCATAAGGCCGCAGCCGCCGAGGTTGCGGATGAAGCGGCGGAAGACCGTGTCAGTGATGCCGGCCATGGGCGCGAGCACCGTGGCCGGACGAATTTCGACTCCGCCGACCAACAAGGACGCAGGAACACGCGCCCCTTGGGGTGGGGTGCGCTCAGCCGGATTGTCGAAAAACTTGTGCACGATGAGATTGTAGCGAGAAAACTGGGCAGCAGCGGATTCACACGGATCTGAGAAAGCAAAAAGCCTCCGCCGCGGCGAAGGCTCTCCCGCAACATGGCGTAGTTACTTCTTGGCGGCTTCCACCTTCGCTGCTGCTGCCTTGCCGGCGTCGGACTTGGCGTACTTACGCCGGAAGCGTTCCACCCGACCCGCAGTGTCCACCAGCTTCTGTTTGCCGGTAAAGAATGGGTGGCACGCGGAGCAGATTTCCACGTTGATGTCGCCCTTGTGGGTCGAACGGGTCATAAAGGTGTTGCCGCACGCGCAATGCACGCGCACTTCATCGTAAGCCGGATGGATGGCTGCCTTCATAAGACTCCCAAGTTGTTGATCGCAAACTTTGATTTTACTGGAAATCAGGCCACCGCGCCAATGGCTTCGGGCGTGCCCTTTCCGTCATCGCTTGCGATTTGATTCATCACACTTCAGAAAAGATTCGGCGCAGCAAAATGCCAGGGTCGCTTGCCAAGTTGACGCAAGACGGTCAGCATTGCTTAGGAGGCGGTATGAACCGACCGCAAGCGCAAGCTGTTCTTTCTATCGTGCGACTGGCATTGTCAGCGCTGATTGCCATCGCATTCGCACTGGCCTCTTGCGGTGCGCAAGCACAATCCACGGGCACGCCGACAGGTGCGACGCCGCAGAGCGCGCAACCTCGGGCCGACGAGCCACCACAATCTGCGGCACAACACTCGCCGGCCGCACCCGGCGACGACCTCGCACAAATGCGGACGGACCTGAGCCGGATGGAGAGTCTGCTCGGCAATATGAGCAGCGAAATCGAGTTCCTCCACGACCAGAACTTACAGATCTTGTTGCGAACCAATGCGCAGATGTGGACCACACTGATCCGCGACCTGCGCCGGCAGGTTGATAGGGAACAGCAACAGCGGGGTCGCATGGGACAACCGGAAGGCGACAGCGGGGTGCCGGGGCCACCATCTAACCAGGGTGGACGCGCAGGGCTTTAGCCCGGCGAAGCCAGGAAAAAGAAGGAGTGCTTTGCGGCTGGAAGAGATGCATCCGAGATTTCCAGGGCGGAAGCCCACAACTTGTTGATGCGCAATTCGCTGGACTGAAGCCTAGGCTTTCACCGCTACTATCTGTGGGACACCGCCCGAGATCCCAACGATCTCCCAGAATAATCCCTCAGTCCGATATCGAGTTCGCGGGTTCGTCGTCAGAAATCCCTAGTTTTCCCTCAAGCTGTGCGATATCGGTCATCAGGCGATGGTCATAGCCCTTGAAATTTCGCAGCCGGTAGAGAAACTCCCCCAGCAGCATCAACCGGCAACAGACAATCACAACGAACACCAGCGCCAGAGATATGTCGAGGTTCTGATGAAAGCGGCTGTAGAATTCCGTGTCCCCGCGGGCGGCGGAGCGCAGAGCAACCACCTCCAGGAAGACTCCTCCTACAAAAAGGCTGCCCAGAATCAAGACCAGCAGGAAGGTCCGGGAGATGTATAGCAAAGTGGCGAACGCATTGTTCTGGCACTCGCAGAGATTGAAGAGTCGGGCGTTAACCGAAAGAAGTCTCGCCTTCAGGATCCAGGTGCCCAACCTCTGGGGCGGCAAAGACAGGAAATGCCGGATGGTGTCAGCGTAGAGCGCCACCAGCGTGCTGACCATGACTAGCAGGACCTCCAGCGGGAGGGCGTACCTGTGGAGCCATTCGGCAATCGTGTGCAGCATAGTTTGGGCAATATACCACGCACACGGTGCTGCGTGAGTAGCAACCGTGACCGTATAGATATACCGTACAGTATCGGTATGATTCGATTGAATCGCAGTGATTCCAATCACGCGGGTAAAGGAACGAGGCTTGCTCGAAACAAGGCTGCTCGCCCCTGTTTTCTTTCTTGCCGTTTCCGCACAGTGGTTTCCGCAGTCTCTCCTTGACGCGTCCCCAAGCGCGTTGCCGGGAGCAACAGGCGGAACAGCCGCCGTGGCGCCCTAGAAGTGCAACCCGAGCTGCACCGTCAACGCCCTGGGCGTCACGTAATGCGTGCCGCTGAAGGTCGACAGGAAGTTGTACAGCGAATACTGGTTCGTCAGGTTAATCGCCGTGAATTGTAGGCTCCACTTATACCTGTCCCCCATGAAGAGGTTGTTGTCGCCTATCGCAATGTCGAAGAGGTTACGTGGCGCAATGCGTTGCGGGTTGTGGTCATCATTTTCAGTGCCGGGCGCAGGCACCCGGATAAGTGTTGATCCGAACTGCGACGCCAGACAAGTAAACGGCAGAGGAGTTGTCGGAGTCGCGTGCATGCCCATGCACGTAAATCCGCCCTGGAACTGCTGGTCTGCAGTCAGGGGCGCGCCCGAGATGGTGTTAATCAGGTTTATGGCAGGCACGCCATTGATGGTCGTCGAGGCCCCTGCGCAAGTTGCTGTTAGTGGGTTATAGCATGGCGTCGCGCCAGCCACGAGTCCGCTGTCATAGCGCCAGTTGAAACCGAACCAGGGTCCCCGTTTCCAGGGAGTTTGATACTGCAGGTGCGTGGTTTGATTGAAGAACTCATCGTGGTCAATGCGGAAAACGCCGGTCGCGGGAGGGATTATGGGCAACCCTGCTACTTGCGGCAGGAAGAAGCGAGCCGCAACGCTGGACATGACCGCCAACGCACTGAAGCCGTGATAAACCGGTACGCTGGCACGCAGTGCCCATCCTGGAATCTTGGAGTTATGCCACTCGATCGGGAAGGTGATTGGAGTGCTGCCCACGACACCGAAGTCGTAGCCGTTGTGGGTGTACTTCCAGATGTACTCGCCGTCGAGCACGAGGTACCTGCCGAATGCCTGCTGGAATCCGGCGTGGAACTCATTGCGAAAGCCCGGCGTAATCGGTCCCGAGTTACAGGGGACTCCGGGCGGTGGAACGAGCGTGGCGAGGAAAGGAACGCCGCACCCCGTGCTTGCAATCACTAGATTCTCGTTGAACGGAGTTTCCAAGGTGCGCGCGTAGGAGACGCGAAGAATGGTATTGGTCTTTTGAACGTTGTAGGAGATACCCAAGCGCGGCTCCGCCTGACTCGCGGTGGATAAGCCATTATAGAGATCTCCGCGAATTCCCAAGTTGAAGGCCCAATTCCGTTTGGTGATCGTGTCCTGGATGTAAAGCCCGAGTTCCTTGACGTCTGTGTGCCCGTGAAAGAAGAATGGGGTTCCTCCACGGGTAAGGTCGTGCGGCGCCAGGACAGCGCACGGAGTGCCAGGGATGGGATTACCGTTCGCGTCCAGGCAGGAGGGTGTGATCGACGGGATCAGCGTTGGATCGACGATGCCAACGGTGTCATTTTCGGTGAGGAAGGTCTGTTCATAGGTGACTCCAGCCTTCACGTTGTGAATACCCTTAACGTAAGACACGTTCGACAAGACGCCGACGTTAAGGAGGGTGCGGTACTGGGCAACGGATTCGCTTTGTAAGTCCGGAGACCAATCGTTAAATGGGTCGCCGCTAGGATAGTAGTTGTATGCGTCTTTTCGTACGAACCCAGTCAAGGTAAACACAGCAGAAGGACTGAGCACATGCGTCCAGCTCGGTGCAATATCGAAAGTAAGAATCTTTGAGCGTTGATCCGACGGGCCCAGAGCAACGCCGGTCAAAGGGTTGGTGAGAAGAGCGCCATTGACATCATGAAACTGTTGGTCGAACGAATTGGGGGTTTGGAACCAGGAACGCGTGAATTGCAGGTTCAGGTGAAGAGCGTCTGTTTTTGAGACTTGATAGTCCGCGCGGTCGAAAAAATTCTCCTCATTGCCCTTCGCGTGCATCACGACGAACTCTGGGGGGTCGAGGAAGCGGCCGCTGTCGAGCCCATTGGCCGCGATGAAGTTCCCCCAGTTCTTGCCGCCGTAGGAGAGGTTGAAATCCACGTTCGAGCTGCCAAAGCTACCGTAACTGGCCGTAATGGCGCCGTGGGGTGTAGTAGAACCCATTCCCGAACGCGTGGTCACGTCGATCACCAGACTGGTTTTGCCTCCAAACTCAGCGGGCGGTGCTCCCGCGATGACCGCCATCGACTGCACGGCGTCGAGCGGAATCTGGTTGGAGAAGACTTTGCTCTGCTGGTCGGTGATCGGCTGGCCATCCAGAGAAAACGAGTTTTCTGCGTGATCGCCCAGTCCATGGAAGAGGCCGTTGGAATCGGCAGCGACTCCCGGAGATGACAGAGTGACCAGCGAACTCAGCTCCGAGGAAGAGCTCTCGAGCGGAAGTTTGTCGAACAGGCTGCGGTCCACGTCGGTGTGGAAGGTGGGATCGTTCTCCAGCAGATCTCCCGCCTCACCTTGGACCGTTACGCTTTCGGCGGAGCCCGCGATCTGGAGGGTGATTTTGAGGCTAAGTGGCACCGCCGAACGAACATCAACATCCTGCGAATAAGGAGCGAACCCGGTCAAGCTTACACTGAGGTGGTAGGGATTGAAGGGAACGTTCGGGAAGCTGAATCGCCCCGCACTGTCGGTGATGGCTGACCGGTCGAATTGGCTGACGGGATTATGAATCTCGACAGTCGCACCCGGTACGACCGCGCCGGTCGGATCGGAAACAACGCCGTTTAGCGATGAGCTTCCCGAGGTCTGCGCGCTTCCGCTGATGACGCAGAGCACCAGACAGAACATCGCCACTACAACCACAGTGACTAACTTGTGCCGGGAATCAACATTTGTTTTTTCGTGCTTGATAGCCATGTCTTCTCCAATTTCGCTGGCTCCCTCTTAATGCTGGCTCGCGGAAGGAATTGCGAGTAACACCGGAAAGAGCAGGGGAAAGCCGCCTTAACTCATGGACGTGTCACTAGACGTGACGTTCCTTTGCTGGCGATTTGGATTAGAGGCTGGGGGGCGCGCGGGAAGGAATTCTGCGGTCGGTGTGCAGGGACGCGTAGTTGACCGCCTGAAGCAGAGTGCGAATGCAACGCGGATTCAGCAGCTCGCTCTTGGGCAACTGCGGTGTGACGATGGTGCTATGTCCCACGCGGCAAAGTTCGCATCGATCGCCCGCATTCAGGTTGGCATCCGACTGCTTGGAACTGGCCGAGTGCGAGAGGCTGGCCGTGTCGGATGTGCCGATCGCATGCACCAGCGGGTGCAGCAGAACGTGCACAAACAGCAACATCAGCAGCCATCCTCGAAACTTCACAGATTCCTCGCTGGGGCTATAGGTAGGAATTAACCCTATTCTCATGGAGAGTAGCGGGAGATGTAAAGCGACTGTTATACTGCAGGGGAGTATATGTTATACTGCACCCCAGTATATCTCATGTCACCAACGATCGCCTATGGCACGCTGACGGTCGATGCAATCGGCATGGCGCTGGCCGGTTTCGGCTTCCTTAGCTCAGATGTCTACGAGAAAACAAAACGCAGAGCTTCGGAATTCAGGCTTAGCCCTTTGCTGGCAGCCTTCATCCATGTGACCTCGGAACTGACTTTCATTCTCAATTCCGCCAGGCTGTTGCCGGTTCGCCAACCATCCCAATCTGAAGGGATGGAACAGCATCCCACCGCCGTCGCTCGGGTGCAAACAGCGTGACGCTCCTACGGTGTCGCTACGATGCCGGATCGGGGTGGTGAGGTCGGGGCGCGGGTTACTCGATCCTCAATCCGCGAGAAAAGTTACATACTGCTGGCGCGACGAATACGGAAGTCGGGCGCAGCCGCCGGCTTCCATTTCTCGTACTCAGCAATGGTACTGGACCTTACAGGGTAACGCCGAGTCTGTCGGCGCTTCACTCCCCCGTCATGGCCTCCACAATGCGGTCGAAGTCTTCCAGCGAGCCGTACTCCAGCACGATGCGGCCCTTGCCGTTGCGGTCGGTAATCGTAACCCGCACTCCCAGCGCGCGATGTAGATTTTGCTCGGCTTCTCGGACATTTGGGTCCACGATGCGCTCCTTCTTGGCCTTGGGACGAGCATGAATCAAGTTAGCAACGGCCTCTTCGGTCTGGCGAACCGAGAGCGATCGCTCGACTGCCCGCAGCGCCAGCTCGACCATGAGATTGCCCGCGCTCGGCGGCATCGCCATCAGCGCCTTGGCGTGGCCGAAGCTGAGCTTGCCCTGGTCGAGCAGCTCCTGCACAGGCTCGGGCAGCTTCAGCAGGCGCATGTAGTTGGCGATGGTCGAGCGGTCTTTGCCGGTGCGCACCGCCATTTCGTCCTGCGTGAGCCCAAACTCCTGCGACAGACGCTGATAGGCGCGTGCCTGGTCCATGGTGTGCACGTCCTCGCGCAGCAGATTTTCGATGATGGTCATCTCCATCGCCTGCTGGTCCGAAACCTGGCGTACGATGGCGGGGATCTTGTACTTCTCGCACATGTACGAGGCCTTGACCCTCCGCTCTCCGGCGATGACCTGGTAGTGCCCGTTGGCGGCCGGTCGCACAATGATGGGCTCGATGACTCCCACCGCGGCGATCGACGCGCAGAGCTCGTCCAGAGCCTTCTGGTCGAGGCGCGTGCGCGTCTGGTAGGGGTTAGGGTCGAGATTGTCGAGCGGGATCTGCTGCACCGAGTCGCCCTGTGTAGCCGTGCCTCCGGAGCCGAACGACATGTTGGGAAGCGGTCGCGGCGGTAACAACGACTCCAACCCGCGTCCGAGAACTTTGCGCTTTTCAGTCATGGAAAATCCTTGGGCAGTTAGCTATTAGCAAATAATTCGCATTCAACATCTACGAGAGCTGGTTTCACAAATACTCTTCCACGGTTTTTGGTGGAAGCGTGGTCCTCGGCCCACGGGGCAGGTTGTGGCTTTGCGGTGAGCCGCCGGGCGGCGACACCGTTCCCCTGGGCTAGGGAAAACCTTCAGGCGGACATCATTATCCCACATTGTGGTATATCCCACTATGTGGGATATACTGTTAGCTCCCCGCCTCCTTCACCTCCGGCTGTGCTCCCACGCGCGCCATAATCTCCTGGGCCAGCTTGCGGTACGCCTCGGTCCCACGCGCGTGCGAATCGTAAATCAGCGCCGGCTTGCCGTGGCTCGGCGCCTCGGCGAGGCGAATGTTGCGCGGAATCGTGGTCTGGCACATCAGGTCACCGAAGAACCCGCGCAGCTCGGACACTACCGACTGCGCTAAGTTGGTGCGCTCATCCAGCATGGTCAGCACCACCCCCTCGATTTCCAGCCCGAGGTTTAGGTCCGCGCGGATGCGGTCAATCGTGTCCAGCAGCTCGGTGACGCCCTCGAGCGCGAAATACTCGGCCTGCATCGGAATCAGGACCTTGTCGGCGGCGACCAGCGCGTTGAGCGTGAGCAGGTCGAGCGCCGGCGGGCAATCGAGCACCATGAACTGAAAGCGCTCACGCAGCGGCTGCAGCGCGTTGCGCAACCGATACTCGCGATGGTCCATCGTGACCAGTTCTATATTGGCGCCGAGCAAATTCTTGTGTGCCGGAATCATGCTGAGGTTGGCGACCTCGGTAGTCTGCAGCGCGCTTGCGGCAGGGATCTCACCCAGGATGACCTGGTAGGTGCCGGGCCGCTGAGGATCGCGCAGAAAGCCCAGCCCGCTAGAGGCGTTGGACTGCGGGTCACAATCCACCAGCAGCGTCGGCGCGCCCCGGAAGGCGAACGACGCCGCCAGGTTGATGGCCGTCGTCGTTTTGCCGACGCCGCCCTTCTGATTGGTGACCGCGATGACCCGTCCCATGATTTTCAGGCGAATGCTCAGTTTGAAGAAGCTTAGACCCCGCCGTGCGCTGGGGCAACGGCGGAGTCTGGCCGCCCCAAAGTTTTCCGAGGAAAAACTGTGCAAGACTTGGACGCCAAGGCGGAAGGTGCTGATTTGGCGGAGAGTAAGCCAACCCAAGAGTTGTGCGTAACTTGGGCCCATCACACCAACGTCGTATGGCGGCCAGGTTTCCAGTTCGAACTCATGGATCCCGAGAGAGGTGAGAAAGCCAGCTCACAGGTCAGCGGTTGCAGAGATTGGGATGTGGCCCCGAGTTGGCCATCGACGAAATCCAGGATTGCAGGCTGCGGGAGCATTCGGCCACGCAGTGGTTAGCATCGAGGTCGATGAAAAAAAGAAGAGCTATGAAGTAACAGAGTGAAGAACGGGTCGCAAAGCATGAGTCACAAGGCTGATGACCAAAGGCCTGCTTCTGCGGCCTGGCAATGCGGTCCTAG
>Ga0074045_10005425_pt1 | contig 11141 bp, 8 predicted proteins | sample BogForMeECP23OM2_FD_94442 | JGI IMG/M metagenome (GOLD analysis project Ga0074045, IMG submission 94442) | Bog forest soil microbial communities from Calvert Island, British Columbia, Canada - Bog Forest MetaG ECP23OM2 | ecosystem: Environmental > Terrestrial > Soil > Wetlands ...
CTCTCTTGTGGCCACGTTGAGGGCGTTAAGCGGCGGGTGGTCAATAGTGACCACGGCGGCCTGGTCCCTGATCTCGTAACGCACCAGTGGTTGGTTCATATCCTTCCCTCCTGTTTGACCGTGTTTTCCTCCGCGGGTAGCCATCCTTTCGCAATTATCTGGATAACTCCTGGAACTCGATAGAAATGGCCCTTTTCAAAATTTTTCCTGTAGCTGATTTGGGCAGTTCCTTCGCAAATTTTATTAACCGGGGATATTTGTACGGGGCTACTCGTTCCTTGACAAAGGAGCGAATCTCCTCGGGGGTGGTATTTGCTCCGGAGCGGAGCACCACAACGGCAGCCACCTCTTCCCCCAAGTCGGGATGAGGCACTCCCGCCGCGGGCCGGACGGTTCCACCAGGCACAAGGCGTCATTTGTTTGAACGCTAATTGGTATCAGGCTTCGTTTTTTACCACCAACGCGACGCCTTGGCCCCCTCCAAGGCACATGGTGGCCAGGCCCAGTTCCTTCCCTGCCCGTCGAAGCTCATAGACAAGTTTGGTCAGGATGACCCCGCCTGAGGCGCTGATGGGGTGACCCAAAGCAATTGCTCCACCATTCACGTTGACACGGCTTTCGTCCAGACCAAGGAGCCGCATGCAGGCAAGGGACTGGGACGCGAAGGCCTCATTCAGCTCCACCAGGTCGATGTCGTTGACGGCGAGGCCTGTATTCTTCAGCACCAGCTTGGTGGCGTCCACCGGACCGATTCCCATGTAAGCAGGCTCTACTCCTATAGAGGCATAGCCAACTATGGAAGCCACCGGCTTGAGGCCGAGTTCGGTCGCACGTTCACGGCTGGCCACCACTACTGCCGAAGCCCCGTCGTTCATCCCGCTGGAGTTGCCTGCGGTGACGCTGCCATCTTTGCGAAACACCGGGCGGAGCTTGGCCAGTTGTTCAGCCGTGGTACCGGGACGAGGGTGTTCGTCGACATCGAACGTCTTGGATTCGCCCTTTTGGGCAGGGATGGGCACCGGCACGATCTGCTCTGCAAATCGTTTTTCCGCTAGCGCTTTGCCTGCCTTCCTCTGGCTGGACAGGGCGAAGGCATCCTGATCCTCGCGATTTATTTCATACCGCTCAGCCACGTTCTCTGCGGTTTCACCCATCGTGTTGCCGCTAATAGGATCGAACATAACCAACTGGTCCATAAGCTGACCGTGGCCCAACCGGTAGCCAAAACGGGCCTTTGGCAAAAGATAGGCAGCGCCGGACATGGACTCCACGCCACCGGCCACCATCAGGTCTCGGTCGCCAGCCTTGATGGCCTGAGCCGCCAAAAAAACAGTCTTGAGCGAACCACCGCAAGCCTTGGCCACCGTGAACTCGGGGACCTCGATGGGAATCCCCGCGTCCAAGGCTACGGGACGAGCCATGTTGGGTGGAAGTTCCCCAGTGCGATATTGCTGGGAAAAGACGAGTTCCTCCACCTGTTCCGGGGTGATACAGGCCCTCGCGATGGCCTCCTTGATGACGAGGGCGGCTAGAGTGCGGTCCGTAACCTGGCTTAAAACTCCTCCGAACTTACCCACGGCGGTGCGCGCAGCGCTTAGAATTACTGCTTGTTTCATTACTTTGGCTCCGATTATTTTACCGGCCCCTTGCGGGTACCATCGGGATTGTACTCATACCAGCCCTTGCCTGTCTTGCGACCCAATTGGCCGGCAAGGACTTTGCGTCTCAGGATGGCCGGCGGGTACCATCGTGGATCCTTTGTCTCCTCGTAAATCGCTGTCAAAGCTCCGCAGGTTACATCCAGTCCCACCATGTCGCCGGTCTCAAATATCCCCATTCTGCGCCCGGAGGCCAGCCGGAGGCCCTTGTCGATGTCTTCCACCGTCCCTACCCCCATCTCCACCAGGCGCATCGCCTCTATGGTTGCCGGAAAGTTGATCCGGTTGATAAGAAATCCGGGCACGTCTTTATGCACCAGGATAGGCTCCTTGCCAATGGCCTGCACGAAGGCCTTTCCATTCGCGAACACCTCGTCGCTGGTAAATTGGCCGCGCACCACTTCCACAGCCTCCATCATGGGCACTGGGCTGAAGAAATGAATGCCGAGGACGCGGTCCGGCCGCTGAGTGCTCGCGGCCAGAGTGCTGATAGAAATAGCGCTGGTATTGCTCGCCAGCATAGCCTTTGGAGGAGCGACCGCATCCAGCTTCTTGAAGATTTCTAGCTTCAGGTCCAGCTTCTCGAACACAGCTTCGATACAGAGATCAGCCCCAGCGGCCAAAGAAAAGTCGCTGGTTGGCGTGATGCGGCCAGTGATGATTTCCACTGGGCCTTGGAGCCTGCCCTTTTCCACCAGCCTACCTGCGGACCAGGCGATATTCTTTATCGCTCGCTCCAGTGCGTCGGAGTCTACGTCGCAAAGAATCACGTTCAGTCCGGCCCCCGCGCAAACCTGGGCAATGCCGGACCCCATCAGACCCGCGCCGGCCACGAACATTTTCTTGATTTCCATTGAGCCCTCCTTAGCCCTTCAGCAGTTCCCGTGCAATTACCAAGCGCTGGATCTCGCTAGTACCCTCATAGATTCTGGTCAGTCGCAGGTCGCGATAGAAGCGCTCCACGGGATAGTCCTTCATGTATCCCATACCACCGTGTATTTGAACGGCCATGTCTGCCACCCGGTTGGCCATTTCAGTGCAAAACAGCTTAACCATGGATGCTTCCTTGATAACCGAGTCGCCTTTGGTATCCCGCAGGCAGGCGGCATGGTACAGCATTTGCCGGCCGGCATAGATTTGGGTAGCCATATCAGCCAGCATTATCTGGACGGCCTGAAACTCGGCAATGGGCCTGCCGAACTGCACTCGCTGCCTCGCGTAGTCAATCGAGAGTTCCAATAGCTTCTGGGCCGACCCCAAGGCCGAAGCTCCCATGGTAAGCCGACCTTTGTCCAGGATCTTCATGGCTGTTCTGAATCCCTGTCCTATGTTGGCCTCGCCTCCGATCACGTTTTCCATGGGGACCTGGCAGTCATCGAATATAAGTTCGCAGGTGTGAGAGCCGCGCAAGCCCATTTTGCGCTCGATCGTGCCCACGTAAAAACCGGGAAATGTCTTCTCGACGATGAACGCTGTGATCCCTCCCCGCGCCTTCTTGCTTCGGTCGGTCAGGGCAAAGACGGTGGCAACGTCCGCTATGTCACCGTTGGTGATAAAGTGCTTACGCCCATTCAACACCCAGTGGTCATCCTTCATCTCAGCAGTGGTCTGGACATTGGCTGCGTCAGAGCCGGCCTCAGGTTCGGACAGAGCAAAACAGCCCGTCCATTCGCCGGAGGCGAGTTTGGGCAGGTACCGCTGTTTTTGTTCCGGCGTGCCGTCCATAATGATGCCCTGTGCACCTATTCCGTTGTTGGTGCCGATGCGGGTGCGGAAACACGCATTGGCTTTGGACATTTCCTCATAAACTAGGCACTCTCCAAGCAGTCCCACTTCCAAGCCGCCGTATTCTTCGGGTATGGCCAGCCCGAACAGGCCCAGGTCCCGCATCGTCTGGACCACGTCCTCGGGAATGCGGTCTTCATCTTCAACTTGGCGGCTAATGGGCTCGAGGTCTTGCTTAACAAAGCGCCGTACGGTGTCGACCATCAGGCGCAGATTCTCCGGTATTTGAAAATCCATAGGTGCGCTCCTTGATAAGGTTCCAATGGAGGCTTTGCCCAGTTGAGATCGTCGGCTATTGGTCAAGCAATCCGCGTGCCAACTGCAATAGGATGATATCGTATTGGCATAATGAGCATTATAAGGCCGCCGACCCGGACCGAGTTGGTGCAAGTGGGCGAGAGCCTTGGCCGGACCTATTGTATAGACTTGTCTACATTTGAAAAGACAGCGTGAGCACGGAAAGCGAAGGATTCAGTGAAATAGGGACTGGGAGTGTGGATGCGTAACTCATGGATCGAAATGTAGATAATTTTCTACGCGTCTACAATGATCTACATTGCCCACTCACCTGCTTGTTACCGACCCAAAATGGTCAAATTTTACGCCCTGAATCCAAGCCGTGTCGTTTCATTTTCTGATACAGCCCCGTGCGGTGAATGCCCGGCAAGCGAGCCGCCGAGACGGATATGGATGAACTAATTTTAATTATAGCGCAACAGGCGCTGGGAAGGAAGCCTCCAGGTTTTTCCGCCCTTTCATTGGGGAGCATCTCTCGATTCCAGTATTAGGCGCAAGTTGGACCAATGACATTGAATGACTATCTTCATGCCAAGACAGGAGGCTCCCATGTGAAGGGTCATTATTTAACGACGGCCGGGACCGTGATATTTTGGATTTGAAAAGAATCGGGTCAATGAACATCCCGGAGGATGCCGGTCGAGCCGAGCTAACGGAGCGGAAAGATGAGCGCGCCCGAAACACAAACGGTGATGTATTCGATTGTGTGCAGCATTGTGTTCATAACGGCCTTTCTTGCCGGTGACATCGTAGGAATTATTATAGAAGCCAGAACAACTCGACGATGGAGAGATGCCGCCAAGAAAATCGGGTTTGAGTTCATCAGCCGCCGAACACGATGTCCTTCCTTGTCTGAATTCTTCTTGCCGAAGCTATCTCGTTTCCGCCCAAAGGAATCACCCTTCTACTACGGTGAGGCACTGAAGACATTGAAGGGCACGGTCCGGGGATTTAAAGTTGCTATCACCGACTTTACCGTGTGGAACCTGCACATGCGCGGTCCCCTGATCTTTCGTGGCGTAGTGTGTCTGGTAACCGGCGAAGGCGTCAACCTGCCGGAGCAGATGGGCTTGGTAAAGCCTTCAAGTATCTTTTTGATCGGATTTGGCTGGAACCGCATGTTACGACCCTACGACTTCCCTTACGACAAGGGCTTCTCTCGATTGTTTGTTCTTTTCGGACGCCCGGGTTCGCCGCCTTGGAGTTTCGGTCCGGATCTGCGTCGTTTTTGCGTCGAACACCGACGAGACATAGATGTTTTCTTTGCAAATGAAAGAGAACTTATCCTGCTGTGGCCGGACAAAGACCCAGACCGGTTCCCTGGCTTGGTGCACGCCGCGATTGGCATCATGACCAGTTTGGCCGACAGTGTCCCAAACAGGGACTACAAGATATCCTAGGCTACCAACAGCGAATTCGGATACTGCTACGGCTTGGTTTCCTTTAGCAGCTGCACAACCTGTTCATGGCCTTTCGAGGATGCCATGGACAAGGCCGTCTTTCCTGTCTTTTCCTTGACGTTGACGTCGGCCCCCTTCTCGAGTAGCAGTTTAACCATTTCGGCTTGACCCTCGTGTGCAGCTAGCATCAGAGCGGTGCCGCCTGACTTCTCGACGGCATTGACGTCCGCGCCTTTTGCCAGCAGCAGCTTTGCAGCCTCGATACTACCTCTCACGGCCGCGTGCATCAGAGGTGTAAAACCTTCTTTGTTCGTGGCGTTTGGACTGGCGCTTATTTCCAGCAGCAATCGCACCATTTCAGTGGATCCATCGAAAGAAGCGGCCATCAGCGCTGTTTTGCCATCTTTAGCCTTCGCATCAGGGTCAGAGCCTCTTTGAACCAGTGTTCTTACCACTTCGGTGCGTCCCTGGCGAGCTGCTCCTAACAGCGCCGTTGAGCCCTCTTTGTCCCTTGCATTGACGTCAGCCCCATTGGCTAGGAGCAGCTTCACCACGGCAAGATGACCGTTCCAGGAGGCATCCATGAGCGCGGTCCCACCGTTGTCACTAGCGATGTTCACATCAGCCCCACCTTCGATCAGCTTCCTGACCACCTCCGTGTGACCTTTATTGGAGGCTGCCATCAAAGCCGTGAAGCCGTCGGCCGCCTTGGTGTTGACATCTATTCCCTCAGCCAGAAGACGTTCGACCTCTGCCGGCTTGCCGTCCAAAGCGGCCTGCGCAAGTTTGGCATTCTGATTCTTATAACTCACCGAGATGCCCATAAGGATGGCGGCCGCTGAAATGCCAATTACGCCCAAAATAATTTTGTTCAGCACGAAACTCTCCTGTTACTTCCGAGGTAGCTTCAAGAACTCTGGAATCTTGCGATCCAATAATGTGACTATGCGCTAGGTTAATGATTCTTTCGCTGCTCGAATAGCATACTTCACCACCCGCCTCTGGTCAACCGACCTCCCGGTAGTGGTCCCTTTTCAAGACACAGATTGTTAGTTTCCGGTCCAGGGTGAATCCCACACGCCACACGGGATCCCAAGCCTGAACATTTCGGAACAATCGCCTTGGCCGGCCGCGAAGCGGTGGCCACATGGGATTGATTTGTTTGGGCATCTCTGGTACGCAGACGTTGTTGAAGTTTGCGCCAAGGAGGAAATCATGGAGCCGCAAGAAATCAGAGAAGAAGTGAAAGAGAAACTTGAAGAAGCCAAAGAAGGTTGGATCGGCTATTTGGCCATAACCACTGTAATCCTCGCTGTCTGTGCGACCTTGGCCAGTTTTCAACTGGAGCACTATTCCGTGGAATCGGTGCTCAAGCAGGCCCTGGCCTCGGACCAGTGGTCCTTTTACCAGTCGAAAAGCGTCAAGGGATATCTGTACGATCTCCAGAGAGAGAAGCTGGAATTAGAACTGAGCACGATTGAGAAGAGCATCAGTCCGGGACTCATGGACCGATATCAAAAAACCATCGCATCATACGGCGGCCAAGTGAAGACTTATAACAAAGAAAAGAAAGAGATTATGCACGAGGCCAAAGAATATGAAAAAGGAAGAGACGAGGCCCAGGAACGCCGTGAAACTTTCGGACATTCGATCATATTTCTGCAAATGGGCATTCTTCTCTCTTCAGTCGCAGCACTGATGCGGAAGAAATATATCTGGGTCGTAGGATCAGTAGTAGGCGCGGTTGGAATTGTATACTTTGCAAACGGTTATCTGCATTTTATGTAGGGTGACGCCGCGGACCGCGCAGAATGTCTATCTCACCGCAGAGATCCCGGAGGACGCAGAGAAGAACTCAAAGAATGTCCCTCAGCGATCTCTGCGGTGAAAGATCTCTTATCTGCCCCTGTGAATCATGAGGATAGCTGATTAATTACTGTCAGTTATGGAAATATGTTGACTCAGTTCCGAGGTCTGCTATATCTCCTCTGTTCCGACATGCCTCGGTATGCGGTTGAGTGAACAGAGAGGACGCAATTCGCTTTATGACTAAGGAACAGGTTGTCTCCAAGGTTAGGAAGCTCTTTGAACTGTCCAATTCTTCAAATGAGAATGAGGCGGCTTTGGCCGCAGCAAAGGCCCGTGAGCTTCTGTCTCGCTATAATCTGAGTATGGCGGATCTGCCAACGGATGATATGAAGACCGCCGTTTCCGTCACGGAAGCTTCCGTTGGCGTAGGCCGCGCGGTCAGGAACTGGGTTAAGGGATTGCTGATTCATGTCGCTTATGGATTCGATTGCGAGCATATCATTCGCCGGCGACACGCTTCCAACCCCATTTTGACATTCATCGGCACGACCGCGGATGCTGAGATTGCTGTCTATACATTTCGATTTCTCTTTGGTGAGCTGAATAGACTCGTGGATAGGTCTCTTCCAAAACTTAAACGAGAAAATAGATTTTGGAGCACACCGTCGCTCAGATACGCCTATCTCGACGGAGCCGTGAAGAGGATCGGAGAAAGGTTCCAGAGGCAAACTCAAAAGATCAGGGAAGCGGAACGCCAAGGATGCAAAGAGCTGATGTTGGCCAAGGAACAAATGATCAAAAGCTACATGGCCGACGCCTTTCCCCACATCACGACGGAACACGCCAAAGGAAGAGTGATAAGTGCGGGAGCCTTTGAGCAAGGGTATCGAGATGCCGCGGGCATTGCCTTAGCTCCAGGAATTGCGCAGAAAGACACAGGGCAATTTGCTGTCACAGTGTAACGATGTCGCATTGGTATGCGGCGTTTGACATCGATTTGATTACGGCAATATAATAATTTTGAACTTGATACAGCTCACATGAATTGCGCTTGAGTCGAGGGAGGGCCAGATGCTTCAGTTTTTTAAAATGAATTTGGTAATATTGGTGCGATTCGCATTGGCGGCTGTGATGGTCGCCTTCTCGACTTCCTCATTTGCCATGGACGGAGATCTCACTCACTTTCGCCTGCCAAACGGGCTGGCTGTTTTTGTGAAAGAAGATCATTCCCGCAAGGTAGCTGCGGTTCAAATGTGGGTGATGGTTGGCGCGGCATACGAAAACGACTCGGAACGCGGCATAAGTCACGTTATCGAACACATGGCTTTCAAAGGCACCAAGAGACGAGGTGTGGGAAGAATTGCCGAGGAGGTTGAAGAACTCGGGGGAGAAATAAATGCGTACACCACCTGGGATGAAACGGTGTTTCATGTCGTGGTCCCGTCGTCGGCAACATCGAGTGGCTTGGACATTATAACTGATGCAGTGTTCCGATCCGTTATAGACCAAAAGGAGCTTGAAAAGGAAAAGAAAGTAGTCTTGGAAGAAATCCTTGAGGAGCAGGATCGACCGGAAGATGTGGCGTTAAACCAGGTTTTCAAGACTGCGTACATCAAAAGCCCGTATCAATTTCCTGTTATAGGCCGGAAGGAGATCGTAGAAAAGATCACCCGTAAGAACATACTGGATTTCCGCAAAAAGTGGTACGTCGCGGAGAACATGTTTCTGATGGTGGTAGGCAACGTAGACCCGGCCGCTATCCGCAAAGATGAGGAACGGTTCACTTCGGACGTGAAAGCAACAGGTTTTCTCAAAGTATCTCTCCCTCAAGAACCACTGCAAACGCAAATCAGGAGTGCTGTAAATAGGGACCCCAACGCCCTTGAAACCCGCATTGACATAGCCTTTCACATACCATCCACGAAAGGGAATGATGTCAACAAATTGGATCTCGCTGCCGATATCCTGGGAGCGAGAGACGATTCACGGCTCGTCAGAATCCTCAAGAGCGAAAAAGCCCTGGTAAACTCGATTTCCGCTGAGTCTCTCACACCCAAGGAACCCGGGCTGATGATGATCTCGGCCACTCTGGACGCAAAAAACCTTGAAGCTACCACCAAAGCAGTCATGGAAGAATTGGCCCGGCTCGCTGAAACGCCTCCTTCTGCAGACGAATTGGCACAGGCAAGAATCCATATTGAGTCGCAGCACCTTTATGCAAGGGAAACAGTTCAGGGAATAGCCAGAAGCATGGGCACGTATCAAAATGAACTCGAGGACGCGGACTACGAAGAGAAATATCTAGCGCTAAATTATGCTGTGACGCCTGAGCAGATCGTGGCTGCAGTCCGACAATACCTCATGCCTCCCAATCTGACTGTAAGCGTGCTGCTGCCAAAAGAAGAAGCGAAAGATTTTCGCATTGAACAGTTGGAGAAAATCGTAAGCGGCTTCATGCCGGCGGCAAAGGCTCCAATGGTGAGTGGCGCGGGTCTCGCGGGAGCCGTCTTTCGAGAGCTGCCCAACGGCATAAAGGTGGTTCTTGTCCCCGACAACTCCAATCCCGTCATCAGCTTCAGAATCGCATGTTTGGGCGGGAAGCGGTTTGAAAACAGCGACACACAGGGGATCATGAATTTCATTTCCCGCATGTTGGACAAAGGTGCGGGGAGTATGACCGATGTAGATATAGCTCGCAAAGTCGACGGAATGGGCGGTTCATTGGAAGGCTTTTCAGGCAACGATTCATTCGGGCTTTACGGAAGTTTTTTCAGCCGTTATTGGGACCAGGCTTTGGAATTGCTTTTTCAGTTGTACACGGACCCGACGTTTCCTCAAGACAAAGTGAACAGGGAGCGAAGTTTGGTTCTTAACAGCATCAAAACCGAGCCGGATACGCCAACGGAGTATGTGATCGGCATCCTTAACAAAACGTTGTTCCCTAATTTTCCCTACGGATTTAACAAACTGGGCAGCGAGGCTTCGGTTGCCGGGTTCACGGTGGACGAACTGCGGCAAACCTACCGGCGTTTTGTGGTGCCGTCCAATACGGTGATTGCAGTCGTGGGGGAAATGGACCCACAAAAGGTGGGGGACAAGATAAGCCAGATCTTCGGTAGTATTCCGGCAGAGACTTTCGATGTGCCCCAAATCCCCGCGGAAGAGCCGTTGGAAAAGGTGCGAGAGACCGTGATGCTCGTCCCCCGAGCCAAGGCTCATCTGGCCATAGGATTCAGGGCAACCACTTTCAGCGATCCGGACCGCTTTCCGCTGGATGTCCTGAACAATGTCCTGACGGGTCAGGACGGCCGGTTGTTCCGCCAGCTCAGAGACGAGGAAGCCTTGGCTTACACGGTTTCTTCGTTCGCCAGGCCCGGCCTGTCCCCCGGGGTTTTCGGCTTGTACATGGCCTGCGATGCACCCAAAGTTGATCGTGCCTATGAGGGGCTGATAAGAGAGCTAGACCTCATAAAGAAAGCGGAGGTGAGCGCCGCAGAGCTTCAGAAGGCAATCAATAACCTTATCGGCAATCATCTGATCTCCTTGCAGAGTTCCTCTGACCGAGCCGAAACCATCGGGCTTTACACCCTCTACGGCCTGGGATACGACTTTGATCCCATATATATCAATAAGATACGCGAAGTTACGGCATCAGACGTGCTTAGGGTCGCACGAAAGTACCTGGATCTCGAACATTGTGCAATAGTCAAAGTTTTGCCGGAAGACGAACAAAAGATGAAATAGAAGTAGGGCGGCGCGTGGCCGCCGAATTGCGTCGGGCACGGCCCGACCTATCAAAAACTGCGGATACGCTGGAGACCTTATTCCTTCGCTCCGTTGGCTTTGAGGAGTTCTACAATCGCAGTGTGACCCATCTCGGAAGCACCCATCAATGCAGTCTTGCCCCCGTTATCCTTAGCGCTAACATCAGCGCCTTTGTCCAGAAGCAGCTTGACGACTTCTAGGTCACCCTGGAAGGCGGCATGCATAAGAGCCGTAGAATCGGATTTGCCTGTCTTCGCATTAACATTAGCGCCTTTTTCCACGAGCAGTTCCAGAATCTTCAGGTGCCTTCTTCCTGCAGCTAATGTCAGGGCTGTACCGCCGAGCTTGACCTTTGCATTGACATCAGCTCCCTTTTCCAGAAGCAGTTTCACAACGTCTAGACGACCCGCCCCCGAAGCCCTCATCA
>Ga0074045_10005426_pt1 | contig 11140 bp, 8 predicted proteins | sample BogForMeECP23OM2_FD_94442 | JGI IMG/M metagenome (GOLD analysis project Ga0074045, IMG submission 94442) | Bog forest soil microbial communities from Calvert Island, British Columbia, Canada - Bog Forest MetaG ECP23OM2 | ecosystem: Environmental > Terrestrial > Soil > Wetlands ...
AACATCGGGACGGTTGGTGGCCGCGACCAGAATAACTCCCTCATTGGCCTCGAACCCGTCCATCTCGACCAGCAACTGATTGAGCGTCTGCTCGCGTTCATCGTGACCGCCGCCAAGGCCGGCCCCCCGATGACGTCCCACCGCATCGATCTCGTCGATGAAAATGATGCACGGCGCATGCTTCTTGCCCTGCACGAACAGGTCGCGCACGCGCGACGCGCCCACCCCAACGAACATCTCGACAAAGTCCGATCCCGAGATCGAAAAGAACGGCACGCCCGCTTCGCCCGCGATCGCCCGCGCGAGCAGCGTCTTGCCGGTTCCCGGCGCTCCGACCAGCAGCACGCCCTTGGGAATTCGGCCGCCCAGCCGCGTGAAGCGCTTGGGGTCGCGCAAGAATTGAATTATCTCTTCGAGTTCGTCCTTGGCCTCGTCGATTCCCGCCACGTCGCCGAAGGTAACTTTGTGAGTATTTTCAGTCAGCAGCTTGGCGCGGCTCTTGCCGAACGACATCGCCTTGCCGCCGCCGATTTGCATCTGGCGCATGAAGAAAATCCACAGCGCCGCCAGCACTATTATCGGGAACCACTGCACCAGCGCGACCATCCACCACGGATCGCCTTCGACCGGCTTGGCCGCGATCTTGACGCCCTTTTCGCGCAGCGTCTTGACCAGGTCGGGATCCTCGGGGGCGTAGGTCTTGAAATGCTCCCCGCTGGTCGTGTCGCCTTTGATTAGATTTCCCTGAATCGTCGCCTCGGCGACCTGGTTTTTTTCAACCTGGTTGAGGAAGTCCGAGAAAATTATTTCGGGTTCTTTGGGCTGTTGCCTGCTGAAGATATTGAACAGCAACAGGAACATCAGGCCCAGCACTAGCCATAGCGCGATACTGCGAGAAAACTGGTTCATGCTATTAGAAAAGTATCACGCACGTTGATGCGCACGCAACGTGGTAAGCGCTAAGCCGCGATCTCAGACGCCTCAACGCGCAGTATGGTTTCGGTGGCCTTGGTGACCAGCGCGCAGTCCGCGCGCGCAAGCCCCGGAAGCCACGCGATTTCGCCGCCGACCGTGACCACCGGGAAGCGCTGCCGCCGTGCGCGTGGCAACTTGCGATCCACAAACACGTCATGGACCTTGCGCGTGCCGCGCATCCCCATCGGATGCATCCTGTCGCCCTTCATAAAATTGCGCGCGACCAGCCCCGCCTCCGCGATTTTCGCAGCATCGAACATTGCGACCAACGAAAACGAAAACAAACTATCGGGCATCGACGCGTGCGTGGCCGGATTCGTCGAAGCCTCGAACGCAAACCCCGCTTCTTCGACCACAGTGATTCCTTTCGCCGCAATCGCAACCGAGAATCCCGCGCCGGCGCCTGATCCCTTCCGCTCAGCCCCCGCCTCGATCAACTGAAAAAAATTGTACTCGCGCTCGGCGCGCCAGCCGCCCGGAAGATCGATCGAGTCGCTCGGGCCGCCTGCCAGGATGAGTTGACGCATCGCCTCGATATGCGCGCGCGAAATTCTGCGCAAAGATCCCATCCGCTCGGAGAGAAACAGCCGAATCGCAACCGGTTGCACCGCGCGACTCACCCCGCTGAATCCCGACACGTCGAGCGCGCCGCCGCGCACCCGCATCGCGTCGAGTTCGCGCGCAGCAATCGCCGCGACGAGGTCGTCGAGCGAGCGCATCTCGGCGGCAACTTCCACCAGCCGCCCGCCAAGCCCCGGCGCGTACTCGCGCTCGAGCATCGGGAGCAGTTCGGCGCGAATCCGGTTGCGCAGAATGTCGCGCGATGAATTCGTCGAATCTTCCACGAATGCAGTCGCGCGCGCGTCCAGGTAGCCGCGAATCTCGGCGCGCGAAACCGACAGCATCGGACGAATCAACCGGCCCGGCCCGTGCTCGGCCATCGCCGCCATCCCCGCCGCGCCGGCGCCGCGCATCAGGCGCATCAGCACGGTCTCGGCCTGGTCGTCCCGATGGTGCCCGAGCGCGACATAGCCGGCTCCCACGCGGTCCGCGACGCGCCCGAGAAAATCGCGGCGCACCTCGCGCGCCCGCTCCTCCAGGTTCGCGCTAGAAATCGACGCGTCGAGTCCCTCGGCGTGTTCGACGATCAATTCGACACCCGGTCGCGCGCACATAGCGCGCACGAAGGCTTCGTCACGATCCGACTCATCGCCTCGAATCCGGTGGTTCAAATGCGCCGCCGCAATCCGGAATCCCAGCCGCTCGCGAAGCTCGAGCAGCGCACAAGTAAGCGCAACCGAATCAGCCCCGCCGGAAAGCCCGATCAGTATAGATGCGCCCCGACGGATTCCCGCGCGCGCGAGCGCCGCCTCAATCGCGCCGATCACGATGTTTTCCGCATCCCGAACCATCACCGATGAGATTATTCCCGCATGAGATCTGCATCAACGCGCCGCTGCGGCTCACTTTTACGATTGTTCCCCTTCCCACATGGGAAAGGTGAGGGGTTAGCCCCGCATCGATCGCCACCTTCCTGTGTCATTCTGGCAACGCTCTACGTTTCACTGTTTCACTGGTGGTCAACTGCTGCTATTCATAAGTTGATATTGCATTGCGCTGGCTTGGGATACGCGAAAGCGCAACTTCGCCTGCCATCTTGGGGGGACCATGGCTCGAAATCACAGAACCAGGATTAGCTCTTTGGCGCTCGCGGCGGCCGGGATATTGGCCTTGTCGATACGAATCGCCGCGGCCGAGCCCGCAGGAAAAGAAAAACCGCAGGGACTGTGGGTGGGTAGTGAAAACTACATCTCGGAATTCCAGGGACCGGCTCTCGAGCAGAGCGGTACACCCAGCGCAAACCTCGCCTTCAGGATCAAGGACTACCTTCTTCCAAGTTCTATCACCTTCGATCGGCATAACAACTTGTGGGTCACATCCCTTGGAACAGATCGTGATGGCCTTTTCCCGATCATAGAAATCGGTCGCGCCGATAAGGCTTCGCACGAAGGCGGCAAACTAATGAAGGGCAAGGTTATTATTCCCGGAAAGGGTTTTGGGGATACGGCCTCGGTTAGCCTGGCCTTCGACGTTGCCGGCGACCTCTGGGTGGTTAACTTCGCCAGACAAGCCATCATGAAGTTCCGGCCCAACCAGATTGAAAAAAGCGGGGCTCCATCGCCAAAAAGTCTGATCACTTCACCGGTTTTCTTTCCCGGAGCGATACGCTTTGATGCGTCCGACAATCTCTGGGTGGCGGCGGGCAACCAACAACTGTGGAAATTCGCACCCGGCGATCGTGCCGTAAGCGGATTCCCAAATCCCGGCCTGATTGTGGACTTGCCTGATGGTCTCGTTCCCGTGGACTTTGGTTTCGACAGCTCCGGAAACCTTTGGCTGGCGGGCTCGAGCTCTCACGGCGACACGCTCGAAATGATCTCGGCGAGTGAACTCGGCGGTTCGGGAGAAACCTCCCCTTCGGCTGCTGTGATCATCACGTCTTCTGCGTTCGGCTCCTCCGACGATTGCCTCGGAGGCATCGATTTCGACCATTCGGGGGATATCTGGGTATCAGTAGGAACAGACAGCTGTGGTTCCGGTGAAGTGGCTAACCAACTAGTCGAGTTCACTCCCGCCCAACTGAGCGTCGGCGGAAATCTCACACCGTCAGTGATCATTGGCCAAAACACCAAGAAGACGAACTTGTTCTTTCCGGGTCCAATAAGGTTCGGCCCATCACTCAAATGACCGTCCGCCCCACCTAGCGAACCAGATAAGGGTGCAGCCTCCGGCCAGCTGCTGAACCCAGGCATGCGCCGCGACATAGTTGGAGCCGCGCGATCGGCACGCTAAACTCGCGTAGCCCAGACGCATATCTGGCGACATCACGCAAAAACTACAATGGACGAACGTTACGACCCAAAGAAAATCGAGCCCGCGTGGCAGGCTGATTGGGATCGCACCAATCTCTACCGCACGCGCGAGGACCCCGGCCGCCCAAAATTCTACATCCTCGAGATGTTCCCCTACCCGTCCGGCGCCGGGCTGAGCGTCGGTCATCTGCACAACTACGTTCCGTGCGACGTATTCGGTCTTTTTAAACGGATGGCGGGATTCAACGTGCTGCACCCGATGGGATGGGATGCGTTCGGACTGCCCGCGGAAAACGAGGCGATTCTGAAAGGATCGCATCCCACGGAAACCGTCCCGCGTTACGCCGCCAACTTCAAGCGCCAACTGACAATCTCCGGATGCGCGTACGACTGGACGCGCGAGATCAACTCGTCGTCGCCCGAGTATTACAAGTGGACCCAGTGGTTCTTCCTGATGCTCTACAAACGCGGCCTGGCCTACCGCGGGACCGGGGCGCAATGGTGGTGCGACAAGTGCCGCACGATCCTCGCCAACGAACAGGTCGTCAACGGATGCTGTTGGCGGCATCCCGACTCGCCGGTCAGCAAGAAGGACCTCGAGCAGTGGTACATCAAGATCACCGACTACGCGGATCGATTGCTCGCCGATCTGGATGGGATCGACTGGCCCGAACCGATCAAGCTGATGCAGCGCAACTGGATCGGGCGCAGCGAAGGCGCGGAACTTGCCTTCCCGGTCCCCGCTCACGCCGGTAAAGAAATCCGCTTTTTCACCACGCGCCCCGACACCGTCTTCGGCGTATCGTTCATGGTGCTCGCACCTGAGCATCCGCTCGTCGCCGAAATAACTGCCCCCGCGCAGCGCGCGATGGTCGAAGCTTATGTCGCCGACGCGCGCCGCCAGACTGAAATCGAGCGGATGTCCACGGTCAAGGAAAAATCCGGCGTCTTCACCGGCGCCTACGCGCACAACGTCTTTACCGATCGAGACATCCCGATTTGGATCGCCGACTACGTCCTGATGGGCTACGGCACCGGCGCAATCATGGGCGCGCCCGGCCAGGATCAGCGCGATTTCGAGTTCGCTGAAAAGTATGGCCTCGAGATTCCGCGCGTAACCGCACCCGCCGGCGGCGGCGCTCCACCGGCGGATCGCGCGTTCACCGAACCCGGCATCGCCATCAATTCCGGCTTCCTCGACGGCAAGACAACGGCTGAAGCGATCGATACCGTCGCAAAGTACGCCGAGGAGCACGGAATCGGTCGCGCCACCGTCACCTACCGAATGCGCGACTGGCTGATCTCGCGTCAACGCTACTGGGGATGTCCGATTCCGATGGTGTATTGCAAGACCGACGGAATCGTACCGGTGCCAGATGATCAACTCCCCGTGATGTTGCCTCCGATGAAGGACTATTTGCCGTCGGGCACCGGCCGCTCTCCGCTCGCCAACGTAGCATCGTTCGTCAACACGACCTGCCCAAAGTGCGGAGGCCCGGCCCAGCGCGAGACCGACACGCTGGACGGCTTCGCATGCTCGTCGTGGTACTTTCTGCGCTTCGCGTCGCCGCATGAAGACCGGCGGCCATTCGATCGAAGGGCGGTCGATTACTGGTTGCCGGTCGATCTCTATGTCGGCGGCGCCGAGCATGCCGTGATGCATCTGTTGTACGCGCGGATGTGGACCAAGGTCATGTTCGACGCGGAACTGATCGGATTCGACGAACCGTTCCCCGCCTTGCGCAACCAGGGTGTGGTCTGGGCCTCCGACGGCCAGCGCATGTCGAAGAGCAAGGGCAACGTCGTCACGCCGGACGCCATGATCGAAAAGTACGGCGCTGACGCGCTTCGGCTCTGGGAGCTGTTCATGAGCCCATTTGACGAAGCGACCAACTGGAACGAAAGCGGCGTTGCGGGCACGCTCCGATTCATCACTCGCGTATGGACGATGATTAGGCGCTACGTCGAGGCGGGATCCCTGGGCGAAAGGACCAGTGAAAGTGAAGTAACCCTAAAACGCGCACACAAAACGATCCAGCTCGTGACCGATCATATCGAGCGGATGCGCTTCAACACGGCAATCGCGTCGCTGATGGATCATCTCAACTACCTGGCGAAGCTCAAGCCCGAGGAGATGGGCCGTTTCACCGCGGAGACCTTGGTGCTGATGCTCGCGCCGATGGCGCCGCACGTCACCGAAGAAATGTGGCGAGCGCTTGGCCACGATACTTCCGTTCATCTGGAGGCGTGGCCGAAGTTCGATCCGAAACTCGCGCGCGACGAGACGGTGACCGTCGTCGTGCAGGTTAACGGCAAGGTCCGCGATCGCCTCGAGGTCGGCGCGGGCGCTTCGGAAGCCGACGTCCGCCAACTCGCGCTCAAGAGCGAGGCCGTCACGCGCCACCTCGCCGGCAAAACGCCGACCAAGTTCATTTTCGTAAAAGACCGGATGCTCAGCATCGTCGCTTGAGCCGCGTCGAATCGTGGCACTGGCTCAGTTTGCAGGCCTGATAAGCCGAAAGGGCTCCGAAGAGCGATTCGGGAGTATGCACGTAACGCAATCACGCGGCAATCAGCCGGGATGAATCGGGATAATCAGAACGACTGCGAGGACATAAAGAAGCGCCGCAGAAGAATGTTAAGCGCAAAGAGCATGAAAGACAGAAGCATTGCACCGGGTGTGGCAAAATAGTACTGCCACGCCGCTGCATAGGTAACACCACCATGGATCGTAACTGGATAGATCGCACCCGTAGCAGGCGAAGGAACTGAGGGACCGTACACTGAGAGATACATCTGCACGCTCCAGACGACGGAGAACACTGTGATCGCTATTATACGTAAAACGTTTAGCGGTGCGCGCGCGGTTTCTCTGCGGATGAACATTCGCGGGGGCTTCGCCGCTAGCCCTTCGGCCATCCGCCGACCGGGCGCTTCTTGGAAATCATCTTTCGCATGGCGTCCTTCCAGTCGCCCTCAATTTTGAGAACTTCAGGTTTGGGACCTGGGGGCTTTCGGCGCTTTTTCAGACTTTTCTTCAATCTTGCCGCAGCTCCTCCTTTTGCTTTTTTGCTCGTTTTTGCTGTGCCCATACTTCGTAGAAAATCGCAGGAAGCCCGCACCATACAGCAATATTAATGATCTCGTCGTTACAATAGTACGACTGCGCTTTTGTGAGATATACGGTATCTCCTTGCATGTGTCTTAGGTAAATTGCGCCGATAGAAACGTCGGGGTTCCTCGGCGCGGTTGCTTGCAGGTACAGGTATGAGAAAATCTGGCTTGTGCCCAAAAGGATAGAGATCAGAAGCAGAAATCGGCTAACTATGTGCATCGCGCCCAACCCTTCTTGCGAGCTTCTAAAGCTAGCCATCAAAATGGCGTTCTCTGTACCGGAGTCGGGAGCAATTTATACCATTTGTAGTGGTTTTGGGACGGCTGCGATCTATGGGTAGTTTCGTTCCGTCAAAAATAATTTCGGCCAAGAGCAGGGGTCGCCCGATTTCGGGCGAGCCGGGCGAACACAGGGCATCCTGGCGGTTGACCATAGGGTATGTGTAGCACGCTAAATCCGCCGCGGTCAGGCTGAACAGTTCATCCCCAAACCCGGCCTGAAACCCGGGTTCAGCTTCATCGAAACTGAACCGGCGCCCAAATCGTCGCGAACCTTGAAGGATGCGCGCCGGCCGTGCGATGCTTCGGGCCGGGTACGACTTCCGATCCTTTTCATCATTACGCGAGGAGCGAACGACATGGCTGAGGAAGTGCTTAAAGTCACACGTCATCCGAATTACGCGGTCTTGACGCTAAACCGTCCCGAAAAACGCAACGCGCTGAATCAGCCGATGATCGAGGCGCTCAACAATGCACTCGTCAAATTCGAAAGCGACCGCGAAATCCGTGCGATCCTCATCCGTGGCGAAGGCACGAGCTTTTGCGCGGGAATCGATCTGAAAGAAGTGGACGAGACGACCGGCAGTCACAACCCGACTTCGCTCGAGTCCGTCTTCGGCCGATTGGAGCGGTTTCCGGTGCCGACCATCGCGGCTATCCAGGGCGCCGCGCTCGCCGGCGGACTCGAACTGGCGCTCCATTGCGACCTTCGAATCGCGGCGGAAAACGCCAAGCTCGGCATGACGCTCGGCCGCGTCGGCTTGATGGTGCCGTACGATTTCACGCGCAAGCTGATCGAGGTTTGCGGATCGGCCAACACCGCATGGATTCTCTACACCGCCGACTTGCTCGACGCCGAGCGCAGCCGTCACATGAATATCGTCCATGAGGTGATCGCCGACGCGAAGCTCGGCGAGGCAGCGGCTGCGCTGGCCGAGAGGATCGCCGCCAACGCGCCGCTCTCTTTGCGCGCGATGAAGGCGACGGTGCGCCGATGCATGAGCGAGACCTTCGACGCGTGGCACGACGATCTGTTGCAGATGGCGCGCTCCGTTCGCGGCAGCCACGACGCCAGGGAAGGCGTGCGCGCGTTCCTGGAAAAGCGCAAGCCGGTTTGGAAGGCGGAGTAACGCGGCCGTTGGCACGGCGGCCAGTGAATCCGCGTGCTGCATGATGAGCGGCGGCAATTTCCGCCGGCCGTGCATCGCGTCGGATGAGCGCTGAGAAATAACCGCGCCGCGTCGCGGCCCCTGAAAATCGCTCAGCCGGAATGCCTGCCCAGCGCGTTGCGGATCGCGCCGGCACTCTCCAGCAGCGTGCTCGGCAGGTTCAAGGTTCCCGCGACATTTGAATATGGATACAGCCGCGCGTTCAGATGCGCGTGCAGCGGAATTCCCTCGCCCTGGTGAATTTCATAGTCGAGCGGCAAGGGCCCAAGGATCATCAGTATTCGATGGATCGCATTTGCAAATTGCTGCATCTGGTCCGGCCTCAGCTCCGACACCAATCCCCGATAGTTGGGCATCACGACGTCGTAGCTGCGCGGGAACCCGCCCATCGGGCTCGCATAGCTGACGACAGAGTCGCCGCGATCGATCACCAGCTTGAGGCGCTCCATCAGCGCGACGATCTCGTGCCATAGATGAGGATTCTCGCGCTCGGCGCGAGCCTCCGCGAGCACGGCCGGAAACGGCTCCGGCGATCCGATGATCTGCTGATGCAGATGCGGCTGCGAGGCGCCCGACTCGCGCCCCTGATTCTTGCGGATTACAACCGCGCAAACGTCCGGATTTTCCAACGCGAGGCGCATCACGCGCGCATCGGCTTGCATCAGTTGAAGGAAATGACCGCCGCCCAGCGCGCCGGTAAACATCAAATCGGCGTGCGATCGCGGCGCGTCGATAAAATGGCGCGGATCTTCGACGACGATGTACGACTCGTTGCGATTTCCGGTCAACTCCGCGGGAATTCGCGGAAACAGATTGTTGATCACGCGCACGACCCAAGCCCCGCCTTCGCCAGTCTTCGCCCCGTTCCATTCGGGGATTTCATCCGCAGTCATCCGAAAGAGCTCGCGCGGCGCAAGCCCTTCGTTGCCCGGACAGAAAGGACATGCCTCGGTCGCGTGGCGAATTGCCTCGGCGCTGAGATGCGGCGTACCGGGATCGGCGCTCTCGCGGCCGCCGAGCGTGAACGCGAAGCTCTTGCCGCGAACGTCGACAACGTATGAAATCACGCCGGTGATCGGATTCTTGATCCAGACCAGGGAACCATCGCGGATTTCGCATTCGATCGGCATCGGAGCGTGATAACCTTTAACAATTGCCGGCGCGCCATTTCAACGCCGGCTCGAAACCGTCGCGAGCCGGGGAGCGCCTTGACTATGGCGCTTGGCTTCGTTATCCCAAGTGCGGAGGACAGGGGAACCGGCGAAGCCGGGAAAAATAGGGGTCTGGCGATCCGCATGCGCGGCCACCAGCCTTTTTTTTGGCTGCCATCGCCAATCGCCAGCTTCCCCGTGAATCGTCAAAAATGCCGCAAATGAAGAAATACCTGTTCACGCCCGGGCCGGCTGCCGTACCGCCCGAGGTATTGCTCGAGATGGCGCGTCCGATCATCCACCATCGCACGCCTGAGTTCAGTGCTGCGCTCGATCAGGCGCGCGATCGGATGAAACCTCTGTACGGCACCTCGAGCGAGGTGATCCTGCTCGCGTCCACCGGCTCGGGTGGGATGGAAGCGGCGGTGACCAATTTGCTGGCGCCGGGCGAACATGCAATCTACGTCAACGGCGGCAAATTCGGGGAGCGATGGGGCAAGTTGCTCGCAGCCTTCGGCATGATTGGGCACGAGGTGCGCGTTGAATGGGGCCGCGCCGCACGGCCCGGGCAAATCGAGGATGCGTTCAAGGCGTATCCCGAGTCGCGCGCGGTGCTGGTGCAGGCCAGCGAAACTTCCACTTGCGCGGTGCATCCGGTGGCCGAGATCGGCGAGGTCAGCCGCAAGCGCGGCGCGATGCTGATCGTAGATGGAATCACGTCGGTCGGCGTCTTCGAACAGAAGATGGACGAATGGGGCATCGACGCATTCGTCACCGGCAGCCAGAAGGCGCTCATGCTTCCGCCGGGTCTCGCAATGGTCGCGCTGTCGGCGCGCGCTTTGGACGTCGCGAAGAAAATCAAGACGCCGCGCTTCTATTTTGATTTGCTCAAAGAATTGAAGGCGCAGCGCGACGAGCATACCACCGCATGGACCGCGGCCGTGTCGCTGATCTGCGGGCTGAACAAATCACTCGAAATGATTCATGGCGAAGGTCTGCCGCAGGTTTACGCGCGTCACGCGCTGATGGCGCAAGCCACTCGCGACGCCGCCGCGGCGCTCGGGCTGAAACTGCTGTCGCCCGACAATCCCGCTCCGGGGGTCACCGGAATCCTGGTCCCCGAAGGTCTCGACGGCGGCAAACTGGTCAAGTTCCTGCGCGACAGCCTGGGCGTGTCGCTGCAGGGCGGCCAGGATCAGATGAAGGGTAAGCTCGTGCGCATCGGACACATGGGTCATTTGAGCCCGTTCGACATGCTCATCGCGGTCGGCGCGCTCGAGCTGGGACTTAAGCAGATTGGCGCAAACATTCAACTTGGCGCCGGCGTGGCCGCCGTTCAGGCCCGCCTGGCACGGAGCATCTGAATCAACATGGCGGAAACTTTCCGTATCCTTCTGAGCGACTCGCTTGCGGCGCAGGGGATCGAAGTCCTCAAGCGCTTTCCGCAGCTACAGTTCGACATCAAGACCGGCCTCAAGCCCGCGGAGTTGGCGAAAATAATCGCGCCCTACGACGCGCTGCTGATTCGCAGCGGCACGCGCGTCACCCGCGAAGTAATCGATGCCGCCACGTCGCTCAA
>Ga0074045_10005427_pt1 | contig 11139 bp, 14 predicted proteins | sample BogForMeECP23OM2_FD_94442 | JGI IMG/M metagenome (GOLD analysis project Ga0074045, IMG submission 94442) | Bog forest soil microbial communities from Calvert Island, British Columbia, Canada - Bog Forest MetaG ECP23OM2 | ecosystem: Environmental > Terrestrial > Soil > Wetlands ...
GCGGTGCTGGAATACCCGCAGTCCGGCGAGAGAACCCGCGGTCGACGCAACATCCAGAACCAGCGCGCCAGCCAGCCGAACAAAAAACGCTTCTCGATCCGGCGAATCCTTGGCGGCGGCGACCTTTGGGTCACCGAACTCATCCTGACCTATGACGGCAAGCCGTTTTGCACCGTCAGCATCATGGAGTTCAAAGGCGACAAGGTTGCGCGGGAAACGCAGTACTTTGCGGATCCATTCGTCGCCCCAGCATCGCGCGCTCAATGGGTCGAACGGATGGACAACTAACCTCGACGTGTGAGGATTCGCCGCCGGCAGCGCTTTTTGCGGTTTGCATATCTTGCGATGGGGGTACAAGCGATGGATTGGAAAGGGTTGGTCCAGTTTGTGCTGATGGGCAACGGTAATTTGGAGCAATACGCCATCCTGCTGGTGCGCGTTTCGATCGGGCTGTTCTTCGCCATCTCCGGCGCAAACAAGTTGTTTGTCGCCGGCGGCACGAAACCTGTATACGATACGCTCGTTAAGGCCAAAGTCCCGTTTCCCCACCTGATGGCTTATTTCGTGTCGGGTGTCGAGTTCGTCTGCGGATCCTTGGTGGCCGTAGGGTTTCTTTCGAGCTTCGCCTGCGTGGCTTTATTGATCGATATGATTGTCGCCACCCTGACCAGCGCGGTTTCCACCTTGCCCAAGGGACTTTCGATTCTCAGCTGGCTCGACGATTTCCTCTACCTTCCGGAAGTCCTGTACGTGCTCTTCTTTATCTGGCTGATCTGCTCTGGGCCGGGAAAGTTCAGTGTGGATTACTGGATCGCAGGCAAATTGCTGGGGTGATCGGCAGCCCCGTTGACCCGCGCCTGGCATTCAACAAGGAGGAAAAAATGAAGGGAAAATACACGCACAAAGAGATTGCAAGGCTCGCCTACGAATTGTGGGAGAGCAGGGGCCGCCCCCTCGGTTCGCCTGAAATGGATTGGCACGCGGCGGAAAGTGCTTTGGGCGTGCGGGATTCGCGGGAGGAGTTCTCGCTCCCGGGTGTCCGCTTTGAGCCAGAAGAACGTGCCTATCGCGAACCCTGAGTTCAGTGTGGTTGTATAGCAAGGAATCTTGCCAGACTCTGAACTTCGACGAGATACGAATGCCTAAATTACTTTCAGTAAATGTCGGCCTTCCGCGCGACGTGACATGGAACGGCAAAACGGTCCGAACGTCAGTCTGGAAATCTCCAGTTGATGGACGGCGCATGGCGCTCACACTCAATATTCAAGGCGATGCGCAAGCCGATCTCGCCGGTCACGGCGGGGAGCACCGCGCCGTATTCGTCTACCAGATGGATTCTTACTATTACTGGGGGCGCTTTTTGGGCCGCAACGATTTTACCTTCGGCCAGTTCGGAGAAAATTTCACCGTCGAGGGACTTCCTGATAACGAAGTGTGCATCGGCGATCGATACCGCATCGGGAGCGCTGAATTTGAAGTAACCCAGCCGCGGGTGACGTGCTACCGCGTAGGCATTCGGATGAATGAACCTCGGATGGCAGCCCTGCTCGTGGCGCATCACAGACCAGGATTCTACTTTCGCGTGTTGCAGGAAGGAGAAGTTGGGGCGGGCGACGACATTGTAAAAATTGCTGACGGTCCGGAGCGGATCACTGTGGCCGAGGTTGACGCCCTCCTGTATTTGCCGGGACATTCCAGCGAGCAACTGCAACGAGCGCTACGGATCCCTGCACTTAGCAAGGGTTGGCAGTCTTCCTTTCAAGCGATGCTCGCGCAAGAGTCGAGCCCGAAGCCCGTCGAAGGAAATCCGGGACTCGCGAATGAGGAACAAGCACCAGCTTGGCCCGGATTTCGACAGATGCGAGTCGCGAATATTCATAAGGAAAGCGATAGCGTAACTTCCTTCATTCTGGGGCCGATCGATGGGCAGCCTCTTCCCGTCTTCGAGGCAGGTCAATTTGTGGTTTTGCGGCTGCTTGTCGAACCGGGCAAATCGCCCGTTCTTCGCGGCTATTCGTTGTCTGATCTGCCCGCAGCCGATCATTTCCGCATCAGTGTCAAAAACGAATCAAATGGGATTGGAAGTTCATTTCTGTGCAACCGTGCGCGAGAAGGCGATTTGTTGGATGTCAGTGCGCCGCGAGGAAGCTTCACTTTGCGTCCCAGCCAGAATCCTGTGGTTCTGCTGAGCGCTGGAGTGGGCGCAACGCCCGTGATGTCGATGCTGCACTCACTCGTCGCTGAAAGATCGCAACGAGAGATCTGGTGGATCTATGGAGCGCGCAATCGCGTCGACCATCCATTTGCAGAAGAATCGCGTTCTTTACTGAAACAGCTCTCTCGCGGACGAAGATACATCGTGTACAGCAGGCCCGCTGCAAACGACCAAGTCGGGGCAGACTATGATGCTCCCGGTCACATTGACGCCGCTTTGCTGGAGAGAATTGGCGTGTCGCAGAGTAGTGACTTCAATCTGTGTGGCCCACCTTCATTCTTGCAGAATATGCGCGATGGGCTGCGAAACTGGGGCGTGCTCGCCGGGAATGTGCACACGGAAATCTTCGGTGCTCTCGATGCTATTACTCCTGGTATGGCGCAGGTCGATCACACTCCTCACCTACCACAAGGGCCGCCCGGATCTGGCCCCCCAGTCTCATTCGCGCGTAGCGGGATTACCGCCGCTTGGGATCCGAAATTCGGAAGCTTGCTTGGAATGGCGGAGGCGTGCGACGTTCCGGTCAGATGGTCGTGCCGGGCCGGAGTCTGTCATACCTGCATGACTGGTCTGATTGGCGGATCGATAATTTATAACCCTGAGCCGCTGGAGAGGCCCGCTCCCGGGAACGTGCTCGTATGCTGTTCTCAGCCAAACGCTGGTGTCACTCTGGATCTTTGAGAGAAACGGGAGGAGTCCAATCATGCGTTCTGATATCGTGCCCGGAGCCATTTTCCCCGACTACGAACTGCCCGATCACACGGGCACACTGCGCAAACTCAGCGAAATCCAGGGGGACGACCCGTTGATCCTCACGCTCGCGCGCGGCCATTATTGCCCAAAGGAGCATCAGCAGCATTTGGAACTCGCCGCGTTCTACCCGAAGATCGCTGTGGCGTACACCCAGATCGCCACGATCGCCACCGACGATCACCATACTCTTCAGGAATTCCGTGCGTCAGTCGGAGCCGAGTGGACATTCCTGTCGGACCCCTACCGAGCGGTTCAAAAGGATCTCGACATCCAGGAGTACACCGACCCCGAGCATAATCCTATGATCCCGCATACGCTCGTGCTCAAGCCGGGTCTCGTGATCTACAGCATCTATAACGGCTACTGGTTCTGGGGCCGTCCGTCGGTCATCGATCTTTGGCACGACCTGCGCGCCGTAACGAGTGAAATCCGCCCAGACTGGGATCTGAGTACTCCTGGGCTCCGCGAAGCATGGAATGCGGGTGACTTCTCGCGCTTCCACGGCTGGAACAAGCTTGCCGCCGCGAAGGCGCCCTCTGCGGGACCGCGGTGATGCCACGGGCCATGCGCGTTCACCCCAGGGTCTCCGAACTGATTTCCACTGTGCTTGGGGAATTGAGGCCTCTTTAAGACAACTTGGACCCGGTTGCGAGCTCCGGTATGCTTGGCGGACATGCCTGATGAGGCGACAACTCCGGTCATCGAATTCCGCGATGTCTCCTGTCGCGTCGAACAGACGCAAGTACTCTCCGGTCTCAGTCTGCAGGTGGCACGGGGAGAGACGCTTGTGCTGCTTGGACGGAGCGGTTCGGGCAAGACCACGACCCTCAAGCTGGTCAACCGGCTGGTCACGCCCACCTCGGGAGAGGTTCGGGTCGACGGCGTCCCCAATGATCAAGGTGACATCATTCGCCTGCGCCGCCGAATCGGCTATGTGATTCAGGACGGTGGTCTGTTCCCACACTTTACCGTGGAGCGGAATGTCGGGCTGGTTCCCAGCATCGAAAGTTGGCCTGGGACTCGGATTCATGCACGTGTCCAGGAACTGTTGGATTTGGTCGGAATCCCCACAGAATTGGCATCGCGCTATCCGCGGCAGTTGTCGGGAGGACAGCGACAGCGGGTAGGCGTGGCCCGGGCCTTGGCTGCGGATCCAGAGATTCTGCTCATGGACGAGCCTTTCGGTGCTCTGGACCCTTTGACTCGCGACGAATTGCAACGGGAATTCCTGTCACTGCAGCAACGACTGCACAAGACAGTGATTTTCGTAACGCACGACCTCCGCGAGGCGCTATATCTGGGATCGCGCATCGCGCTGATGGAGGCGGGGAGGCTGGTCACGGTGCTGTCCCCGCGGGAATTTCTAACGTCCCCCGACCCCTGGGCGGCCGCTTACGTGAAAGCGTTTGGAGACGGGTTAACATCCCGTGTAAATCGAGGCACATCATGAACGTTGTTCGGTTCATCCTGCAAAATCATGCTCAGGTTCTCGAACTTACTTTGGAGCATCTCTGGTTGGTCGGGTTTTCCACCCTTCTGGCGGTGTTGGTCGGTGTACCGTTAGGAATCGTGATTTCCCATCGCACCACCTTCAGCAAACCCGTTCTGGCGAGTGCGAACATCATTCAGACCATCCCCAGTCTCGCACTCTTCGGATTTCTGCTACCCGTACCCTGGCTGGGTGCACGTTCGGATCGCCTGGCAATCTTGGCGCTTGCCCTCTATGCTCTACTGCCGATTATTCGCAATACCTATACCGGTATTCGCAGCGTTGATCCGGCGGTTTTGGAAGCAGGACGAGGTATGGGACTCACAGATTCCCAGCTTCTTTTCCAGGTGGAGTTGCCGCTCGCGGTGAGCGTGATCCTGTCCGGCATTCGGGTGGCCATCGTGATTTCTGTGGGCTTGGCCACCATTGCGGCGGCGATTGGCGCTGGTGGCCTGGGTGAGTTTATTTTCCGCGGCCTGGCCATGGTTGATAACCGGGTCATCCTTGCCGGCGCGATTCCGGCCGCCATCTTAGCCCTGGCCGCCGACCTCGGGGTGGGATGGCTGGAGAAACGACTCCGCGCGCGATGATGCGTCTGCCTTCGAGCCTCGCTGTTTTGTTTATCGTTGCAACCGCCGCGCTGATGCTGTCCTGTTCGCCGTCACACTCCAATCGCATCGTCGTGGGTTCGAAGAACTTCACCGAGTCGTTCATTCTGGGTGAACTCATCGCCCAGCAGATCGAAGCTCATACCAGTCTGAAAGTGGAACGCCGCTTCTATCTCGCCGGAACATACATTTGCCACCAGGAGATAGTGTCAGGGCGTATCGACATCTATCCGGAATACACGGGAACTGCGCTTACCGCCATTCTCAAACAAACTGCCGGTGGAGACAGAATGGACGTTTATCAGCGCGTCAAACACGAATATGAAAGCCGCTTCGGGCTGGATCTCGGACCACACTTCGGATTCAACGATACCTTTGCAATGGAGATCCGCGGAGAAGATGCTCGCCACCTGAACATCCGCACACTCTCGCAAGCGGCCGCCTTCTCCCCGCAGTGGCGCGCGGGATTCGGATACGAGTTCATGGAGCGTCCCGACGGCTATGGCGGCATGGTAGCAACCTACGGTCTGCATTTCACTGAACAGCCGCGCATTATGGACTTGGGCCTGCTGGCGCGCGCCTTGAAAGATCATCAAATTGATTTCGCTGGCGGCAATGCCACCGACGGCCTCATTCCCGCCCTCGACTTGTTTGCCCTCCAGGATGACCGCCATTACTTTCCTCCCTATGAGGCGGTGCCCGTCATCCGGCAACAAACCATCCAGCAGCACCCGGAGGTTGCTCGGGTCCTTGCAGCTCTTGACGGCAAGATCTCGAACGCACAAATGCAGCGAATGAACTATGCCGTGGATGGCCAGCATCGCGATCCGCGGGAGGTCGCACGGGAATTCTTGCTGGAAACAAAGCTTGTCCGTTGACGCTCACCTGCGAGTGGAGAGTGGCCATTCGTAAGCGATCCAGGATCTATGGAAAAGTGCGGGGAAGAATTCCCCAAGTCCAGCTGAGTGGGCGGTAAGCTCGTACTGGCCCAGTTTATGAGTGCTTACTTGAAGGTCTGCGCTCGCGGACTGCGCCAGTTCCAGACATTATAGGAATAAAGCGCAAGGCAGAAGAGATTTGCAGGTATGAACCCGAATTGCGCGGTCCGGACACCGATTACGCAGACGATCACGCTGTTTGCACCGGCTATCATCCACCCTTGCCAGAACTTCCTTCCGATGAGAATGGTTGAGAGTATTGTAAGAACGCATGAAATGTAATCAAGCCGGAGTACCATCACGTCTGCTTAACCTCTGAGTCTTTGGTGCCAATGATACGCACCAGGGCCGCTTTTTCTTGGCGGCTTGTCCTCAGGCTAGCATTTCAGTTTTCTGCCAATAACTGTTCTATGGTCCAGTTGCGCTGGAGTAGTCAACTGGCAAGGCGGCTCTACCTGCGACAAGGACGCAAGTCAGTTTTGCGAATCGGGGCGCACTTCGAGGAACGCAATAGCTCAGATCGAAGTCTATTTCTTCGTCTTTGCGGGCGGGACGAGTGCCACGGCTGCCTCGGCGGCGAGCAGCAGGAAAGTAAAAGTCTCCTGAAGATATAGGTGCACTGCGGCGTCGGTGTGGTTGGAATAGCCGATCGAAACATCTTGGCCGATGTGCAGAGCGAAATCCCCGCCCCGAGTGGTCAGTACGAAGGCACCCTCAATGGCGGGTGCCCAAACAATTTGATCTTCGACGAGGCGCTTGACGTGCTCCAGCACGGGGTATCCGTGATCACTGGTCTCGGCGAGTGCAGTATAGGAATCCGCGCCCAGCAGCACCGAGTACGGGCCATTGACGCCGACAAGCCGCAACCGGCTCAAGGCTTGGCCAATGGCTTCCGGGTACTCGCGGACATCCGCAGGGAGCGTCAAAGTCGGATTGCTGGTCCCTTTCCGAATGCCCACGATACCAGCCGCGGCGTAGCCCTCGAAGACAGCCCCATCCTCGGCAAAGGCGATCTTGCGCGCGGCATCCTTCGCCGGTTGCCAGTCGGAGTCGTTCGCCCCACGATCGACGTCGTCGATCGCTTGGCGGTCCAGCTCGAATGGCACGCGCAACTCGACTAGTGCCTTTACCTCTCGCTGCCTGGCGAGGATACCGTCCTTCGGTGCCGCGATCTTCTGCAGATGACCTGTGCCGATGGCGGAGACGTCTGCACCTCCTGGACCCTGCACATCGACGACGCGCCGCCCAGCGAGGTAGCGCTTGATCGTACGAGCTGTTTCCTCTTCGATCTGAGCCCAGGCAGCACTGGAAATGGGGGCGAGCTCGCGATGCAGATTATTCATGGGAAATTTCTCCTTTTAGGGATCCGATGCCCAGCGAACCATCGTTCTCCCTCGGCTGGGAGGGAGGGGGTTCGACCCCGGTCGGCGTGGTGGAAGGTGAAGTAGCAGCAGATTGGTCCTCGATCACGGTTTCCAGAAACGTCGCGGATGGCACGATAAGCTTGTGGGCGTTTTTCGTCCTGACGAACTGGCCCGTCTTATTCATCAGGTTCGCCAATCACCCAGCGGAGACAAAAATGAGGAGCCAAAAGGCGAGGCAAAGCTTGAGTTTGGAGACGATCGGTTTGACATGGATCTCGTTCTGACTCCGCAGGGCGAGGGTCAGATCGAAGTGAAGAAACTTCCTTTAGCGTGGCTAACGGATCGGCCTGTTTTTTTCCCAACCAGAGAGCTCCTCACGCTTTATCCAAACTTTGTTTCTGTCTATGAAGGCCGGTATTTGCAATTTGAGGAATCTTGGCGAGACACCTGTCTCCTACTCGGGGAGCCTTTGAAGAAAGGAGTCCAAGAAGCTCGCATTAAGCAGTTGCTTGAACCGTTAGAGCGTGCAATGGAGGGGGCTCTCGAACTCGACAAAAATGGGCGCTTTTATTTGAAAGTGAACGGCGAGAAAATTGAGATTCCTCTTGTCGCCGAAGGTTTTAGAAAGTTGGGAATGCTCGCCCGGTTGATCGCAAATGGCACGCTCTTAGAAAGGGGATATCTATTTTGGGACGAGCCCGACGCCAACTTAAACCCCAGATTAGTCAAGCAGGTGGCGGAAAGCATTCTTTCCCTTGGATTTAGCGGTGTTCAGGTATTTCTTGCCACTCATAGTCTGTTCCTTTTGAGGGAGCTCGAAATTCTACTGTCATCGAGTAGATATTCTCACGTGGCCTCGACATTTTTCGGGCTGCATCGGATGGCTGGGGGAACCCGGGTCAAACAGGGGCCGTCGATAAGTGACATTGGTGACATTGCAGCGCTGGATGAGCAATTAGAACAATCGGACCGGTTTTTGGCAGAAGAGCGCAAACAAAATGACGACCCTCTACGTTGATGGCGTAACTTTTCTTTTTCCTCCGGGATGGACAGTTAGCAAATACGACGATTGGTCGTTCTATAGGAATCGATTTATAAAAATACCCGCTGGATTGAAGGCACTAGATTTGTTGGCGATAGCTCCAGATCGAACTGCTTGGCTTATTGAGGTAAAGGACTACAGGATGCATCGTCGGTCCAAAGTCATCAGTTTACCTGGAGAAGTGATGCGCAAGGCTTTAGATACGCTCTCCGCAATGCTTCCGGCCAAAATCAATGGCGACGTAGCCGACGAGACGATGGTTTCCAGCCAGGTGATAGCTGCCCGTAGGCTGCGTGTAGTTTTGCACCTGGAGCAGCCAGCTCATCATTCAAAGCTTTTTCCACGAGCGATCGATCCGGCTGACGTTCAACTGAAACTCAGACAATTAGTCAAGGCGATCGATGCGCATCCATGGGTTGTGGAAATCAATTCTCCAGGTGGCATTCCTTGGGCAGTCCAATGACGGACCCGAGAGACGGCTCGATCGAGGAGATTATTCGGGTAGTCAGGGCAGGGTTCTGGTGGAGGGGCCCAAGACAGGCCACATCATTCCGGTGAAGGGACTCAAGGTATCACTCAATCGGGCAGTCTGCTACCCACAGGCTGTTAAGGATAGCCGCGTGTTTTTAGGCTCGTGATCTCTCGGAGTAACTCCAACGGGCGAAGCTGCCGCCTGGCAATGTTCTCGACCAAGCTCATCAAATAACAATCTGCTCGCGACGCTTCCTTAACAATCGCTGGAATCTCTGCTTGGCCCAATGCAATGAACGCTTCCAGACGCCCCTGACCACACACAAGGTCGTAGGTCTTGCCATCTGCAAGCTCAGATCGAAGGGCAACGGTACCGATGCTGAATCATGAGAGTTGCTTGATGCGCAACGAGGATCAACTCACTCGGCTGCGCGATGGCCGTGAGGACGCTTTTTCAACCCGAAGTCCAACCCGAAATCGTTCCGACTAGTGGGTATTTCCAAGTACTTGGCAGTCCCCAACAGCCTTGTAAGTTGTTGAGAGTATTTGATGTTCCCACTCTGTCACGGCAGAGGTCGCGAGTTCGAGTCTCGTCGTCCCCGCCATTCTTTTCCCGGGAGTTACCGGACGTGATACCGGAAACTCCTACCCACCGCTCAACCCGCAAAAGCCACTACACTGTTGCGTTCATCCGCACGGCGGCCGGAGCGCGCAGAGTTCGAGGAATACCAGGAACCAGCGACACCTAGACCCAGGTTAAAACCGAACCCGGGCACCCAATGCCTTCCTCGCGGTGCAGACCCGGGCCATTCGGCTATGGAACCCCAACGCGTCCGGCGTCGCCTGAGACATAGCCTGAATATACCTTGACACGTATATGCTCTGTGGAGTATATGAAGAGAATGGAATCGTTCGAAATCATTGCGGAGCCGAACCGCCGCGCGATACTGAGCTTGCTGGTCTCGTCGCAACAGTCGGTTGGAGAGATCGAGCGTCAACTTCGTATGCCGCAGCCGACGGTGTCAAAGCACCTGCGCATGCTGCGCGAGGCGGGTTTCGTGGAATCCAGGGTGGACGCCCAGCGGCGCCTCTACCGGCTGAAACCTGAGCCATTTCAGGAGATGGATGCCTGGCTGGCCCAGTTCCGCCGGTTCTGGTCGGCTCACGTGGATGCTCTGGAACGCCACCTGGACCGCATGCATCAATCCATGGATCTGGCAGCACCCGCGAAAAGGAAGACAAGGAGAAGACGACGCGGCACAAACCGCGATCGTGACAAAGGAGAAACGAAATGAAAATCAAAGTGACCAGCGTGTACGTGGACGATCAGGAGAAGGCCCTGCGCTTCTATACGGAGGTGCTGGGTTTCGTGAAGAAGACCGACTTCAGCCAGGGGCCGTATCGCTGGCTGACAGTGGCCTCGCCCGAGGAGCCGGACGGCACGGAGTTGCAACTGGCGCTGAACAACAACCCGGCAGCCAAAGCGTACCAGCAGGCGCTGTTTCAACAGAGCCAGCCCGCGGCCATGTTCTTCACCGACGACGTCAAGGGCGACTACGAACGGATGAAGGCCCGCGGCGCCGAGTTCACGATGCCACCCACCGAGGTGACCGGCTCGACCATCGCGATGCTGAAGGACACCTGCGGCAACCTCATTCAGGTGACGCAGCTGAAGCGCTGGTAGGGCGGACGGTGAGCGGATGATCCAGGCTGGCGTAAGGAGAAGAAGATGACCGATCGCGAGGAGTACACACCGGGTCCGGCCAGCGGGGCGAGGGTACAAAAGGACGGAGAGAAGTGGACGCTCATTCTCGTCAGAGAACTGCGGCATTCGCCGGAAAAAGTCTGGCAGGCGCTTACCGACCCGGCGCAACTGCGCGAGTGGGCGCCCTTTGACGCCGATGGGAGCCTGGGTACGGTTGGAACGAGGGTGAAGCTCACCACGGTGCGAGCGCCCAAGCCGCAGGTTTCCGAAACAAGAGTGACGCGAGCCGACGCTCCCAAGGTGCTGGAGTACAACTGGGGTGACAAGGATCTCCGGTGGGAACTCGAAGCCTTTGGTAGCGGCACGCGCCTGACGCTGTGGCACAACATCGACCGCGGCTTCATCTCCATGGGTGCTGCCGGGTGGCACATTTGTTTCGATGTTCTGGATCGCCTTCTCATCGGAACTCCCCTCGGCCGCATCGTCGGCACCGAGGCCATGAAGTTCGAGTGGCCCCGGCTCAACTCCGAGTACGCCCGGCAATTCGGTATTGA
>Ga0074045_10005428_pt1 | contig 11138 bp, 5 predicted proteins | sample BogForMeECP23OM2_FD_94442 | JGI IMG/M metagenome (GOLD analysis project Ga0074045, IMG submission 94442) | Bog forest soil microbial communities from Calvert Island, British Columbia, Canada - Bog Forest MetaG ECP23OM2 | ecosystem: Environmental > Terrestrial > Soil > Wetlands ...
AGCCGGAGTTGATGAGGCGGTGATTTTGACCGAGCAATTCCTCCCGCGAATATTTAGAGACCGTGCAGAACCGGTTATTCACATAGGTGATCGCGCCCTGCGGATCGGTAAACGCTACGATGGCATGCTCGTTGAGAGCCGTCTTCAGGTCCATCACCTCTTTGAGCGACAGGCGCAGCGCCTCCTCGGCGCGCTTACGATCGGTGATATCTCGGATGATCTTCGATGCTCCGATGACCTTGCCCGTCGCATCCTTAAGCGGCGAGATCGTCACCGAAACATCAAATTTGCGGCCGTTATTCGCTATACGCAAGTCTCATATTGCTCGATAGCTTGGCCGACTCTAATCCGCGCCAATATCATGCTCTCGTCTTCGACGAATTCCGGCGGAATTATCCGAGTGATCGGTTGCCCAATCATCTCCTCGGCGCTTAAGCCGAACAAATGCGTCGCCGCTGCGTTCCAACTGGTAACCGTTCCATCAAGCGTCTTGCTGATGATTGCATCGGACGAATCTTCGACGATCGCCGACAGCCTGGCGAGAATCGCGTGCGTCGCCTCGGCGGTAAGCGCGCGCGACCTTGTGCGGAGCAGCATCTCGGTTACGCTGACAATAAAGGCGGAACTCGTCACAAATACCGCTAATCCCAGCCATTCGGTAACGTTTGTGGGCGGATCGAAGACTACATAAACGAGCAAACTGCAAAAGATAGTTGCGAACGTTCCTCCCGACAGTCCGCCAGCAAGGCCGGCGATAATCACAACGGGAAAGAACGTCAGATATACGAGTTTTGTCGTCGATCCTCCCAGCAAAGCCAACCGGGCCAGAGCGCCGACGCCGGCCGCCAGAGCGCCGATGGCAAGGCCCGACCACCACGGCGCTTGGGAGCGCCACGAAGCAGCCCTGACCAGAAACGCCGAGATTGCCTGCGCCCAAGCGGAGTCGGGGGTCGAGGGTTCTTCGATGGCCGAGACAGGGCATCCGGAGCGCTCGTCAGGTGCCAAACTTCACCCATTTCAAGTTCATCGGCCGATGCGACTGACCTCGCGCTCGCCGAACGCCGCCTTTTGCGTCGCCAATCCTGCGCCGGCGCAAGGTAGCCAGCAATGCGCAAAATGGACAAGGTCGCGACCGGCGTCGTCGTGGCTGGTTTGAAGTGAAATCTTCACTATTCCATAGCCTTGGCGAAGACGCTGTCTAGGGTCTTAAGGGGAGCCATTCGGAGCCTGCTCCGGCATTAAAGAGGGTTCACCCCAATCGCTGGAGGGGCCGCTTCCCGCCAACATCGCCGATAGGCTCATTCAACACCGAGCGACCGGTTGTGACGCTTCTTGCGCGTTGCTCCTCTGTCCGGTTCATAACGCATTTGCTCGCGCCGGGGCGCGCCGGGCGATGAGACGGAGTCCATCCTCAACGGAGCTCAGCCCAAGGCGATTGAAAATCGCGGATCGACGACATGCTCACGGACGACGATTTTTGCGCCTGAGACGGGGCGGATCTACGTCATTTCGATCCGCGTTCCGGCGCAGCGGTTGAGCAGCCGCTTCAGGTGATACTGGGCGAGCGCGTCCGCCGGGCGCTCGCCGATCAGCGCGGCGAAGGCTGCAAGCGCGCCTGCGTCGCCCGCCTCGAGCTTCGCAAAGGCTTTGAGATAGGCGAGCGTATGCGGGCTCGATCGCTCCGCCTCCGGGAGCGGCTCGAAGGCGCGCATGGGTTCGCTCCGGCCCCGGAGCACCAGGTCGCCGACCGGCCGCCCGAAGAACCCTTCCGCGCGTCCGGCGGCGGCTGCGCTCACGCAGATGCGCGTGCCGAGCTCTTTGTTGACCGCTTCGAGGCGCGCCGCGGCGTTGATCGTGTCGCCGTAAGCCGTGTAGTCGAAGAGACGCCCGCCGCCGAAATTGCCCACGATCGCGGGTCCGGCATGGACGCCGATGCGCGTGACGCCAAGCGAAACGCCGCGCGCGTTCCATTCCTGCCGGTAGGCTTCCGAGCGGGCGTCGAGCGCGAGCGCGCAGTGAATCGCGCGAGAGGCGGCGTCGGGCTGGTCGCCGGGCGCGCCGAACAGGACATGGATCGCATCCCCAATGATCTTGGCGACCGTCCCCTCATGGGCGAACACGATCTCCGTCATGCCTTCGAGATAGCCGCTGAGCAGACTCGCGAGCTGCCGGGGATCGAGCGATTCGACCAGCGGCGTGAAGCCCGCGATGTCGGTGAACAGCGTCGCGATCTCGCGCCGTTCTCCGCCGGGCGCGAGTGCGTTCGCGTCGGCCGCGAGGCTCAGCGCGAGATTGGGCGAGAAATAGCGGGAAAGCGAAGCATGCGCGCGCTCCGCCGCCGCCTGCCGGGCCCGCGCATCCTTGAGAGCCGCCACATGCGCGATGGTTTTGCTGACCGTCGCCTCGAGGTCGGCGAAATCGATCGGTTTGGTGAGAAAGTCGAAGGCGCCGCGGTTCATCGCGGTGCGGATATTGGCCATATCGCCGTAGGCCGAGACGATGACGGTGGAGAACCGGGTCGCCTCATCCTGCAATCGGGCGAGAAGGGTCAGCCCGTCCATCCGCGGCATGTTGATGTCGGACAGGACCATGTCGAAGTCGCGGTTCTCGGCGAGGAAGGCCAGCGCCTCGACGCCGTCGCGCGCGAAGCCGAAGGCGATCGCACCGTCCTTGATCTGGCGGCGAAACTTCTGCCGGATGAGGTCCTCGAGATCGGGCTCGTCGTCGACAACGAGGATTTTCGCGGTCATGAGGCGCCCAGCGCCTCGTCCAGGCGGCGGCCGATTTCGCTGCGAAGCCCGGGAAAGTCGATCGGCTTGGTGAACAGCCCCGCGGCGCCGCCCTCGAACGCCTTCCGCCGCGTCTCCGCATCGCCATAGGCGGTGATCATGATGACCGGCACATCGGGCCGCGCTTCCCTCGCGCGCGGCAGAAGCTCGAGGCCGCTCATGCCCGGCATGTTGACGTCGGAGAGGATGAGAATGAGGCTTGCGCTATCCGCGGCGCCGACGCGCTCGAGGGCTTCGCGCGCCGACTGCGCGAACGCCATGGCGAAGCGCGAGGCGCGCAACTCCTTACGGAACTGCTGGCGGAAAAGCTCGGCGACGTCGGGCTCGTCGTCCACGACCAGGATCAGCGCATTCATGCCGCCCCCGCGCGCGGGAGGACGAGGGTGAACTGGGTGAAGGCGCCCGGTTCGGTGATGACGTCGATGGTCCCGCCGTGCTGCTTGACCACGATGTCGTGGCTGAGCGACAGGCCGAGCCCGGTCCCTTCGCCCGCCGGCTTGGTGGTGAAGAACGGGTTGAACATTTTTGCTTTCACCTCGTCGGGAATTCCCGTCCCATTGTCGCGAATGGTGATCTCGACGCTGTCTCCCAGATCACGCGTCGAAGCCGTGATCGTCGGCTCATAAGGGCTGTTTCCCTCGCCCTGCTTGCGCTTCGTCGTCGCGTAAAATCCGTTGGAAATCAAGTTCAGCAGCACCCGCGTCATTTCCTGTGCATAAAGCTCCGCGGCGCCGGCGTTCTCGTCGAGCGATTTGGCGATCGTCACGTTGAAGCCGGGTTTTTCCGCCCGCGCGCCGTGATAGGCGAGGTTCAGCGCCTCCTCGACCATAGCATTGACGCTGACGCTGGTGCGCTCGCCAGATCCCTCGCGCGAGTGCAGCAGCATGTTTTTGACGATCGAGTCGGCGCGCTTGCCGTGTCCGATCACCTTGTCCAGGTTGGCGTCGATCGTACCGATCAGTTCGCTTACTTCATCCCGGTCGGCCTCGTCGAGCGGCGCCTTCTCCAGAACGCCGCGCAGTTCGTCCATCAGTTCGCGCGACAGCGCGGAGAAATTATTGACGAAATTGAGCGGATTCTTGATCTCGTGGGCGATGCCGGCGGTGAGCTGGCCGAGCGAGGCGAGCTTTTCGGACTGGATCAGCCGGTCCTGCGCCCTGCGCAGGTCGTCGAGCGAGGCCGCGAGCTCTTTCGTCCGCGCCTGGACCTCGTCGAACAGCCGCACGTTCTCCAGCGCGATGACCGCCTGGTCCGCGAACGTCTGGACGATCTCGACCTGGCGGTCGCTGAAATGTCCGGGCTCGTCGCGCGTCAGGATGATGGCGCCCTCCACCCCTTCCTTCCTGAGCAACGGCACCCCGAGCAGGGAGCGCACGTTGCTTGCGAGAGAACCCATCGGCACGACATATTCGGGGTCGGCAAGGCAATCGGGAATGCGCTCGACTTTGCCCGAAAGCAGCACGCGGCCCGCAATGGTTGAGTGTCCCGGTGTCGCGGGGTGATCCCTCAGATATTGGGCGAGCGCGCTCGTATGCTCGGCGCCGATCGTATCGCGGTAGCGGAAAACATCACCGTCGCGCACGCAGATCGTGCCCGTCAGGGCGCCGCCGAGTTCGACCGCGGAGGAAACCAGCGTATTGAACACCGCCTGCAGATCGAACGCCGAGCGGCTGATCACCTTCAACACGTCGGAGGTCGCGGTCTGCATTTGCAGCGCCTCGGTGAGATCGCGCGTTCGGGCCTGCACCTCGTCGAACAGGCGCGCGTTCCCGATCGCGATGACGGCCTGGTCGGCGAAGGTCTGGACGATCTCGATCTGGCGCGGCGTGAAATGCCCAGGCTCCTTGCGCGTCAAAACGAGCGCGCCCTCGATTCCGTCCTTGCCCAGTAGCGGGACGCCCAGCAGGGCGCGGGAGACTTGGCCATGCGCGCCGAGCGGCACGACATAGTCCGCGTCCTCTAAAACATCGGGAATCTCTTCCACCCTGCCCAACAGGAGCACGCGGCCGACAATCGACCCTCGCCCCGGCGTTGCGGGGTGCTCGGCCAGATATTGGCTCATAGCCACGCTGAGCCCGGGGCCGGCGTTGCCTCGATATTGGTAGACGTCGCCGTCGCGAACGCAAATCGAACCGCTGAACGCGCCGCAGAGATCGACGGCCGAAGCCGTTAACGTATTGAACACCGCCTGCAGATCGAACGCCGAGCGGCTGATCACCTTCAACACGTCGGCGGTGGCGGTCTGCATTTGTAGCGCCTCGGTCAGGTCGCGCGTGCGCGCCTGCACTTCGTCGAACAGGCGCACGTTTTCGATGGCGATGACCGCCTGGTCGGCGAAGCTCTGGACGAGTTCGACTTGTCGTTGGGTGAACGGCACAGGCGCGCTGCGCGCCAGCGCGAAGGCGCCGATAGGCTCGCCGCTGCGCATCAGCGGCACGCCAAGCATGGCCCGCACGTTTCCGATCCGCGCCTGATCCTTTTCCGCGTATTCCGGATCGCTCCAGGCGTCGGCAATGTCGACCGCCCGATTCTCCAACGCGACCCTCCCCACCAGCGTCCCGCGGCCGGGCCTGATCTCGGCCCTCTGCTCGTGCTCGCGATAGGCGGAATCGACATCCATCTGGCTCGCCGCGTATCGGTAGACGTCGCCGTGGCGGCGGAAGATCTGGGCATACTTCGCATCGCACAAGCGCACCGCCGACGAGATCAGTGTTTCGAGCACGGTATCGAGATCGAAGGCTGTTCGGCTAATCGCTTTGAGCACGTCGGCGGTCGCGGTCTGCTGTTGCAACGCCTCGGAGAGGTCGCGCGTGCGCGCCTTCACCTCATTGAACAGCCGCGCATTTTCGATGGCGATCGCGGCCTGATCGGCGAAGGTTTGGGTGAGCTTGATCTGGCTCTCGGTAAAGGGTTCCGGCTCCGGGCGTCCGAGGCTGAAGATTCCGACCAGCTCGCCTTCGCGCATCAGGGGTATCACGACGATCGCGCGATAGCCGCCCAATCTGGCGGTCGCCTCGTAGAGATAGTCGGGGTCGGTCCAGGCGTCGGAGAAATGTGCGACGTCGCCCGCGCGCGCGGTTCGGCGAGAGTGCAGAGGATAACGGACCGGGATCGGATTCTCACGCGCCTGGCGCTCGAACGGCTCCGGCAGGCCGAATTGCGCATCGAGCCGGCAAACGTCGCCATCCCGGAGGTGGAGAGTCGCCATAGGAGCGCGACAGAGTCTCGCAGCCGCCTCGAGAATGGCTGTCGTGGCCAGATTCAGATCGAACGCCGAGCGGCTGATGACCTTCAGCACCTCGGCAGTCGCGGTCTGCTGTTGCAGCGCCTCGGTGAGGTCGTGCGTGCGCGCCCGCACCTCGTCGAACAGGCGGACATTCTCGATCGCGATCACGGCTTGGTCAGCGAAGGTCTGGAGGAGTTCGATCTGGCGATCGTTGAACGGACGAACAGCTTTCCGCGTGATGACGAAGCCGCCAATCGGCTCGCCCGCGCGCATCAGTGGCGTCGAGAGCAGCGTCCGGTAGTCGCCACGGCGCTGATAGCCACTCTGGGTGTATTCGGGGTCAGCGAGAACATCGGGGATGTGAATCGACATTCGATCACGCCCGGCTCGCGTTATGCCCCCACTCGAGCCGGAAGGCAGCGGATTGGCTCTTGCGAAGGCCTCCATTTCGTCGCTGAAACCGTAATTCGAGACAAAATGATAGAGGTCGCCGCGCCGCTGAAAAATGGCCGCCCTGTCCCCGTCGCAGAGTTTCGTCGCCGAAGCGGTCAGTGTATCGAGCACAGCCTGCAGGTCGAACGCCGAGCGGCTGATGACCTTCAGCACGTCGGCGGTCGCGGTCTGCTGCGCGAGCGCCTCCTGCGTCTCGCGGAACATCCGCGCGTTCTGGATCGCGATCGCCGCCTGGTCGGCGAAGCTCTGCACGAGCGCGATTTCCTTTTCGGAAAACGGCTTGGCGGGTTTGCGGGAGACGACGATGGAGCCGACGCCGCGATCCTCCCACAGCATCGGCGCATAGAGCACCGACATGCCGCCCGCCTCCCGCAGCATGACCTTGAACCGGTCGGGCAGATCGGGCTTGTCGGCCAGATCGGGGAAGTGGACGGCGCGGCGCTCGGCGATGGCGAGGCCGGTCGAGCTTCCGGCAAGCGGCATGGCGTCCTTGCCCCAATCGCCGACGGGCCATCCGCGCTGCGCGACGCCGCGCACCATGTCGCCTTCGACCAGATAGACGGCGACCGCTTCGAGACCGACCAGGCGCTGGCAGGATTCGAGAATGGTCTCGAAGACCGGCGCGGCGTCCGAGACGGATCGGCTGATCACCTTCAGGACGTTGGCGGTCGCGGTCTGCCGCTCCAACGCCTCTTTGGTTTCGTTGAACAGGCGCACGTTCTGGATCGCGATCGCCGCCTGATCGGCGAAGCTCTGCAACAGCGCCTGCTCCCGCTCCGAAAAGGGCTTGGGCGGCGAGCGCACGACCAGAATCGAGCCGAGGCCGCGGTCCTCCGACAGCATCGGCGCATAGAGGAGCGAGGCGCTTCCGAGGCGCTCAGCGCGTTCGCGCACGGTCGGCGAGAGATCGGGCTCGGCCGCGAGGTTGGGGATGTGGTGCGTGCGGCGCTCGCGGATGATCCGCCCGGTGACGCTCTCGCCGACCGGCGTGACGTCGCGGAGGGCTTCCTGGCGCCTCGGGCCGCGCCAAGCCGCCGGCCGCACCATGTCGTCGTAGCCGATGGTGTAGATTCCGATCTCCTCGCTGCCGAACAGCCGCTGGCAGGCGTCGAGTATGGCCTCGAACACCGGCGCCGTGTCGGCGACCGACTTGCTAATCGCTCCCAGCACGTCGGCGGAAGCCTTCTGCTGCTCCAGGGCCTGCTGCGTCTCGTTGAAGAGGCTCGCGTTCTGGATCGCGATCACGGCCTGATCGGCGAAGGTGCGGAGCAGTTGCACATCGTCCGCAGCGAAGGCGCCCGACTCCCTGCGCGTGACGCTGATCATGCCGATGGCGCCATCGCTGCTCATCAGCGGCGTGAACAGCATGCTGCGGTATCTGCGCAATCGCGCCAGTTCCTTGATGACCGGCGGCACGCCCGATTCCGCCTCGGTGTCGATGAACTGCTGGGTATCGCCGCCGCGAACCAGCACGAACGGCGGGAAATCGGCGATCGGCCTCGGAAACGCGGCCTGAAGGGCTTCGTCCGCTACGGCGTTCGTCGGCGTGAACGCGACCAGATGGAGGGCTTCGCCGACGAAGCGAATAACGGTCGTCGAGAAGCCGCGGAGCAGGCGGTTGGCGCTCGCCGCGATCGCGTCGAACACCGGCCGCACGTCCGACGGCGAACTGGCGATGACCTTGAGAACCTCAGCCGTGGCGGTCTGCCGCTCCAGGGCCTCCTGAGTCTCGTTGAACAGGCGCGCGTTCTGGATCGCGATGGCCGCCTGGGCGGCGAAGGCCTGCACCAGCGCGATCTGCTTGTCCGTGAACGGTCGCACGTGGTCGCGAATGAGGGTGAAAATCCCGACGACCGCGCCGTCCTCGAACAGGGGCGCCAACAGCGCAGTGCGCATGTCGCCAAGTTCGACGCACGCGACGACGTACGGCGCCCGCTCCTGGTAGGCCCGGGTCGCCCTCAGGTCGTCGATATGAACGAAGGGCCTCCCGCGCCCGCTCCGGCCAAGGATGTCTGTAACCGGCAAGGGCGCGCGAAACACGTAGTCGAGGAAGGGTCGCGGGAGCGCGCTGCGGCTGCTGCCGACGACGCGCGCCATATCGCCCTCGACAAGCCAGAGGCCGCCTCCCGTCGCGTCACAAAAGCGAACCGCCTTTTCGAGGATCAAGTCGAACGCCGCGGCGAGATCGCCGGACGACGCGTTGATCGCCTGAAGCACCTGCGCGACCGCCGCCTGCTGCTCGCGCGCCTCGGCGAGTTCGCGTTCACGCTCGGCAAGCGCCTCGAGCAGGGCGTCCCGGGTCGGCTCCTCCGACGGAGAGCGGGCGCGCGTCGGCGGCGGTGGCGACGACGGCGCTGTGCGGCGGGCAGGCATCAGGCCGGAATCCACGAATGAACAGCGGAATCGGAGCATCGCGTCGATTCGACCCGATGGCAAGCGCGGCCGCATGCGATCTGGCCGGCCGCTTCGGGTAAAACTTGCGTTAGGGTCGCTCGGTCTGGCATTGAGCGCACTCGCCGCCGGAGGGGCATCCGCAATGAGAGTGGTTTTGATACTTGCCGCACTGCTCCTCGTGGCCGTGAGCGCGGCGGCCTTGGCGCCGGGGGCCGAGCCTTTTCGCCAAAACCTGTCGCTCGCCACGCTGGCGCTCGCGATTCTGGTCTTGATCGGGGCGTTTTGGCCCTCGCGCCAGAAGGCGCCCCCGCCGCTGCCGGCCGCCGCCGAACCGGCCCGCCCGGCGCCGGAACGGCCCCAAGCGAGCCGTGCAGACGCTGAAATTGTCCACTTTCTGGCGATGCTCCAGGAAAAAGGCCGGCTGGTCGATTTCCTGATGGACGATATCAACGCCTATAGCGACGCCCAGGTCGGGGCGGCCGCCCGGGTCGTTCACGCCGGATGCAAGGGCGTCCTATCGGAACATTTCTCAATCAATCCGGTACGCACGGAGCAAGAGGGCTCGACAATTCAGGTTCCCGCCGGGTTTTCAGCCGACCAGTATCGGCTGGTCGGCAGAATCGCCGGATCGGCGCCCTTCACCGGCGTGCTTGTCCACCGCGGCTGGAAGACGGATAGAGTAAAGCTGCCGCAGCTGCTCAGCGGCGCTGACGACCCGCTGCCCGCGATCGCTCCCGCGGAGGTGGAAGTGAAATGAAACCCCGCGGGAAGCGGCCCGACCGGCCCATCACTAGATCATCAGGACGCCAACTTCCATGACGGCTCGCTTCAGTCTCGGGATCGACCTCGGCACCAGCAATTGCGCGATGGCGCTCACCGATTTCGACGCCGATCGGACCGAGATCGTGCAGATCCCCCAGATCCTGGCGGCAAACCAGCTGGGCGAGAGGCCGACCCTCGCCTCCGCGCTGTACCTGCCGCATCCGGAGGAATTCCGGCCGGAATCGTTCGCGCTGCCCTGGGACGAGAGCGGAGAGCCGCGGATCGTCGGGCAATTCGCCCGCGACCATGGCGCCCTGGTTCCCGACCGCCTGGTAACGTCGGCGAAATCCTGGTTGTCGAACCCGCACATCGATCCGAAACAGCGCACGCTGCCCTGGCGGTCCGAGAGCGCAGAAGAAAGGCTCTCGCCGTTCGATTGCTCCCGCCTCTACCTGCAGCACCTCAAGGGCGCCTTCCTCCACGCCGCTGAGGCCCAGGGCCGGCCGTGGGACCTCGGCGACGGCCAGATCGTGGTGACGGTGCCCGCTTCATTCGACGAGGTCGCGCGAAGCCTGACCGCCGAAGCGGCCGAAGCCGCCGGACTGGGTCCCGTCACGTTGCTCGAGGAACCGCAGGCCGCCTTCTATGCCTGGGCCGCGCGCGCCGGCCGGCAATGGCGCGATGCGGTGACGCCGGGCGACATCATTTTGGTGTGCGACGTCGGCGGCGGCACCGCCGATTTCAGCCTGATCGCGGTGACCGACGTCGATGGCGCCCTGGAGCTGGAGCGCATCAGCGTCGGCGAACACATTTTGCTGGGCGGCGACAACATGGATCTGGCGCTGGCCTATACGCTGCAGGCGAGGCTCGAGGCCGAAGGCAAGTCGCTGGACGCCTGGCAGTTTCTGGCGCTGGCGCATGCCGCAGGACGCGCAAAGATAACCTTGTTCGAGGACGCGGGCCTCACGGAAGCGCCGATCGCGGTTCCCTCGCGCGGCTCGAGCCTGTTCGCCAAGACGATTTCCACGGCGCTCGATCGCGCCTTGCTGACGCAGGTCGTCGTCGACGGGTTCTTCGCCCGGACCGCGCTCGACGACCTGCCGCAGGAGGCGCGGCGGACCGGACTGCAGGAATTCGGCCTGCCCTACGCGTCCGATCCGGTGATCAGCAAGCATCTGGCCCGCTTCCTCACGCGCAGCCTGCAGAATGTGCAGGCGAGCGACAAACTCGGCGCGCTGATCGGGTCTCGGGCCGGCGGGCCGGCGCTGATGCCGACCGCTCTGTTGTTCAATGGCGGCGTTTTCAAAGCCGGGCCAATCCGCGCCCGGGTGCTGGACCTGCTGGCGTCCTGGAATGGCGGACAGGCGGTCCGGGAGCTCGAAGGCTTCGAGCCGGACCTCGCGGTCGCCCAGGGCGCCGCCATCTACGGGCGGCGCCGCGCCACCGGCGAAGGCATGCGCATCAAGGCCGGCGCCGCGCGCTCGTACTATGTCGGGCTGGAAACGTCGATGCCG
>Ga0074045_10005429_pt1 | contig 11138 bp, 8 predicted proteins | sample BogForMeECP23OM2_FD_94442 | JGI IMG/M metagenome (GOLD analysis project Ga0074045, IMG submission 94442) | Bog forest soil microbial communities from Calvert Island, British Columbia, Canada - Bog Forest MetaG ECP23OM2 | ecosystem: Environmental > Terrestrial > Soil > Wetlands ...
CGCCGCTTGGACGCTCGGAAACGACTCAGAGGCCCGCAGCGTAAGACAACGCCGCGAGCACCGAAAGCCTAGAGGCGAGAGCCCAGAGCCGGTTTTCAGGCTCCTGCAGTCACCCGTCTCGGTCCGCGGGAATCTTGAGGGCCTCTCAGTTCTCGCGCCAGCGATCCGGCGATCTTATTCGTGATTCGTGCCGTTACGGCCGCGATCAGTCGATCCTGGTCTTTGGGAAATGGACCTCGTTCAAGCCGGAAGGACTCCAGTTCTTGCCGGCAAATCTCATCGATCCGAAGCCGCAGAGCCGTCAATTCCGGCCCTGCGCCGGCGATTAGCTGCTTCCTGAAACCCTGCACTTCGGCGAGCACAATCTTTTCCGCCTCAACCTCGCCTTCGCGCGTCCCCATGCGCGGCTCAACCGCGCGCTCCAGATCCTCCAGATCGTAGAGCAGCACGCCTTCAAATTCGCGCACCGCGGGGTCGATGTCGCGCGGCATCGCCAGATCGATCAGCACGAGCTTGCGTCCCTGGCGTTTGGCAACCAGGCGTTTCATGTCCTCGGCAGAAAAACAAAACCGCGGCGCACCAGTGGCGCTGATCACTAAATCTGCCTTCGCCAGATGCTCTTCGCCCTCTTGGAACGATGCCGCCTTCAAGGCGCCGGCTGGTCCGCCAATCCTCTGAGCCAGTTCCTGTGCCCGGTTCTCGGAGCGATTGATTACACAAAGCGATGCTCCTTGCGTCAGGAACGCGCGCGCCGTTGCTTCTCCCAAGCGTCCCGCACCCAGCACCACGATGTTCCTGGAAGCCACCGACCCGAAGATTTGGTCAGCGAGCCGTAGCGCGGCGTGAGCAGGGGAAACAAAATGGGAGCCGAGCGGCGTTTCCTTGCGGACGCGGCGGCGCACCGCCAAAGCTTTGCGCAGGATCGTATCCAGGTGCTGGCCGGTGCAACCCAAGTTCCGTGCCTGCTGCCAGGCCAGGCTCACTTGACGCGCGATTTGCTGTTCGCCAATGCACATGGAATCGAGACCGCAGCTCACACGGAAGGCATGCGCAAGGGCCTGCTCATCCAGCAGGCGATAGAAACTGTTCCACTCCTGGAGCTTCAAATCATACTCGGCGGTCAGCAGGCGCAAGATGGAATTCACGGCCAGGGTTGCATCGCCCCAAGCCACAAACTCGGTGCGATAGCAGGTGGAGAAGACGAGCACTTCCTCGATGCCTTCGCCCTGCGCCAACATCGACAGGACTTCGGATTGGCGGCATCCGCTCATCCAGAAGCGCTCGCGCACTTCGACCGCCGCCGTCCGGTGATTGAGCCCGACTACGACTAGTGTCGGTTCCACGACACACGCTCCCCGAGGGACTTCCAAACCATTCAATGCACCACAGTGGCCAAACTGGAACGCTCGCAGGCAGCTGTATAACCGGTTAAATTCAGGACGGTTAGACGTGGTGTTGTGCTTTGCAACCCCTTCAAGACGACTGCAGGTGCGGGATATCACCCCGCAGTAAGGGCTTTTGCCACGGGCACGAAAGTGGAGGGGTCGAAGGTTCTACGCCGCAAATCGCGACGTTATGTTCCACTCACAACTCTACTTCGCCTTCGGCGGAATGGCGCCCGGGATGGTTTCAGGCACGGAAAGTGGTTGGTGAGATTAGCGTAAGCCCATGGTTTTGTGATATCGTCGCAGCCGAAAAACCTTTGCAACGGAACTGTGTTTCTACTGGGTAGGCTGTCCCGGTGAGATGGCAGTACCTTGCCGGGGCGGCTGCGCTCGCTATCAAGGGCGCTTATCTCTCACTCATAAGGAGAATGGAACGATGAAGACGATTCTTAGGGCGACCCTTGCGGTGGTTGCGTTGGCGCTGGTGTGCGCGCCTTTCACATTTGCGGATGGCGGCGCGGACTTTAAAGCAAAGTGCGCGGCCTGCCACGGTGCGACCGGCGCGGGCGACACCACCATGGGCAAGAACCTGAAATTGCGTGACCTGGGCTCGGCTGACGTGCAGAAGCAGTCCGATGCCGATCTCACCGGGATCATCACCAAGGGCAAGGGCAAGATGCCGGCCTATGACGGCAAGCTCTCCGCGGATCAGATTACCGATCTGGTGAAGTACATTCGCACATTGAAAAAGTAAGACTCTAAGACTGTAGTTCTGCCAAAACGGCCGGGCGTCGCGCGGCCGTTTTTCTGTTTTTGGGGCCTGGACTGGGCTGGGATGGATCGCTCGATTTCTTCTAATGGCTGCGGTAAATCGTGCCGATAGGAACGAAGAGGCATCGCTGACAGCCTCGCGGGAGAAGGGTGCCTATGAACTTTGATGATGCCGTGGCTGCCCACTCAGAATGGAAGCGAAAACTCAATTCCTATGTGCGGAATCCCGATCACAGCCTGAAGGCCTCCGAGGTGGATGCAGACGACCGGTGCGAGTTGGGGAAGTGGCTGAAGGGGGAAGGGCAACAGTATTCGGCCGCCCCGGAATTTGCCCGGCTCACAAAGGAACACGCGCGCTTCCACAAAGCGGCGGCGGACATTGTGAGCAGGGTCGACAGCGGGCAAGACGTTAGCGCGGACCTGGCTATTGGAGGCGGCAGTGAATTTGGGCGGGCGTCATCAGCCGTTGTGCTGGCGATTATGGGCATGAAGAAGAAGTATGAGGGGAAGGGTTAGGGGCGCGAGGCGGGCGCGCGGTTGACGCGTCTTACGATCTCATTCGTCATCATGCTAAGACCGAAACGCGGGTGCCCCTTCAAACCGCGAGCCTTACGGCTGTGTGTCGGCTGTTTGCCCCTACGCGCCGGCGCGCTTTTCAATCCTCGCCCACGTGTCTTTCAGCGCTACGGTGCGATTGAAGACCGGTTTCCCTGGCCTGGAGTCGGGATCCACGCAAAAATATCCGAGGCGCTCGAACTGGTAGCGGCTTTCGACCGGCGCGTTCGCAAGCGAAGGCTCCAGCTCCGCGTGCTCGACCACTTCGAGCGAATTGGGATCGAGGTTTGCGGTAAATTCCTGCCCCTCCGCCACTTGGTTCGGGTCTTCTTTGATGAAGAGTTTGTCGTAGAGCCGCACCTCGGCGTCGATGGCATGCTCGGCTGAGACCCAATGGATGGTCGACTTTACTTTGCGGCCATCGGGAGCGTTGCCGCCGCGGGTTGCGGGGTCGTAGGTGCAGTGCACTTCGACGACCTCGCCCTTGTCGTTCTTGACCGCGCTCTTTGCCGTGATGAAATAGCCATAGCGCAGCCGAACTTCCGTGCCGGGCGAGAGCCGGTAGTACTTCTTCGGCGGCTCTTCGCGGAAATCGTCCTGCTCGATGTAGAGCACCTTCGAGAACGGAACCTGCCGCTTGCCGGCGGCTTCGTCCTCCGGATTATTCACCGCTTCCATCTGCTCGACTTGTCCGTCGGGATAGTTATCGATCACAACCTTCAGCGGGCGAAGCACGGCCATGACGCGCGGGGCGCGCTTGTTGAGATCCTCGCGAACAAAGTGCTCCAGCATAGCCAGCTCGAGCGTGCCGCTGGTTTTCGAAACTCCGATGGCAGCACAGAAATTGCGGATCGCTTCCGGCGTGTAGCCGCGCCGGCGAATGCCGGAGAGCGTTGGCATGCGCGGATCGTCCCAGCCGCTGACCAGTTTCTCCTGCACAAGCTTGAGCAGCCTGCGCTTGCTAAGCAGCGTGTAAGTAAGGCTGAGCCGGTCGAACTCGTATTGCTGGGAGGGAAAGATGCCCAGATTCTGTATGAACCAGTTATAAAGCGGCCGGTGGTCCTCAAATTCGAGCGTGCACATCGAGTGGGTAACATGCTCGATCGAGTCCGACTGGCCGTGCGCGTAGTCGTACATCGGATAGATGCACCACTTGTCGCCGGTGCGGTGATGTTCGGCGTGCAGAATGCGATACATCACCGGGTCGCGCATATTCAGATTGGGCGAGGCCATGTCGATTTTCGCGCGCAGCACGCGCGTGCCGTCGGGGAACTCGCCCTTGCGCATGCGCTCGAACAGGTCAAGATTCTCTTCGACCGAACGGTTGCGATAGGGACTTTCCTTGCCGGGTTCGGTCAGCGTGCCGCGATGCTGGCGGATTTCCTCGGCGCTTAAGTCGTCGACATAGGCTTTGCCATCTTTGATCAGCTTGACTGCCCATTCGTAGAGCTGGTCGAAGTAGTCGGAAGCATAGAAAAGGCCTTCCCACTCGAAGCCCAGCCAGCGGACATCCTTCATGATCGAGTCGACGTATTCCTGCTCTTCTTTCTCCGGGTTGGTATCGTCGAAGCGCAGGTTGGTCTTGCCGCCGAATTCGTCCGCGAGCCCGAAGTCGAGGCAGATGGCCTTCGCATGGCCAATGTGCAGATAGCCGTTGGGCTCGGGAGGAAAACGCGTCTGGATTACGGCGTCGCCATACTTCTTGCTGTTGAGGTCCGCGATCATTGCGTCGCGGATGAAATTGGAGGGCCGAGGCTCGGCGGGCGGGCTGGGCGCAACCTCGTTGGACGAAGTGGACTTAGTCGTACTCATACTCTTGCTATTCTATATGTCTCATGGCGCAGTGCGAACAATGCGGGCGGCAGCTTCCGCCTTTCACCTTCAGGAAGATTTGCCAGTGGTGTGTGCAGCATCACGCCGCGCAACGGGGCGACGATTCCGCCTATCAGCGGGTCGAAGCGGCTCCGTGGCTGCGACAGCAGTCGACGTCGATGGTTGTTACACAGGTGATTTTCGGCATCAACGCAGCGGTTTTCCTCGCCATGACATTAGCGGTGGGCATGACTTTGTTCGGCGATCCCGCGTGGAATGAACTTACCGTGCGCCTGGGCGCGAACGTAGGGCCTTACACCATTGCCGGCCAATGGTGGCGCCTGCTGACGAACATTTTCATTCACGGTGGTTTGCTGCATTTTGCCTTCAACATGTGGTGCCTTTGGAGCCTCGGCCGCTTGGCGGAATCGGTATATGGACACTGGACCTTTGCCGCCGTGTACTTGATTTGCGGCTTGTCGGCGAGCTTGGGTAGCATCTTGTGGAATCCGGGGGTCCAGAGCGTAGGAGCTTCAGGCGCGATCTTCGGAATTGCGGGAGCGCTGATAGCGTCCTTTTACCTAGGCGAATTTTCCCTGCCGCGCTCGGCGATCTCGGGGATGTTGCGCAGCGTGGTGGCGTTTGTGGGCTACAACCTGGTTTTTGGGGCGATGATTGCCCACGTCGACAACGCCGCGCACATCGGTGGATTGGTCATGGGCCTGATTTTGGGGGCGCTCATCGCCCGCTTCGCGCCGCAGCATGACGCGATTCTTCAGCGGATTGGAGTGCTTGTTTTCGGAGCGGTGCTGGTGGCGTGCGGGGCGCCGCTGGCACGGTCGCGGGCTTATCGGGCGTATGGACACAACAGTAGCGCGCCGCTGACGGCGCCCAATCTCGATGCCGCGATCAAGGAACTGCAGAAAGCGGCAAAGGAGCGGCCGGACTTCGTTCCCGTACATCTGGGACTGGCGCAGGCCTACCTTGACAAACAGGACTATGAGAGTGCGGCGGTGGAGTTGAAACGTGTGGTTGCGTTGGATCCCCGGAACGAGGACGCGTATTACGACTTGGGACGCGTCTATTTGCAGGCGAACCAGCCGGCGAAGGCGGAGGATGCTTTCACACAGCTGCTGAAGATCAATCCCAATAGCGCCAATGGGCACGCGGGGATGGGCCGGATCTTTGCGTACGAGCGTCGTTACGAAGAGGCGCTAGCGGAATATAAGAGAGTGGCGGACATCGATTCGCTGTATCAGGGCGTGTACTTCAAGATTGGCGTGCTGGAGGCGCAGCTGAATCAGTATGACGATGCGATTGCCGCGCTGCTGAAGCAGCGGCAAACCTGGGATGACGCCGACAATGAAAGGCAACTGGCCGAAGTCTACGAGGCTGAGGGGATGACCAAAGAGGCGAAGGCGGCACGGGCCAAGGCGGAGGAGTTGAGCGGGAAGAACTAGCCGCTTTGCCCTGTCCCGCGTTTTCTTACGCTGTTAAGTGGCTTGTTGAACCGCCTGCTCGATCCTCGCCAGCGTCGTTTCCTTGCCCAAAACCTGCAGCGTCTCAAACAACGGTGGGGCGTTCTTTCTCCCGCAAACTGCCACGCGGATGGGCTGGAACATCTGGCCGGCTTTGAGGCCGAGTTCTTGCGCGGCTGCGCGAAGGGCTTGGTCGAGGGCGTCGTGCGTGAATTCGGTATGCGCAAGGACGTTCCGGGCTTGCATGAGAGCTTTGAGCGCCATGGCCCCGTCGCCTTTCTGCGGAATGAGTTCGGCTGGATCGTAGGGCGGAAGTTGATCGACGAAAAAGAAGTCGGCGGCCGTGAGCACGTCGCGCAGCAATTTGATTCGCTCGCGAATCAGCGGCGTAATCGCCAGCATTTTCTCGGGCGTGACCTGAAATCCAGCCGAGTGGACAATTGGCAGCAACTGGGTGCTCAGGTCGGCGACCGGCAGAGCGCGGATGTGCTCGGCGTTGAGCCACACGGCCTTGGCGTCGAAGGTCTCTTCGGGAGTGGTCGCAGGCTCCTTGAAATTGACCACCGCATTCGCGCGGTTAATGCCTTCGAGGGAAAAAGCGTCAATCAGTTCCTGTCGGCTCATGCAGGTGCGATCGTCTTTCGGCGACCAGCCGAGCAGGCACAGAAAATTGATGAAAGCGGCGGAAAGGAATCCGGCGTCACGATATGTCGTCACGCTGACGACCGGCCCGTGCCGGCGCTTCGAAAGCTTTGACCCGTCGGGCGCGACCAGCAGGGGCAAGTGGGCGAATTGCGGCAGCGCGGCGCCGGCGCTTTGCGCCGCCTTGAAGATCAGCACATGTTTGTAGGTGTTGGAAAGATGGTCCTGGCCGCGGATAATGTGGCTGATTCGCAGATCGATGTCGTCGGCGCACGACGCCAAGTGATAAGTCGGCATCCCATCGCTGCGCAGCAGGGCAAAATCTTCAATGTCGTCAGCGGCCTTGATTTGCTCTCCGTAGACGGCGTCAGGAAAGCGAACCTGCTCGCCCAATCCCCGCGGCACGCGGAAGCGCAGGGCAAAGGTCTCTCCAGCAGCGGCGCGGCGGTCGCTTTCGGTACTGGACAGGTCGCGCATCCCGGGATTGAACAACCAGGTTTGGCCCGCGCCGGATTTGTCAGTGTCTCCCGTGTGAGCAGGAGTAAAGTCGCGATAGGCGAGGCCTTTCTGGAAGATGGCGTCGGCGATCTGGCGGTGAAGTGCAAGGCGTTCGGATTGCTTGTATTCTTCATCCCAGCCGAGATCGAGCCAGCGCAGGCCATCGAAAATGGAGTTGACACTCGCCTCGGTATTGCGCTCGACGTCGGTATCGTCGAGACGGAGGACCATGGTACCTCCGTTGTGGCGGGCGTATAGCCAGTTGAAAGTAAAGGTGCGAGCACTGCCCACATGCAAGAAACCTGTGGGCGACGGAGCGAATCGAACGCGAAGCATAACGTCTGAGTATATAGGCTCAAGGCTTTGGGCTAGCGCCTGACGCCGAAGAGCCCAAAGCCTGGTTACCCCCGGTTACCAAGGTAATGGGCAGGCGCAAAACCGGCTAGCAGAGTCGCATCTTAATAAAGGAAGATATTGAAAACGGGCCGCACCCAGGGCGGACTTCGCCGGATACCAGGTTTACGGAATTCCGGCGTAACAACATTAGGCCAATCGACGTTAGGCCAATCGATGTGCCGTCCGGGCCGCGCCCAGCCGTTTTGAGGGAGCGATGAACACTTTCGCCGCAGGTCCGGTACTGGTCCCTGGAGCCGTCGCGCTTCTGGTATTTGGCCTCTTCTGGTACCTCTACTTGCAGAACCGGCACAGCTATTTTCGTGCCTGGCAACTGGCTTGGGCGGCTTACACGCTTCACTATGTCGTCGAGTCGGTAATCCACTTCAAAGGTTCGTCTGCCCCGCTTCTGTTCCTGAGTTCGATGCTGCTCGTCGCGATGGCGGCTTGCATCCTGGTCTCGACACGCCTGATGAAGGAACCGTTTCAGATCAAGTGGTACGACGTTGCGGTGGTAGTGGCCGGCATCGTTCTTGCCTTTATCGGCGTTCTCGCTCATACGCCTAGCGGCCCATTTCACGTGCAAGGCACGGTGCCAATTTATCTAAGACTGGAACTGGGGCTGGCCGCCGTTCTGCTCTATTCCTCGTTTCACTATTATCGCTACGCTTATCGTCGAGATTCCATGGCTTTTCGCACGCTGGCCTTCTCGCTGGCGTTGTGGGCAGCGCTCATGGGCGCTGGGCAGTTCCGCGAGCCATTCCTGGAGAATGTTGGACGGCTCGGCGGGTTCCTTGGTCCGATTCCGCAAATGCTGCTGGCGATTGCGATGGTGATGGTGCTGTTTGAAAACGAGCGCAATGCCGTGCAGGAAAATGCACTCGCCTTTTCGACGCTCGGCACAGATCCGCGCAAGCTGCTTTCGGCCAACGATCTTGCTCCCAGCCTGCAGGCGTTTGTGGATCGTTTAGTGACGCCGCTGCCCTCGCGCCGCGCCGTCATCTTTATTACTGCGCAGTGGCGCGGCACTGTTCCTTCGGTGCAAAAGGGTTTTTCCGCCGAGTTCCTGGAAAAGCTGCAGAAAACCGAGGCGGGAGACTACATCACCGAACTCGCCTACCGGCGCGGCGGCGTCGTCACGTTCCGCAATCTGGCAGACCTGGAAGAACCGCTGCCGGCGCTTTCGGGAGGGAAGTTCCAGGCTTTTAAACAGGCGCTGCTTTCCGAGGGAATCGGCGACATGATGGCCGTGAGCCTGCAAACGCGCGAGCACAACTTCGGAGTCATTTTGTTCCCCCATGCCGAGCGCGCCATGTTCGGATCGTCGAATCTGCGACTGCTCATCGGCCTGTCGCTGCAGATTGCGCTCACGCTGGAAAACTATGTCGTTATGCACGAGGCGCAACGCAGGACCAAGGAATACGAGATGCTGACGGAAATCGGGCAGGCCATCAGCTCCCACCTCAATCCGGATGAAGTGCTGCGTACGGTGCAGGCCGAGCTGGGCCAGATTTTCGACACCAGCTGTTTCTATGTCGCTTTCCAGGAGGAAGAACAAATCCGCTTCGAGCTGGAAAGTGAGGACGGGCGCATTCTTCCCAAGCGGTCGCGCAAAATCGCCAACGGCCTTTCGGAGCACGTGTTACGAACCGGGCAGCCGTTGTTGATCCAATCGGACCTTGAAAAAGTGCGCGCGGACCTGGGAGTGGACTTCATTCCGCCCCGCCCGGCACGATCCTTTTGTGCGGTCCCGATTCTGCTGGGCGGCAAGCCCGCAGGTGTAATGGCTGCGCTGAGCAGCGAGCGCGAATATCAGTTCCAGGAGCGCGATCTCGCCGTCATGCAGACCGCGGCCGGCCAACTGGGCGTGGCCATCGAGAATGCGCGCCTTTTTACGGAAGAGCAGCGCCGCGCGCGGCACCTGGCGTTTTTGAACAACATTTCAAAAATGGCGATCTCGAGCCAAGATGCCGAGCAAATGATGGCCGACATCGTCCGCGAAATCCAGAAAAGCTTTCATTACGATCACATCGGCATCGGCATTTTGGACCGCGTCACCAGAGACATCGAAATCAAAGCCGAGGCGGGAACAACGTCGCTGGCCCTGGGTCGCCGGATCGCCGTGGGTACCGGGGTAGTAGGCAAGGTGGCGCGCACTGGAGACAGCGCGCTGGTGCAAAGCGCCGGCGCCGGACAGCTCGCGGGTGTGCTGCCGGAATCGCGCGCCGTGCTCTGCCTCCCCATCACTTACGGCGAAAACCTGCTGGGCGTATTAAACGTGGAAAGCCGCTCCGAGAATGCGTTCGCTCCGCAGGATGTGTTGATTCTGAATACGCTCGCGGACTTGCTGGCAACCGCGCTGCACAATTCATTTGTCTTCCAGAAGCTCCAGCAGCAGTCCATTACCGACGGTCTGACCGGTATCAAGACGCGCCGCTTCTTTTGGGAGGCGCTCAGTTCGGAGTGGAGACGCGCTTCGCGTTCGGGCCGGCCGTTCTCGGTCGTGCTGATCGATCTCGACAAATTCAAGGAAGTCAACGACTCGCTCGGCCATCTGGAAGGGGACCTGGTGCTGGCGCGCGTCGGCCGCTTGCTCGAACAGAAATGCCGGCAGTCGAACGTGGTCGCGCGCTATGGCGGCGACGAATTCATCATTCTCATGCCGGAGACGGGAATCGAGCAGGCGCAAGTGTTGGCCGAACGCTTGCGGCTCTGGCTGGCGACCGATCCCATGCTGGAAGAGCATCACATTACCGGCAGCTTTGGCGTCGCCAGCTTCCCGGTGCACGGATTCGCCATCGAGGACATGATTCGCGTCGCGGATGCAGGCATGTACGTGTCCAAACATGCAGGCGGCAATCAGGTTTCCACCTCCGAGCCGTTCCGTGAAGGCTCAGCCGTCCAGCGGCAGCTCATTAGCTCCTATATCGAAGGATTTCTACAGCGCGAGCAGCATAGCTCGAAGCACCTGGAAGAACTGGCGACTACACTGCACAAGCTGAACACAAGCTCCGGCGAGGAGGACGCTAGCGCTCTTCGCGAGGCGATAGAAACCTTGGCGCAGGCCGCCGAACTGAGGGAGCCGAACGCATCGGGCCACGGGGAACAGTGCGGGCATTACGCGGCAATCATTGCGCGCGGACTGAACCTCTCTCAGGAAGAGATAGCAGACGCAGCTTTTGCCGCGCGTGTGCACGATGTCGGCAAGCTGTTTATCGATGAGCGCATTTTGAATAAATCCCGCGCACTGACGGATGAGGAATTCTCACTGATCAAGACCCACCCCCAGCTTGGCGTGGACGTGCTGCGCGTCATTCCTCAGAACGACCGCGTGGCTCAGGCCGTCGCCTCGCATCATGAGGCATTCGATGGCAGCGGTTATCCGTTTGGCTTGCGGGGTGAAGGCATTCCGTTGCTTGGCCGCATCATCGCCGTTGTGGATGCGTACGCCAACATGATGAGCGAACACTCTTTCGTGCCCGCCAAAAGCCACGAGCAAGCTCTGGCAGAGCTGGAAAAGCTGAGCGGCACCCGTTTTGATGGCATGATCGTTCGCCTTCTTACCCGCCTGCTGAAAGCGGAAAAAGCATCCACTCTGTGACCA
>Ga0074045_10005430_pt1 | contig 11136 bp, 11 predicted proteins | sample BogForMeECP23OM2_FD_94442 | JGI IMG/M metagenome (GOLD analysis project Ga0074045, IMG submission 94442) | Bog forest soil microbial communities from Calvert Island, British Columbia, Canada - Bog Forest MetaG ECP23OM2 | ecosystem: Environmental > Terrestrial > Soil > Wetlands ...
CTTTTCAATCGTCCTGGTCTCCACATATAGCCTGAACTTGGTCATTCAACTTGCTGTTTGCCCTGCTTTGCTTAGAACCGTGACGCCCAAGCTAAAAAGCTGGGGAATATATTCTGGGAACTTTGCTCAGTGGAGAAGCGCAAGAGCTAGATCACAAGCAAACCGAGCCTAAACCGCCCTTTGCACGAAAGCAAAAAGCTTTGCCACCTACATGTGGATAACGCTTTTAAGTTATCAATGACCTAAAGGCACATTAAGTGCTAAGAAATGAAAATCAAAGTTATCAAACTTACCCCGGAGCAACTGATGAAGCTTCTGCAGGGAGAAAAATCAGCGTTTGTTTCAAACCTGCCTGCTGACGCCGAACTTTTAGATTTGAAGTTTGACTTGTTCTTCAGGCAGGTGCTCGCCGTGGTTAGAAGCGACGCTTTTGAGGATGTCATCGAAGGTTGCCCAACCCCTGAGTTGAAACTGACGAAAAACATGGAGCAAAAAGCCGCTCTCAAACCCACCGCCACTTTCAAAGCCGAACCCAAAGTTGAGTCTAAGCAGGCGCCTGCGAAGACAATCCAAGTTACGCAGCCGACTAAATCCCCCACGAAATGGGAAAACGAGTTCAGCCCTGACCAACGCAAACTGCTCAGCTTCCAAGTCAAAGAGGACTGCGTTGTGGTTAAGCCAATTCAGTTTTTGAAGGCCGAATGGGAAGACATAAACGAAGTAGTCCGAAGCTTAGGCGGCAAATGGGTCAAGGGAGACATCATAAGCTACTGGGAAATACCCACAAATCTGGATTCGCAGCACGTTTCGAGTTAAAAACGAAAATTCTTTAAACAAGCTGGCTATATTCAGAGTAGGGTTGTACCAAGATGTCTAAAACCGATAAACCATTAACTAAAAGTGCACTTGTCTCCATGCAGGTAATTGATTCTTCTGGTCATTTAGTTGGAAAAGTTAAAGATGTCGCTTTTGTCGTTGGACAACTGGGCATTTCACTTTCGGTGGAAAACGTGGGTGGAGAAATCCAATGTATCCAGTGGCAAGACATCCTGGCAGCCTCAGATTTCATATTGCTGAAGCCTTCATTTTCAGGTGGCAATAAGGGAGAATGCAAAAAAGATGAAGCTGAAACAGTCCAAGCTGCACAGGCAATGCAAACGCAGCCAGTAGAAGCTAAAAAACAATCTGCTCAGCCGCTTTGTCCAACCTGCAATAAACCGCTTACTTGGATTCCACAGTACAGTCGATGGTACTGCTACAACGACAAGAAATACGTTAATCCCCCGGAGGATTGGGAAAAAGTGTTCAATGAAAAGTCCACATCCAACGCACAAAGCAGCCAGCCATTATGCCCAACCTGTAACCAACCTCTCACCTGGATCCCACAGTACAGCCGATGGTACTGCTACAACGACAAAAAATACGTTTAGCATTCATTTCCAAACACTTTTATCTTTTTCATATTGGAATCTTGCGAATCAACTGTGAAAGGTTTGTTGCCTTTTGAGGAAGCTTTTTTTCAGGTTTGTGGTTGTGCTGCAGCAATCACTTAGTTTTATGAACCTTTAAAACTAAGCAAGTATGCGCAGACTTCCCTGTTTTTCAACCATGCAAATTAGTCTGGTATGAACGATCAGAAATGCAAAACATAATCACCCCAAAATCTGTAATTTCAAAGAATATTGAACGCAAGACTGGAAAGGATGTTTGGCGGGACAACCTGCGCTTAGCCGTCTTTGCAGCTGACAAGATTCGGAGCACCTTAGGTCCCAAGGGCGCTTACAAACTTATCTCTTACAGTCGTGGTCCTGAGCAGGTTGTTAAGGTGACTAAAGATGCCATCGCGATCTTGGATGAGCTCGCAATACTGTATCCGCCTGCCGTTGTAGTTGCTGAAGCCGCGAAGATGCATCGGGATGAAGCAGGGGACGGAGTGGCGTCTTTTGTTGTTTTCTTATCAGCGCTGCTCAGGAACGCAGACGAACTTTTAAACATGAAAATTCACCCCAACACCATTATCCATGGCTACTATTTGGCTCATCAACAAGCGCTGAAAATAATAGATAAACAAGCAAAACCGCTCGGCATCGTAACCAGCGACGTCTTAGATATTGTGGATACGAAAAGAGGCCTACTAACCCCTCAAACTCGCACAATGATTATGGAGGCATACCGATCTGCGTCCAGACAAGGAAAATTCGACAAGGACAACGTCAGATTTATCAAAAAGCCAGGCTGCTGCCGCGAAGAATCAGCCTTAATCAAAGGCGTCGTCTTGAAAAAAGAAAAATCTCACCCGAACATGCCCGATCGGCTCAAAGCGTTGCGAATAGCTATCACCAGCGAGAAACCGGGAATAAACCGATTGGAACTCAAAATGAAAGGTGAAGGCCCAACCCAGATTAGGCTGAACATCAAAAGCGCCGATCAACTGGCAGCATACAAGGAAGCGGAAAACAAACTAAAGCTGGAGCCGCTGAAGAAGCTGGCTCTGCATAAAGTTAACGTTTTGTTGTGCGAGCAGCTGCTTGACGCGAATTTGAAGGACAGGCTAGTCGCGGACGGCGTTTTTGCTATGGAGAGGGTTGACAAAAAGGATACTGAAGCGGTCGCAAAAGCCACGGGAGCCCGAATTGTCGGTCAACTTTCTGAACTTGCGGAAGAGGATTTGGGCGCGGCGGATGAACTTCACATTGAACAAATTGGCCTCGAAAAAACAGTCACCATTCAAGGCTGCAGGGGAACAACTTTTATGCTAAGGGGAACGACGCCGCAGTCTATTGACGAATTGGAAGGCGCAATTCGAAGCAGCCTGACCGTCTTGAAGCTGCTGGGCGATGACAGCAGGGTTTTGCCTGGCGGCGGCGCAACAGAAACCGAAATGGCGCAAGAACTCAAACAGTACGCTAAATCCTTCGCCGGTAGGGAACAAGTTGCGATTGAGTTTTTCGCCGATGCTTTGATGGAGTGTCCACGATGCTTGGCGGAGAATTACGGTCTTAACCCGGTGGACACATTGATTGAGCTTGGGAACCGCCACGCGAATGGTTTTTGCAACTGCGGTGTGGCAGAGCATGGATGCGAAGACAACGTGTGCTTGGAGCCTGCAAGAGTGAAACGTTCAATCATCAGAAGGGCTTACGAGGTTTCGGCTCTTATGCTACGCATAGATGAACTATTGATTTCCAAAGAAATTGCCAAGTTTCACAAGAAATAACTAAAAGGTGCCCTAAAGCGGAAAAATCACTCATACATCTTCTACACTTGACACATTCGTCTTCCAGACCCTTGGCAGTTTTTGGGTAACTTGAAATCAATTTATCAACAACAACATCAACAACAACATCAATGCACAAAATGTATTGTTGTCGTTCTCTTCAGGGCAGATGATCTTGGAGAAGGCTGAAACAAAGAAGAAAACAGAAAAATTAGTCGGGTATGTTTTTCCTAAAAAGCAAGCGCGAAAATGTTAAGAAAATGTTTTGGATGGGAGATACTTTGGGTTAGAGTTTCTTGGTCATTACGTAAGCGTCTTCCCCGTCGGAGTAGTATCCGCTTATGGTTCGGGTAATTTCAAATCCAAGCTTCTTGTACAGAGAAATTGCCGTGTCGTTGGTGACTCTGACTTCAAGGAAGCATTGTTTGGCTTTATAGTACTCCATGCCCTCTAACGCTTTGGTTATGAGCGCCTTTGCAACTCCTTTTCGCCTGTGTTCCGGCATAACCGCGATGGATACAACATGTCCCTTTCTGATTAAGCCTCCGAAACCGAAATTTGACAAGCCTACTTCGATGCGGCACATGATGTAGCCCGCCATCTGATTGTTTTCTTCTGCAATAATGAATGTTTCTGGAAATCGCTGGTGCAAGTCAATAAAGAAGAAATCCGTGTAGTTTTCGGGCAAACAAACCCGGTTTACCTGCATTACATTCTGCAAGTCGTCAGGGATAAATTTGCGAAGCTTGAAAGTTTGCTGCATCATTCGACCTTCTTTAAGGAGATTTCACCGTTCAAACTTAAAGGTTACGCTTAAAAACCTCTAACAGCGTTTTCGAGGGCAAGCCACACGGTTTAAGCCTATGCGTCTTCCGGCGCCTTGAACACTGGCAACGTGTAACTGCCTTGAGGAACAGCCCAAACCCTCGAAGCAGAACCCGCCATCTTGAAAGCTTCCCCCAACGCGTCGTTTACAGCACGGGCGGTTTTAAGTTTGAATATGCTTGTAGCATAATAGTCCGGCAGTGAAGAGACCAAAATTATTTGGTGGTTTTGCAGGGCTTTTAAAAGGTAATATGCCTTGTGCCCGCCCAAGACGAAGTTACGTTTGATTTCGTGCTCAACATTTTTCAAGTCGCCTAGCCTACTCATCCAATCATAGAACACTTGGTTCCCATGTCCCTCAGGACACTCCGCCACCAAAATTATGACGCCTCCACGTTTCACAGCGTCCAAAACGTTATCCAGCGCCTTGTAAGCTTGATAAAGGTTCATGTCCGCAGGGGCTCCGCCTGCACTTACAACCAAGATGTCTGCTCGACGATCTACCGTTACACGGTACAGTTCATCAACCAACTTAACGGCTTCCAAGAAAGCCTGCTCTAAGTCTCCAGCAAAGGCTTTTACGATTTCGCCCTTCTTGTTTTCAACAACATTCACGATAAAATCAACTTTGGCAAGCTTGGCTGCTTCAGTCATGTCCCGATGAACAGGGTTGTCTTCCAAGTTTCCTGTCCGTGCACTAGCGTGGAGCAGCAGTGCGTGGTTCTGCTTGATAGTTTCTTCGCCGCAAACAGCGGGCAAAACGCTTTTTCTTCCTCCACCGTATCCTGCGTAATAGTGAAAACCCACATCGCCTAAAAGCACCCTAACATCTGCCTCGGCGAACACTTTGTTAACAAACACTTTGTTACCATGCGTCTTAGTTGAACCGATATTCACCAAGTCCGCGGCTCGGCAGTCATGACTAACAGTTTTTACTCTTTTGCAAGCCTCTGCGCCAATGAGTGCGCTAGCTTCTTCAGGCTTAACCGCACGATGGGTGCCGCAGCCGAAAATAACCGTTACGTTCTCGTCTTTGACGCCTGCAGAATTCAACTCGGCAAGAACTGGCAGCATCATTGTTTCACTTGGAGCCTTTCTAGTAGCATCATCAATAACAATGGCCACTTTGCTCTCAGGCTTGGCAATTTCGCACAGACGCTTCGAGTTAATCGGTTCTTTTAATGCTCGCTCAACCTCTGCTTTGGGATCAGTTGTTCCCGGGCGGTCAGTTGGCTCGATTGTTCCGAGCAGGTTTCGTGCGGGAACTCGAACGCAGATATCGGTTTTTCCATAAGGAAGCCAAACATCAACCATGGGTGGTCACGTATCGGAATGTACTCGACGTAGGAAGCTATTAAGCCTTATCAAAACAGGGAGAAGAAAAGTAGCATGTTAATTTATCAGCCCCGTGACCATATGGGATCTTCCGCCATTTGTTAGTGATTTCACAACAAGCGACTTGGTGGTTGTTGCTACACTACAACAAATCTATTTAAGAACTGACAAGACTTTCTAGTTAAAAAGAAAACATTCTTTAAAAAAGGAGAGTTTTGTATGCTTGATGGTTTAGAATGGCTCATAATCGGCGCTATTGCGATTGTTGTGATTCTTTGGGGTCCAGCGAAAATCCCAGAGTTTGCAAAGGCACTTGGCAGAGCTAAGGGCGAATTTAACAAGGCACAAGACGAATTCAGCAAAGCAGCAAGCGAAACACCTCAGTCTAGGACCGTGACCAACTTTACAGCTCCCCCGCCCCCATTGAAAAGCAGAGATGAAGTCCTTATTGACGCAGCCAGAAGCTTGGGAATATCAACAGAAGGCAAAACCAGGGAACAGATTTCCGAAGAAATCTCGCTAAAAGCAAAACTGCTAAACGCTGATTAATTCCCTAAGCTTCATTCTTTCTTTGTTTAGAAAATATAGTTGGAACGCTAAAAGCAAAACATCTCATTTTATAAGTTGTCTTTTATTTCGCCGTGAAATACTGGAGTAGATATAATCTCAAACGCTTTCAAAATATCAAAGCTTATCCGGATTCACTTGCTTTGCTTGCGCTCGTGAATGGTCGCAGAAGACCCTGTGCAAAGCAACCGAAGCTTCGTCTATTTTAACAGTATCGTTAGCCGTCTCCCATCCCTATGTTCTCACAGTTTCGGCTCGATTTAAAGCAGATTTCGCGTACACTAATATGCCAAAAATTAAAATAGTATAGCGGATGCCGCCACATCTGTTTCTGCTATAGATACTTGTTTGGTAAGTTTTCCTAAATGATAGATCTTAGATCTGAATCAGGATCTAAAATTTTTAAGCAAGAATAAGATACATTAATTATTGGGGCAATTTTACGCAAAATTCTTTCAGAGTTACAAAGACTCGAATTATTTATTGGGTTCTTGGGTTAGTTGGAATTTTTCTGATTCTGTCGGGTGAGCCATTAGCTTCCTTTTCGATAGGCAATTTTTCCCCATATCTTGCAATGGGTGCATCGTTGATTATTCTCGGTTTCTGCTTCATTTTTGTACTTTCCGCTTTCTATAATGAGAAGACAAGTTTGCGTCAGACCCAAATAATTATGGGGTTTTGCGGTCAGGCTCTTTTGGGAATAGTTGCATTCGAAATTCCACTGACCCCTTCCCGTTACTTATCCGCTAATTCCACCTTTCACTTCCTCTCCTTTCAGTCTTCACACGTATTCAATTATCCTTGGCATTTTAGGCATCACTATTTCATTGGTTAGCATAATTATGATTGGTAAGTACAACACAAAACAGACACCTGCCTTAAGTGCCTCCGCCCCTCGTGAGGACCTAAGTAATCAAAAATAGGTGGACAAATTTGGGTAAAGACCATAAGTTCAGGAAAGACTTTACGCCAGAACAATACGCTGCTTATTTAGAAAGAAAAGCTAAGAATCCATATGCATTGATACCTGAAAATAACGAACCGCGGAACTTGAAATCTAAGAATAAAAAGAACACTGGATAATTTTTGTTTCTTTAACGATTTCTTAATCTGCGGTAACCTAGTGGGCAACAATAATAATTTACACAGTTTTAAACTGGCAAGAATTGAATAATGTAAAGGAAATGATCCTCAGCATATACATTGTTTTTGTGTGCTGAAAAAGTTTTATTACAATTATACTGTTATAGACCGTTTTTGAGACTAGTCAGAATACTTGGCAACTTTATCCTTAGTGCATAAGTATTCGATGTAAGCTCTCATAGTTAGGTTGGTTTCTTCTGCTCTTTTCTTAATATCTACGTGAGTTTTTTCAGTAACTGTAATTGTTTTGTATCCTTTACGCGGCAAAAAGAACAAACTCCTCTTCCGTAATTTACCGTACAACTGAATATATAATTAACGGTTTTGCGACACGGTTGAATATATAGTAACGGTTAGACCGTGCAATTGAATATATAATTAATTGATGTTATATAATTAATGGTATCCCTTTTATTGTGAAACCTTATATAAATACACGACCGCTAACTAACTTCAGAGGGAAGCAAAACGCCGAAAAAAGGCTACAAAAGCATCACTGTAAAAGATGAGGTGTACGCTTATTTTTTCAAAGAATGGCTTAAGGTCAAAGAAGAATACTCAATTAAGAAAGGCATTCACAGCTTCTCAGCCTATGTTACATACATCTTAGCTCACCTGACGGACGAAGAAAAGAAATGCAACACGAAAAAAGATAGAATTCAAACGTGAGAAATAGTAAGGTACGTTATGTTTTGTTTGTTATATCAAGTTGTGCCAACAAATATTCAAGTGAATGACCCCCTTTACGGTGCGGTATAGTACCGTACTGAGCGCTTGAAATGGCTAAATGTCCTAACTGTGGCGAAGAAGTATCTAAATCGGACAAATCGTTAGAAACTCCGTTGTTCCGCATCGAAGCCTATACCTGTAAAAACTGTAATTGTTGTTTCAAAGTGACGAAATAACTAAATAATTTTTGTCCTCTTCTATCGAAAACCTGCTATTAAGATATAGCCCGATTTCTTGAAGACCCATAATTGCCTTTGTGTACTGAAAAATGCCTGAGAGCTTTTGCATCTCGCACACAACAAATATTAATAGTATTTTCCCTCTTTGGAGGATATAGATGAAAACCGCGGTTTTCTACCTCTCCAGAACTGGAAACACAAAACGATTTGCAGAAGCAATCTCTGAAGCCTTGAAAGCCCCACTTTTTGACGTAACATCAATAAAACCCGAAATGCAAACTGAATACGATTTATTAGTTATAGGCACGCCAGTAAACGGTTTTAATGCATGCCCAGAAGTTTTGTCATTCGTCCAAAAACTGCCAGAGGGCGTAAACAGAAACGTGATTCTTTTCTGCACATACGCAATTGCCAAGGGTAACACATTCAAAAACCTCCAACAATTACTTTCAAAAAAAGGATACACAACCCTTCTGATGGTCTCCAAAAAAGGAATAAAACCTGACAAAAACGACTTTGCGGATGCCCTGAACGAAGTAGCAGCCTGTGTTAGATAACAAAACCTTCATCATAACTGACAGATAAGAAAGAACCCATTGTGAAATAATCTTTTAGTAAAGGCCGTTTTTTCCTTCGGTTCAATTATGTAGTCTAAATAGTATAACTATAATAGCTTTGTAGCCTATTCTCGCAGTGATTGCAATGTCCAAATCTGCCCAACCAGACGAGAACTTGAACTTGAATATTAACAAAGTAGTTAACGATGCATTGCGAGTTTTCTTCAAAGATGCTGTGAGAATTGCCTTCACCAGTCCTTCGCAGTCGGTTTTCTTTTTACGCACACTTAGATGGCAAAATAAAGCAGCTAAAACAAGGAAGAAGCTGGAACTCCAAGGACTGCATGTTCCGCCCATCTTAGTCATAAGCGTTACCAGCAAATGTAATCTGCATTGCGTGGGCTGCTACCATCAAGCATTAAGAAGCAAGCCTGATGCGGAAATGAGTGATGAGCGTATCGAGCGGCTAGTGGATGAGGCTAAAGAACTTGGGATATCTTTTATTGTGCTTGCGGGTGGAGAACCTCTTATGCGCCCCAACATATTGGATATTTCTAAGCAGAGCCCCGAGTTGATGTTTTTGATGTTCACAAACGGGCTATTGCTAAACGAGCAGATACTTGAACGAATGGCTTCAAACAAAAACATTGTTCCGCTTCTCAGCTTAGAAGGTTACCAGATTGATACTGATGGCAGACGAGGCACAGGAGTCTATGATCAACTACTTAAATCAATTGACAAGCTAAAAAACAAAGGTCTTTTCTGGGGAACAACCTTGACCATGACGAGAACCAACTTTGCAGAAGTCACAGATGAAACCTTTATCAAGAAACTAGTCGATTCCGGATGCAAATTTTTCATGATGGTCGAGTACACTCCTGTAATCGCTGGAACGGAAGATTGGGTTCTTTCGGAACAGCAGAAATCGAAAGTGGTAGCAATCCGAAATAGTTTCCGCAAAAAGTTCCCAGCAATGTTCATTGCCTTGCCGTGGGATGAGGAGGAAATAGGCGGCTGCCTCTCAGCTGGACGTGGATTCATACATGTTAGCTCTGAAGGAAACGTTGAACCATGCCCATTCATCGCTTACTCAGACACCAACCTGAAAAACATGCCGCTTAGGGAAGCTTTACAATCGAAAATGCTGAAAACAATCCGAGAGAATCATGCTGAACTCAAAGAAATCCAAGGTTGCGCTCTCTGGGAAAAACGCGAATGGGTCAAATCCCTTGCAAAAGACAGTTAGTTAAGGTCAAAACAAGGTTTCATGCTATTGTCATGGCAAACATTCTAAATTTGATAAACTTAATTATTCTTTTCAATGTTTAGCCGCTTAAATTAAGAATCTAAATATTCTATTTGGACAACGCTAATAACTGTTTTAATCATGAAAGTCAAGCAGGCAGGTCATCATCGAAGTCGCCACCACTCCCAGCCCAATCCCCTATATATGTCGCTTTGGTGGTGACCTGAACTTCTTTTAACAAAACTCATAAGCCAAGTCATATTACACTCCATTAAGACGAAAACTGAGGCATAGAGTGTGAGTAAAGCTTTGATTGTTTACGGAACTCGCTACGGAGCAACTGCGAATACATCTGAGGTCATTGCAGATAATCTTCGACAAGTAGGCTATGAAGTCAAAATTGTCGATGCTAAAAAAGAGAAAGTGCAAAGCATAAGCGAATACGACCTTATCATAGTTGGAAGCGGAATCCAAATGGGCAAATGGACTAGCGAACCCGAAGACTTCATCAAAAAGCACCAGAAAGAACTCGCAACCAAAAAGTTGGCACTATTCGTGTCTTGTGGAGGAGCAAATCCCTTATCAGAAGGAGAACAGAAGAACAAGGAACTTGATAATGCTAAACGGAAATATCTTGAGGACAAGTCAGTTGAATTCAACTTGAATCCAGTGGCTTTAGGTTTCTTTGGCGGATGCTACGACTTCAACAAAATGTCATGGTTCTTCAAAAAAACTCTATCATCAATTAAGCCAAAACTTGAAAGTGCTGGTTACAAAGAATCAAAAGCTGGAGTTTATGATTTAAGAAACTTAGATGCAATAAGTGCTTGGACAAGAGAAGTAGCGAAAAAGGTTAACTCCGCAGCTTGAATAGGTACTTCTGGAGATTGCCATAACTAAAAGTCAAATGTCGAAAAGACATTGCAGGAGGAGTTTAATCCTGCCAATTTACGACTTTTTGGAGATATTGGAACCTAAGAGGTGCCGATTGACAAATTATGCGAATTGCTTCAACTTCAAAGCAAACTCCTCTGAATGTTTGAGGTCTTCAGCGTTGGGTCTACCCTTATTCATTCCACCAAACTGACCATAGATGCCATTAGTGTTGAAGCCTCTGCAATTAAACTCATCAACAACAGTGTAGCCTTTAGATTGCAGTTTCTCCCTAAGTGCTGTGTGAAATTTACTTGTAATTCTCCCAAAGACCAGCGAGTCGACACCAACGAAACTTGTTGAGAAAATGAATGCTTTCTTATCGGTGACTTGTGGGAGTTTATCGGCTAGTTCAAGTAGAGTTTCGTGGTGTTTTTCAGCATATATTCCTGACCCGAACCCTAC
>Ga0074045_10005431_pt1 | contig 11135 bp, 8 predicted proteins | sample BogForMeECP23OM2_FD_94442 | JGI IMG/M metagenome (GOLD analysis project Ga0074045, IMG submission 94442) | Bog forest soil microbial communities from Calvert Island, British Columbia, Canada - Bog Forest MetaG ECP23OM2 | ecosystem: Environmental > Terrestrial > Soil > Wetlands ...
AGTCCGTCCATTGCTTCGGAATAAAATTGAGTTGCGTTTGCGTTCCCTGCAGGTACCCTTTTCCCCAGAATCCTCCCGAGCCAATGGCGACTTTCGCTTGAATGACGTTGTATCCGGCACCGAGCGGGTCGTTGTTTGGGTCGAGGAAGGTTCCGATTCTTTTCTGCTGATACATCGGGAGTTTTTCAAACGCCACCTGCACAAAGATTCCAATCATCGCATTCACACCGAACATCAATGCACTGAAAAACCTGTCCTCGCGGAAAAAATAAAGAGCAGCGCCGACTGCGGTAAGCACGACAAGGAATGTCGTCGTACCGATGATCGCGGCAAGCGCAACGACTCCGGGTGCAATAATTGCTATGATGAGGAAGTTTGACGCCCCCGCCCAATACAACACCGGAATAAACATTGCAATAAACGTCAGAGATGTTCCTAAATCGGGCTGCATCATGATGAGAGAAATCGGAAGGAGAAGTATAGCGAACGCTATTGCGACATCCTTCATGCTTCCCATGCTCGTTTCACTTCTGCTAAAGAATGAAGCAAGTGCGAGGATGGTTGTTACTTTGACGAATTCGGAGGGCTGTCCCCCCATCCCGCCAAAACCAAACCAGCTTAGCGAGCCGTACGCGCGGTGGCCAACAGCAAGAACCGCAGCAAGAGCGACGAGTGAAACGGCAAAAACGACCATCGACGAACGCTGAATAACGCGTAGCGGAATGAACATCACTGTAATCATCAACACAAAACCGAGCGACGCCCACATGATTTGTTTGTGAAAGCTGCTTGCGGCATTAGTGTCGAACGTCGCGCTGTAAATTGAAAGAAGTCCTATCGCAATAAGCGCAAGGCACGCAAAAAATGTTGTACGATCAAAATATTCCTTAAAGAATGGAGTCATACAATTTCTTTTCGATAGATCAAAGCGGGCATTCTATCGCACTGCCGTCGTTGTTGAACCCTTCGGCTTTTGGAGCGGTTTTTCATCTTGACCGGCCGGAGCTTGTTGGTTAGGGACAATTTCACCGTAGAGATATTTTTCCATGCAAAGTCCTGCTATCGGCGCCGCAAACGACCCGCCGTAGCCGACGTTTTCTACCAGGACACAAATTGCAATTTTCGGATGGTCGAACGGTGCGAAACCGATGAACCATGAGTGAGCCTTTCCATGCGGGTTCTCCGCTGTTCCTGTCTTTCCCGCTACAACAGTTCCCGGAATGCGGGCAGCCCCTCCCGTCCCACCTGGTTCCATAACGGCCCGGCGCATTCCTTCACGGACAAGCTGCCACGTTCGTTCCGATACGTGAATGTCATGATGTTCTACTGCAACGGTATCGGTTGTGTTTGTCCACTTGTTGTAAATTGTTTGAACGATATGGGGCTGAAAATAATGTCCTTCATTGCCTAGCATCGAGGCATAGCTTGCCATTTGGAGGGGTGTTACTCCAACCTCGCCCTGACCGATTCCCAGGCTGACCAGGTAACCCTGGGTCCATTTTCCTTTTCCATAAACACGGTTGTAGTACTCCGTTGAAGGAAGCAGTCCGGAGTTTTCTTCAAGGATGTCAATTTTCGTTGCCTGACCAAACCCGAATTCTTTTCCATACTCGCTCCATGGATCAAGCCCGACCTTCAACATGAGCTGGTAGAAAAAAACGTTGCATGAGCGCTGGATTGCTTCAACGACGTTTGTTGAACCATGAACGTGTTCATCTTTAAAGACTTTTCTTCCGTACACAAACGCTCCGCGGCATTGCACGCGCCAGTTTTCATCGATAACATGATTTTCGAGTGCAGCAATAGCTAAGATCATTTTAAAGGTTGAACCGGGGGGATAGCGCGTCAGCGTGGCGCGATTGAACAACGGCTTCTCATCATCGTCGTTCAATTTGTTCCATGCCTCCGGAGAGGTCACTCCGCTGAAATCCGAGAGGTCGTAATCGGGTTTGCTTACCAGCGCGAGTACGCCGCCGTTGTCCGGATCGATCGCCACCACCGCACCCCGGTGATCCGTAAGCAGTGATTCTGCCAACGCTTGAACATCGGTATCGATGGCTAAATGCAAATCGAGACCGTCTTTTGGGGGAATATCGTACTTGCCGTTATTGAAGTTGCCTATCACTTGCCCCTTTGCGTTTTGCGAAATAAATTCGAATCCTTTTTCACCACGCAAATATTTCTCATATTTCGCTTCCAATCCCGAAGAACCGACAACATCTCCTTGCTGGTAGTACTCGCCAAGTTTCTCAAGCTGTAAATCTGAAATCTCTTTTGCATACCCAAGCATATGAGAAGCGTGGGCCGGTGTGCCATAATACCGCTTTGATTCGATTTGAACTTCAACACCGGGCAGAAGACCCCTATTCTCTTCAAGTATGGACAGGGTAGCAAAGTCAATATCGCGTTTGATGCGCACGGGATTAAAGAGCGAATATTGACGGCCTCTTTTTACTTTTTCTTTGATGGATTCTTCATCCATTTGAAGAATGGAAGCGAGCAGCGGTATATTCTTCGCGTTAAAATCTATTGGGGTCAGCATTACGATATAGGATGGCCTGTTGTCGACGAGAAGTTTTCCTTTGCGGTCATACACATATCCTCGGACGGGAACTTTTACGACGGTGCGAATACTGTTTTCTTCTGATTTTTTTCCATACTCATCGCGGTAGATATACTGCAATTGGTATAACCTGCCGACAATAATAACCAACCCAATACTAACGAATGTCAGCAAGATGTTTTTTCTCCGAGTCGAGCCGAATTCTTCTGTTACCATTATAGCGGCGATCCTTGGGCTAGTTTACGGGAGAACACAAACATCGGAATTACGGCAAATGCAACCGTGTAAATAGTGGAAAACAAACCAAATTGAAAAATGGCAGTCCAAAAACCAATCTCACTTCCCTGTACAAAAATCACAAAATAAATGATGTTGTGAAAAAGCGATGCAAGACCCACAATAATCAAAAATTGATAATTACCGATAGTATAATCTATTTTATTTTCATTGTAAAAATAACCGGCAAAAAAACCAGCGATAGTTTTCGATAACGCTGAGAGTCCAATAAAGTGCCCGCTAACAAGGTCTATCGCTATTCCTATCACAAAACCAGCTACGGTTGCCGGAATTTGCCCAAGCTTAATAGCTACATAAACTATCCATACAATCAAAATATCGGGAACTATATTGGTAATAGAAACGAAAGGAATAATAGTCGTTTGTAATATTAACAATAACAGAGTAGCAATACCGTAGCGAATATACTGCTGCATTTATCTTTGCGCCTTTTGCCTATGGAATATTTTTTCCATTCTTCCTAGCATTCAGTTGTTTTACAAAAGTAGAGGAAAACTTAAATAAATCAATAAATAAGTATGACAGTTATTTCTATCTCCCTTTATTAAATATAAGTTTTAATAAATTAATAAACATAATAAAGGGTGTTGATATGTTCATAACAATCGAGAACTAAAAAACTATATTACAGATAAAGTTAAAACTACGAGAGGCTGAAAAATGACAGTGAATGAGATGTGGATAATATCAAAGTTTTCTACTACAAAGGTATTCAATCCCTCGAAAATATTCAAACTCGGTAAATATCCACAGAGAACAAACAGCGTATCACAAGTTCTTCACATTCTGCGGTGAATAAAAAAGTCTCACCATAGTGAGACTTCTTTGTGTTCACGATAATTTTTTTCGTCTTAGCGCGATAAGGTTTCAATCTTTTTTTTGACGACCTGAAGCGTGTCGCGGTATTTTGAATCTAGTTTTATTTGGTCTTCAACGGACTGGTATGCATGAATAACGGTGCTGTGGTCTCTTCCGCCAAAATGAAGCCCGATAGTTTTTAACGAACAATTGGTCAATTCTTTCGCCAGATACATTGCAATCTGCCTGGCGTTTACGATTTCTTGCTTCCGCGTTTTTGCACGGAGGAGATCCGGCGGCATATCGAAGAATTCCGCCACGAGACGCTGGATTTCTTCAACGGTTATAGGTGAATGAACATCGCTGACAACAAGCCGTAATACATCTCGCGCCAGCTCAAGGTTGATCTCGCGGTTTTCAAGAGACGATTTGGCCAGCAGACTGATGTAGCATCCTTCAAGCTCCCGGATATTCGACGTCACGTTTGTTGCAATGAAGTCTAACACTTCTGAGGGAATTTCAATGTTGTCGTCCTCGCACTTTTTGCGAAGGATGGCCGTTCTCGTCTCGAGGTCGGGAGGCTGAATATCAGCAGTCAGCCCCCATTGGAAACGGGAAATCAATCGTTCATCTAAACCTTTCAAATCCTTTGGCGGTTTATCAGAAGAGAGAACAATCTGTTTTCCCATCTGATGAAGAGTATTAAATGTGTGGAAGAAACTGTCTTGAGTCTTTTCTTTTCCAGAGAAGAACTGAATATCGTCGACGATCAATAGATCCATACTGCGGTAATAGGTTGAAAACTCCCGCGTTTTATCCGATTGAATGGCATCAACAAATTCGATAGTAAATTTTTCACTGGAGACATAACAGACACGCCGTGCTTTTCCAGCTTCGAACGCATAGTTGCCGATCGCTTGAATCAAATGTGTTTTGCCGAGACCGGTTCCGCCGTAAAGTACCAGGGGATTAAAAGAGGTTCCGCCCGGGTTATTAGAAACCGCCGATGCGGCAGCTCTCGCAAGTTGATTGCTATCCCCTTTGATAAAATTAGTGAAGGTATACCGCGGGTTTAAAAAGGTCTTTACCGGAGGGAGAAGCTCTTCATTTTCGGCAGAGGGAAACGGGTATCCGGCGCGTGGAGCCGGGCTTGGTACGTTTTCAGTTCTTATGGCTGCCGCAGGATGAGTATCGAGAGCGCTTCCCGAATCGTCCGGAGGAACTACGAGGTACGTAAGCTTTGCCTCATCCCCCAAGAACGTTGCGATGGTGTTTTTTATGAGCGTGTAATAGTGTTCTTCGAGCCATTCATAGAAAAACTGACTTGGAACCTGTACCGTCAACTCCCCGTTCTCAAGTTTCGTTGCTTTAACCGGCTCGAACCACGTCTTAAAACTTTGGTTTGGCACCTGGCTCTGAATGGAGGATAAACATGATGACCAAACGCTTATAGCGTCGTGCTTTGCAATAGATGATTCAACAACTTCTAATTGGTTTTCCATAAAGAACTCATGCATTTTAAAATTATCAACATCGATCGCCAAGTTATCAACAAACTTATCAACACACCGAACAATTCAAAAATAGAAAGTTAGACAATTCAAAAAATTATACACATGAGCCAATCATGCACAATACATTGAAATACAACAATCGAAATTACTTGTGTACCACTTATCAACAACTCCACATCCCACTATTTGATACAATGAAATCAAGCCTACAACAGAATACAAACCCAGCAAAAGTTATCAACACTTTATTCACAGCAAAATCGCCCCCCGTCATGCTATGAATTATACAGTACGAAGATTAGTCTTGTCAAGCAATATTTTTCATTGGCAAATAGTTCTTGTTTATCAGCTGCATTTTTCATACTTTAACAATACGTTAATTGCTGAGTTTGCATAAAAAGGATTGTCTTAAGACGAGGCAACCCTTTTTTGTTTGGAATGTATTTGGAGATTATTGATGAAACGCACATACCAGCCCCATAAACGCAAACGCAAGAATACTCACGGCTTTCGTGAACGAATGTCCACAAAAAATGGCCGGAAAGTTCTTTCGCGCCGCAGGGCAAAAGGTCGGCACAAACTTACCGTCAGCGACGAAAAATAAACCCTGAACCATCCCGCAGCCCCGAAGATAAGCGGCAAAGGTTGAATGTGTGCAGCCCACACTTCGCAAATCAGAAATCCTTCGTGGTTATTCCGTTTTCTCCGACATTCTGAAAAATGGAGAGTCCTTCCATAGCTCGGCGCTCCAATGCTATGTCGCAAAGGAAAAAAGAGAAAAGAATACACCGGCCATTCGCGCTGGTTTTGCCGTTCCCCGAAGGAATGTTCCGCTTGCTGTCGACCGAAACAAACTAAAGCGGTTCATGCGGGAAGCCTTTCGAATAAACAAAGAACGATTATATGAAGCAGCGGGAAAAACTGATTTGCAGATCACCCTTGTCTTTATTTTTAGGAATGGCGGACGTGCCGACGTGCGGCGCGTACGTTATGCAAACATCGAAAGCGATGTGAAGGATGTGATGTCAAAAATCATTTCCATGATTATGAGGCTTCAATGACACGGATCTTTGTCGGTGCTATCCGTCTCTACCAAATGCTTGTTTCCCCCCTTCTTCCCCCCAATTCATGCAGGTTCTATCCTTCGTGTTCGCACTATTCGATTGATGCACTTGAAAAGTACGGCCCGTGGAAAGGATTGTGGTTGACCATTGTGCGAATCGGGAAATGCCATCCGTGGCATGAAGGCGGTTACGATCCGGTGAACTAGGAAGAACATCAGTTAATCTTGAATTGGAGTATGATGTAAATGGATAAACAGACAATACTCGGCTTTATTCTTATTGCCATCGTCTTGATGGTGTGGATGTGGTGGAGTTCTCCGCGTCCTTCGCAGCAGGTACAGAACGGCAGGCAAATTGAGGAACTGAAAAAAGATTCCTCGGTGGCGGCGAAGCCGGAGCCCGAGAAAAAACATGATGAAAGTAAAACGGAGATACAGGAACTTTCGCACAAAGATTCGCTCGGCAAATTTTTTTCCCCCGCAGCTTTCGGAAACGAACACATCATCACAATCGAGACGGATCTCTACACAGCAGAGATTTCAACAAAGGGCGCCGTCATCAAAAGTTTCGAGCTGAAGAATTATAAAACATGGGACCAGCACACGGTTCAGCTTGTCGAGAATGCTTCGGGCGGGGACTTTAGCCTTCTTTTTACTTCAACAGAAGGCAAGCTGATCAACACGAAAGGCTTGTTCTTTGATGCCGCCCTTCCCCCTTCGGGAAATATTCGTTTGACCGGAAACGAAGATTACTCCATTGATTTTATTCTCACAGCCGGGCCGGGCCGCGTGGTCAAAACACTCCGCTTCAAGAATGATTCGTACGGACTGGATGTCGGTGTGAAACTGCTCGGCATGCAGGACATTATCGCCAATTATGAATACCAGGTAATTTGGGAAAACGGGATCCGGTATGTTGAACACAACAGCGTCGACGAATCGCGACAGGCGCAGGCGTTTTCGTATGCAGGAGGCGAGGTGGCCACGGTGGATGCCACAAAGCCGGGCGAGAATCCGATCTCGAATACGAGCGGCTTGACAGAATGGGCGGCAACCCGCAATAAATACTTTGCCGTCGTGCTGATCTCGGACGATAAAAAAGCGGACGGTGCATATCTTGAAGGACGGTGCGAAGCAGCTCCCAATCATGGGATCGTTGAACACTACTCCATTGGATTAAAACTCCCCTTTAAAAATACGGATGAAGAAGTATCACACTTCACCCTGTTTATCGGACCCCTTGACTACGACATCATTAAAAGCTACGGCCACGACCTTAATCACATTATGAGTCTAGGCTGGTCATGGATCAGGCCGATCACCGTTTATATTTTTATTCCGCTTTTTAATTTCTTGCGCATTTTCATTTCGAACTACGGCATCATCATTATCATTTTTTCCATCATCGTCAAAGTAGCGCTCCATCCGCTGACGCGGAGCAGTATGAAGTCGATGAAGAAGATGCAGGCGTTGCAGCCGATGATGGAAGAAATTCGGACGAAGTTCAAAGACGATCCGAACCAGATGAACATGCAGATCATGAAGCTCTATAAAGACTACGGTGTCAACCCTGCCGGCGGATGCTTGCCGATGCTGCTGCAGCTGCCGATTCTGTATGCTCTCTATGCTCTCTTTTCGAATTCAATCCAACTGCGGCAGGCAAACTTTGTCTGGTGGATAAAAGACCTGTCGGTACCGGATGTGATTGTTGATTTGCCGTTCACGCTCCCGCTCGTCGGCGTTCACAACATCAGCGGCCTCGCGTTGATGATGGGGATAACGATGTTTATTCAACAAAAGATGACGGTGAACGACCCGCGGCAAAAAGCGATGGTGTGGATGATGCCGGTTATGATGACGCTTCTTTTCAACAACCTTCCGTCCGGATTGAACTTGTATTATTTCGTATTCAACTTGCTCGCGATAGGGCAGCAGGTGTTTGTGAACAAGCAACATGATAACACGCCGCTTCAGAAGGTCTCGGAAAAAAAGAGGTCGGGAGGAATCATGAACAGGCTGGCAAAGAATTTACCGAAACCGCCGAGCAGGTAGGCAGCATCGAGCATTGCCGTTTCGTATTCCACAGTAAAACTAAAAGAGGGTTCATACACGACATGAACCCTCTTTTGTTAGGAGGAAAAATTTTCTCCTGCCTCGTTACGCTGCTTTGGCTTCCTTCCGCTTTTGCATCTCTTCACCGATCCATCCCCCAACAAAGGAAAGAATAAAACCTCCGATGAGACCGATAACAAGATACTGTATATCCAGCATCGCCCCAAAGCCGAAATAAATAAAAAAGAAATTCAGAATAACGCCGAACACACCCGCGAGCGCTGCTTCTTTAATCGTCACCCCCGGAGATTTATAGCCCACAATAATGCCTGCGATAATAAAGCTTGCACCAAGTGAAATCAATATACCGGCAACGCCAAATCGTAATAACGCGAAAAGTCCGTACACAAAAATGTTGTTAAGAATAAACCCGATAACGGTTCCGGTGATGACCCATGCCCATTCCAGGCCGGCGATTGTCTTGGTTTTTGCCGCTCGTTGTTGAGACCCCTGCAGCTCTTCGCCGACCCAGCCTCCAAGAAGCGCAAGAAAGAACGCAAGAAACGGAGCAGCGATCATCTGTCCTTCGGGAGGGGTGTAGTTGAAAACGTAATGGAGGATCGCCATCGTGATGATCATTGCGAACAGTCCTCCGATGGCGGGCTCTTTCAGCGTATACCCCGGAGACTTGTAGCCGATAATGATTCCCATAATGACGTACGAGAGAAGACCGATGAAAAGAGGGATGTAAAACGAGCTGAACGTATCGGACATAATTTGGAACAGCAGCGTTGTCAGCACAACGCCGACGATCGCTCCAATACCGATCCACTTCCATTGCAAGCCGGTAATTTCCTGAGATTCCATTGCCATACATCTCTCCTTAGCGCCGAATTATGGTCAAATTGAAAAAAACGTCAAGCCCATTTAAAAATATCGTTGATTGAAATTGTCAAAGTCAAGATGATGAAAACTATGCAACCACCTGTCGGACACCTACTCGATTTGCTATTTCAGCATCTCACGATTACCCGAACAAGACGTCCGACAGGAAATAATTGAGTAGCCGGATCGAGTTACACCCGTAAAAACCATTTGCGCTTCCATAGTATCCACGCGATAAGAAAAACGAACAACAAATAACAGAGAGCGAAGATCAGGGAGGCATTAACGGGACTTGCAAGAGGAAGGAAGAAAGTTTTGAAGATGGCTTCCTGCAAAGAAATTTCAGAACCGTCCGGTTGCCTGAGGGTAATCACGGAATCGTAAAGTTTTCCGAACCCCTCCGAAAAGACGTACACCGTAATTGCATTCATCCCAAAAATTATGAACGGTTTCGCCCAGCGTGAATATCCCTTGACGTCGATGAACCAGTAAAATGTTGCAAAACAGACAAGCGCCCATCCCGCCATAAACACGCTGTACGACGACGTCCAGATGCTTTTGTTAATCGGCAGCCACATATCCAACGTTGTACCGGCGAGGAGAAGAATGTTTCCTGCAATGAACATCCATGCCGTTTTTTCTTCCTTCGAATGCTGCGAACGAAGGTAACGCCCCGCCAAAACGCCGAAAACTGTAGTTGCTATCGCGGGAAGCGTGCTCACAATTCCTTCCGGATCCCATGTTTTCGTTTGCGACCACATGTGTCCGGAGAGGAGCAGCGAATCGATGTAGGCTGAAAAATTTTTTCCTTTTTCCAAAACACCGGTACCAATTCCGGGAACAGGAAGGCACTTCATGATCAGCCAGTACAATACGAGAAACCCGACCAGCCAACATACTTGAACGCGAACACTTTTTGTATAGATGACAAGAATCGATGCTGCGAAATAGCACACTGCAATTCGCGGAAGAACCCCCATAATTCGAATTGTAGAAAGGTTGAAATAGGGAAATCCAGCAAGAAACAGACCGAGCCCGAAGATAATCAATGAGCGTTTCGTAATTTGCAGAAGAAGAGTCCTTTTTGTATCGCCGCGTTCCCGTCGATGGGCAAGGGAAAGCGTTATTGCAACACCAACAATCCAAAGAAAAAAAGGGAATATCCAGTCGGTGAATGTCCAGCCATTCCATGCTGAATGTTCCAGCTGCGGATAAATTGCGCTCCATGTTCCCGGGTTATTGACAAGTATCATTCCAGCCATCGTTGCGCCGCGGAAAGCGTCGAGAGATACAAGCCGTTCGTGCTGTTGAACCGTTGCCATAGCGCAGCCTTGTAGTGAAGATCTTACTGTAACCGAAGAATGCGAAACCCCATCGCAGGAATTTTTATAGGAATCAGTTTCGACGAAGGCACAGTGGCCGTAATCGTTTTCTTCGTGAAAACATCGGTAAGAGTGATTCGACTGCTCATCGCCAACGCAGGAGACGAAACACTTACCGAACCGCTGAATGCTTTCCGGTTAGAATTGAGCACGACAAGAAATTTGTTTATGCCAGAAACACGCGCAAAGGCATATACACGCCGCGCGTTGGACGTAGACAGTCGCAGCATCTCTCCATAGGAGAATGCCGGTTCATTTTTTCGAAGGTCGAAGAGCTTCGCGTATAATTTTCGGAACTCACCCTCATCCTTCCAATCAATGGAGATCTTTTCAAACAGCTTGAGCTTCTTTGTGTTGCCGACTTCCTGTCCATTATACAACAATGGAATTCCCGGCAGCGTGTTGACAACAACGGCGGCAAGTTTTGCCCCCTTGACGCCGAATTTTTTCACGTCGGGTGCGTCCCATGCGTTTTCGTCGTGGTTCGAACTGAAACGCATTCGCAGAGAACCTTCCGGGTATGCTGCTTTCTCAATGCCGAGGACCGTATCGAGGGCAAAGACAGATTTTTTTCCTTGCAT
>Ga0074045_10005432_pt1 | contig 11135 bp, 12 predicted proteins | sample BogForMeECP23OM2_FD_94442 | JGI IMG/M metagenome (GOLD analysis project Ga0074045, IMG submission 94442) | Bog forest soil microbial communities from Calvert Island, British Columbia, Canada - Bog Forest MetaG ECP23OM2 | ecosystem: Environmental > Terrestrial > Soil > Wetlands ...
GCTGCGACGCTTACCGCGAGCTGGCCCTGTTGCGGAGTGGCGACGACGTTCGGGGTATGTGCTATCGGCGGGGGCGCGACGGCGCATCCGGAAATTGCGATTGCCGCCGCGATTGCGCCGGCGCGGAGTCCGACGGCGCGGCTTCGATTCGTCACCGGCGCGGTTCGATCTTTCATGCGCTTCATGAAAGCCATTTCAGGATCTCATTTCAGTCTGCGGCGCGACGCAAGTCCATACCCGCCCGCCTCGCATCTATAGACGCAGCGGATGGGCGGAGGTTTCAACGAACATGCGAGCTATTGACGGTTCGTAGGCACCGCGGGCTTGCCCCAAAAGTCCGGGCGTGCGGACCTTTCCCCGAAATTCAGGTTGAGGCGGCGCGGCTCGTTTTCAGATTCGATGCGGCTGATCACTTCAGGATCTGAAACAGATTGCTGTAATCGTCGGTCCAGAGCCGCACTATCCGACGCGAGTCCAGGGGCTCGAGCCTGCTCGTAAACTCGGCTCGGCCAAGGACTGAATTGTTGCGCGCAAGAACTATCCAGTCGCTGGGTTTGACCAGCGCGCCCCCGGATTGATGTACTCGCCCCGACTCTAAGCCAAAGTGATTGGCTATTTCTTGAACCACTGGCTGAAGGTCGAGGTACCGGTTGGTGACATGGATAACGAGGACTCCATCAGGGTTCAATTCGCGCAAGAAGATCGCGAACGCTTCAATAGTCAGTAGATGCACCGGGATTGCGTCCCCTGCAAACGCATCGAGGACAAGTACGTCGAATCGCTGGGCGTTTCCATTAGCTAGTTCGCGCTCCATCGAAAGCCGCGCATCACCCGGCACGATCTCGATTCTCGCGCGCGAATCTCGCAGATATGTGAAGTATCCATTCTCGTCTGTCGCGATCCTGGTGACGGCCGGGTTGATCTCGTAGAAGCGAATGTAGTCTCCGGGCATCCCGTATGCGGCGATTGTACCGACGCCGAGGCCGATCGCGCCCACCCGGAGCGAGCGGTCGCGAGGAGTTCGCGCGAGTCGACGCGGATGATTGAGCATGATCAATCCAATACCGCTCTCCGGACCGTAATAGGTAGTGGGTTGGCGTCTCTCATCCGCAGCCGCATACTGCTCGCCATGTATGATTTGGCCGTGGCGCAACATGTAGTAATGGCCTTCGGGCTTCTGACTATCGACTGAGTAAACGGCCAGGGTTCCATAAAAATTGCGGCTTGCAATCAGATTGTTTGCGCGATTTCCCCCGATATCCACAATCAACACGCCGCCTGTCACCAGCAATCCCAGGATTGCGCACGCCTGCACGATTGAACCGGGCCACCTTCGAGCGAGCTGCGAATGCTTTTGAAACGCCACCGCGGACATCAAACCCACCGCGACGAACGCTGGTATCAAGTGCGGAGCCGTCCGATGGATTGCTCCCAGCGGAGAATTTACGCCGATCAGCTCTGGCAACACGATTGCGCCGGCCAGCAACGCCATCGCGACTACCGGCCTGCGTTCGTGAATCCACGAGTTTGGATCTCGCATCAGTACGATGATGAGCATCAGCAGGCTGGTCCAGATTGCGAGATGAAATTCCCAGTAGCCGGTGAAGAGCCATGGTGCAATTACGACTACGAAGATGCCGCCGAAGGCGCCACCGATCGCGACCATCAGGTAAAACGATGTGAGATATCGCCGATGCGGCTTCAGCCTGACCAACTCGCCGTGACAAACCATGCAGATCGCGAACAGCAACGCCGAGTAAGTGGCTATTTGAATTGTGATGCTGGCGTTGGGGCTGCAAAGAACGACAAGGGCCAGGAAAACCGCAGCGCCCAACGCTGGATGAAAGACACTGCGGCGGTACCATCGTTGATTGTCGAAACAGATGATGAATGAGAGCAGGTAAATCGCCAGCGGCAGCACCCACAGGAACGGAACCGCGGCGACCTGCTGGCAGACCTGGTTGGTCGTCGCCAGCAGCATCACGGATGCGACCGTCGCGAGTGCAATCCAAAGAATGCGAGTCGATCGAGTAGGACCCGGGATGCGCAGGTCCTCGGATTCGGCAACGTCAACTGCCGAAACATCGGAAAGCGGGACGTGGCGGATGCTCCGGGCGCATAGTCCAACGCCCATCGCGAATCCGACAAAAAGCAGCGACCACACGATCGCCTGCGCTTTGAGAGTCAGCGCAGGTTCCACCAGGAAAGGATAAGTCACCAGAGCGATTAACGAGCCGGCGTTTGATAGCGCGTACAATCGATAGGGCGAGGCGCCTTGGTGCGATCGCGCGAACCACGCCTGTAGCAGCGGCCCGGTGGTGGACAGGATGAAGAAGGGCAGTCCGATGCTCACTAGCAATAGGATGAAGATTCTTGTGACGGGGAAATCGGGATTAGCAGGCTTCCAATTCGGCCCGGGCGTGATTGGCGATTGCCATGTCAGTGCGAGAGCGCCCATCAGCAGGACGCATGCGCAGACAATCGCAATGTGAACAATTGCTTGCATCCGCGGCTGCAAGCGAGTTGCGATTAGATGCGAATACGCGTACCCGGCGACCAATAGCAACTGAAAGAACAACATGCAGGTGATCCATACAGCTGAGGTGCCTCCGAACCAGGGAAGGATGTATCTAGCTAATAGTGGTTCAACCTGGAACAGCAGAAATGCGCCGGTGAAGATCGTGATGGCATAAGTGAGCATTGACGGGCTTAGTCGCTTGCAGGCTGCAAACCTCCGGGCCCATCTAAGAGGGAGCAATTATGCGGCCAACTAGCGGTGGCCCCCGTGACCCCCGTGACCGCCGTGGCCTCCGCCATGTCCGCCAATAAAAGGTCCGGGGGCGAATCCGCCAATCCAGATAAGCGGTGGAGGAAAGAACGTACCGTTCAAAGCATTCAATGAGGCAACTTCCTCATCCCCCGATTCCGCGGCATACTGTGCAGTGTCATTTTGCTGCCTTATCGCCATCTGGTAGCGGTCGAATTCGCTTTGGTGTCCTTCGTACACGCATGCGCAGACGTCAGGGTCGTAGTACCAGTAGACTTTGCCGGATTGGACCGCATAGCTGCGAATTTCGTACGGCGGGAGGTCTTCCACGAGCCCGACTTTATCGGAAGTGTCGAGTTTGATCGTGGTGAAGCCCGCGTCGGAGAGCGTCGCTTCGGTTTTTTGAACAGCCTCAGGCCGCGAGGCTTCATAGTGACGGTATAGGGAGCAACCCGGCACGATCAGCGCCAATAGAGCCGCGACAATGAACAGCTTTTGCAGCAAGAAGTCTGCCTTTTCGGCGATGCAGCCGGCGACCGCCAGCATCCACGGCGCGCCGCGGCATCGAGCATATATCGATTGCGCGCGAGATAGAATGAACAGTTGCGGGGAGGCTGTGAATCGCGGCAGGGGCGCGCGCGGGAAGCCCAGTGCGCCATCTTCGCGCGCGGGCGTCTTTATGATTTAACGATCCTGTTCGCTTACGGGCCGGGGTGGCGAAATGGCATACGCAGAGGACTTAAAATCCTCTGGAGCGAAAGTTCCGTGCGGGTTCGAGTCCCGCCCCCGGCATTAAAAACCTAAGTGGGTAACGCCCGTGCCACCACAGATGTGCTTCTTGATTTTGTGGCACAGGCTTTAGCCGGTGAGCTTGGAGCGCTAGCGGAATCGTGGAACATCAAGTGACTTTCACTAGCCCCCCCCGCGGACTAGAGTTGGCCTCGCTGACGCGCGTCGTCGCTTGTGAACTGAGCAGGGTTCGGATCACGGCAATACAATTGGGAGGGCAGTATGAAACGCAGTTCTCTTCTTCTCGCACTAACCGGCTCCTTTGGATTGGCGTTGGTGGGAAGCGCGTCCAAGGCAATGGCGACTTGCACCACCGGGACCGTCGGCGCGGCCATTCTTGGAAATTACGCGGTTAAGATCGTGGGCGCGGCGGTCGATACCGGCGCCGCCGGCGATCCGAAGCCGAATCCGATCGTCGGAATCGGTGTGATCGCGCTGGATGGCGCCTGCGAAGTAACCGGCGGCGAACTGATCTTTAACGATGGCGGCACGATCACCGGTCCGGCCCACGACGCACCACCCAGGAACGCAGTTGTAGCCTTCTCGGGATCGTTGTCAGCAAATATTTCCGCTGGTACTTCCTATAATCTCAACACCAACAACACCGGCTTTCTTACCTTGACTGACACCACCGGCGGAATGAACGGCGGAAACCCGGTTACCTTCGGAATCACGGTCGAATCGGGCGGCGCGGAGTTCCGCGGTGTTCGCATCAATGGTGGTACGGCTCCCGGGTCGCCTCCGGCTAATGATGCCCCTCTGACCATCCTGGGTGAGCGGCAGGGTTCGGCGACGCCTGGGACGCCGGCGCTTACTACCACGACATTCGAAAGTCCCTTTGCGATCCTTTGCGACAACGTCAGCAGGACCAGCACCGGTCTCGGATTGGGCTATCAACCGCTTTCGGGAACTGTGCAGGAGCACGCATTCCCGCCTGTCGGCAGCCCGACCATAGTGATTAACAGCAACCTCTGGTTCAACAACAACGGCGGCACGATCAATGGCTCGACTCTCGTTTCTCCCAATGGCGGCGCTTTCCTTTGCGACCTTGGCGGGGCCATACTAGGGGCTCCGAGTCTCGTGGACGGTACGCAGAATACCGACGCGCTTTTCGAAAACAATTTCGGTTGCCCTATCGGAGCGAATACCGACTCTTCATGGGTACTGTGGGGCTCATCATACCAGAATGCGTTCACAATTTTGACCGGAGAACAGGTGCCCGGAGGAGGTTTCGTGCCCGTCACCAGCGTCTCAAGCTGCACCGCGGGTAAAACTATTGTCGGCGGAATCGATCGCCTGGCTCCCTCTCCCGTCACGCTGCATTCGACCGGCGCGCCTGTGACCGTCACTATCACGAATGACTCAGCCGCACCGCTGGACTACTCAAGCATCACTCTGAGCTCCGCTCTGAGCGGATATGTAACGATTACGGGCGGGACCTGCACTACGAGTGCCGGCTCGATTCCTTCGGATAACCTGGCGTTTGGTCCGGGCATCTGCACGATCACTCTTGCAGACACCGGGACTCCTTGCGCAGCCACAGGTCCTAACCACATCACTGGTAGCGCGACTCCGGGTTCGGGCCTGGGAACCATGACGGTTGCCCTGAACGATCATTTGATCGTGGGTTCCACGGAAGACGCCAACGGTGCCGAAGTCGCGGTAACCTGCACGCGTTAGTCCGACATCTTGAACTTCCATTTTTGAAGTGAGCCGTCAGGGCGGCCCAGCAATGGCCCGCCCGATCTTTTTCGCGCGGCTAGATCGACCTCAAAGGGTGCAAAGCGACCGCCTGCGGCCAAGCCAAGGGCCACTGACATTAGATGGCCACCCCGCGCCCCCGGAGCCTGCAAACCGGCCTAATAGGCCTTTAAGACCAATCAGATGCCCTTCAAAACCGACACATAAAGTTACACATTTTCACATGTGCGAAGAGAAAAACTCAATAATTTCAGGTAGTTATAGATAAACTTAAGGGACTTAAAATCCTCTGGAGCGAAAGTTCCGTGCGGGTTCGAGTCCCGCCCCCGGCATTGAAAGCCAAGGGTGGTTTTCTGTTAGGCTCGGCAGGTGCGCGAGATGAGTCCGGGGTAATCGTTCGCCGCGATCATGAGTAAGTCAGAGCTGAATTGAAAGAAGGAGTACGAGATGACACGCAAAGTCAGGAAGTTCCGAACGGCAGTGGTAGGCATGCGGTCGCGGATATTGTTTTTCGCCTCTGTCCTTCTCATTCCAGCAACTGCCTCAGCGCAAAGCGGCCAACCGTTCATATACCCGAAGAATAATCAGAGTCAGGCGCAGCAGGATAAGGATCGCTACGAGTGCCACAGATGGGCTGTTCAGCAAACCGGTTTCGATCCGAGCGTATCCTACCCGAGCAACCCCAACGCACTTGATCCGCAGCCATATCGACCTTCGCAGCCTCACGTTCTCAAGGGTGCAGGGCGCGGCGCCGCACTTGGCGCCGTCGGTGGCGCAATAGCGGGAAACGCCGGCAAAGGAGCAGCCGCAGGAGCCGCGATGGGCGGGATGGCCGGCGGATTCCGACGCCTGGATGAGCGCAGAGGGCAGGCGGCCGCGCAACAGCAGCAGTCACAATCGCAGGCTTCTCAAGCGGCGGCCGGATATCAACGCGCGATGGCTGCGTGTCTGGATGGGCGCGGGTACAGCGTAAAGTGACGCGGAGGACTCAAAAGCTTCTGGAGCGAAAGCTCCGTGCGGGTTCGAGTCCCGCCCCCGGCATCGTGACTAAGTGCGATCTTTTGAGAAGGCGCAAAAAAAACGGAGACGGCCATGAGGGCCGCCTCCGCTGTACATAACTCCGAGTAAACGAAAATGCCGGCTACGGAGTGCTCTTCGCCGGCTTCGCTTCGTTAAACTTCAACGTCATCTCGGCAACTCCTGCCGCGAAGTTCAAGCCGTTCTGTCCTTCGATCGAGACCGGCTGCAACGCGATCGAGGCGTTGAGGCCTCCGATCAATACGTTGGCGCCCGCGCCGACTCCAACCGTTGCGCTCGCGGTCGCTCCGCCGTAGTGACCCGCAAGTGAACCCTGGCCGAGGTTGGTGGTCGGGGAGAGAACTGCCCACATAATTACGCCCGACTGAAGGTATCCGATATCAGCGCCTAACTTCGTGATCGAACCGGTGTAATACTCGGTGTATCCCGGCTGCAGGGCATACGCGCACTGTAGCTTGCGCGACGAGCCGAAAATCCATCCCCATCCGGACGCGACGTGACAAGTCAAGTACCCTGCCCGAACGGTTGCCCCTCCGCCGGATGCAGGCGCCGCTGCAGGCGCTGCTGCCGGCGCTGCGCCTTGGGCCCGTGCCGACGGTGCGCCCGTGGCCAGTGCCACCGCCAACCCCAGTGCGATCACCATTCCTCGTGCTTTCGAATTCATTTTCTCCTCCGTCTATGCTGAGGCCTTCCGTTCCGGTTGGCCGGACCCGTGGAAACTTCCTCACGTTAGTTTACCCAGTCGAGCATGCAAACTCGCATATTTGCTTGGCCAATTGCAATACGGGCCGTCTGAGTTCGAGCACCTGTACTTATCTACTTGACTATGATCTTCTAATGCAGCACCATCCTGCGGTCCTTGCTGATGCCAAAACCCCGGGAGAATCCATTGATGAGCCTCAAGACTATTCTTGCAACTTTCACCATACCTTCGCTGCTGGTCTGCACGCTCGGACTGAGCGGTCCGGCCTCAGCGCAGAACCCGCCGACCTCGCAGAAGCAGCTCGACATCGCGGCCGCCCGCGCACAGCGCAAGGCAACAGTCGGCGCCAACATGAATCTGACCGCCGATGAAGCGACCAGGTTCTGGCCGGTTTACGACGCCTACGAAGCGAAGATGGATCGCATCGAAGACCGCCACATCAGAGAGCTCAAGGAATTCGCGGCCAAGTACAATAATTTGACCGATGCCGATGCGAAGAAGAAGCTCGACGAGGTAATCGCCATCCAGCAGGCGCGCCTTGACGTGCAGAAAGAATTCATTGCGCAGTTCCGCGCCGTTGTCTCGCAAGTGAAGGTGACGCGGTTCTACCAAATCGACAACAAGATCCAGGCGTTGATCCAGTGCGACCTCGCGCAATTGGTGCCGCTGGCGCAATCGCCGGGCGAGGTTGCTCAATAGTCGCAACTTGTGCGGCGCTGGCGTTACGGCGGCGCAATCGGCATTATTTCGGTCGCCAGCATTGGATCATCCTATTGGAAGGGAAGGGTGCTCGAATGAATTCGATAAAGCGCTTCTATGTGCGGATTCGTGAATCGTCGAGCGGACAGACGATGACTGAGTATGTGCTGATTGTCACCGCCGTCGCCGTAATCGTCTATGCCGGATATCAGGGGTTGGGCGCAGAGACTAGTGCAAGCGTGGCGTTGACCAGCAATCTACTGTAGATTCGACGCGCTCGTATCCGCTCGCGCCTCTCTCCCGAGCTGCTGAATCGATTCGGGCATCAGCCCCATTCAAACAGATTAGCGACTTTCTATTGCCGTTCGGATTGGAATCGGTCGCACGCTGAGCCGCCTGGTTAATTTGCGGTAATTTCTTATCGCCCTCTGTTTTCGCGTTGAACTTTGCGTTTGCAGGCGGATTGTTGTTGGTGCGAGTCTGAAACAGGAATCAAAATGGTAATCCCACCCTTGCGACGATGAAGAGCGACGATAAGCAGCGAGAAACGCTTGCGATCCTGGTCGGCGGCGGTCCCGCTCCCGGAATCAACAGCGTGATCGCCTCGGCCGCCATTGAGGCTATCAAGTGCGGGCTGCGCGTCGTGGGACTGCGCGACGGTTATCGATGGCTCGTGGAAGGCGACACCGGGCACGTCGTCGAACTCAAAATCGAGGAGGTCAGCAGGATCCACTTCACCGGTGGTTCGATCCTGCGCACCTCGCGCACCAATCCGGCGCGCGACGAAGCGAGCCTGGGGCGCGTGATCGATGCGCTGACGGCGCTTGGCGTTCGCTACCTGATCTGTATCGGCGGCGACGACACCACCTACGGTGCGGCGCGAATCGCCGAGCGCACCAGAGGCAGGATCGGCATCGTGACCGTGCCGAAAACGATCGATAACGACCTGCCGCTGCCCGAGAATGCGGCGACGTTCGGCTACGAAACCGCTCGTACCGCCGGCGCCAGAATCATCGAATCGCTGATGGAAGACGCCCGCACCACAAGCAGGTGGTACCTGACGATCTCGATGGGCCGGAAATCGGGATCCCTCGCGCTCGGCATGTGCAAGTCAGCCGGCGCTACGCTGGCGGTGATTCCCGAGGAATTTCGAGGCAAGAAGTTTGACCTAGCGCTGGTCGTCGACACTATCGTGGGCGCGATAATCAAGCGGCGCGCCAGCGGCCACCACGACGGCGTCGCGGTCATCGCCGAAGGGATCGCAGAGCGCATGGACGTTGGCACTCTGGCTTCGGCGGCGGGCTCGCACGCCGACGCATACGGCCACGTGCACATCGCGGACATCCCGCTGGGTATTGTCTTGCGCGATCAGGTGGGCGCGGCGCTCAAGCAACTCGGCATCGATGCTACCGTGGTCGCCAAGGACATCGGCTACGAGTTGCGCTGCGCGAAGCCGTTGCCATTCGACGTCGACTATACGCGAACGCTGGGCTACGGCGCGGTGCGCCACTTGCTAAGCGGCGGCTCCGATGTGCTGATCGCCGTCGCGGGCGGCCGCGTGACGCCAGTCAATTTCGAGCAACTGCTCGACCCGGACACGGGCCGGATTCGGGTGCGGACAGTGGATGTCTCCACCGAGTCATACCAGGTGGCGCGCTCTTACATGATTAGGCTCGAGCTGCACGACTTCGAGGAGCCGGCGCTGTCGCGGCTCGCCGAACATGCGAAGCTGTCAGCCGCGGCCTTCAAGGCGAGATTCCTGCCGTCGGTCCGGGCCACGACTGATGGGAGCTGAGACCTTTCGGGGATGCGTCTACTAGCTTCGGCGCGCACCGCAAGTTCACAGGAGCTGCGATGAAATTTGCCAAACTCGTGCCCGCGATTGCGGGATGGTCTCTGTTTGCCATCGCGATCGCGCTGAACGGCCGCGCGATTGCCGCCGGCGCGGACCACGGCCCGGCCGAGGCTGCGCCGCTCACGCACTTCGTGCCGGACTCCCTGAGTTTCTGGTCGGAGCGCGATCACTGGACCACTCAGTACGGTCCTGCGTTCGCCACCATCATCGAGAAGACCTCGAATAACGTGCCGTGCACCGGCGGATCGTTCGCGCTGTGCGCCTATTCCGGCGCCGCACCGATGGGCTGCAAGGCGGACAAGGCGGGGGAGTTCGCGGACTGCAAGTGCTTTGAAATTCCCAACGGCAGTTACTTCGTCAATATCAATGCGATCCTGAACCACGATGTCTATGCCGAAACGGTGAAAGTGTGCGGCAAGGATGGGAGCCGTTGTACCGGACATCCGAACAGGGCCCCGGCCTGCAAGTACGTCAGCGATCACAGTCTGATTCCGGGGACCGACCTGATTTCGGTGTTCAGCTTCGAATGTGCGGGCAAAATCCCGTTCGGACACTCGCGATGCGATTCGAGTCCGTACGCGGGATGTATGACGGCGCCATGCCGCCGCACGGCGACGCCGGGAATAGTAGATTGTTCGTGTCCGATCTTTAGCGGGCCGCATGAACTCGGCACCGATCATGGCGACTGTAATGCAGGCGATGGCCTCGTGTGGTCGTCGGCCTACTATCCCAAATGGCCGGGGAGCTTCGCGCCTATAGGAAGCGCAGCGCCCGTGGCGTCATCGGATGCGAACGTGTGCAAGATGCCGTGACCTAGACCTGAGAAAGCGGGGAATTGATTGAGCTTCGATTGGAGCGTTGTCGATTCGGCTCTGCTTCCAAACCTCGGGGATGAACTCATGATAGCGGATGGCGGCGCCGTCGCTAATCATGACGAAGACCGCTGATAGCTGTCCAGGCCGGCAGCAGGGTTCCTTCGTTTTCATCGTGCAGTACATGGACACGACCGGCCCTGCGGCCTATCCGCGGCATTGCACAACCTAGCTTGCAGAAATTGCAATTCGCGGTAACTCCAGCAATTATAATTGTTGGATATGCTTAGAGTTGGGAGCTAAACAGAACATCGGGGACCTAGAGGACCCAAAGGAGCACTTACTTGGAGATCGATAGAATCGTTGCAGACTTGAAGAAGGAAAGGGACCGGCTTATCAGTGCGATCACGGCTTTGATGGGCGCGGGATCGAAGGCTACCGGCAAGAGAGGCCGGATCGCGGCTTCCAAGCCGGGCGCCACGAAAACCAAGCGACGCGGCGGTATCACCAAAGAGGGCAGAAAGCGGCTGTCGGAGCTTATGAAGAAGCGGTGGGCTGAGCGCAGAAAGAAAGGACTAACGAAACTTAGCAAATAGCGGTACGGATGGATCGCCACCCGTCTCGAGCGTGCGGTTGATTCGCGACCGTCGCGTCCGCACAATCTTCAGATGGCGAATTCAGTACAGCACGCGTTCGATCTTGCGGCGGAGGACTACGACCGCACGCGGCGCCGGCTGGTGCCGGGGTTCGACGACTTCTATCGCGCGGCGA
>Ga0074045_10005435_pt1 | contig 11131 bp, 18 predicted proteins | sample BogForMeECP23OM2_FD_94442 | JGI IMG/M metagenome (GOLD analysis project Ga0074045, IMG submission 94442) | Bog forest soil microbial communities from Calvert Island, British Columbia, Canada - Bog Forest MetaG ECP23OM2 | ecosystem: Environmental > Terrestrial > Soil > Wetlands ...
CCAATACGCCCGGCATGGCCGAGGAGATGCGGACGATGAGCCGCGAAGGCCGCGCCCCGCGCCTCGTCGAGCCGATCGAGATGGTGCCGCCGCTGCTCTATGTCGTCTCGCGCGAAGCCGACACCGTCAACGGCTGGCGCTTCGACGCAACCTGTGGGATGCGTCATTGCCGCCGGCCGAGGCCGCCCGCCGTGCCCGCCGCCCCGCCGGCTTCGAGATGCACCCGCAACCAACTTGACGGCGTCGATTGGTCAAACGTAGAGCTCGGCCCGGGTCTCGTCCTCTCCACGCCCGGCGCGGATCGCGTTGAAGACCGGCGGCAGCGCCAAGCCGCCGATCTGCAGCGGGTAGATCGGGCGGAAGCTTTGCGACGCCATCGCCGTGCCGACCCCTGCCCTACCCCTCCCCCGCCTGCGGCGGAGGGAATGGGAGGGGGCGGCCGGCGGCGAAATCGTCGCGCACCCGGTTGCGCAGGCTGGCGGTACCGGCAGCGATATAGCCGCCATCGATGGCGATCTCGGCACCGCTGATAAAGCTCGACTCATCCGATGCGAGGAACAGCACGAGATCGGCGCATTCTTTTGGCGTCCCCTGGCGGTGCAGCGGTATCGCGACCCGCGCGGCGTGGGCAAAGGCCTCTCCGCCGCTGCGGAAGAAGCCGGTATCGGCGATCTGTCCGGGATGGATCGAATTGACCCGGATGTTCCATTGCGAGAACTGCAGCACCGCGGTCTTGGTCGGACCGCGCAGTCCCCATTTGCTGGCGGTGTAGTCGGCATCGTCATGCGCGGTCAGTCCCGCGGTCGAGGAAATGTTGATGATCGATCCGCCGCCGCTGTCGCGGATCGCCGGCGCGCAATGTTTCATGCCGAGCATCGCGCCTGTCAGGTTGACGGCGATGGTGCGGTTCCACGCCTCGACTGTTGTGTCGACGATGCCCTGGCGGGCGATCGTCCCGGCATTGTTGACGAGGATGTGGAGCTTGCCGAAACGCGCTAGTGCCGCCGCGACGACCCCCTTCCAGGAGGCCTCTTCAGCGACGTCCTTGGGGTAAGAAGACGACCTTGCCACCTTGGCCGGCGAGCCGCTGCGCCAAGCGCTCACCGGCCGCGGCATCGATATCGGCGAGAACCACGGCGGCCTCTTCGCGCAGGAACAATTCTGCTTCCGCCGCGCCCTGCCCGCCCGCGGCGCCGGTGATCAGCGCCACCTTTCCCGTTAGCCGTGCCATTTCCTCACCTCCGGTTTGTTGACCGCTTGTTTCGGCGATCTTAGCATCTCCCCCTCACTGGGAGACGATAACCATGGCGACATTGCTTCCCTATACGGGCAAGGAATTTCTCGACAGCCTCGACGACGGCAGAGAGGTCTGGATCTATGGCGAGCGCATCAAAAACATCGCCGAGCACCCGGCGTTCCGCAATACGGCGCGGATGGTGGCGCGGCTCTACGACGCGCTGCATCGCGACCACGTGGAGAAGAAGCACGCGCTTAGCTGCCCGACCGAATGGGGCGGATTCACCCATAAATATTTCGTGGCATCGCGCTCAGCCGAGGAGCTGACCGCCGCCCGAGACGCGATCGCTGAGTGGTCGCGCCTGACCTATGGCTGGCTGGGCCGCTCGCCAGACTACAAGGCGGCGTTTCTCGCCACCCTGGGCGCCAATGCCGAATTTTACGATCCACATCAAAAAAATGCGCGGCGTTGGTACCGCTATAGCCAGGAGCGGGTACCTTTCGTCAATCATGCCATTGTTCAGCCGCCGGTCGACCGAAACATGGCCCCCGGAGCGCCGGGCGGCCCCTCCGACGTCTACGCGCATGTGACCAAGGAGACCGATGCCGGAATCTATGTCACCGGCGCCAAGGTCGTCGCCACCGGCTCGGCATTGACCCATTTCACTTTTGTCGCGCATGCCGGGGTGCTCCCGGTACAGGACAAGAATTTCGCGATCGTGTTCCTGGTGCCGAGCAATGCCAAAGGGATCAAGTTCATCTGCCGCGTCTCGAACGAGCAGCGCGCCGCCGTATTGGGCAGCCCGTTCGACTATCCGCTGTCGAGCCGGCTCGACGAGAATGACGCGATCTTCATCATGGATGACGTGCTCGTCCCGTGGGAGGACGTGTTCGTGTATGCCGATATCGAAAAGGCGAACAGATTCTTCCCGAACAGCGGGTTTCTGCCGCGAGCGATGCTGCAGGGCTGCACCCGCCTCGCGGTCAAGCTCGACTTCATCATCGGTTTATTGGTGAAGGCGACCGAGACTGCCGGGATCCGCGGGTTTCGCGGGGTCGAAGCAAATATCGGCGAGGTGATCGCCTGGCGGAACACGATGTGGGGGCTTTCGGATGCGATGGCCAAGAGCGCAGAGCCGTGGGCCGGCGGTTGCGTGCTGCCGGCGCTCGAGCCGGCAATGGCCTATCGCATCCTTGCCCCGGAGGCCTACGTCCAGATCAAGCACATGATCGAGAAAACTGTCGCCAGCAGCTTGATCTATCTCAACTCGCATGCTCGCGACTTCAAGACGCCGGAGCTACGCCAATATCTCGACCGCTATGTCCGCGGCTCCGGCGGCGTCTCGGCGGTCGAGCGGGTCAAGCTGATGAAACTCCTGTGGGATGCGATCGGCAGCGAGTTCGGCGCCCGTCACGAGCTCTACGAAATCAATTACGCCGGCAGCCACGAGGAAATCCGTATCGACGCGCTGCGTGCATCGATCGGCTCCGGCCAATACGAGCGCTGGAAGGGCTTCGCCGACCGGTGCATGGCCGAGTATGACCTCGACGGCTGGACGGTGCCGGACCTCGTCAATCCGGACGACGTCAGCGCGTTTCAATAGACGGGAGCATGACCCTTCAACTGGTGCTGCTCGGCGACGCCCCGGTCGGGCAGCTGGTCGAACGCGCCAAGCTCGCCGAGGCGAACGGCTACAGCGCGGTGTGGGTAGCGGACGAGAGGTTCTAACGCGAGGTCTATTCCTGCCTCGGCCAGTTGGCAGCTCACACGGCGGAGGTGCTGCTCGGCCCTTGCGTGACCGATCCGTTCGCCCGCCATCCGGCGCTGACGGCAATGGCCATCGGAACCCTCGACGAGATCTCCGGCGGACGCGCGATCCTCGGCATCGGCGCCGGGATCTCGGGCTTTGCCGAACTCGCTGTCGAGCGGAAGAAGCCGGCGCGGGCGATCTGCGAAGCGATTGAAGTGATCCGCGCATTGCTGCGCGGCGAAACCGTCGACTATCTCGGCGAGGTTGTCGCGTTCAACCACGGCCGATTGAGCTTCCCGCCCATCCGTCCCGAAATACCGATTTATGTCGCGAGCAACGGTCCGCTCGGGCAGCGCATGGCCGCCGAAATCGCCAACGGCGTGATTATGGAAGCCTGCGCCTCGGCAGCGGAGGTTCGCGCGTTCCGGGCCGCGGTCGAGGGTGCCGCGCGCAAGGTCGGCCGCGATCCGCAGGCGATCCGGATCATCACAAGGCTCAACACCTGCATCGCGTCCGATGTCCGCGTCGCGCGCGACACGGTTCGTCCAACTGTCGCGCGATACCTCGGCGCCGGACGCTTGAGATCACGGACCCCGGCGGCGCAAGGGCTCGCATTGCCGGTGGAGGCCTTGGCCTCCGTCGCTGGGGCGGCCTACGCCGCCGGGGTGAAGCCCTATCTGCCGCTGTTGCCGCTGATCACCGACCGCCACGTGGCCGCCTTCACCTTGGCCGGCACCGTCGACGAGGTCGTCGAGCACGTGATCGGTCTGCGCGAGGCGGGCGCCGATGGGGTCATCGCGCGGCCCTTCGCCCCCGATGGTAGGATGATCGAGGAGACGATCGTCACGCTCGGTTCGAAGGTCTGGCCCCGGGTCCTCGGATAGCCAGCCATCGTTTCGCTCGGCGTTTTGACCGCTCTCGGGTTGTCGCGGCTGGGCCGAGCGTGGTATCCCGCACGCCTCGCCGGGGCACCACCGGATGGAGTCCGATCCGATGACCACGCCCGAAGCGGCGGGGAATTCAAGCCCGATCCCACAGCCAGTCGCCACGTTGCTGACGCGCGCTGCGATCTTTCTGGTTGTGACGATCAATCCGGGCGCCGCCAATTGCGTTGCCGTACGGTCGCTGTGCGCAGAACTCGCCGCCCTCTTGCGCTCGGTCGGGTTTCGCGAACCCAATGGAAACCTGACCTGCATCATGGCGTTCGGGTCCGCGGCGTGGGACCAGCTCTTCGGCCAGCCGCGGCCGGCCGAATTGCATCCATTTCGCGAGATCCGTGCGGCAACGCGCCACGCCGTCGCCACACCCGGCGACGTCCTGTTCCACATCCGAGCTGAGCGCATGGATCTTTGCTTCGAACTGGCGGCTCAGATCATGGCGCGGCTCGGGGATGCGGTTGCGCCGGTGGACGAGGTTCACGGGTTTCGGTATTTCGACAGCCGCGACCTTCTCGGGTTCGTCGACGGGACGGAAAATCCCACGGGTCAGGAGGCCGTAGACTCCGCAGTGGTTGGCGAGGAGGATCCAGCCTTCGCTGGTGGCAGCTATGTCATCGCGCAGAAGTATCTCCACGATCTCGCCGGATGGAATGCGCTGCCCACCGAGGCGCAAGAACACATCATTGGCCGCACCAAATTGTCCGATATCGAGATCGACGCATCGATCAGGCCGAGCTCGGCCCACAATTCGCTGAACACGATCGTAGAGGATGGGAAGGAGATCAAGATCGTCCGCGACAACATGCCGTTCGGTCAGGTGGGGCAGGCCGAGTTCGGCACCTACTTCATCGGCTACAGCCGTTCGCCGCGCACCATCGAGCAAATGCTGGAAAACATGTTCATCGGCCGGCCGCCGGGCAATTACGACCGCATTCTCGACTTCAGCCGGGCCGCCACCGGCAACCTTTTCTTCGTGCCGTCCGCGACGTTTCTCGACGAGGTCGCCCCCGACGCGCCGTCGCCGGCGGAGCCCGCCGCCGTATCGCCCGCGGTCGAGCCCTCGCAACCCATCCCGGTGTCAGATGGTTCCCTCGGCATCGGCTCGCTCAAAGGAAAACCCCGATCATGAACAATCTGCACCGCGAGCTTGCTCCGATCTCCGATGGGGCGTGGGCGCAGATCGAAGAGGAGACGTCGCGCACCCTCAAGCGCTATCTCGCCGCGCGCCGCGTCGTCGACCTGCACGGCCCGAGCGGTGTGGCGCTGTCTGCCGTCGGCACCGGCCATCTGCGAAATATCGCGGCACCCGGAAACGGCATCCTCGCCCGGCAGCGTGAGGTCAAGCCGCTGGTCGAATTGCGCGTGCCGTTCGAGCTCGACCGCCAGATGATCGACGACGTCGAGCGCGGCGCCAACGACTCGGACTGGCAACCGGCGAAGGATGCTGCAAAGACCATTGCCTTTGCGGAGGATGGCGCGATCTTCGACGGTTACGCCGCCGGCGGCATCCAGGGCATCCGTCAGGGGACCAGCAACCCGATCGAGCCTCTGCCCGGTGACGTACGAAATTACCCCGACGCCATCGCCCATGCTTTGAGCCAGCTGCGTCTCGTCGGTGTTAATGGCCCTTATTCGGTGCTGCTGGGCGCCGACGAGTACACCGCCGTTGCCGAAGCCAGAGACTATGGGTACCCGGTGCTGGAGCACCTCAGACGTATCGTCGACGGAGAGATCATCTGGGCTCCAGCGATCGCCGGCGCCTTTGTCCTGACCACCCGCGGCGGCGATTTTGACTTACATGTCGGGCAGGATTTCTCGATCGGCTATTTGAGCCACACCGACACTGTCGTGCGCCTCTTTTTGCAGGAAACGTTCACCTTCCTGCTGCTTACCACAGAGGCCGCCGTGGCCCTGGCGCCCCCACCTGCGACCTAAACGGTATTTGCGGAAGCCGCCGGGAGCGCCTCGTTTGCCCGCGACGACGGCCTTGATAATAAGCCATGGCTTACGAAGCGGGCCTTGCTGCACTTTCCGATCCGACGCGACGGCTGGTTTTCGAGCGCATCCTCGCAGCACCCCGGCCGGTCACCGCCATTGCCGAGGGCTTGTCGGTCAGCCGTCCCGCCGTCTCGCAGCACCTGAAGGTCTTAAAAGAGGCCGGGCTGATCACCGAGCGGCGCAACGGTACGCGGCGGCTCTATGCGGCCAACCCGCAGGCGCTCGGCGAGCTGCGCGCCGCCATCGAGGCGATGTGGCAAGAGGCGCTCGGCAGCATGGCTGCAGCGATCGACCAGGAGCCGGAGGGATGACGATCGCCCGGTTCCCGGTTCCGCCGATCGTCAAGAATGTGACGGTTCGCGCCGCGCCGGCGCTGGCGTTCGGGCTGTTGGCGGACGATTTCGCGCGCTGGTGGCCATTGGCGCAATTCTACACCGGCCCGGATCCGGCGGATTGCGCGATCGAGCCGCGGGTCGGCGGGCGCGTATTCGAAAAGGCGGCCTATGACCCACCGCATCGTCTCGCCTTTTCCTGGATTGTCGAGCTGCCGGCCGGGATGGAACAACTGGTCGAGATCCGCTTTACCCAGAGGACCGCGGCACCAGGGTCGAGCTGACGCATTCGGGCTGGGAAAAACTTGGCGACGCCGCGGTGAGCCTGCGCGAACGCTACGACCGCGGCTGGGGCAATGTGTTCGAGCGGTATTTCGTCGACTATGCCAATTCCACTGCAACCTGAGGAGAGGAGGAAACCATCATGTCAGGCATGATCGTTCGCGGCATTCCCGGCAGCCCCTATGTGCGGGCCGCCCTGTTGACACTGGAAGAGAAGGGCGCGAAATACGAATTTGCCGCCATGGCGCCCGGCACGTTGAAGCAGCAGCCGCATCTGTCGCGCCACCCGTTCGGCCGCATTCCGGCCTTCGAGCACGACGGATGGATGCTGTACGAGACCCAAGCCATCATGCGCTATGTCGATGCCGTCGTGCCCGGCCCGCGACTGCAGCCGGAAGAGCCGCGCGCGGCCGCGCGGATGAACCAGCTGATGGGCATAACCGACTGGTATGTCATGCCGCAGGTATCGGCACCGATCACGCGCAATCGCGTCGTCGCGCCGCGCTTCAACCGGCCGGCCGATGAAGACACGATTGTCAAAGCAATCCCCAATGCGCGGATCTGCATCGCCGAGATCGGCCGCCTGTTGGATGGCCATTCATGGATGGCGGGCGACGCGATCAGCCTTGCCGATCTGCTGCTGGCACCGCATTTGTCGATGTTCGCGCAGGCGCCGGAGGGCGCCCAGATATTGCAGGAACATGAGAACCTGAGCTGCTGGCTCGGACGCGTCGAAGGGCGCCCGAGCATGAAGGCGACGACCTGGGACCGGCTGCTCGAACGGGCGGCGGCTGCCGCCTGAGACGGGAGGCCGAGCGATGCCGACCAAGGGCTTGGCGCCGCTTATCCTGGGCTTGGCAAGCGTCGGTCCGGCCGCGGCGGAGGTCAAATCCGCCGCTCCGAACGGTTTCGAGGTCGTGAGCATGGCAACAATCTCGGCGCCTGCCGATCGGGTCTACGCCGCGCTGGGCGAGGTCGACCGCTGGTGGAGCCCCTCTCACACTTTTTCGGGCGATGCCGTCAACCTCAGCATCGAACTGCGCGCCGGCGGCTGCTTTTGCGAGGGGCTGAAGGATGGCGGATCGGTTCAGCACCTCCAGGTCGTCTATGCCGCACCGGGCGCGGGATTGCGTCTGCGCGGTGCGCTCGGCCCGCTGCAGATGGAGGGCGTAGACGGGACGCTCAGCTGGACACTGAAACCGGCCGAGTCCGTCACCAGTGTGACCCAGAGCTATGTCGTCGGCGGCTACATCCGCGGCGGCATGGAGCAATGGGCGCCCCGGGTCGACCGGGTGCTCGACGAGCAACTGCAACGTCTGAAAAGCTTTGTCGAAGGCAAATCTCCGACGCAATAGGGAAGTATTCGCGCGATAGCGCTTCGGGGGCTTATCATGGGACCCGTCAACCCGCTGAAAGGGGAAACGCTCGATGGAGAAGAGATTTGGCGTGGTATCCGCGGATGGGCATTGCCGGCTGATGCATCTCCCGTTCGACTTGTGGACGAAGCGTCTGCCCAGCAAATTCCATGACGACGGGCCGAAAGTCGTGAAGGGACCGGACGGCACTCGACAATGGGTCGTCGAGGGACGGCCCTGGAGCGGGGTCGGCTGGGCCGGTGTGGGCAGGGGACCCGTCAATTGCTATACCCGGGCAGGCATACCGGAGGAGCCGGAGCCCGGCGTCTTCCGCGCCGCCAATGCCCGATATCGCTGCGAAGACATGGACCGTGACGGGGTCGATGCCGAACTCGTCAACGGTCCCTATGAGCAGATCTCGGCGATCAAGGATCCGGAACTGCGCGCCGCGGTCGTTCGCGCCGTCAACGACTGGGCGCGGGAACTCTACGAGGAGTCGAACGGCAGGTTCATCATGCTGCTTCCCCTGCCCTGCCAAACGGCCGAGGAGGCGGTCGCCGAGCTGATGCGGGTAGCCGAGTTCGGCCTGCCCACGGGAGTTATCTTCGACTGGGTTGGCGCCCCCGAGCCCGTGTTGCACCAAATGTGGGAGCCGCTCTGGGCGGCGGCCGCCGAGACCGGCCTCCCGATCAATTTGCACGCCAACCCCAGCGGCGGGTCGCGCCAGATGGGGGTAGGGGTCGCGGGCCTCGAACCGCGCAACCAGTTCCTGATGAGGGTTGCCAACTTCCCGATGGGGGCGATGGGCGAACTGATGAGCGCCGTCGTTTTCTCGGGTATCTGCGATCGCCATCCCGGCGTGCGCTTCGTGCTCGAAGAGGCCGGGGTTGGCTGGGTGCCGTTTCTGTTCTGGCGCTTCGACCGCGAGTACGATTTCGGCGGGCCGGCCAGCCGCGTCTTCAAGCCCGACGTTCTGCTATCCGAGAAGCCGACCGAGTACGTCAAGCGCCAGGTGTTCTTCACCTTCGAGGTCGAGGAAGAGGGCGGTTTTCGGCGCGTGCCCGAGATTGGCTTGCGCAATTTCCTCTGGGCCAGTGACTTCCCGGGTCTCGACAGCCCTTGGCCGGACTCAAAGGCGATGGGACACAGTCCGGCCGAGGCGGCACTCGGGAAAGCAGCACTCGACCAATTGGTCTTCGAGAACGCGGTGAGCCTCTACAAGATCCCGGTCTCACTCCTGCAATAGCGAAAGGTCTGGCGGACGCCGTCTTACCGGTCAGCCGGCGACTAATGCTTCCGAGGCAGTCGCCAATTGCCAGGCAAGCTGCGGCTCAAGGACCTCCGCCAGCGCCGCATGCGCGGATCGCCAAACCGGCATTGCTCCTTCCAGACGTCGTGCACCGCTTTCGGTGAGCCACACCGCTCGCCTTCGCTGATCTCGCTCGACGACGGCGATCTCGACCAAACCGTCACGCTCCAGGGCATGCAGGTTTCTGGACAGCGACGACTGATCGAGCCCTAACCGCTCAGCCAGCGCGCCAAGAGTGTCGTCCGAGGCTGTGGCGATTTGTGCCATCAACCCGAACTGAGCGATCGTCAGGCCGGAACCGATCATCCTCTTTTCCAGAAACTGGGTGATGCGGCGGGAGGCCAGACGGCTGTTCCATCCTGCGCAGATTTCGATCGCCTCCAGGGCGTCGCTGCGCAGGGTTTTCCGGGCTTGCATTGTCTTATCCATGGGTATATGTATATACAACGTTTGTTTTTACATGGAAAGCCTAAGATGGATGGATCCTCAGCTTATTGGTACGGCGTGGCAAATTCTGAGGAGATCGCCCGACTGACCGGCAAAGAGATCCTACACGCCATCATCGAGGGCCGCCTGCCGCACCCTCCGATCTCGAAGACCTTGACGTTCTGGCTGGTCGAGATCGGCGACGGTTTTGCAGCATTCGAGGGCGAACCGGGCGACCATCTGCTCAACCCGATGGGGACCGTGCATGGCGGCTGGGCGATGACGCTAATCGACAGCGCGACCGGGTGCGCCGGTTATTCCCTCATTCCGGCCGGAGGCGGATTCAGAACGGTCGAAACCAAGGTCAATCTCTCACGACCGATCACCACCGATACCGGACGCGTCAGAGCCGAAGCGCATGTCGTTACGCAAACCCGCCAGATCATCTCGACCGAAGCGCGGGTGACCGCGCGGGACGGACGCATTCTGGCGCACGGCACGTCGACCCTGATGGTCGTCTCGGGCGCCAAATGATCCGGCAGTCGCTACGCATCAAACGCGTTTATCAACCGACTGACACGGAAGACGGCGTCCGCGTCCTGGTGGATCGGCTCTGGCCCCGCGGCCTGTCGCGGGAGCGGGCGCAGATCGACCTGTGGCTAAAGGAAGTCGCGCCTAGCGATGCCCTGCGCCGCCGCTACCACGGCAATCCGGCGGCTTGGGGAGATTTCACGACCGCCTATTACGCCGAACTCGAACAGCAACCGGCGCAGTCGGCCGTCCGCGACCTGTTCGATCGACTGACCCGCGGGCCCGTCACTCTGCTCTTCGCCGCCCGCGACGAGACCCGCAACAACGCTGCCGCTCTGAAGCAATGGCTCGACGAGCGGGCTAGCTGAGCCGCCCGCGACTTCCGGCACGGTCACGGAAATTTCGTTGCTTTGATCCCAACAGCGTCGAGCGCGACCGCCATCGCATCGACGGTCTGAGAGACCGGCGCGCCGAGGCCGTGCCGCTGGGCGAGCCATCGCGGATCGTTGTAGGACAGCCAGACTTTGCCGGCTTCGTCTTCAAAGACCAGCGCCTTCGAGGGCAGATCGATGCCGATCGCCTGGTTGGCCCGCATCAGCGGCGTGCCGGCTTTGGCGCTGCCGAAGATCAGCACCTCGGTTGGCCGCAGCGGCAAACCGACCTCTGCGGCTCCCGCCGCATGATCGACTTGGGCAAAGACGGTCATCCCCTCGCTTTGATCTCCGCCTCGAACCGATCCATCGTTTCCTTCGGCTCGAAGCTGCTTGGCACAGTGGTCAACCCGTCTGCGGCCATCACATACCCTCCCATAGCCGGATCCCGGGGATCGTCGCGGCCCATTTCCGCGTCGGCAGGAGGCGTGTCCGGGCGCTCATTTTCTGGCCATCATCCTTTATCGATGCATTAGTATGGCTCGATCCCGAGCATGCACATTCCAAGGAATTCAGACCGTGCAGCAGCTGAAGGCCGTCGC
>Ga0074045_10005436_pt1 | contig 11131 bp, 10 predicted proteins | sample BogForMeECP23OM2_FD_94442 | JGI IMG/M metagenome (GOLD analysis project Ga0074045, IMG submission 94442) | Bog forest soil microbial communities from Calvert Island, British Columbia, Canada - Bog Forest MetaG ECP23OM2 | ecosystem: Environmental > Terrestrial > Soil > Wetlands ...
CTGCCGGAGTCCGACGCCATCGTCTACCTCAACCTGAAGCCACTGCGCACAGCGACCCACTTCGAGCGCACGCCGGTTACACGCAGCCCGGACTACCAGCACTTCATCGACGCCACCGGAATCGACCCCGAGCGCGACCTAGACGCCGCCGCCTTCGCCCTGCACCGCATGGACGGCCCCGCAGGCCCCAACGGCCCGGTCGCCTATTCGGAGGTCTTCGAGGGCCGCTTCGACGGCGAGCGCCTGGCCCGCTACCTAGCCGGCATCGCCACCTCGCAGGAGCAGTACGCCGGCCACACCATCTACACCATCCCCATCGAGGGCCGCCGCCTGCGCATCGCGCAGCTTGGCTACGACACCATCGCCGCCTCCAACATGCCCACCCCCGAGCAGGTCCACTCCATGCTCGACCGCTATCGCGCCTCGGCCTCGCCCTTTGCCGGATCCTCGCTGCTGGCGGCGCGCTACCGCGACGTCCCGCTGCTCTCCAGCGCATGGGCCATCGGCCATGTCGGCCTCCCCTTTTCGGAGCGTGGACGCATCATGGTCTTTGGACTGCAACTGCCGCTGCCCGAGGACACCACCTTCGTCGCCAGCCTGCGCTACGGCATCGGCGCGCTGCACCTGCGCATCGAGCAGATCGCCCCGACAGAGGCCGACGCCGCCCGCTCCACCGAGGCACTGGACGCACTGCTGCGCATCTTCCAGGCCATCCAGCCCAAGATTGAGGCGCAGTCGGAGACCTCCGACGCCGAGGCGCTGCGCCAGTTCGCCGCATCCATCCAGATCGAGCAGCACAAGGACCGCTCCGTGCTCACCGCCATCCTGCCCACGCAGTTGCTCAAGAAGATAGTGACGCCGGAGATTGCCACCGCCGCAACCTCATCCGCCGCCGCTCCCCCCGCCGGTGCGGCTGGACGGTAAGGATCAGGCTGAAAAATCCCGCCTGAAAATGAAAATATCCCAGATGAAATCGAAATCGATCGGCCGGAAAATTATTGGCGGCAGATGGCCTGCCGCCTGGCGTCCGCACCATGCGCAAGCCCGCCAATCGCCTCCAGTCGTGCCAGAGCTTTGCCTTAGGAGCCGGAGGCGTCGCTGTCCAGGCCGGAGAGCGTGGCGCGCAGGTACTTGTGCGGATTGACTGGCGTGTTGTGGATGCGCACCTCGTAGTGCAGGTGGGCTCCGGTGGTCCGTCCGCTCATCCCGACGTATCCGATCACCTGTCCGCGAACCACGGTCTGGCCCGCCATCACGGTGAAGCCGGACATATGCGCGTAACAGGTCTCCACGTTGTGGCCGTGGTCGATGATGACCTCGCGCCCGTACCCGCTCTCCATCGCGGCCGACTTCACGGTGCCGTCGGCGGTGGCCCGGATGGGCGTTCCGATGGGCGCGGAGATGTCGATGCCGGTGTGGAACTCGCCCTCTCCGTTGCCGTGGATGGGGTCTTGCCGCTGGCCGAAGCTGCTGCGGATCGGCCCGATCACCGGCCACAGCGACGGCGCGTTGATCGAGAGGTCCGCGCCGCCCATTCCAGAGAGCGTGCCCATCGCCGATACGCCGTCGATGGCGTGGGTCACAGCGCCGCTCACCGCCGAGTCGCGCAGGCTGTAGAAGGCGTCGAGCGACTTGTAGTAGCTGTCGTCGGAGAAGTTGGAGGACGTCTCAGCAATCAGCGCACCCTGCACAGCCACGCTGCCGGCCGATTTGCGCGACGGCATCAACCGCATGTGGCCCATGGGCACGGCCAGCTTGCTCGCCGTCAGGCCATAGAGTGCCGAGACCTCGGACGCCAGCGAGCCCAGCGACGCCGCCTGCACATCCTTCTCGTGCGCCTGCTTCTCCAGGTGCGCATAGTCCTTTTGCAGCGTGGCATGGTCGTCGCGCAACTGGTTGAAGCGCGCCGTCTTGATCAACATGCGGGAGTACGATCCGGCCAGTCCGGCGATCGTGAACGTCCCGATAACTGCTGCCGCTATAAAGACATAGGCATAGTGCAGCGGCACAGGAATCTTGCGCAGGCTGCCACCCTCATCGCGGCTGACAAGGACAACGTAATAACGTTTTTTCAGGCTGAAGCGTTTTAGAGTCAAGTCCTGGACCTTGTGCAGTGATTGGGCCTTCTCTCCGCGCTTCGGCGGCGAGATCGGCGCGATGAGTGCGCGGCAACCGGGTCAAATGAACTTTGCCAATCGCCATTCGCGATCGGCTTCCGGAATTGCCATCCCTCTTGGACGTTACTTTGGATTTTAACCGTCGATGGGAGCGAGCGCAATCCGAATTGTGGGCATATCGCCGATTCGTTGTACAGAATCGGCCTATATTGCTGGGTTGAGGGATTTCTGGGCCTCTTTTCTCCCTTTCTTCGTCTCTATTCGACCCGGTTCGTCCGCGTCCGCCGGGCCATCCCCGGCTGGTTTATGCTTGGCTCACGATGAAGAGAGAGATGGGCGAGCTGGAGCTGATCGAACGCATCCGGTCGGAGTGGGGAGCGGCCGGGCGCGGAGCAGGGGGAGCCGCCGGACGCGGCAGCCGCAGCCTCGCGCGCAATGTCGCCCTCGGCATCGGCGACGATTGCGCCATCCTGCGTCCACCCAGGGGCCACGAGATTCTCATCACCACCGACTTCACCCTCGAAGGCCGCCACTTCCGCCGCGACTTGCATCCGCCGGAGTCGGCCGGTCACCGGACGCTAGCCCGCGGCCTCAGCGATCTGGCCGCAATGGGCGCACGCCCTCTAGCCGGATTCCTCTCCCTCGCTCTGTCCGGCGAAATGCTCGCAACCCGCGCCGGACGCGTGTGGGTCGAGCGCTTCTTCGCCGGCCTGCGCAGCCTGGCGGACCGGCACGGCGTACCGCTGGCGGGCGGCGACACCGCCGAATCCCCCAGCGATCTGGTGCTGGCGGACATTGTGCTGATCGGATCGGCCCCCGCCGGTCGCGCGCTGCGCCGTAGTGGCGCTCGCGCCGGAGACGAGCTCTACGTCACCGGCGAACTGGGGGGCGCGGCCGCCGAGCTCGCCGCAATCGAGTGCCACGCCGAGAAGTCGAACGCCAAACCGCCGCGAATGCCGGGTGCCCCATCCATTCCGCGTTCTTGGCGGAATGGGTGGGAGTCAACGCCGAACCAGCTCGCCGCGCATCCGCACCTCTTCCCGCAGCCGCGCATCGCCGTGGGGCTCGCTCTGCTGCGTCGTCGTCTTGCCACCGCCTGCATTGACCTCAGCGACGGCCTCTCCACCGATCTCGCGCACCTCTGCCGCGAGTCCGGCGTCGGCGCCCAGATATCCTCCGCCGCGCTTCCAATCCATCCCCTGGCGCAGCAGGCCCGCGCCGCGCAGGCGAGTCGCGCGGGAGCCGCACCCACCCGCGCGCTCGAGCTCGCCCTCCACGGCGGCGAGGACTACGAGCTCCTCTTTGCCGCTCCGCCGACGGCGCGAGTTCCGCGCTCTCTCGCCGGAGTCCGCATCACACGCATCGGAAGCCTTGTGCGTGGTCATGGCATCTCATTGCTGGACCCCGCCGGACGCCGGACGCCGCTCACCCCCGGCGGCTGGGAACATTTCACCGGAAAGCATGAGGATTAGCGAGCGCTATGCATGACTCGACCAAAATCATTCGCTCGACCCTTACGCGCGCAGTCGCGGGCGAGCCGCTGCATCCCAGCCCGGTCTTCGCCGCGCCCTTCCACACGCCGGGAGACCCCAACGACGCGCCCTACAACTACGCGCGCTCGCACAATCCCACCTGGACTGCGCTGGAGCGCGCTATCGGCCAGATGGAGTCTGGCGTCTTTGCTCCCTCCCACGCCGATGCGGGCAAGCCATACCGCGCCAGCGCACTGGTCTTCGCCTCCGGGATGGCCGCCTGCGCTTCGGTCTTCGGCTCGGTGCTGCGTCCGGGCGACGTTGTCGTGATGCCAACCAACGCCTACTTCGCCGCGCGCACCCTCATGCAGGAGTACTTCGTCAAGATGGGGGTGGTTGTCCGCCAGGCGCCGACCGCCGGAGACGCGCAGGGCGAGTTGCTCGATGGCGCGCGCCTACTCTGGATCGAGTCGCCCAGCAACCCCCTGATGGAGATCTGCGACATCTGCGCGCTCAGTGAACGCGCCCACCGCGCCGGCGCTCTGGTCGCTGTCGACAACACCACTGCAACCCCGCTCGGCCAGCGTACGCTCTCGCTCGGCGCGGACTTCGCTGTCGCCTCCGACACCAAGTCCATGACCGGTCACAGCGACATTCTCCTCGGTCACGTCGCCGTCCGCGACCTCGAACTCCGCCAGCAGATCGAGCAGTGGCGAACCCTGATGGGCGGCGTCCTCGGCCCCATGGAGGCGTGGCTTGCCCTGCGCTCCATCGCGACCCTCCCCCTGCGCCTGGAGCGAAGCTCGGCCAACGCCCTGCGCATCGCCGAGTATCTGACGACGCGCACTGACGTCGTCCACGACGTGCTCTACGCCGGCCTTCCCACCCATCCCGGCCACGCTCTCGCCGCGCGACAGATGCAGCACTTCGGCGCGATCCTGAGCTTCACTCTCGCCGACCGCGCCGCTGCCGAAACCTTCCTCGTCAAGGCCAAGCTCATCACCGAAGCCACCAGCTTCGGCGGCACCTGCACCTGTGCCGAACGCCGTGCCCGCTGGGGTGGCGACGCCGTCCCCGAGGGCTTCATCCGTCTCAGCGCCGGATTGGAGGCCATCGAAGACCTGCTCGAAGACATAGCCCAGGCACTCGACGCGCTGCGCTGATTACAGCTCAGTCACCGCGTAAAAACTCAGTGCCGCGTCGCCCTGCTTGAGCGTGCGGGTCTGCACCAGATCGCCGTACTGCTCCGCAAGCTGCGACTTGCTGCTGTGCTCCGCGACAACCAGCGCGCCGGGCGCAAGCATCAGCCGACCGCGCGCGCTGCCCAGCAGGTGCAGCGTGTTGGCGTACTCCGCCTCCGCCTCCCACGGCGGGTCGATATAGACCAGATCGAGCAAATTGCCAGCCCGCGCGCCCTCCACCGATTCAGCAGCCACCGAACCCGCCTTCTCCGCCGCCCTGGCCAGCCGTTCCAGCAGCGCCCCCGTCCCGCGCTCCTCTACCGCGAAGCCACGCGCAATCTTCAGCGCCTTCAAATTGGCGCTGATGGCAGCCAGCGCTGGCTCTGCACGCTCCGCGAACCACACATGCTCCGCGCCGCGGCTGATCGCCTCGATCCCGACCGCGCCGGTGCCCGCGTAGAGGTCGGCGAAGCGGCATCCCGCAACCCTCGGCGCCAGAATGTTGAAGAGCGTCTCGCGCAGGCGGTCGCTGCTGGGCCGCGTCCCGCTGCCGCGCGGGGCGATCAGTTGACGTGAGCGATAGGTCCCTGCAATAACTCGCATCCCATCCATTATGACGGCATCCGCGCCGGCCGGTTTCGTTCTGTTTGTCATGTCCGCGACCCTCGAGCGAATACAATGGAGCCATGCGCGGATGGAGCTTCCCGGTCGGCCGGTTCTTTGGCGTTGAGGTCCGCATTCATGCGTTCTTCCTGCTCCTGCTCGCCATGGCGATCGGCCTTGGCTCGTTCGCCGGATCGAGCGCCGGGCGTATGTTCACCCTCTGGCTCCTGCTTTTGTTCGCTGTCGCCGTGCGCGAGGTCGCGTGCGCGCTGGCCGCGGCGTGGTTCGGACTGGAGCTTGGCGGGATCCTGCTGCTGCCCACTGGAGGCCTGAGCACCTATGCCACGCGCGAAGCCACTGAGCGCGCCTCCGGGCCGGCGATCGAGCGGCGCATGGCCGTCGTCGGCCCGCTCGCCAGCATCGGCTTCGGCCTTCTGCTCGCGGCTGTTGTGCTGGCTTCCACGCCCGGCATCAACCTCATCGAGAGGCCGTGGATCGCGCCCGCCCACCTGCTGCGCGCCATGGTATGGCTCAATCTTCTGCTCGGCGCAATCAACCTTCTGCCCGCCTTTCCGTTGGATGGAGGACGCGTCTTTCACCGCACTCACGCCGGCGGCGCGCAGGAAGTCGAAGACCGGCAACGGCCCGCCGCGCCGGGCGCCGCACCAGCCACCGGTTTGGGCGCGGGACTGGGCGCGGGCCTCCGCTGGGGACTGGGCGCGGGCCTGGGCCAGTGGATCGCCATCGCCCTGGTCGTCACCGGGCTGCTGATGGGCAACCTCTGGCTCCTCATCATGGGCGCCTTCGTGCTCGTCGCAGCCCACATGGAAGGCCCGAACCTGCTCTCCCAGGGCGACGCCGAAAGCGTGCTCATGCGCGACGTCATGCTCACCCAGTTCAGCACGCTCTCTGCATCCGACACGCTGGAAGACGCGCTGCAGCGCGCCGTCCACTCCTTGCAGGACGTCTTTCCCGTGGTGCGCGGAGGCAATCTGGTCGGCGCCGTCTCCCGCCAGAACATCATGGAGGCGCTGGCCACCGGCGGCAACAGCTATGTGCAGGGCGTGATGACGCGCAGCTTCCAGACCGCGCAGCCCGGCGACTCGCTGGTCCATACGCTGGGCCGCATCACCGGCGGACAGGGCGCGCAGCTCGTTCCCGTGATGGAGGGTGAGCGCATCGTCGGCATCGTCACCCCGCAGAACCTCTCGCAGTCCATGGGCCTGCTCAACCAGAGCCGCCGCATCCACCGCCCCCAAGACTCCTAGAGAAACGCTGAATCGCTAGTAGTTTCGATAGGGAAATGTTGGATATTTCGATGGGGACGGGCTTCAGCCTTGTTTTGAACGGGCGGAACTTAGTCCCGCCATGATCGTAACAATTGCAAAGCGGCTTTAGCCGCCGAGGGAATGTTGAGGAGTTGTTCAAAGCTTCCCTGCCTGGCGCAATCACGCACCTTCGGCAACAAACAAATCGCAATCCACACCACGGATCAACACGGATGAAGACAGATCAAGTACCTGAGTGCGATGAAGAGTTGATTCGCAACGACGAGGACGCTAGCGAGTTTGTCGCCACCGCCCAGCGCCCGCTAGCGCCCGGCCTCTACCTCGTGGCCACGCCCATCGGCAACCTCGAAGACATCACCCTGCGCGCCCTGCGCGTCCTGCGCTCGGTCGACCGCATCGCCTGCGAGGACACGCGCCAGACCCAGAAGCTGCTCAACCACTTCCAGATCCGCACCCCCACCGTCAGCTACCACAAGCACAACGAGGCGGGCCGCGCCGTTGAGCTTACCGCCGCGCTCCGGGCCGGCGCGCGCATCGCCGTCGTCAGCGACGCGGGAACCCCCGGCATCGCCGATCCCGGCGGTCAGATCGCGGCGGCAGCCATCGCCGCCGGCGTTCCGGTGTTTCCTGTGCCGGGCCCGAACGCCGCCATCAGCGCACTGATCGCCAGCGGTCTCGTAGCATCAGGACCAGCCGGAACCGGATCAGCTGGAACCACGCAGACCGGACCCAATCCATCGGGAACCGGCCCATCCGGTACCAGCCCAAACCCCGAGCAGTTCACCTTCCACGGCTTTCTTCCATCAAAAGAAGGCCAGCGCCGCACTGCCCTCGAATCTCTGCGCAAGCACGCCAGTTCCACCACCGCCACGCAGATCTTCTACGAAGCCCCGCACCGCATCCTCGAAACGCTAGCCGACATCGCGGCGATCTTCGGCCCCGCGCAGCACGTCGTCGTCGCGCGCGAGCTGACCAAGCTGCACGAGGAGTTTCTGCGCGGGGCTGTCTCCGAAGTGCGCGCTACGCTCGCCGCCCGCTCGAGCGTTCGCGGCGAGATCGTTCTCCTCTTCGTCCCCGCTACCGCTGTGCCCGCCGGAGACACCGCCCCTGCCAGCATCGCCGCCGAGGTCCGCGATCTGATGCAAAAAGAGTCCCTCGCCGAAAAAGACGCCCTCAAGCGAGTCGCCCGCGCCCACGGCATGGGCAAAAGCGAAGCCTACCGCGAACTCCAACGCAACCGCAGCAAATAAGCGATTAGGATTCCCTACTCCCGCCCCTTGACCCGGTCATACAGATACCGGTCGCTCGTCGTCCCTAGCGATTCGTTATACAGGCTGGTCGCCCCGGCCGCCTCGCTCAGCTCCTCGCTGAACTCGTGGATGGCGTGCAGGTGCTCCGCCGTCGCGGGAATCTCCGTCTGCGGCGTCTTGAGGAACTTCTGGTAGCCCCGGTCCACCAGCCGCGAGATCGCACCATTCAGCAGCCATCCCGGCCGCGCCAGCAGCTCGGTGGTACCGTCCGCCGCGGCGGCAATCTCCGCCGCGCAGCCGTACTTGCGCACCTGAAAGGCTTTAGCGCCGCTTCCTGAAGCGTCGCGCGCCGCGGATACATCAAATTGGTGGCCGGCGAGCGTGGCAAGCGCGTCGGTGAAGCTTCGTGGCTGCTTCGTTTTGGCCATAAGTTCGATACGCTAGACTCGGCTTAACTGTCGCACATCCACGGCCAGCCTTCAATCTCCACTTCGCAAAATGGCCGGCCGCGCGAATCAAAGCCGCATCCGAAGGAAGGGAAGTCTTTGATGATTGCAACCGCGCGCGCGCTTGGTGTCTCGCTGCTCGACCGCATCGGCAACACGCCGCTGCTCAGCCTCGAGCGGCTGACCGCGCACCTCGGCGGCGTGCAGATCCTGGGCAAGGTCGAGTGGGTCAATCCCGGCGGCTCCATCAAGGACCGCGCCGCAGCCTCTATCGTTCTCGACGCCGAGAAGCGCGGCCTGCTCCGCTTCCATCAGCGAAATGGCCGCGCGCTGCTCGACGCCACCAGCGGCAACACCGGCATCGCCTACGCCATGCTGGGCGCGGCGCTGGGCTTCCCCGTCACGCTCTGCGTTCCGTCGAACGTCTCCGAAGAGCGTAAGCACATCCTCGCTGCCTACGGCGCCCAGGTCATCTGGACCGATCCCGCCGACGGCTCCGACGGCGCAATCCGCAAGGCCCGCGAGATGGTCGCCGCCGAACCCGACCGCTACTTCTACGCCGACCAGTACGGCAACCCGCAGAACTGGAAGGCCCACTACCGCACCACCGCCAACGAAATCTGGCGCCAAACCGAGGGCCAGGTCACGCACTTTATCGCCGGCCTCGGCACCAGCGGCACCTTCATGGGAACCACGCGCCGCCTGAAGGAGCTCAACCCCGCCATCCAATGCATCTCCATGCAGCCCGATTCGCCCTTCAACGGCTTCGAGGGGCTCAAGCACATGGCCACCGCGATCGTCCCGCAGATCTACGACGCCGCGCTCGCCGACGCCAACATCTTCATGGAAACGGAGCGCGCCTACGCCATGGCGCGTGAGCTTGGCCGACGCGACGGCCTGCTGGTCGGCGTCTCCGCGGCGGGCGCGGTCACCGCATCGCTGCAAATCGCCGAGCAGGAGGCGCGTGCCGGGCGGGAGGCCGTCATCGTCACCGTCCTCTCCGACTCCGCCGACAAATATCTGAGCGAACGATTCTGGCGGGAGGGATAATGCTGTATCTCAGCTACTCCGACTACGCGGCCCTGCGCGCGCACGGCGAAGAGACCTATCCGCACGAGTGCTGCGGCGTGCTGCTGGGCAACGCTGCGCCGGATGGCAACCACGTCCGCCAGATCGTCCGCGCCGGCAACACCCGCACCGACCGCGCGCACGACCGCTTCAACATCGCGCCCGAGGAGCTCATCCGCATCCAGCGCCAGGCACGCAAGCAGGGTCTGGACATCGTTGGCTTCTATCACTCGCACCCGGATTGTCCCGCGCAGTGGTCGCAGACGGATTTTGCCGAGGCGCACTGGGTCGGCTGTTCTTACGTCATCACCCGTGTCGATCAGGGCAACGCCGCCATCACCAACTCGTTCCTGCTCACCGGCACCAGCGAGGAGGACAAGAAATTCCTCGACGAACCGGTCGAGATTGAAGTCGGCAGCGTTGAAAACGAGCAAGAGAAAGGCCATGCATGAAGATCAACATTCCCACCCCACTGCGCGCATACACTGGCGGCCAGCAGACCGTCAGCGTCCCCGGCGCAACCGTTGGCGAGACGTTGCAGCAGTTGACCGGCGCGTATCCCGAACTGCGCCTGCACCTCTACACCCCCGAGGGCAAGCTGCGCTCCTTCGTCAACCTCTACCTCAACGACGACGACATCCGCTACCTGCCGCAAAAGGAAGCCACCCCGGTCAAAGAATCCGACGAGCTCTCCATCATCCCCTCCATCGCCGGCGGTTGTCGCCGCTATTTGTAACTGTTTTTGTTCACTATGCGCAAATTTGTAACTTATTCAGGTCATTATTGAATTATTCGTAACCGAAATCGTCACATACCATAGAAAACCCGCACGAATGCGTGCGAAGGACAACGAAATGGCAGCCTCAACGCTCCCCGAAATCGAACTCCCCACTCTCTCCAACGATGAAATCTCGCGCTACTCGCGCCACCTCATCCTGCCCGAGGTGGGCATGGAGGGCCAGCTAAAGCTGAAGGCCGCCAAAGTCCTCTGCGTCGGCACCGGCGGACTCGGCGCGCCGCTCGCGCTCTATCTGGCAGCCGCCGGCGTGGGCACCCTCGGCCTGGTTGACTTCGACACCGTCGACGCCAGCAACCTGCAGCGCCAGATCATCCACTCCACCGCCACCGTCGGCAAGCTCAAGGTCGATTCCGCCGAAATCATGCTGAAGGCGCTGAACCCCTACATGAACGTGGTCAAGCACAACACCATGCTCACCAGCGCCAACGCCCTCGAAATATTCAAGGACTACGACATCATCGCCGACGGCACGGACAACTTCCAGACCCGCTACCTGGTCAACGACGCCTGCGTCTTGCTCGGCAAGCCCAACGCGTATGGCTCCATCTTCCGCTTCGAGGGCCAGGCCAGTGTCTTCGCCACCGAAGCTGGCCCCTGCTACCGATGCCTCTATCCCGAGCCGCCGCCGCCCGGCCTCGTCCCCTCCTGCGCGGAGGGTGGCGTCCTCGGAATTCTCCCCGGCCTCGTCGGCGTCATCCAGGCCACAGAGGTCATCAAGCTAATCCTCGGCATCGGCGAGTCGCTCGCCGGTCGTCTTCTGCTTGTCGATGCGCTCACCATGAAGTTCCGCACGCTGAAGCTGCGCAAGAACCCCGACTGCCCGGTCTGCGGCATGCATCCCACGGTCACCGCGCTCATCGACTACGACCAGTTCTGCGGCATCGAAAAGCCAACCAGCGTCGGCCC
>Ga0074045_10005438_pt1 | contig 11130 bp, 7 predicted proteins | sample BogForMeECP23OM2_FD_94442 | JGI IMG/M metagenome (GOLD analysis project Ga0074045, IMG submission 94442) | Bog forest soil microbial communities from Calvert Island, British Columbia, Canada - Bog Forest MetaG ECP23OM2 | ecosystem: Environmental > Terrestrial > Soil > Wetlands ...
GAGGGCTTCCATGAGCTCGGGGTCGGTGGGAGCCTGCATGGCGGCGCAGTTGAGTTCGCGCTGGATCACGCGCAGGTCTTCGGTAACCCGCAAAATACGAAGATGAATCTCTTCCATGCTTTCTTTGTTCTCGCGATCCATGTGGGCCCTTTCCGTCCTACCAAACATTTCCCAGAAATCTGCTCACACCAAGATCGCACCCCGGAGCACCGGGAGGGAAGGTTCCCCGTGTGCATGAGCTTCGGTAATTGAAGTTACTTTAGGTCGGAAAAGGCGCACGGGGCGGGCGATTTGAGGCAGTCCCGTGCAGGCACCCGGGGCTTGTGAAAGAAGTTGAATTCCAGGCAGGGGCTGGGTGTGGTACAAACGGTTCGCGATGACATCGCCACAAACTGGCCTGGGGCAAACTGGCTTGGTGCGGGCTATTGGCCGCTGGAGCCTGGCCGCACTGGCGGTGAACTCGGTTATCGGAAGCGGCATTTTTGGGCTGCCGGGCACGGTGGCTGGACTTCTCGGCAAACGCAGCGTACTGGCCGTTTTGATTGCGGGGGCTGCGATGGGTGTGATTATGGCCTGCTTTGCCGAGGTGGCTTCCCGATTTTCCGAGGCGGGCGGACCTTACCTGTACGCGCGCGTCGCCTTCGGGCGGCTGATGGGAATTCTGGTGGGCTGGATGCTGTACCTGGCGCAGGCGGCGGCTCCGGCGGCGAACGCAAATCTGTTTGTCATTTATCTGGCGGAATTCTGGCCGGGAGCGAAAGGAACGTGGCCGCGTTTTGCGATCCTGACGCTCCTGGTGGGAGTGCTGGCGCTTATTAATGCCCGGGGAGCGCGGCAAGGGACGGTGGTAAGTAACGTGTTCACGGTGGCGAAAATTCTGCCCTTGCTGATGGTGGTGGCGGCGGGCGCCGCGGTCACGATCATGCACCCGGCGCCTTGGGGTCCGGCCGGGCCGATGCCGGCGAGCGCGTGGATGAAGGCGATGGTGCTGCTGATCTTCGCTTACGGCGGATTTGAATCGGCGATGGCGCCTATGGGAGAAGCGAAGAATCCGGGACGGGACGCCGGGGTTGCGTTGCTTGCGGCGCTGATCGCGTGCACCGTAATTTATGTGCTGGTGCAATGGGTGGTAGTGGGAGTGTTGGGGCCGGGTGCGACGACGGATCGCCCACTGGCCGAGGTAGCGCGCATCACCATGGGCAGTCGCGGAGCGGCGCTGGTGGCGCTTGGGGCGCTGGTATCGGTGTACGGTTACTTGAGCGCCAAACTGCTCGGAATGCCGCGCGTCACGTTCGCGCTCGCCAAAGGCGGCGATCTGCCACAGTTATTTGCGGCGGTCGGTCCCAGATTTCACACGCCCTGGTTTTCGATTCTGTTCTATGCGGCGGCAGTGTGGGGGTTAGCGATGGTCGGGAATTTTGTCTGGAATGTGACTTTGTCGGTGGTTGCCCGGCTGTTTTACTACGCGGTAGTTTGCGCGGCGTTGATCGCTTTACGGCGAAAACAGCCGCATGCCGCCGGTTTGCGCCTGCCCGGCGGGCCGGTGCTGGCCGTGCTCGGGATCGGGATCACGGTAGTGCTGGCAACGCAGGTGGATTTGAGCAAGTCCTTGATCCTGGCGGCGACGGTGGGGGCGGCAGTCTTGAACTGGGCATGGGCGCGGCGAGCGGATCGCGCGAAGGTCTGACCGTGGAAACGATGCTCGCTGTGATACCCTCTCGGCGAATGAAATCATGGGCTCTGGTTTTCCTCCTAGGCAGCAGTTCTTTGCTGGTTGCACAAGACTTGCAAGCCGCATCGCAGCACTTCACGGTTGAAAACAATGTGGCGATTCCGATGCGTGACGGGGTTACGCTGCGGGCAGATGTTATACGTCCGACGGTGGCGGGCAAGTTCCCCGTATTGGTCTATCGGACTCCCTACGGGAAGGACGATGCGCAACGGGACTACACGACATTCCGACACGCGGTAGAACGCGGCTACGCGGCAGTGATCGTGGACGTGCGTGGGCGCTACCATTCGGAAGGCGAATTCCGGCCCTACGAAAATGAAGGCCGCGACGGCTATGACACCATCGAGTGGGCCGCCCGTCAGCCTTGGTCAAACGGGGCGGTGGGGACGTTTGGACTGTCCTATCCGGCAGCGGTGCAGTGGCTGGCAGCGGTCGAGAGTCCTCCGCACTTGAAGGCCATGGTGCCGGCGATGACGTTCTCGACGGCGCAGAACTTTTTCTATGCGGGCGGCACGTGGGACATGTCGTGGATGGAGTGGATCTGGGACAACATTGCCGGGGATACTCGGGTGAAGAAAAATCTTCCGGGCCCACGCACCTATGAGGAAGCTCTCGAAGCATGGAAGGTTGAAGGTCCGAAGATGCAGAGCGCGCTGCCGTTGATGGACGTGCCCCAGTTGCGGCAAGTCGCGCCGTATTATTTCGACTGGCTGCGGCATCCGGCGGAAGACCCGTGGTGGGATTGGAGTGAACTGCGGAACAAATACGATCGCGCGCATGCGGCGGTGCTGAATCTTTCGGCGTGGTACGACGATAACTATGGACCGGAAGGGGCGACCACCAACTATGCTGGGTTGCTCAAGGCGCGCGCGGGGGAGAAAGATCCGCGAACGCACTTGCTACTTGGTCCCTGGGTGCATGGAGTGGAAGACACGGGGTTGACTAAGGCGGGCGAGCGAGAGTTTGGGGCGTCGGCTGCAATCGATTATGACAATGTGGTGCTGAGATGGATGGATCACTATCTCAAAGGAATCGAGAATGGGGTGGAGCGCGAAAAGCCGGTGCGCTATTTCGTGATGGGTGCGAACGAGTGGCGCGATTCGGAGGTATGGCCGCCTCCGGCTCGGACAACTCCGTTCTTTCTCGCGTCGGTGGCAACCGGAGAACGAGTCGGCAAGCTGGCTGAGAAGCGGGCGAGACGCGGAGAAAACTTCAGCGAGTTCGTCTCCGATCCGGCCAAGCCGGTGGTGAATGAGTATGACTCTTCCGGGGCGCACGACTACCGCAAACTGGCCGAGCGTGCGGATGTCTTGACGTTCGATTCGCCGGTGCTGGAGAACGACATGGAGGTCACTGGGCCGATTGAGGCGCAGATGTTTGTGTCGTGCGAGTGCCGCGACCTGGACTTGTGGGTACGGCTTGAGGATGTTTCTCCGGACGGAACCGCGTTTAACTTGATGAGTCCGGGCCTCGACGTTTTGCGGGCCAGCTATCGCGATCTGGCACGCGGACGGCAGTGGCTGGAACCGGGGAAAGTTTACGAACTGGACCTTAAGAATCTGATCACGAGCAATGTGTTCCTGAAAGGACACCGGGTGCGGGTACAGATTTCAGGGAGCTTTTATCCGAATTTCTCGCGCAATTTGCAGAATGGAAAGTCGGAGGTAGAGAGCGCGGAGATGACAAAAGCGCGGATCCGCGTTTATCACGATGCGGAACATCCATCGGAGATTCTGCTGCCGGTGGTTTCAGGCGCGAACTAGCGCATGATATTACGGCGCAGCGGCACTGCTTTCAAAGCATGGAGGACTCTTGTTGAAGCTTCATTTTGTCTTACTTTTCGTGGTCGGCTCTGTTCTTGACTGTTTGGCGCAGCGGGAGGCGGTGCTCAAGCAGATTGACTTACCACACGCCTATTACTTCCGGGAAATGTATCTACCGCAGCTGACGACGGGGCCCAGTGCGGCGGCCTGGTCTCCGGACTCGCGCAGCCTGGTGTACTCGATGGCGGGCTCGTTGTGGCGGCAGGAACTGGGCAGCGCGAAGGCAGAGCAGCTTACCAGTGGACCTGGCTACGACTACCAGCCGGATTGGTCTTCCGATCAGCAGTGGGTGGTGTTTGCGCGCTACGAGCACGATGCCGTCGAGTTGTGGTCGTTGGATCTTCGGGATGGGCGGACGCGGAAAATGACGTCCGGTGGTGCGGTGAATGTGGAACCGCGATTCTCGCCGGATGGGAAGAGACTGACATTTGTGTCCACGTCTTATAAGGGGCACTTTCATATCTTTGTCGGGCGATTCGAAGACGGGTTACTCAACGACGTGCAGCAACTTACCAAGGAAAATATCAGCCTGCTGCCTCGTTATTACTACAGCCAAGTGGATCACGAGATCAGTCCGGTGTGGACGCGGGATGGCTCGGAAATTCTGTTTGTCTCGAATCGCGGACACATTCACGGCACGGGCGGATTCTGGCGAATGAAGGCGGAGCCGGGCGCCGAGGCTCACGAAATTCACTACGAAGAAACCAACTGGAAGGCGCGGCCGGATTTTTCGCCGGACGGAAAGCGGATGGTATATGCGTCGTATATGGGGCAGAGTTGGCATCAGCTGTGGGTGATGCCGGCGGCGGGCGGGGATGCGTTTCCGATTTCTTATGGCGCTTTTGATAACGTGAATCCGCGGTGGTCGCCGGATGGGTCGAGGATCGGGTTTATCTCCAATCGAGGTGGGAATACTTCGCTTTGGGTGCAGACGATTCCGGGCGGAGAGCAGACGGAGGTGGTGGCGCGCGAACGAAAATATTTGAAAGCGATAGGGCGGCTAGCGTTACGCGTCGTCGATTCGCGCGGAAAGCCTGTGGCGGCACGGGTTGTCGTAACCGGCGCAGATGGATTGGCCTACGCGCCGGATAACGCCTGGATGCACGCCGACGACAGTTTCGATCGCTCGGAGCGGCCGTTTGAGGCGCACTACTTCGATACTTCAGGTCGATCTGAGATCACGGTGCCGGCGGGCGCGGTCGAAGTGGACGTCATGCGTGGGTTCGAAAATCATTTTGAGCAGCGTAAGGTGGAGGTGAAAGCTAACAGCACCGTGGAGGTTACGGTCAAGATCGCGCCGCTTTCGGGCGTGATGGATTCGACATCGAATTGGGTCAGCGGCGACGTTCACACGCATATGAACTATGCGGGGACGTATCGGAATACGCCGGCGCATCTGGTGGAGCAGGCAGACGCGGAAAATCTGGCCATCGTCGAGAATCTTATTGTCAACAAGGAGCAGCGGGTTCCTGACATCGCGTATTTCTCGCCACAACTCGATCCGGCTTCTACCGCGGATCATCTGCTGCTGCATGGGCAGGAGTATCACACCAGTTATTGGGGACATCTCGGGTTGCTGAACCTGACCCGTAACATTCTGCTTCCGGGATATGCGGGTTATCCCAATACGGCGGCGGCCAGCCTTTATCCGGCGAACGGGAACGTCGCCGACATGGCGCATGCACAGGGCGCGCTGGTTGGATATGTGCATCCTTTTGACAGCATTCCCGATCCGGCGAAGGACGATCTTCTTACTAACGAGTTACCTGCCGATGTGGCGCTGGGCAAGGTGGATTACATCGAGGTGGTGGGGTTTTCCGATCATAAGTCGACGGCCGAGGTGTGGTACAAGCTGCTGAATTGCGGGTTTCGATTGCCCACAGCTTCGGGCACGGACTTCATGGGGAATTACGCGTCGTTGCGCGGGCCGGTGGGGTTGAACCGGGTGTATGCCGAAGTAAAGGCTGGGCCGCTGAAGATTGAACCTTGGCTGGCGGCGATCAAGGCGGGGCGGACGTTTGCGACAAATGGGCCATTGCTGCGGTTTTCGCTGGGAGGACAGGCGATTGGCGGAGAAGTGCGACTGGCAAAGAAGCAAGAAGTTAAGTTTTCCGCCTCGATGAATTCGATGGTGCCGGTGGATCATCTACAAATTGTGTGCAATGGGAAAGTGGCGCGCGAGCTTGCGCTGGATAGCAACCGTACTTCGGCGCATGTCGATGGCTCAATCGCGCTGGAGGCTGGCGGGTGGTGCGTTCTGCGTGTTTTCAGCGACAAGGCGGAGTATCCGATTCTGGATTTGTATCCTTATGCTACGACTAGCCCGGTGTATGTCAGCGTGGCGGGTGCTCCGGTGCGGAGCGCGGGGGATGCGGCTTACTTTGTGGCTTGGGTTGACCGGCTGCTTGCTGCGGCTCGGAGTAATACCTCGTGGAATACGGAGACGGAGAAGGAGTCGGTGCTGGGGATGCTGCAATCGGCCAGACAGAAGTACCTGAAGATGGCGGAGTAGGAATCCGCCAAAGATTCATCTACCTGAGCGGCTGAGACGACAAGTGACTTGTGGCGTGGCATCATTGGGACCTTATGCGAAAGGCAATGTACGCGGTATCGATAGCCTGTGTGCTTACTTTCGGTCCGGAACTAGTCTTGAGGCTGGATTCTCAAGCGAAATTTGTCAGCTCGCTAAAATACATAGCTGGCGCCCTTTGGGCACCGGGTGCTTTCGTGGGACTGATTGCGGCGTCCGGTCGTGTACACGACATCGATCTGTGGGTCACAGGAGCGGCGAACTTCGTGTTCTACTTCACGATTACGTGGCTGCTGCTCAGAGGTTTCAGGCGGATCAAGACGCACCAAGCGTGACGAGCAGGTTACGGGAAAAGTTGATTTTGGATTCCCTGCCCCTAAAGGGACGGCGGACTTCGAAGAGCTTACGGTATCGCTAAAGCGATACCCTAGATACGAAACCCGATTTTCTCCGCAGTCGGCTAGGGTGCCTTCAGGAAACACAATTTCATGCGCATTATTATCGCGGGCGGCGGGACGGGCGGACACGTTATTCCGGCACTGGCTATTGCTCAACAGCTTAAGAAGCAATTCGGCGCCGAGGTACTTTTTGTCGGGACGGCTCGTGGGATTGAGACGCGGCTGGTGCCGCAGGCCGGGTTCCCTCTGGAACTGATTCAGGTTGGGGCGCTGAAAAATGTCAGCCTGATGACTCGGGCGAAGACGATGTTTGATTTGCCTCGGGCGATTGCGGCTTCGTCCCGGATGCTTTCGGAGTTTGATCCTGAAGTGGTGATTGGGGTGGGGGGATACGCTTCGGGACCGGCTATGGTGGCGGCGATTCGGCGGCGGCTTCCTACGCTGGCTTTTGAACCTAACGTGGTGCCGGGATTTGCTAATCGAATGATCGCGCGCTGGGTTTCGGCGGCGGCGGTGCACTTTGAAGAAACTTGCCGGTATTTTCCTCACTGCAAGGTGACAGGCGTGCCGGTGCGCTCGGCGTTTTTTTCTATTCCTCCTAAGATTGGGGGCGCTCCTACTCTGCTGGTTTTTGGAGGCAGTCAGGGGGCGCGGGCCATTAATCAGGCGATGATTGAGTCGCTGGCTGGGTTGCTCGCTCGGATTCCCGGGATTCACATCATTCATCAGACGGGGCAGCGCGACTATGAGCATGTGCTGGCCGCTTATCAGCAGTCGGGAATCTCGGGGGAAGTCCACAAGTTTATTGACGATATGCCGGGCACTTTCGGGCGCGCCGATTTGCTGGTCTGCCGCTCGGGCGCGAGCACGGTGGGGGAGATTACGGCGGCGGGCAAGCCGGCGATTTTTGTACCGTTTCCGGCTGCGGCTGACGATCATCAGAACGTGAATGCCAGGGCGCTGGAACGAGTGGGCGCCGCGGTGGTGGTCGAAGAAAGCAATTTGGGTGCGGCCTATCTGGTCGACACGATTGCGGCGCTGATTGGTGATTCGAACCGGCTGCAGAGCATGTCGGCGGCGGCGAAGGCGCTGGCGCACCCTCGGGCGGTGGAAGAAATTGCGGAGATGGTAGCGCGGCTGGCTGGCGGTGCGTAGGCCTGGTGTCTTTACAGTGCACGAGACAGCAGGTCCTTCGCTTCGCTCAGGATGACAATATAAGTTTGTGTTCCGCGTTCTCGGCGTCTCGGCGGTGAATGGTCTATCATCAGCGTTTGTCCGGGTAGTTTTCATGTTCGCCAAGATTCAGCGTATTCATTTCGTGGGGATCGGCGGCATCGGCATGAGCGGGATTGCCGAGGTGTTGCTGAATCTTGGGTACCGGATTTCCGGTTCCGACCTGCGAAAGTCGGCGGTCACCGAGCGGCTGGCCACGTTGGGCGCGACCATTTTTGAAGGGCACTCCGCCGCCAATATCGCGGGAGCGGACGTGGTCGTGACCAGTTCCGCGATCTCGGTGGATAACCCTGAAGTTGCCGAAGCTCGGCGGTTGCATGTTCCGGTGATTCAACGCGCTGAGATGCTGGCTGAACTGATGCGGCTGAAGTACGGGATCGCGATTGCCGGGATGCATGGGAAGACGACTACGACTTCGATGGTCGCGGCGGTGCTGGCTGCCGGCGGGCTCGATCCTACGGTCGTGGTTGGCGGGCGGGTGGACGCTATGGGCTCGAACGCTCGCCTCGGCAAATCGCAATACCTGGTGGCGGAGGCGGACGAAAGTGACCGGTCGTTCTTGAAGCTTTCGCCTATTCTCTCGGTGGTCACGAACCTTGACCGCGAGCACATGGACTGCTACCGCGACATGAGGGACGTGCGGCGGACGTTTCTGGAATTTATGGAGCGCGTGCCGTTTTACGGCATGATCGTTGGTTGCAATGACGATGCATCGCTGCGGCGCTTGCTGCCGCGGGTCCATCGCCGGGTGACGACTTACGGAACCAGCCGCGGGTCGGATTTCCTGATTCGCATGGGGGCATCGGCGGCGGGCGGAGAGCACGGCTCCCTCATTCACCATTTCCAGGTGACTTACAAAGAGAAGGATCTGGGCGGGTTCACGCTGCACGTTCCGGGCACGCACAACGTGCTGAACGCCACGGCGGCGATTGCGGTGGGGGTGGCTCTCGACATTCCGACGGAGCAGATCCGTTCCGCGCTGGATGGTTTTCGCGGGGTGGACCGGCGGTTTCAGCTCAGGGGCAAGGCGGCTGGCGTCAGTGTGATTGACGATTACGGGCATCATCCTACGGAGATTCGGGCGACGCTTGCTGCCGCTCGGCAGTGCGGATTTCGGCGGGTGCATGTGATCTTCCAGCCGCACCGGTTTACACGGACTCGCGACCTCATGGATGAGTTCGCGGGTGCCTTCTCCGATGCTGACACGCTCTGCCTACTCGATATTTACCCGGCCAGCGAGAAGCCGATCGAAGGGATTACGGCGGAAGCTCTCGCGAGTCGTATTGCCGGGGCAGGGAAAGGGAGCGTCGCGTATGCCGCGTCTTTTTCGGACGCTGTCGCTTCGGTTGCCGCGCTTGTCCGTCCGGGCGACATGGTACTGACGCTGGGCGCGGGCAGCGTCTCGCAGTTGGGAGCGATGATGCTGGAGAAGCTGGAGATTGCGGCGACTTCAATGTTGCCGTGAGCACGGGCGGCTGCCGAGCTTCGCTCGGCCTGGACAGCCGAGGGCGGCTGTCCCTACGTGAGCATCCGAACCAACTTGGCAATGTCTCAAATCGCGAAAACCAGTTATAGTAAATTTGCTCAGCGGTTTTCTGTCGACAACTGACTCGAAAGAGTGGCGCGGACATCAAGTTCCACCGCGGTCCAGGAAGAATTGTATCCGCTTCCCGGCGTTTCTCAACGCGAGGCTCGCGAGCGTGAGCCTTTCGACGACTCGCGGCTCGTCGATCTGGAAGAGGAGCAGGAATCCCTATTCCTGCGCGGGCAGAAGCGCGTCTCGGTCCGGCGTGGATCCCTTCCCCCAAGAACGGCCAACCGGTTGATGTGGTTGGTCCTGTCGCTCGTCGTGCTGGGGATTCTGGGCGCTGCGGGCGCGAGCGTATACCGCTACGGCAAGCACTCCTGGCGCTTTCGCATTGATTCGAGCGATCAGATCGAAGTCGCCGGCGCCGAGCACGTGGCGCACGCGCAAATCATGGAAGTGATGGGCGGAGATATTGGGCGCAACATTTTTTTCGTCCCGCTGGCGCAACGCCAGCAACAACTGGAACAGATTCCGTGGGTGGAATCGGCGAGCGTGATGCGCTTCGTCCCCAATCGCCTGCGCATCGAGATTCATGAGCGCACGCCGGTGGCCTTTGCCCGCATCGGGTCGCACATTTCGCTGATCGACGCCGGGGGCACGCTGATGGAACTGGCTCCGGGGGGCAAGCACAAGTATTCGTTTCCCGTGATTGCGGGCATGAACGCTGGCGAGCCGCTCTCCACCCGCGCGGCGCGGATGAAGAATTACAACGAACTGGTGCGCGAGATCGATTCGAGCGGCGCTCATTATTCCCAGGAATTGAGCGAAGTGGATCTGACCGACCCCGAGGACGTGAAAGTGCTGGCGGCGGATGCGAACGGCGAAGTGCTGGTGCATCTGGGCTCGGGAAACTATTTGCAGCGTTACAAAACTTACGTGACGCATGTGCAACAGTGGCGGCAGCAGTTCGACAAGCTCGAATCGGTGGACTTGCGCTACGACGGCCAGATCATCGTGAATCCCGATCTCAACGGCATGGCTCGGCAACCAGCCTTGACGCCAGCGGCGGCCAAAACGGCGATGGCCGCGGGAGTGAAAACCGCAGCCATCGTGAACTACGAGAAGTATGTGACGCATCCCGTGGCGGCACCGGCTGCGGTGAAGAAGGATGTGAAGGGTAAGACCAAAGGCGGGCCGAAAGCGGCAGTTCATCATGCTCCCGCTAAAGCAGCGCCAGTTAAACAATCGGCAGTTAAACCAGCGCCAGTTAAACCAGCACCAGTTAAACCAGCACCAGTTACTCAGGCCGCACTGAAGACCACGGTGAAGGCGCCGCCGGTCGCAGACGCAAAAGGTCCAGCGGCGACGCATCCGGCTGCGTCCGCGCCACCGGCTGCGGTTACCGCAGGACAAAAGAAACCGAGCGCTGGAATTCCTAAGGAGACTCCGCAGAACTAGCGATTTATCATGCCGAGCCACGCGCCAAATTTTATTACCGCGATTGACGTAGGCAGCGCCAAGACTTCCGTGCTGGTGGCGGAGTTGAGCGAGAACGGATTGCGTTATCGCGGCCACGGCATCAGCGAATCGCGCGGCCTGCGCAAGGGCGTGATCACCGAACTCGACAAGGCGGTGAGCAGCATTCAGAAAGCGGTGGAACATGCGGAAGACGTGGCCGGCATTGCGGTCGAACATGCGCTGGTGGGGATTGCGGGCGCGCACATTCGCGGGATGAACAGTCACGGCGGCATCACGTTCGGCGCGCGGTCGCGCGAGATTGGCCGCGAGGAAATCCGCCAGGCCGTGGACAAGGCGCGCACCGTGCCTTTGCCGGGCGATCGCGAAATTCTCCATTTGCTGCCGCAGGAATTCATTCTCGACGACCA
>Ga0074045_10005439_pt1 | contig 11128 bp, 6 predicted proteins | sample BogForMeECP23OM2_FD_94442 | JGI IMG/M metagenome (GOLD analysis project Ga0074045, IMG submission 94442) | Bog forest soil microbial communities from Calvert Island, British Columbia, Canada - Bog Forest MetaG ECP23OM2 | ecosystem: Environmental > Terrestrial > Soil > Wetlands ...
CTGACCAGGTGATCTTCGCCCCTGGAAATCAATGGAGATGGATATGCATTATCCAGGTTATGTACTTTTTGAGATGACACAGACCACTAACTAAGATTATATACACGTGCCGACAAGATTCGGCCCCGCGCTTCGCAGGGTGCGGGACTTGGGCTTTCCGGGGTCCGTGCCGTTTTTCAGGCGCATAAATGAACAGTTGAAGTTCGGGGCGAGGAAGAGATTGGCACAACCTTGAGGGTTGAATGCCGCTTGTCACCGGAAACAATTCTTGGTTTGCCGGAGGAAGTTTTTATGTCAGTCGTTGGATATGTGCTTAGGCGGCCCTATACGGTCGTTGCGGGTGTGATCCTTGTATGTTTGCTGGGCATTGGCGCCGGCGTGCGCATGCCGGTGGATATTTTCCCTGAAATAAACATCCCTGTTGTCAGCGTCGTGTGGACGTATAACGGGATGAACGCCAAAGACATTCAGAACCGCATCCTGACCTTTCATGAACGGCAGATAGCGTCGCTCGTAGATGACTTCTCCCGCATCGAGGCGACGAGCTACAACGGCGTGGGTGTCGAAAAAGTCTATTTTTATGAAGGGGCGGACGTAACCCGCGCCATTTCGCAGTTGGCAAGCACCGCACTCTTCGTATTGAAATACATGCCGCGCAATATCACCCCGCCGTTGGTCATACGCTACGGAGCAACCGATGTTCCTATCATCCAGTTGAGTTTGTCCAGTAATTTCCTGTCGGATACCAAGCTCAATGATTTGGGGCAGAACGTCATACGGCCTGACCTTGCCGTGGTTCGCGGCGCGTCGATTCCATATCCCTATGGCGGCAAGCCGCGCATCATCATGGCGGATATTGACCAGCAGGCTCTTGGAGCGCTTGGTCTTTCGCCGTACGATGTCGGTGAGGCCTTGCAGCGTCAGAACGTCATTTTACCTGCGGGTGATGTAAAAATCGGCTCCAAGGACTACACGCTTACGATGAATAACAGCCCTGATGTTGTCGAGGTTATCAATTCTTTTCCGGTAAAGGAAATCGACGGCAAAACGGTATTCGTGCGCGATGTCGCGCATGTGCATGACGGATTTCAGGTGCAAACCAATTCGGTTTCCGTGGACGGAACGCCGGGCGCCCTCATGCTCGTCCGAAAGACCGGCGGCGTATCGACATTGGCGGTCATCGACGGCGTTCGGGAAGCGCTGCCGGATATCATGAAGCTTCTGCCAAGCGGAGTTTCCATTAAAGCTCTCTTCGATCAATCAGTCTTTGTTAAAGCTGCACTCAACAGCGTCGTCATGGCCGGTGTGATGGCGGCAGGCCTGACTGCTTTGATGATTTTGATGTTTCTCGGCAACTGGCGGCTGACGCTTATAGTCCTTTTGTCCGTTCCGCTGTCGATTATTACCGCCGTTCTCGTGATGTATGCGGGTGGACAGACGCTCAATGCGATGACGCTCGGCGGCTTTGCGCTTGCGATCGGCATTCTGGTGGATAACGGCACGGTAGTCATTGAGAATATCGAGCGTCGTTTACGAGGCGGCGAGCCGCTGGAACCCGCGATTGTCAACGGGGCCGGTGAAGTTGGCCTGCCGACATTCCTTGCGACCCTCTGCATCTGCATCGTTTTTGTGCCGATCTTTCTGTTTCATGGAACCGCCAAGTATCTGTTTTCACCGCTCGCTCTGTCGGTAATCATATCACTGAGTGCAAGTCTGGTTCTGGCTTTCACGCTTGTGCCGGTCCTGTTCAAATATCTTATGCGTTCATTCGTCGGTGGAGCGCACGACAAATCCGACGTGGCTTCAAATATTTTCGCCTACATTCAGGAGAAGTTCGAGAGCGGCTTCGAGTCTTTTCGCGAGACTTATCGTCGCGCCCTGTCATGGACATTATCGCAACCCAGGGTAACGATAATGTGTTTCATCGCCCTGATGGTAGTTTCATACCTTCTGTTTCCTCTTTTGGGCAGGGACTTTTTCCCCCAAATCGATGCAGGCCAGATGCGCCTTCATGTACGTGCCCCTCCAGGGACAAGGATTGAACAAACACAGGAAGATTTTGCCAAAGTCGAAGCTGCTGTCCGTCAAATTGTCGGCAACGATCAGATTGACGTTATTCTGGACAATATAGGCTTGCCTTACAGCTCCATTAACCTGGCTCTAACCGATTCAGCCACCGTCGGTCCAATGGATGGCGAAATTCTTATTTCTCTCAAAAAAGAACATACGCCAACCGCTGGCCATATGGCCAAACTCCGGCGTGAATTGCCCAAGCGCTTCGCAGGAATGCAATTCTTCTTTCAACCCGCCGATATCGTCAATCAGGTGCTGAATTTCGGCCAGCCTTCGCCAATTGATATTCGTGTTTCCGGCCCGGATAACGACGAATCCTATGCGCTTGCGGTAAAGCTTGCCCATGATCTCGAGCGTGTGCCGGGGGTCGTGGATTCGCACATCTTTCAAGTGCCGGACGCACCTGCGATAGGCGTCAACATTGACCGGGCACTGGCAACCGAATTCGGGCTGGATCAACAGAATACGGCCAGCAATGTGCTGGTGACCACCAATTCCAGCGCTCAGACGATGCCGAATTTCTGGGTCGATCCGCGCAATGGCGTCAGCTATCTGCTAGCCGTTCAGATGCCCACTTACCGCATCAAATCGATGGAGGATTTATGGACGATGCCGGTAACGGTCGGGAAGAACAATCGGCAGGGCGAGCTTCTAATGAACGTTGCCTCATTCGACCGCAGTACGGTGCCGATGATTATGTCGCAGTACAACATCAGGCCGGTTTTCGATGTCAATGCCGATGTGCAGGGGCGCGATCTCAATTCGGTTGCTGCCGATATTGACAAGGTAATTGCGGCCAACCAACCTGATCCTTCAAAGGCCATTTCAATAGTATTGAGCGGGCAGGTCGAAGCAATGCGGGATAGTTTCTTCGGATTGTTTTCCGGCATAGCCCTTGCCGTTGTGCTGGTTTATCTTTTTCTGGTAATTAATTTTCAAAGCTGGCTCGACCCGTTGATTGTGCTGATGGCTGCACCCTTCGCTTTGGGCGGCGTCATGTGGATGCTGTATCTGACGCAAACCCATCTCAGCGTTCCCGCGCTGATGGGAACGCTGATGTGCATCGGACTTACAACGGCCAACAGCATTCTTGTGGTAACCTTCGCCAATCAGCGAATGCAAGCCGGAGACAGATCCATGGTCGCCGCCGAGTTGGCGGGATTTATTCGATTGCGTCCGGTTCTTATGGTAGCGGGCGCAATGATTCTCGGCATGGTTCCGATGGCTTTTGGCATCGGCGAAGGCGGCGAGCAAAATGCGCCTCTGGGCCGGGCCGTCATCGGCGGGTTGCTGTTCGCAACTTTCGCAACGCTTGTTTTCGTTCCGACTGTATACGGGCTGGTCCGCAGGGGTCCTGATTCTTCTTCAGGCAACAGCGCACAAGCAATATCCGACAATCCGATTTAAGTGAGGCAACAACCGTGGATAAAAAATCTGACACCGGGCGAAAGTTAAAAATATTTGCAGCAACTGTCGCCGCAGTGCTTTTGGTTGGGTTCTTTATTGTGCATCATCAGAAATCCCGGGAGGAAGGGAATTTGGAGAGTGCAACGTCCAAAACCGCATCGACTCGGCCGATAGTCAATGTGATTATGGTGAAAAATTCCCCGTCATCGCTTCCCCTGACGCTGCCCGGCGAAACAGCCGCATGGTACGAAAGCGTCATTTATTCGCGGGTCGATGGCTATGTCGCCAGGTGGAATGCCGATATCGGAGACCATGTGCAAAAAGGGCAAATTCTGGCGACCATTGAGACTCCTGACCTGGATGCCCAATTAGCCGCTGCTCAGGCCAAACTGAAAGCCTCGCAGGCTGTGGTGGTGGCGAGGCGGGCAGACGCAGAATTTGCCAAAACGACCTATCAGCGCTGGAGGGACTCACCAAAAGGCGTCGTGTCCGAACAGGAACGTGAAGCCAAGAAAGCCGGTTATGATAGTGCGGTCGCCCACGTGAATGAGGCGCAGGCGCAAACCGGTCTCGATCAGGCTCATGTTGAACAGTATACGGCAATGACTCAATTCAAGCAGGTTAGGGCCCCCTACGCCGGCACGATCACCCGGCGCCGCATTGATATCGGTAACCTGGTGACCTCCGGCAGCAACGCCAGCACCACGCCGCTTTATACTATGGTGCAGGATGATCCGATCCGTGTCTTCGTCGATGTACCGCAAAGCGCGGCCGGAGACATGCAGGTTGGTACACCCGTACAAATCAGCGCCAGCAATATTCCAGATCGCGTGTTCGATGGAAAGGTCACGCGCACCGCCAGCGCCATCAGCTCGCAAACGCGCACCATGCGGTGTGAAATCGATATACCCAATCCCGATCATGCGCTTGTGCCGGGCCTGTACATCAACGCTATCTTTAATGTGCCCACCGCAGGACTGGTACAAATCCCCGCCGCCGCTTTGGTCAGTCGTTCGGGCGTCCCTCAGGTCGCCATTGTCGATAAAAACGACAAGGTGAATTTTCGTAACGTGACTATCGTCCGTGACAACGGAAAAGTTCTCGATATCGGTTCGGGCACTTCATCAGGCGACAGAGTCATCCTGAATGTCGGTAGTCAGATCAGCGAAGGCGGGACAGTCGAAGCCCGTGAATTTAAGGATGATTCCACCAATGCGCCTGCACAAAAACAATAGCCCATCAAAAGGCAGAGCAATGCAAACATGCAAATGGCTGGTTGGTGCGGTGGCTTGCTTTTGCCTCGGCGGTTGCGCTGTCGGCCCCAACTATCATCCCCCGGAAACGAAGATGCCGGATAATTTCATTGCGTCATCGTCACAGACGCAGAAATCGGCGGAAAATAAGGACAATCAACCCGTCATTGACGCTGCCAAATGGTGGCAGGCCCTTGATGATCAGCAACTCAACTCCCTGATCGAGCGCGCCATCCAGGCAAACCTTGATATTCAAATTGCCCTAACCCGTTTGCAGGAAGCGCGAACGGCGGTATCTGTCGTCATAGGCACAGCGTTGCCATCAGCCGGATTCAGTGCCGGCGGAGCCGATGGCACCGGCAACGATCTGACTCGTGGCGGACGCGTCGCCGGGCCGCTTGCCGCTGCCGAGACTACCACGAACAAGGGAAATCTAAAGCAGGTTGAATATATCGTCGGCTTCGCCGGAGCATGGGAAATTGACTTTGCCGGCAAATACCGGCGCGCAATAGAAGCGGCCAAATATGATACCCAGGCCGCCATCGCTATCCGTAATTTTGTATTAATTTCAGTTATCGCGGATGTTGTGCGCGCCTACATTGACATGCGCGCCTTTCAGATGGAACTTGATGTTCTTCAAAAAAATATTGCCGTTGCGCAGGACTATGTCAACCTGACTCAGGAGCGCTTTGATCGCGGCATCACCAATGAACTGGATTTGGCTCTGGCCCAACGGACATTTGGGACGTTGCAGGCTCAAGAGAAGCCGTTGGTTGACCAAGTCGAAGCGGCGAAATATGTTATTGCCCTTTTGGTCGGACAATTTCCGGAAGATCTGGCCCCTGAACTGCAAAAACCCGGCGTGGTGCCGCAGTTGCCGGAAAAGATTGAGCCCGGCTTGCCGCTCGATTTGCTGCGCCGCCGCCCCGACATTCTGGAGGCCGAGCGTGAACTGGCCGGTGCTACGGCCCGTATCGGCGTGGCGACAGCGGATTTGTTCCCCCGTGTAGTGCTTACCGGCGGATTCGGATGGGAGGGAGGTGAGGTGGGGCCAGGCTTCATTACGGTCACCAAGACTAACCCGAAGACGAAGGTGAAGACCACCACTACCTATCCCAGCGGCAATTCGGGTGGCGTCTTGCCCAATATCATCAGCCCCATTTGGTCGTTGGGGCCGTCGATTGGCTGGCCTTTGCTTGATTTCGGGACTCTCGATTCCCTGGTTGATATAGCCGACCTGCGCACCTGTGAAGCGCTGTTTCGTTACAAGAAAACGGTGCTGAACGCCATCACTGAAGTCGATACATCCGTAGGCGCTTATGCAGCCCAACAGGAGCGGCTGCGTAGTTTAGGTGATGCCTTAACCGCGAGCCAGCGGGTCATGAGCCTTGCAACGCAACGTTATGAGCGAGGATTAACGGATTTTCTCAATGTAATCGACGCCGAAAGACAAGAATATGACCTGGAAGAACAATACGTTGCATCTCTGAAGGAGGCGGCGGACCAATTTATAGCACTTTACAAGGCGCTCGGCTCTGGCTGGGAGCAATATCAGTCGTTCCCGCCGATCCGCAGACCGCTGCCGGCCGTTTTCGCTTCGTTTGAACGGTTGCTGCATCCGGCTGAAACGAAAAAGTGTGATTGGTAGTCGAAAGGCCCACGATCGTAAGCCTGGTCTGTTACGGTTTTTCTCTTTTGAATGTCGTCATGGTATGTCCCGCTATTGCCGCCTCGCCGTAACGTAAGTGGCAGGCGGCAAAATTCTGCTGCAACAAAGATGTAAACATCTCGAACTCGCCTTCTGTTGCGTCCTGGACTGCAGTTGGCTCTGAGAATTTATGATGTATGTTAACAGGCAGGTCTCATTAAAAGCATGGGGATTGCCCACAGGCAAATCGATCCCGCCCATCAGCACGTGGCCATGGCCCAGGTTAAAGCGGATACCCGAAGTCGCATTGATGACTGTATGATCACCTTCACTGCCATCCAGATTCGTGGTGGCATACACCTCGGTAAAAGTAGTGAAATACCCAGTGAACGGCTTATCCGGATCAGTCCATGTCTTGGGCGCTGAAACCGCATAAACAAGGTCGTTGTGCTTGGATCACATCTTGGCGGGTCCATCATACGCCTGCTTCTGGAATGCAGCAGTAAATCCAACGCGTGACAAGTCAATGCAGGTCAAATCCTGCCGGCCTGCCAGCGTGGGACTGAACGTGGTTTGGTTAATATCAATGTCCTCATTGGGAGATGGACTCGGAAGTTAAATCTGATAATTGAAAGGGATAAGAACATGAGACCATTTTTCAAGAAGATAGGCTTTTGCACCGATTTTTCCGAAAACGCCGATCAGGCGTTTATCGTGGCCAGAAACCTTGCGGTCCAGTTCGGTGCGTCCATCGAGATTATTCATGTAACGACGAGTTTTGAGCTCTCCTCGCCTGTTCAAGCCAACTATATGCCTGTCAAATATGATGCCAACTTTATCGAGGAAATCAGACAGGCCGCCCTGAAATCGATCCAGGAAAATTATGTGGGAAAACTTCCCGCGGGCCTGCCCTATGATGTGAATCTGCAGTCGGGATACGCTGCTACGGAGATCCTTAAGGTCGTGGAGGAAAAAGAAATAGACCTGGTGGTCATGGGGTCTCACGGCTTAACGGGAGTTGCTCACGTCCTTTTCGGTAGCACTGCGGACAGGGTGGTTCGAAGAGCCGCATGTTCGGTGCTTACTGTTCGTTTTCGTAAATCGTAGGCTCATTGCCCATTCGGAGACGCCGGATAGTTCCGGAAGGTCGATAAGCCTGGTCTGTTACGGCTTTTCTCTTTTGAATGTCGTCATGGTACGTCCCGCTATTGCCGCCTGGCCGTAACGTGAGTGGCAGGCGGCAAAACTCTGCTATAAAAACGAGGTAAACATCTCGAACTCGCCTTCTGTTGCGCCCTCGGCCGCAACGTGCTCTATTCAAAGTCATAGATGTACGTTAACCTGAAGGTCTCATTGAAAGCATGGGGGCTGGCTATAGGCAAATCGATCCCGGCGATCATCACATTGTTATGGGTCAGGTGTAATCGGATACCCGGAGTCATGTTGACGGTAGTGCTGTCAGTATGATCGCCATCGAGATTGGTGGTGGCATACCACTCGACAAAAGTAGTGAAATTCCCATAGAACGGCACGTCTCGAGTAGTCCACGTTTTAGCCAGGGCAACCGCGTAGACAAGATCGTTGTGCTTTTCCCCCGGCTGGACGGGTCCCGCATACGTCTCCGGCCCAATGCTGTAGTAAAGTCCAACTTTCTTCAATCCATAGCAGGTCAAATCATTCCAGCCTGCCAGCGCGGGGAAAATTGTGGTTGCCTTGGCGGTTCCCTTATCAGTAAGGCCCTCAAAGGGAGACGTGACCTTTAAGTTAAAGGCGAGCGAGGACCCGGGAACGTCCACCAACTGCAAGCGACCCACTAATCCAGCGGCGCCTGAAGAACTACTGCCGACTGTCTGGGCATTATCCCATTCGTAGTTGCCAACCACTTCCAGCATGAACCTGCGATTTATACCATAGGCAACCAGCGCATCCACGAACTCGACATCATGGGTCGAGTTGCTGCTTTTATTCCGTTGACTGTAGTAATCAAACCGGAATTCGCGCTCCAGAAAATTGGTTGTCACATGCAAGAGCGCCATATCCGGAGCCCCTCCCGGTGTTTGCCGATGTGTCCATTCCTGATTCCATCCCTCAGTGAAAAAATTCGAGAGGGTGAGATCGGAGGGCTGAGCAGGAGCGGAAGATTGGGCCTGGGTCACGGGCGCTGGAGGCTCCTCGGCAAAGACCGGCACACAAATGAACAGGAACAATGCTGTTAAATAAGGTTTCATCATTGGTTTCAACTCCTCTGTTTTCAGTTTCCAAAAAATGCGATCAAGCCGTCTATATTATTCAGCTTCGTCATTCGACCCATGACGCAGCAGCATTAATTCAACTTACCAAAAATACAGACAGAAGGCCTTGTATCATGAATGACATAATGCACGCAAGCGTTATATCATTCATGACATAACGCTCCGAAAAAAACTTCACTCATAGGATTTCCTGCCGGTCCCCCCAATGTTGTTGATTTAAGGAAATTCTCGATATTGGAGGCCGTCACCCCGGCGAAAGCCGGGGTCCAGAAAGACTTGAAGGGACTGGATTCCGCCCCGGATCGGGTCCGGGGTGACGCCATTCCGGCGGAAGCTGGATGGGAATTACGAACAACGGCTCGTCCCATGATACCTATGGGCTTGAGTCAACAACATTGGCCGGCCCCCCGCCCCTAACTGGATACCCACCTCAGGCTTGGCCTTCATACCTGCCTTTTGGACATTTTCAATCTACTAAAATGATGCCGAACCAAACACCAGTGCCGGTCATGGCACATTCGACAGAGTGAATGTTTCCAAGTACCGAGTCAATGATTTCGGGAAACCACACTCGTCTTGCGGCCATTTCTCAGTGAAGTATTCCCTGAGAAATGCAGAACGTGGATTGAAAAGGTACGATTCAGGTACAAAAGTTCGGTGAACGGTTACGAAATTCATACTTTTGGTGTAAATTTTGACAGCTCATGGATGCCAAGCTTTTTCTCTATCTCCCCCACTGATTCCACCATTTTTTCAAATCCTTCTTTTCCGAAAAGCTCCTTTTCCCTGTCTTCGAATTTTTCGCCCAGCTCATCAAACTCCCCGGGCGACACTATCGAGCGAAAAGCAGGGAAAAGCACTGTATCTTCCCAGGCTGCGTGGGCTCGGTACATGTAAATGAACTGTTGCATGGCCGAAGACAGATCCTGCTTTGAAAAGCCCGAGCCTTTTCCTTTCCCTTTCCAAAACAGAGGAGTCCCACCATAGATCTGTTGCATGGCCGCAGACGACTCCCTCTCTGTTTGGTCAGTTTTAGGCGCCTCAGGTTTTATTAATTTCAAAATGAAATCGGTCAGGCTTCGTCCCGCCTGATGCTGCACGAAGAGCACCTTAACGAGATCGTTAAGCTTTCCGGCCTTTTCAAAACGTGGGAAAATCTCATCTTCCTCGAGCTTTTCATGGTAGTCCTCGACGAAGCGGCGGATAACGCCGGCTGAATCCGCAATAACTCCGGACGGCAGCTCCTTTGCCTCTTTGATGCGACTTATCGCCTCGTCATAGATCAGCAGTACACGGCGCAAGACTCCGTGCTCACGCATGAGATCTTCCACGGGGTTCACCCCGGATTCTTTTTCTTTGCCCTCTTTCTTCCCGGCAGCTAAAACAGCGGGTGGAATTGCCGGCAGAGCGATACCCGCAGCGAGACTGCCTGTGAGGCACAAAAAACGGCGTCGTGACGTAAGTGTCCCCGTATGCATAGACTCCTCCTTTTGTAAGGTTGATTCCTAAAAGGCACAATTTCCTATCGCTGCCGGCCTTCAGTCAGAACAGCGTGGACTGCCTCGGCTGCATCGCGAGCCGGGGTCATATTATGCAGAGTTACGCCTGCTCGGGCAAGGGTAATCGCTTTTTGTACCCCCGCAATATCGGGCGAGACTTTTCAAAAAACCGCAATGCGGAAACGTAAATTCAGTAACTTACGCAGCAAAACCGTCTGCTTGAGGCTGTTTAGATCAATCTGCAGCTTATCTGGCAATCGTTAGAAGTACCCCTTCACGTGAATGACATGAAAAGGACACACAACTGACATGCATTTGCCGAAATACTGCACTAATCTGCCCAAAAATCATAAGGCTCAGGATGGTGACAGGATCGGGTTTCGGCTTCGGCGTGGTATGTCCGGGGCTGGGGATAACTGCGAGTGCTCGCTCTGCTTTGTCGATCCCGCCTGTTCATTTTTTATGGACGGTCCTTTCAAGACGGAGGGGGAAAGGGGGAATGGAAGAATCCGAATGCGGTTTCCGAACGTTTCCAACAGCTTGGCGTGAAAAGACCTCACTATGCTACGATTAATCACGACTCATCCAATTTATGCGGTCATTCGATTTGCATGGCCGTCAACATATAAAAAACTTTTGGGGCTATAAGTTGCAGAGAACACGACTCATTCCAGGAGGAGGAATTGCATGTTTAAAATGTCAAAGGCCAAACTTTGTCTGGCAGTGACGGCCATGGTTCTGGCCATAATCACCTGTTCACTGTCCGCACACGCAGCGGACATTTCTCAAGATTCGATTAATATTCTCCAGGCTCAAATCAACGCGTTGCAGAAGCAACTGGAAGAAGTAAAGGCCGCTCAAGCCGAAGCGGCTGCAAAGGCCGCAGCGGCAACGGCCGCACCCGGTGCGCCGAGCAAGGAGGCGGCGGTCACGCCCGAGGGACGGGGCACGATGACAATAGGCCCCACCAAGGTAACGGTCGGTGGCTTTATCGAA
>Ga0074045_10005440_pt1 | contig 11125 bp, 15 predicted proteins | sample BogForMeECP23OM2_FD_94442 | JGI IMG/M metagenome (GOLD analysis project Ga0074045, IMG submission 94442) | Bog forest soil microbial communities from Calvert Island, British Columbia, Canada - Bog Forest MetaG ECP23OM2 | ecosystem: Environmental > Terrestrial > Soil > Wetlands ...
ATCGACACGATCGTGCTGCTCGGACTACTGACTGCCGCCCCACCGCCGGGGCGGGACAGTGCGACGGTGAAGCTCTTGCTGCCGGCGAACGGTGTCGCGTTGCTGACCGGGACCGAGAAGGTCTTCGAGGCGGCATCGCCATCGGTCCACTGCAGCGTGCCGCTTGCCGCGCTGTAGTCGGTACCGGCCACCGCCGTGCCATCGGCGGTGGCGTACGCGACGCTGATGGTCCCGCTCGAGCCACCCGTCCGGTCGACGGTCACCGTCATCGAGCCGGCATTCTGAGCGACGGCATAACTGGAGGCGGACAAGCGCAGACTGCCCGCGGCGGGCGAGGAGTCGCCCGAGATCGTTACGGTGGCGCTCCCCGGATTGCTGATCGTGGCGCCGGCGCTGGGGCTGGATAATGCGACGGTGAACGTTTTGCTGCCGGAATACGCAGTGGTATTGCTGATGGCGACCGAAAATGTCTTCGACGAGGTATCGCCATCGGCCCACTGCAGCGTACCGCTGCTCGCCGTGTAGTCGGTGCCGGCCGCTGCGGTGCCGTTGGCCGTGTCGTACGCCACGCTGATGGCCCCGCTGGAGCCGCCCGTACGATTGACGGTGATTGACAATGATCCGGCGCTCTGAGCGACCGCATAGCTCGAGGCGGCCAACTGCAGGCTGCCTACCGGTGCCGATGCGTCACCTAAGATGGTTACGTTTGCGCTGCTGGGACTTCCAAGGCTGGTCCCGCTGGCATTGGACAATTCGACCGCGAAAGTCTTGCTGCTGGAAAACGGGGTGGCATTGCTGATGGCGACCGAGAACGTCTTGGACGAAGCATCGCCGTCGGCCCACTGCAGCGTGCCGCTGCTCGCCGTGTAATCCGTGCCGGCCACAGCGGTCCCGTCGGCCGTGACATACGCCACGCTGATCGCTCCGCTGGAACCGCCCGTACGATTGACGGCAACGGTCAATGACCCGGCGCTTTGGGCGACAGTGTAGGCCGTGTCGGCGAGCTGCAGGCTCTCTCCGGCGGGGCAAGTGGTGCCCGAGATCATGACGGCGGCGCTGCCCGGGCTGCCAATCGCGGTGCTGGCGCTGGGATCGATCAATTTAAAGTTAAATGACTTGTCACATGAAATTGGTCTCGCATTGCTGACCGGCACAGAAATCGTCTTCGGCGACGAGTCATTCTCAGCCCATTGCAGGGTGCCGCTGGTGGCCGTGTAGTCGGTGCCGGCAATGGCCGTGTCGTCGCTGGTCGCATACGAGACGCTGATCGCGGCGGAGGCAGCACCTTTTCGATTTACTGTTAAAGAGACAGAGGCCGCGCTCTGCGGAACTGAGTAAGTCGACTGGGCCATCGCGACGTCTGTCGAGCTGCTGGAGCCCTGATTGCACGCTAATAGGTTTAGCGCAAGGACCGCGGTCGCAGCCACTCGAAAAAAATTGTGCGGTATGGCTCTTATCATGTCTGTACCCCGAATTTGCCGATGATGGCCTCGATGGCGGATACAGACCGATAATGGAATTGACAACAGCGCGTCTTCAGCGAATCACCGTTGGCATCCCCGCTATCTGTTTGATCTCGCAGACCGGAGGCTTTGCGTCCCTGCCTTTCGGCAGGTTTGCCCTTTCAACTGAGGTGCATTTAATTACTATCGAAACTAGGGGACAAATGTCGGCAAATGAATACGTCGCGATTTGGCTACACATGCAAGCGGGCGTCGCGCGCCTCGAGGCGTTGGGCCCCGAATTCCCGCAGGCTGGCGAATCATTCAGGATTGAAGCGACGGCGATCGCCAGTCATTCATCGACGAGCGATGGTCTGCGATCGTCATCACTTAAAGCCTTTCCTTTGCTCATAGTCGTTGCTCCCGGGAGAAGCGCAAGCGGCAGCGCATCGACACATGTGGCTGTCGCGGAAGGCGAAGAAGACGACGGCAGTAACCGGCAAAGCACTGGCGCTCGACGGCGGGCGCTGGTGCGTGATGGTCGGACGCCGCTACCTAAGTCGGTCGATAAATTGGGCGATCTTACGCCACACATCGCCAGCGACGATAACCTCGCACTGCTCGACCTCGTCCGTTTCAAAATCCACGTGTGCGGGAGTTTCATCCACCGTCACAATGACTATGACGGTGTCTCGATGAGTATGCGTGCCGCCGGATTTACAACGAATCGAATCGGCCCTGATACCAGCACGATCCAGCTCTTCTCGCACGTGAGCCGCAATTTTCAGCTTGCCTTTTTGGAATGCAGTTGGTGCCAACTGGTTGCTCTCTGCTGGCTGAGCAATTTGCGTAATATTAGCACCTGATAATGCATATCTCTAAAATCGCGGCAGAAACGTCACCGTGAAGATAAACCTTCGTATGGCGCAGATCGACTGAGTGGTACTTCTCGCCTCATATGCCCAAACCTCCCACCGCGGAACAAATGCCGAGGGCGGCTCCCATAATGGTGGGCAAGCCAGCGTTCAAGCATCGATAATATCCCGACGATCTGCCTTTAGGAATCGTATGCATCCGACACTCGCCGCTTGTCCCGCCGTCGCAGGAGCCGTCTGCGGTTTTCTTGGTGTACTGGCCGGCTGCGTGGCAGTCACGGCGAATGCAGCGGTCGCCCCGGAGGCGCAACCTGTGGCACAGCAGGCCGCAGTCCTTGCGCGAATTCGCGATGCCGCAATGTCGAGCGATTGGGCTTGGCAGCATCTGACTGATCTGACGGACAAAATCGGCCCGCGCTTGTCCGGCACTTTGCAGCTGACTGCGGCGATGAACCAATTGGCGGACGCGATGCGCTCGCTCCCTGCGCAGGTGACGTTGCAGCCGGTAAAGGTTCCGCACTGGGTGAGGGGCGAAGAGCAGGCGGAGCTGGTCGATTACCCGGGAAGACCGGTCGGTGTCACACAGCACCTGCATTTGACGGCGCTCGGTTCTTCGTCGGCCACCGAAGCCAAAGGGCTCACGGCGCGTGTCATCGTCGTACGCGACTTCGCGGAGCTTAACAATCGATCTGAAGACGTGCGTGGGAATATAGTTTTATTCGACGCACGTTTCGATCAGCGCCTGGCGGACAATGGCTACGCAGGCGAGGCCTACAGGCAGAACGGCGTGTACCGTTTCAAAGGACCTTCCGCGGCGGCGGCACTCGGTGCGGCTGCGGCACTGGTGCGCTCGGTGGGCGGAGCCGATTTTCGATTGCCGCACACCGGTGCAACGATGTGGAAGGACAAGCAGGCGGCCATCCCGGCGGCTGCGCTTTCGGCGGAGGATGCTGATTTGGTGGCGCGCCTGGCTGCTGCCGGCCCCGTGAGGCTCAAGCTGATTCTCATGCCGAAGACGCTGGCAGATGCCGATAGCGGCAACGTCATTGCCGACTGGCTCGGACGTGAAAGGCCCAACGAGTACGTGATCGTGTCAGGGCACCTGGACAGTTGGGATCTCGCTACCGGCGCGACCGACGACGGAGTCGGCGTGATTGGCGCTGCCGCAGTCATCGAGATATTGCGACAACTGGACCTGCACCCGCGGCGCACCATTCGCTTCATCGGCTGGACAAACGAGGAAAACGGCGGCCGCGGTAACAAGGCATATTTCGCCTCCGTTGAGCGCTCCATTGAAACGCAGACGGCAGCCATTGAGAGCGACGATGGCGCGGGGCGTTCGCTCGGTGTGGATGCGGCCGTGACCAACGACACGCTGGCGACGCTGCAACCCGTGATAGACGCCCTTGGCCCCCTGGGCGCCACCGTCCTCAGGCGCCGCGACGGTGAACTCGGCGCCGATATCGAGCCGCTGCAGCGTGCCGGGGTGCCGGGATTCGCTCCCCTGGTCGACGCGCGCCACTACTTCGACTATCACCACACGGCCGCGGATACTCTCGACAAAGTCGAGCCGCAGAGTCTTCGCAGTCAGGTCGCAACCATGGCGGTGCTCGCGTATTTCCTTGCTGAGCTGCCGGAACCACTGCCGCGATTCAAAATTTCCGATTGAGGCATCAACGGGGGTTCGTCTGCGATGTCGTGCTACGTCTTGGGCAAGTCAAACACCAAGACCTCGGAATCACGACCGTCCTCAAGATGCAGCGTCGTGGCGTCCGTGATCCGAAGCGCGTCGCCGGTCGCGAGCGCCACGCCGTTGGCCTCGATGCCGCCACGCACCATGTGCACGTACATCAAGCGACCCGCGGCGACCTCGAGCGCTGCTCTCTCGTCGCCGTCGAAGAGACCTGCGTAAAGCCTCGCGTCCTGGTGCATGAACAGCGATCCGTCCGCGCGATCGGGCGAGACGATTTGGCGCAGTCTGCCGCGCTTCTCTCCGGCCAAGAAGCGCTTCTCCTCGTAACTTGGCTCGATGTTCATCACATTGGGGATAACCCAGATCTGGAGAAAGTGCACCGGTTCGCTGGTCGATGGATTGAATTCGCTGTGCCGGATTCCGGTACCCGCGCTCATGCGTTGCACATCGCCCGGTCGAATCGTAGAGCCGTTCCCCATCGAGTCCTTGTGCGCCAGTTCACCGGCCAACACGTAGCTGACAATCTCCATGTCCCGGTGCCCGTGCGTACCGAAGCCGGCGCCCGGCTGAACACGGTCCTCGTTGATGACCCGCAGCGGGCCAAACGCGACGTGCTGGGGATCGAAATAATCCGCAAAGGAAAATGTATGATAAGACTTGAGCCAACCGTGGTCGGCAAACCCGCGTTCAGCGCTTCGTCGGACCGCTTGCACGGCGCTTCAGTGTCCTGTCTTATCCCCTCGCCTGCCGGCTTCGAATAAGAACCAAGTTCGACGTTCTGTTTCGTCGATCCAGGTCTCGATCAGGCTCGCGGTCGCAATGTCCCGGAGCTCATCGACCATGCCGTGCACCTCGCGCAGCCGGGCGGCCAAGGTCTGGTTGTCCTCGCGCAATTCCGCGAGCATGTCCTGCGGGTCGACGTACTCGGCGTCATTGTCCTTGATACGCTGAATCCGCGCGATATGCCCGATCGACCGCAAGGTCGAACCCCCGGTCTTGCGGATACGTTCCGCTATAGGATCGGTCATCGCGTACAATTGGTCCGCTTGCTCGTCGAGCAGCAGATGGTAGTCGCGGAAATGTGGTCCGCTCATATGCCAGTGAAAATTCTTGGTTTTCATGTAGAGCGAAAACACATCCGCCAGGATCCCGTTCATCCCGGCGGCGATATCCGCAGAAGCCTTCGCGCCAAGGTCAGTCGGAGTGATCAAGGGCGCATCGCGCCGCCGCATTAGGTCGTCTTGCTTGCTCATGAGGCAATTATATCGTAACTACGATGATTGACGAACCCAACTGACAGGGGCTGCTGATGGCGGTAAACAGGATTAAGACAATGATACGCACATTCCCGGGGGATAAGCCTGTGCACATCGCAGCGCACTACTTCAAAACCCACCGTTCGATCAACCGCTTGCACCAACTGCCGAATCTTTGACCAAACGCGTGCCCTCCAGACAATATTTTCTGCAGCCAATCGTCTGTCTTCATATGAACCATGCAATGGCCCGCTCTCGGCTAATCTCCGACGATGACCGTCGGATTACAGCGGCGGTGGCGGCTCAAGGGCCTCGGCTGAGGGCGTTTGTCCGCCGACAGGTGGCCGACCTCAACGACGTCGATGACATCGTGCAGGACGCGTTTGCGGAGCTGGTCGCCGCATCCCGGCTGATGGAGCCCATTGAGCATGTGGCGGCGTGGCTGCTGAGAGTCGCGCGCAACCGGATCATCGACCGCTTCAGACAGCGGTCTCGAAATACACCCCAGGTCGATCCGGCGTCCCGGCGCGATCCGGATTCCACCGACCAGCTCATCGACGACGATCGGACGGCGCCCGCGGCCGACAGTCCCGAAGCCGGCTACGCGCGCGACGTCCTGGAATCGAGACTCATGAGGGCGCTCGACGAACTGCCGATGGAGCAGCGCGAGGTGTTTGTGGCGCACGAGCTCGATGGGCGCAGTTTCAAGGAGCTGGCGGCCGAGACCGGCCTCGGAGTGAGTACGCTTCTCGGCCGGAAACACGCTGCCGTCCGTCATCTGCGGCGACAGTTACAGGACATTCGTCAGGAGTTCGGCGAGTGAGGAGAGGATGATGAAGCGAATTTGGGTTCTGAAAGGTCTGAAAATGCTCGCGTTTGCCGCTCTGGCAGTCGTGCTGCTCGGATTTGTCGTCATGTCGCTATGGAATGCCGTGCTCCCCGCGGCAACCGGTCTTCATACGATCAGCTTCTTGCAGGCATTGGGACTGCTGGTGCTGTCTCGGATTCTATTCGGCGGCCTTCGGGGTCGAGGGTACGGTGGCCGGCATTGGCGAGCGCGCATGCTGGAGCGCTGGCAGCAGATGACGCCCGAGGAGCGCGAGCGATTTCGGAATACATCGAATTTCGGACATCGCTGCCACCGGGCCGGGTCATCCGTTCGCGACGAGTCGGCAACCTCCACAGCGCAGACGTAGCATGCCGGGTGCGCTACCCGAGCGGCGCACCCTCGCGTGCCGTCCGCAGGTACCTGGGCAGATGATCGTGCAAGTGCACCCAGGGCAGCTGCTCCGCCGCGTGCACGTGCATCTCGGGGGGCAATGCGGCCGGGTCCTCGAAGCTCGGTACGAAGAGATGAATTTCGTCCGGCCAGCGCTCCCCTGCAAAGCTCATTGGCGAGCCGCAGCAGCCGCAGAAGCTCCGTTCGACTCCCGGCGATGATCGATAGACGGCGGCCGGGGTCCCGCTCCAGATCACCTCTTCTCGCAGATAGCCGGCAAAAGTCGTGAACGGCGAACTGGTCGCGCGCCGGCAGCTCTCACAGTGGCAGTGCGCCACCCAGCGCGGCGCTCCATGGGCGACGAAACGGACGGCGCCGCACAGGCAGCGGCCGCAATGGCTGATCGGGCTGGCGTCGGGCACGAGTGGATTGTAGTCCGGGCGAACAGCGCGCATCAATCGGCGCCGAGATGCCGAGTCCGCTGTTGCGGCCGGTCGACACGTACGATTGGACTTTCTGCTATTTTGGGGATGTAATCGGGTGAAGCTTGTGGCTTCCAAGTCGCTCGGCCTATGCCCGGTATTCTTACAAAAAAAGGGGGGTCCATGAAATACGCAAAAGCGTGGTGCTTGCTGGGTCTGCTTTCAGTGGGGAGCGCCGCATGGTCGCAGGCTCAACCGAGCGCCGGCGAGAGCGAGAAAGCCGTTACGGCACTCGAAAATCGGTGGCTTCAGTCGTACAGGACGAATAATCCCGATCTGATTGCTCCGGTGCTGGCCGACAAATTCGTGAGTACGGGTGCCGATGGCAAACTCATGAACAAGGCCGAGTCGCTCGCAGAAGCGAAAACGACCAAGAACGTGAGTGCCGATTACGAGAATGTCCAGGTAACCGTGTTCGGTGATACCGCCATTGCGACGGGCGGGTACAAAGGCAAGGGCACGGACGCGTCGGGAAAGCCTTTCGACGTACATCTACAGTGGACTGACACGTGGGTCAAGATGCCCAACGGAAAGTGGCAATGCATTGCATCCCAGGATACGCCCATTAACATGAACATGTGAACACCGCGCCGCTCTTTGGAGTAGTGAGATGACAAAAGATGAAACGAGAAAGGTGCTGTTGCAAGATATCGACAATTTTCGGCTGAAAGCCAAGTACTATCAGTCGCTGCGGCTGTTTGAAGCGGCACGGTATGCTGACAACCTCGCGTCGAACATCGAGCTGGCGCTTACGACAATGCCCAGCGACGAGGATACCGAGATCTCCTGAGCGGACATACGCGATATCCATACCCGGCAGGCACCGAACTTGATGAACCGACTGTTGAGGGGGCTGGCGACGCTTCTCGCGGTGGGCGTGCTGGCAGCAGGCGCGACAGCTCAATCAGGCAAAATCGATTTCAATCTTCTTCCGTTGCCACGAAATCTAGACCTGCCGGACGAGCGCTCCAATATTGTGATTCGGTCGGTGCAGGACTGGAACGCTCGGGCGAGCAATTCGCCGGACGCGACTGAACCCCTGCCAGCGATCGATTTCGACCGCTACACAGTGCTCGTGGCCAATGCGGGCTACAAGACAAATGGTCCGGTCGTCGTAACCTTTGATTCCATCACCGATATGGGCAATGAAATCCGAGTCCACGTGTCGGTGGCCGGCCCCACGACCTGTCCGCAGGTGCCGGAAGCAGGGCATTTCGCCGCGCTGGCGCTCATTCCGCGCACCGACAAGCCGATTCAATTTGACGTCTCGAACAGGGATGCCGGCTGCTCTCGCCACTAGCCGTGCACGTCCAGACATCTGCGGTAGTGTTCCAAGGCCGATGCCGTAAATTCCCGCGCTTCTTGCTCGAATCGGTTCGCCCAGTACCCGCAACGTGCCGATTCCAGCAGATAGCGCCAACGCGTCAGATCTCCCGTGCGCCATTGGCGAACCACGTGGAAATACTCGTGCAACAGCAGATTCGGCCTTGAAACGAATTCGGCGCCGCTGATCGCGAGCAGGATGCGGTTCGGCCGCGTCGTCGCGCACATGCCCCGGTGCAGCCGCGCATAGCGTGAATGCTCTATCACGATGATCCCTGCCACCGGCTCGGCAAACACCTGCTCGAGCCCGGCGATCACGGCGGGCGCAAGCACGTACCGGCGGCCGATTGGCATCCAAGACATGCCAAGCGCCAATTATGCCGGTTTGGCGAGCACGACGTGCGTGACGTCTGCGGTGGCTGCGTGTTCGCGCAATTGATAGCCCAGTTTCGGCAGGTCGATGCCGGTGAGAAGATGTTCCCCTGAACCGAGCAAAACTGGCGAAATGGCCAGATGCATCTCGTCTATCAGCCCCGCACACAGGTACTGGCGGATGGTGGCTACTCCGCCGCCAAGTCGGATGTCCCGACCATTGGCGGCATCTGCCGCGCGCTGCAATGCAGCGTACATACCATCGGCGACAAAATGAAACACCGTACCCCCGGCCATGGCAATTGATGGGCGGGGATGGTTTGTAAGCACGAAAACGGGAGTGTGGTAAGGGGGATTATCTCCCCACCAGCCCTTCCAGGTCTCGTCGAGCCAAGGTCCGCGAAGCGGCCCGAACATGTTGCGTCCCAATATCCACGCTCCGATATCGGCAAAACCGCGTGCCGCGTACTCGTCGTCGATGCCGGTCGTGCCGCCGTCACTTCCGAACATCCGTTTGAATGTCTGTGTCTCGAAAGCCCACTGGTGCAATGCCATACCGCCGACTCCAAGCGGGTTGGCGAGGTCCTGGCGCGGGCCTGCGCCGTAGCCGTCAATGGAAACGGCGAAGCAGTGCACACGCAACTTGCCGGCTTTCATGGTATGTCCTTGCGAGAGCTCATGTGCCTTAGGTAGGCGATCAGATCCGAAAGTTCGGCATCCGGAATCACCGCCGCGGAAAATCCACGCATCGTTCGGCGCGGCCAGGTACGCACGCTTGCCGGATCCCGGATGAGCGAGACAAGTCCACTCGCTTCAAAGTACTCGGTCGGATTCATGGGGAGATTCAAGTCCGGTCCGATCGACGCCGCCCCTTCGCCGTTCATCTTGTGGCACGCAAGGCAGTTTTTCCGGAACGATTTAAATCCGTTTTGAATATTTTCCGCAGCATCGACGGCAGGGTAAATCTTGGGAAACACGCCGTGAAGGTCCGATAAGATGTGAAATGAGGCAATCTGGTAGGGCCATTCCTCCGGTCCTATGGCGGATGCTTCGGGGTTTATCCAGACGAGGTAGAACGGTCCCGCGGAAGTTGCTCTTCCGGCAAGATCCGGCCACGGACTCTTGGGATCCTCTATCGCGAGGTACGCTTTCGATGCCTTGGGGTCAGTGCCGAGCAGACGTGTCTTTTCCAGTATGGCCGAGAAGCCGTCCGTGGAGTTGCATTGAACCGCCGCGAGCTCCGGGATGGGTACTCCTCTGAATAGATTCCCGACGGGAATCGCCTTGAACCGGGTAAAGCGCCGCTCGTAAGCACTGCCTGGAACCGAAATCACCTGGACGTCGCTGCGCGATAGCAGCTGAGATTGGGAGAAAATCAGCCGTTCTTTGTCGGCCACGATTTCCAGCGTGGCATCCGACGCGAACGCGTTCAGAGATACAAGGGCGAGAACCGCCAAGATCCGTTGCATTAAAAACCCCACGGCCCTGATCGGTGAAGCCACCGCAGTTTCGTGGATGCCGCTGATGCCGGCAAGGGGTTACCGCGTGACATAACGTCTTTTGGCCTGCGACAGACCGCGTGATTTTGCAGCGGCGGCGTTGCCGCAAATCAAAAGTGGAACGAACATCGTCCCAGCATCATACCTTTGGTGCAAGTGCGTCGAGCTGAGGGGGTGGCTTAGCATGCAACGTCGGGGAAGCAGTGCATCAGCCGGATCGTGGCCTGTCGCCATTCAGTTCTACACCCGGCCTAACGATGCGTGGCGCCGGCATATCGCGAAGATCGCGACCCATGTCCGCGTGGCATCACCAAGCGCGGACTCGCGACGCCCGCCATCAGCCCAATCGGCGTCGCGCGCATTGACGAATTGACGCTCGATGACGAGAGACACCTTAAAAATCCTGCTGGCGAAGGTGCGCCTTGACGACGCGGCGGCAGTTAAGTCGCTGTTATCGCCGATCCGTGATGACGGCACTCTCACCAAAATGCTGCGCGAGCGTCAATCGGGCTTTTCCCATGCGTACGAGGAAGAGTCTCGCATCGGCCGCTACATCGCCAGCAACGGCCTTACCGTCATGAGTTTCAGTGTCGCCGGCGTAACGCGCCAGGAGGCGGCATCGATCGCCGAGGAGTGCGAGCGTATCGCGGTTTGGGACATGTACGAGATTCGCAAGGCGGCTGACAAGGTCCTCGGCGCCTCGCTCGACCCCGGCCAGTGATCGCCGTGCTCGCTTGACCGTTGGTCGACGGCCCCCTGAGAATACTTACACCGTCTTCCACCAGGAGAGTGCCGTGACCGAAGTGTTCATCCGATTTCCCGTGCTCTGCCCGGTATGCAAAAAGGAATGGACCTCCCAACGCACCAAAAGCGAGATTCTGGAGGCGCTCGACAACAACAAACCGATTCGCGCCTATGCCGAATGCCATGACTGGCACTGGGACTTGAGCGAGAGCGAGCGTGC
>Ga0074045_10005441_pt1 | contig 11122 bp, 9 predicted proteins | sample BogForMeECP23OM2_FD_94442 | JGI IMG/M metagenome (GOLD analysis project Ga0074045, IMG submission 94442) | Bog forest soil microbial communities from Calvert Island, British Columbia, Canada - Bog Forest MetaG ECP23OM2 | ecosystem: Environmental > Terrestrial > Soil > Wetlands ...
GACGAGCTGTTCCGCCGCTCCGATATTCTCTCCGTGCACCTGGTATTGAGCCCGCGCAGCCGCGGCATTGCCGGAGCCCGCGAGGTTGGGCTGATGAAGCCGAGCGCGATCCTGGTCAACACCTCGCGCGGGCCGATCTGCGACACCGAGGCGATCATCGCGGCGCTGAAGGCGGGTCGCCTCGCCTATGCCGGGTTCGATGTCTACGATAAGGAGCCGTTGCCGATCGACCATCCGCTGCGCACGGCGCCGAACGTGATCCTGACCCCGCATATCGGCTACGTGACCGAGGAGAACTATCGCAGCTCCTACCCGCAAATCGTCGAGAATGTCGGCGCCTTTCTCGACGGCAAGCCGGTTCGCGTCATTTAATTCCGCACCCCTCGTACGACCCGGAATGAGCGGCTGCGGCGTGATGGTTCGTCCCTCGCGCGAGGGAGACATCGCCGAAATCGCGGCGATCTACCGTCACCATGTTCTCCACGGGCTCGCCTCCTTCGAGGAGATTCCACCCGAGCCCGACGAGATCGCAGCCCGCCGGCGCAACATCCTAGCCTGCGGCCTACCCTATCTGGTCGCCGAGCGATCGGGGCATGTGCTCGGCTACTGTTATGCCGCACCTTACCGGTCGCGCTCGGCCTATCGGTTCACGCTCGAGGACTCGATCTACATCGATAACGCGGAGGTCGGGCGCGGCCTCGGCCGAGCCCTCCTCGCAACCCTGCTCGACCGCTGCACCGAACTCGGCTACCGGCGGATGATCGGGGTCATCGGTGGCAGCGATACGTGGCCGTCGATTCGCCTGCACGCGGCGCTGGGATTCATCCGGATCGGCACCTTGCCGGCGGTCGGCTTCAAATTCGGCAGCTGGGTCGATATCGTCTTGATGCAGCGCGCCCTCGGTCCCGGCGCAACGACCGCGCCCGAGGAGGCGGATTCAATCATTAAAGGAGAAGAGCATGGCTGACGCTCCCGCCGATCCCGACCCCATCAAGGGGTATCACGCCCACGTGTATTACGCTCCCGAGACCCGGGCGATCGCCGAGCGTGTGCGCACGGCGATCGGCGACCGTTTCCAGGCTCGGCTCGGCAACTGGCACGACGAGCCGGTCGGACCGCATCCCGTGGCGATGTATCAGGTGGCCTTCGCGGGTGAGCAGTTCTCGGGACTGGTGTCCTGGCTGATGCTCAACCGAGAGGGGCTGGATGTTCTAGTGCACCCGCTTACTGACGACAGCGTCGCCGACCATACCCGGTTTGCGGCTTGGCTCGGCACGCCACTGCCGCTGCGCCTCGATGTGTTTCGGCGCGGACCTCAGTGATCGCGACGGAGCCGTGCACTATCGGCCTACCAGCGACGTATCGGCCCGCAATCGACGTGGACGAAGTCGGAGCGCGGATAGTAACCCACGCCGCCGCACCGAAGGCTCAGCGCCGCATCGCGGATTTGCCCCAGGTCCCGCCGCTCTGACCGCAGATCGACGGCCATTCCTTTGATATGGTAGCTGTTTTTCGCCGCGCCTTCGTGATGCAGGTAGAGTTTCCTGTTGGTGGTAGGCGAGCGATAGCCGCAAACCACCAGGAAAGGATCGTGCGTGTCGAGGCGATCGCGCAACATCCCGAGCAGGTCTAGGACGCCGGCATCCATCGCCCGGATCTCGTCGGAATGGTGGTCCCGCAAGATCCAGTTGATGTCCCTGACCGCCTCCCGAATGTAGTGACCGTCAGCCCAATAAACCGTCCGCAGCCATTCACCGGTATGGACGTTGTATAGCGAAACCGATCGCGGAGCGAAAGAAACTGCCGGCGCCGGATCCACGAGGCCGACAGCGGCGGCGGCAACCGCGGCACCGAGAAGCCGGCGGCGGCTCAGCAAGGAAGACACGTGCAATGGCTAACTCCCCCAGTTCCCCGAGAGGGCCATAGCAGCTGTTAACTGGGTAGACAAGCCTCAATAGGCCGAAATTAACCCGTCCGGCCGGTATTCACTACTACATCCCAAGCAGCGGTTGAACTAGCGCTTAATAGATCACCCTTTCCGTTGGCTAACCGTCGCGTCCTGAGCAAGCGGCGGTTGTTGGCTGCGTGTCAAGTGCTGCCAAATCTCGTCGTCCCGCTCGTATGGGTCGGAGCCGAACCGGATCGACCCATCCGATTCGACGTAAGCCGTCTGGTACACGATGAAAATCGGAACCGGGGCCGGCAAAGACCGCCGATTGGTACGACCTAGATCGATCCCTTTGTCGATCGCCTCGGGGCTTTGTTCGAGCAGGAGTTGCGCGAGTATCCGTGGGTTCTCAACCCGCACACACCCGTGGCTCATCATACGTGCGGCAGATTGGAACAAAGATTTCAACGGCGTATCGTGCAGATAGACGTCGTATCGGTCGGTCATCTCGAATTTGAGCCGTCCCAGCGCGCTATAGGGCCCCGCCTCTTGCTGAATGGATCCGCCGCTGCGAAATCTCATGTGATGGTGGCTCAGATAATCAGGATCAGCCGCCAGGTTCGGCAAAATCTCCTTCTGCACGATCGAGCGGGGGATGTTCCAAGGCGGGTTGAACAGGACGTCGTTTATCGCCGACACGAACTCCGGGGTCTGCTTGTCGCTCTCGCCGACGACGACGCGCGTCGTGAAAACCGGTCGGTTGTCGTGGAACAGTTGAAGCCGGGCAATCGTGGCATTCACTACGACGCGGTCGGGCTGGATGAGCCGAGGCAGCCAGCGCAGCCGCTCCAGATTAACCGCCAGCTGCCGGGCGCGCCTTTCGGCTGTCACGCGACGCTCCGCCAACCTGGGTTTGTTCTGCGCGCCCGCGATATGGGTCAGGCTCCCGGACTCGACGACACCGCGGTATTCCACATAGGCTCGCCGCATCGTCGCGTATTCGAAAGAGGAAGGGGCAAGTGCCTCGAGCACCTTCGCCGGATCCGGACTGGCAATCGCGGCGTCGAGCACGGCGACGATGTCGACCGGCTGCGGTGTCAGATCCTCGTCATCGGCGCGATCCTCGATCGGCATTGCGCCACGCGACAGCGCGTCAGCATAGGCGAGAAATGAATCGGACAGGAGCAGGTCGCGCTCTATTGGGGACAGCGCTGTCCCACGCGCGGTGAGCACGGTGCTGTGGAACGAGCTCGGGTCGAGGCCCTGGTCGCCGGCGCGAAGGACCGCATTCCATAGGCGACTCGCCTCCGCCGGGTGGTTCACCCAAACCGGTTGGTAGCCGTGTGCGGTGTAGAAGCGCCGCAACAACTGGTCATGCATCCTTTCACCCGCCACCGTTAGTTTCGCGGCGGGATCGAGCTGAGCCCTGAGTTCGGGATCGCCGACCAACGGGCTCGCGTTCGGCAATTCCCCGCTGGGCTCGGTCGCCGTCGGACCCACCATCGACGGCTCCGCTCCGGGCTCGACCGCAAGAGCTTGCAGGGAGCAAAGCCCAAGGCCGAACAGGCCGACCCCGAGCGTTATCGTGCACTCCGCCGGCAACCGCCTCGCGCGGTCCCAAAATGTATGATGGATAGCCACGTTACCTCGCTTCCGGATCCGTTATGATGGGCGTGGCACAGCGGGACGAAAACACCCACGGTCGATCCGCCGTTCCGCTAGCTCCGGCGAGGTCAGTCATCGTGTTTCGCGGCGGCGCATCCAACCTGAAGGTGATCAGTTGAAATTCCCTTTGCAAGGGTCAGGTCGTCGCCATCGGAATGGGCCGAGAGATCGCTTTGCGCAGGTCCGTTCTGCCTTGAACGCTTGGGTAGGCAGGTGGTTCGCCCGCAGAGTAGACCGGTCTCGTCCGCCCGAGCGCTTCCGCGGGAAGGCCTAGAGGGTGCCGTGTTCGCCTGTCGAGGGTCGCGGGATTAGCGAACTCACACCGCTTGGAGTGTTGCGCGAGGTCTTTGGTTTCGACAGTTTTCGGGGTCAGCAGCTTGCGATCATCGAGCACGTGATCGCTGGCGGCGACGCGGTCGTCCTAATGCCGACCGGCGGCGGGAAGTCGCTGTGCTACCAGGTTCCGGCGCTGTTGCGACCCGGTTTGGGTGTCGTCGTCTCGCCGCTAATCGCCTTGATGAAGGACCAAGTCGACGCACTGCTCCAAGTAGGAGTTCGCGCCGCGGCGCTGAATTCGCGCTTGTCGCGGGACGAAGCTGTGCGGATCGAGCACGCGGTTCGCGACGCCGCCCTGGACCTTCTGTATGTCTCGCCCGAAAGGCTGATCACACCGCGCTGCCTCGAGCTGCTATCACGCGGCCGCATCTCCCTCTTTGCTGTCGATGAGGCGCATTGCATATCGCAATGGGGTCATGATTTCCGTCCCGAGTATCAGCAGCTTTCGCTTCTCAAAGAGCGCTTTTCGGGTGTGCCGCTTCTGGCGCTTACTGCGACCGCGGACACTCCCACACGGCGCGACATCGTCGCTCAGCTTCGGCTCGCCGGGGCCCAAGTCTTCGCCGCCGGCTATGATCGGCCGAACTTGTTCTACCGGATTGTCCCTAAAAACAACGCATTAGAACAACTTTGGCGTTTTCTCTGCGACGATCATTCCGATGATGCTGGGATCGTCTACTGCTTCACGCGGAGGGCGGTCGAGGATACTGCTGCGTGGCTCGGGGCACGCGGATGCCAAGCCCTCCCCTATCACGCTGGTCTCGACGCTGCGACGCGTGAGCGTAACCAAGAGCGTTTTCTGAGAGACGACGGCGTCGTAATTGTTGCAACCATTGCCTTTGGTATGGGGATCGACAAGCCGAATGTACGCTTTGTCGCCCATCTCGACGCGCCAAAAAATCTCGAGGCTTACTACCAGGAGACGGGCCGCGCGGGACGCGATGGGCTCCCTGCTGATGCATGGATGTCGTACGGGATCGCCGATGTAATGAATTTGCTGCGGCTGCTCGAAGGCGGTGAGGCGGCACCCCAGCAGCGCCGCATCGAACGGCAGAAAGTCGAGGCGCTGATCGGCTACTGCGAAACGGTTTCGTGCCGGCGGCAGGCCCTGCTCGGCTATTTCGGCGAAGTCGATCACCCGCCGTGCGGCAATTGCGACAATTGCCGTACGCCGGTCCCGAGCTGGGACGGAACCATCGCAGCCCAAAAAGCGCTGTCGGCGGTCTACCGAACGGGTCAACGTTTCGGCGCGCATCACCTGGTCGATATCCTGCTCGGCCACGAGACCGAGCGGGTCGTCAGGCTGCGGCATAATCGGCTCAAGACATTTGGCGTCGGTGACGAGCTCGATCGCCGCGGGTGGCTTTCGGTCATTCGCCAGCTAGTGGCGCAAGGCTTCGTCTTGCCCGATCTCGCCGGCCATGGCGGCCTTTCGCTCGCGCCGGGCGCAGCTGAAATCCTGCGTGGAACAAGAACGGTCCGCTTTCGCCTTGATCCGCGCGGCAAGACAAGGCAAAGCCCCAAGCCGGATCGGAAAGTCGCGGCGATCGAACTTGACCCCGCGGGGCAGGCGGTTTGGGAGGCGTTGCGGGCGTGGCGCTCGGCGGAAGCGCGGCAACAGGAACTGCCGCCCTATGTCATTTTTCACGATTCGACGCTGATCGAGGTGGCGCGCCGCCGCCCCACCTCGCTGGAGGCTCTCGCCAACATTCCTGGGATCGGCACCAGCAAGCTCGACCGCTACGGAGGCGCAGTCATCGGTGTCGTTGTCCAGAAGCTCCTTGATCGCGACCCTCTCGGCACATCCGGGGCGCAAACGGGCGCGCCGAGAACGACTTAGTACGGTACGAAGACGCCGTGGAGCGCCCTATCGGGCATCCTCGCGCTCTACGCGATCGGAATTCTCAAAGCGGAAAGCGCGGTGTTGCAATCCGAGAAAATCCGTGTTGTCGTCAAAAATTGCGGTCTCACCCGGCGAGACGATGTCTTTTATGTTCGGTCTTCATTTTGGCGGCAGAGGCGGGGTCGCCCTTGTCGTTCTCGGTCTCCTGTGGCCAACTGCGCCGGCGAGCCCGCAAGAAACCCAGTTCTTCCGCATCGGAGCTGCCGCTACCGCGGGCAGCTTCTTCGAAATTGGCGGGGTGCTCGCGAGCGCCATTTCCAAGCCGGCCGGCTCGCTCCCTTGCGAGGAGGGCGGCAGCTGCGGTGTCTCGGGACTGGTCGCGGTAGCGCAGGCTACCCAAGGCTCGGTCGAAAACCTTCGTATGGTCGCTTCCGACCAAATTGAGTCCGGGATTGCTCAATCGGATGTCGTCAGTTGGGCCTATGCCGGTACCGGTATCTTCACGGGGGAAGGACCGCTCAAAAAATTGCGGGCCATTGCGAGCCTGTTTCCCGAAAGCCTCCACTTGGTCGTGCCCGCTGCCGGCCCGATCCAAACATTGGCCGATCTAAGAGGTCGGCGCATCTCGTTGGGCCAGACCGGCTCGGGAACCCTCGTCGATGCCCGCATCGTACTCGCCGCAAGCGGGTTCTCAGAAAAGGACCTCTCGCCCGAATACCTTCGCTCGGGTACAGCCGCCACGGACCTTTCGGACGGCACCCTCGAAGGTTTTTTTCTGATCGGCGGGGTGCCAATCCCAGCGGTTCGCGCAGTCGCGGCGACGACCCCCATTCGTCTCATTCCGATCCCCGATGACGTGGTGTCGAGAATGCAGGAAAAATACGGATCTTACGACCGTTCGGTGATTCCCGCCGATACTTACCCGGGGGTCAGTGTCGCGACACCGACTATTGGCTTTTACGCGCTCTGGGTGGTTTCCGCCGATGCTTCCGACGATTTGATCTATTCTATCACCAAGGCGCTGTGGAATGAGGCCACGCAGCGCCTATTGGATGCGCATGACCCGATCGGGAAGCGTGTGCGGCTCGAGGACGCGCTCGACGGCCTTGCCGTGCCGCTACATCCGGGGGCCAAGCGGTTCTATCGTGAGGCGGGACTTCTCCCGGAGGATAAGGGGCCATCCGGCAACCCTGATTGATGCTGGAACCCTTGCGAAACTCCTGGCTCTTTGGGGGTGAGAAGGGAAGGAGCAAGCAATGAGTACCGCTCAGATGAATAAATCGAAGGGGACAAGATGAGCTTCGCCGATCGCATGCGCGATTATTTCTCGCCGCGCGAGAAGGTCGATACCTCGCCCACGGTATCCGACGAGGTCAAATGCACGACCTGCTACATGTGCGCTTGTCGCTGCGGGATCAAAGTTCATCTCAAGGGCGGCAACATTCGCTACATCGAAGGCAACCGCGACCATCCGGTCAATCGCGGCGTGATCTGTGGGAAGGGCGCGTCCGGCATCATGCAGCAGCACTCGCCGGCAAAGCTGAGAAAGCCGCTCAAACGGGTCGGCGAGCGCGGCTCCGGTGAGTTTCGCGAAATCGAATGGGAGGAAGCGCTCACAACCGCGGTCGGGTGGCTGTCGGCGATCCGCGGCGCAGACCCGAAGAAACTCGCCTTCTTCACCGGTCGCGATCAGAGCCAGTCACTGACGGGGTATTGGGCGGCTCAGTTCGGAACGCCGAATTTCGCCGCACATGGCGGGTTCTGCTCGGTCAATATGGCAGCTGCCGGGATGTACACCCTCGGCGGCAGCTTTTGGGAGTTCGGCGAGCCTGATTGGGCGCACACGCGCTTCTTCATGATGTTCGGCGTCGCCGAGGACCATGATTCGAACCCGATCAAGATTGCCCTGTCGGGCCTACGCCGCCGCGGCGTCAAATTCGTGTCCGTCAATCCGGTGCGCACCGGCTATTCCGCGATCGCTGACGAATGGATCGGGATCAGGCCGGGAACCGACGGGCTCTTTGTGTTGGCGCTGATCTACGAATTGCTCAAAGGCGATCGGATTGATCTCGATTATTTGGCGCGCTACACCAATGCCGCCTGGCTGGTGATCCAAGCGCCGGGAGCGGCCGACGACGGGCTCTTTGTGCGCAACGAGGCCGGTGAACCGCTCGTGCTTGAGCAGTCAGGAGCGCTCGCGAGCCATAAGGCGACGAAGGTATCGGCGCGCCTGGTCGGGGAAGCCTTGTTGGCCGATGGCCGACGCGCCGTCCCGGTATTTCAGCTCGTGGCCGGGCGCTATCTCGACCCCTGCTACGCGCCGGAGGCCGTTGCTGAGACTTGCGGCATTCCGGCCGAGACGATCCGGCGGCTGGCCGCAGAACTTGCGCGCGCCGCGTTCGAGGAGGAAATCGAGCTCCCCGTGCCATGGACCGACTGGGCCGGACGCCGCCATGAATCGATGCGCGGCCGCCCTGTCTCGCTGCACGCGATGCGGGGGATTTCTGCCCATTCGAACGGGTTCCAGACCTGTCGCGCGCTGCATTTGCTGCAGCTGCTCCTCGGCACGATTGACGTACCGGGCGGATGGCGCTTCAAGTCGCCTCATCCCAAGCCATGCCCTCCCGGGCCGAAGCCGGCGGGCAAGCCCGACCAAATCATCCCGGGCAAGCCGCTACCGGGCATCCCCCTTGGCTATCCGCTGTCGCCCGAGGATCTGATCATCGACGGCGAAGGCCGGCCAGTCCGCATCGACAAGGCGTTCTCCTGGGACGCACCGATCGCCGCGCACGGCATGATGCAGATGGTTATCGCCAACGCGTGGAAGGGTGACCCGTATCCGATCGATACCCTCTTCATGTACATGGCCAATATGGCCTGGAACTCGGCGATGAACACCGCCGAGACCTTGCGGATGCTGACCGACAAGGATCCGGCGACCGGTGCCTACCGGATCCCGCGGATCATTTATTCGGATGCCTATTACGCCGAGATGGTTGCCTATGCCGACCTCGTTCTGCCGGACACGACCTATCTCGAGCGCTGGGATTGCATTTCGCTGCTCGACCGCCCGATCGGCTCTGTCGAGGGTCCCGCCGATGCCATTCGCCAGCCGATCGTCGCACCGGACCGCGATGTTCGCCCGTTCCAGAACGTGCTGATCGATATCGGCGCTCGCCTCGGATTGCCCGGCTTTGTCACACCGGATGGCGAACCCCGCTTTCCGGGAGGCTACCCCGATTACATCGTCAATCACGAACGCCGGCCGGGTGTCGGGCCGCTCGGCGGGTGGCGCGGTGCCGAGGGCGAGCAGGCGGGCCGTGGGGCGCCTAACCCCCGCCAACTCGAGCGTTATGTCGCGAACGGCTGTTTTTGGAAGCACGAGCTGCCCGAGGACCAGCGGTACTTCAAGCACGCCAACAAGGCCTATCTCGAAACCGCCATGGCGATGGGTTTGATCGATGCGGCCGAGCCCATCGTGCTACAGCTCTATGTCGAGCCGCTGCAACGCTTTCGCCTTGCCGCCCACGGGCATGGCACGGTTGTTCCGCCCGAGACCCATCGCGAACGGATCGCCACCTATTTCGATCCGCTGCCGTTTTGGTACATGCCGTTCGAGGAAGCACAGACAGATCGCGCGACCTTCCCGCTACACGCGCTGACCCAGCGGCCGATGCAGATGTACCATTCCTGGCATTCCCAGAATGCGTGGCTGCGGCAAATCCTTGGCAATAACCGGCTGTTCGTCAACCGCGCGAGCGGCCGAGCGCTCGGCCTCGCGGAGGAGGACTGGGTTTGGCTTTCGAGCCATCGCGGCCGGATTCGCGTCCCGACCAAACTGATGGACGGGGTCAATCCTGATACGGTGTGGACTTGGAACGCGATCGGTAAACGTGCAGGTTCTTGGAATCTCGACCCCGGTTCGCCCGAGTTCGATAAGGGATTTCTCCTCAACCATTTGATCTCGGAGCTTCTTCCGCCGGGTGCCGCATATGACTTTGCCAATGCCGATCCCGTCACCGGCCAGGCTGCTTGGTACGATTTGCGTGTGCGGATCGACCGGGTGGCGCCGGGCGAGGCCCGGACGACGGTGCCCTCCTTCACCCGGGTCGCGCACCCGGCATCGGTAAGCTGCCCACCAGAGATATTGCGCTATTGGGCACGGACCGGACTCAGGGATGATCGCAGTGACCTCGCGGGGTGAACCGCCCGGGCGCGGCCGGCTACGTTCAGCAGATCGGCTGCCGTGGTGTTGAGGAGAAGCAGTCTAGGGGGACACGTATGCGTCCGGCGCTCTCGATCGTCTTCTTCACCACCTCGTCGGGTGCGGGTTTCGCACTTTTGACGTTGCTCGGGCTCGGCGCGCCGCTCGGTTTATTGCCGCCCAGTGCGAGCTTCGGCTTTGCGGCGCTCGGGATCGCGTGCCTGCTCGCCGCCGGCGGGCTCGCATCCTCGGTCTTTCACCTCGGCCGGCCGGAGAGGAGCTGGCGCGCCCTCTCGCAATGGCGGTCGTCCTGGTTGTCGCGCGAGGGCGTTCTCGCGGTGCTGACCTTTCTGCCAACGGCGATCTTCGGCATCGGCTGGGTCTTTTTCGGTGCGACCGGGGGGCTGGTCGGCCTGTGCGGGGTGATTGCGGCGGCGCTTGCATTAGCCACGATCTACTGCACTGGCATGATCTACGCCTCGTTGAAGCCGATCCATCAATGGCACAACCAATGGGTCGTGCCGAACTATTTGACGCTCGGACTGATGAGCGGGTGCCTGGTCCTCGGCTTTCTGACGCGGCTGTGGGCGGAGCGCTCCGCCGGCGTTTCGCTGCTGACCCTGGTCGTCGTGCTCGTCGCATGGTGGATGAAAGAACGCTATTGGCGCCTGATCGACACCACTTCGGCGCGGAGCACCGTCGCGAGCGCGACGTTGTTCGGCAGCCGCGGCAGAGTGCGCCTATTCGAGGCGCCGCATACCGAGGAGAATTATCTGCTAAAGGAGATGGGTTTCCGCATCGCGCGCGAGCACCGGACGCGGCTGCGCGGCATTGCGCGGCTCGCGGGTTTCGCGCTTCCCGCGTTGTCGAGCTTTTTCGCCCTGCTACTCGGGGGCGTTGTCGGCGCGATCATGGCCGGCTTCGGAGTGGCGAGCGCGGCACTCGGCCTCGTCATCGAGCGCTGGCTCTTTTTCGCCGAGGCAAAACACACAATTATGCTGTATTATGGTGCCGATGCAGTTTGATTGGGCCGTAGAGAGAGCAAGCCGGATTTTTGGTTGACGGGGGTATGGGGAGGGCCTATAAGCGCGGCCCCTCTGCGGGCGGGATCGCCTGGGGAGGGGTGTTGATTGAGACGGTGGAGAGGATGGAAGGGATGCGCGGGCGGCGGCGCGGGTCGCCGGAC
>Ga0074045_10005442_pt1 | contig 11122 bp, 10 predicted proteins | sample BogForMeECP23OM2_FD_94442 | JGI IMG/M metagenome (GOLD analysis project Ga0074045, IMG submission 94442) | Bog forest soil microbial communities from Calvert Island, British Columbia, Canada - Bog Forest MetaG ECP23OM2 | ecosystem: Environmental > Terrestrial > Soil > Wetlands ...
GCGGCGAAGAATCTGCGGGTGAAACTGGCGGCAGGGTCGGTGCACGTTCAGGGTGGAGCGCAGGGAGGAATCACCTACGTCATTCACCGCAAAGCGTACACATCCTCGGAACAGCAGGCCCGTCGCGAATTCGAGTCCTACAGAGTCAGCGCGTCGGTGAAGGGAGACACCGCGTGGATCGTAGCCGAATCGGGCGGACGGGATCGTAAGTGCTCCGACGATTTTGTCATCAATGTACCGCGCAGCCTCGATTCCGCCAAGATCGAGACCGGAGGCGGAAGCGTCAACGCCGCCGGGATTGCCGGACGTGTCGAGATCAGCAGCGGTGGCGGAAATCTTCACTTCGACGATATTGGCGGCGCGATCACGGCGGAAACCGGGGGCGGCACGACGGCGACGTTGGCTGTCTGTACCGGCGCGCTTGAGATCTCCCGGCTCACCGCGTCGGGGGCTGGCGGAATTACGGCTGTGGCGAGTGCGGGTGTCGAGCGATTCGCGCTGGCAGTAACCGTTGGAGCCGGCGCCACGATGTTCGCATTCAACGACGGCGGCGCTGAAGTCCGGCTACGGGATACGCTGGGCGCCGGTGGAATGACTGCCGGACCCAAAGCCGGAGCGACCAGCGCGTGATCGCTGGATGCGCTCGGCGCGGGTGGAATTACGGTGGCGCTGAGGTTGGGGGCCGCGCGGAACGGATCGCGCGGCAGCGATGGAGTTGGGGCAATCACGGTGTCGAGCCGTACTCCGTTGCGGGTGTAATCGGGGATCACGTTAGGCGCAGGGGCGACGATCGGAGCCCGGTAAGTGAGCGGGGTTCGGGTCGAGCGCAACCCCTCCGAAGGGGGCGGACCGGGGTTGGGGTTGACCGCGAGCAGATTCGCCACCGCGTCCCGCGACGACGGAAGTTTGAGGTTGGGCGCGTCCACTACCTTTTGTGCGAGAGAACCGCCGCGGGCGATCTTGATGGTCTGCGTACGGTGGTGGGCTTCCTTTCCGCCCGCGCGGCCGGAAGTTCCGGCTTGCGCTCCGCCCAGATCCTCGGTGCGCGGAAGTTCGTCGCCGCTGTAATAAACTACGTCTCGGCTCGATAGCCGGGGCGCCACGTAGGGCCGCAGTTGCTCGAGCTTCACCCGGACGACAATGGCAGCGAAGATCAGAAAAGCTTCCAGTAGCAGGCATGGGATCATCCCGCGATAAGGGAACATGCCGACCGGAGCTTCGCCTGCGAGCCGGGCGTCGGAACGGGCAAGAGCCGGGCGAATGGAAGTCACGAACTCATGCCAGGGCGACGACCACTCCACCAGCAGGATGGGTGCGTCGTGCCTCTCCTCACCGATTTCTTCGACTTGTAGCGTCGGACTCACGCTAAGGGCGCTCTCCCATTCTTGTTCATCGTAATCTCAATTCTATCGCCCACAACAGTCCCCGTTTCGGCAGCGGTATGGCACGGTAGTTCCAGTACGGACGTGGCTTGGGCGCGAACGGGGGCGAACCGCCAAGGTCGTAACTGGCTCTGGACGTGGATTACGGTCATTTCGTGATCGAGGTACACGACGTCGATCGGGAACCCCATGCCCAGAGTATGAACGCCGTGGCAGGGGACAATCCAGAGGCCATTTCCGTTACGGAAGTCACCCGGAGAGAGCCCTAACAGCCCGCGGAGTCGCGTCCAGTGCGTGTCGGCCACAGCCAGTGCTGTGGCCAGGTACGCCTGCCGAGTCTGATTAAAGGCATGCCCAAGAGAGGAGAAAACTAACATCAACCCAACTGCCCCCATAGAACTGCAACAACAACAATATCTGCTTTAGCCAGCTAGGCGGCCTTCTTCGCGAACTCCGCGTTAAATGCTTTTGATCTTCGTGGCTATCGGCCAGACACTGGTCCGAGCTGACGGATCAGAGAGATTACGGCTGGACCGATGGTGACAAAAATGATCGAAGGCAGGACGAAGATCACCAACGGGGGGACCATCTTGATCGTGGTCTTGGCCGCCTGTTCTTCAGCGCGTTGCCGGCGTTCCGTGCGGAGGGAGTCGGAGTGCACGCGCAGGGCCTGGGCGACGCTGGTGCCGAAGCGATCTGTCTGAATCAGTGTACCAACAAGAGAACGGATGTCGTCAACACCGGTGCGATCCACCAGATTGCGCAGCGCGTCAGCGCGAGGTTTGCCGGCGCGCATCTCGAGGTTGACCAGGTGGAATTCATCGCTCAGATCGGGATGGGCATGGTGCAGATCCTGGCCCACCCGCATCAGGGCCTGGTCGAGGGCAAGACCAGCCTCCACGCAAATCACGGTGAGGTCCAGAGCGTCCGGCAAACCGAGCCGGATACGTTGCTGGCGATCCTTGATCATGCGCTTCAGGATGAAGCGGGGAAGGAAGAACCCTAAACCGGGAACCCCGGCCAGGAGAAACGGGTTGTCAAAACCGGAGAACAACGCGACACCGGCAAAGCCCACAGCCGCCAGCAGAATGCGCGACCCGAAATAATAATTGACGTGTATGGCATCCCGCAGCCCGGCCTGGATCAGCCAGGCTCGCGTGCGGGAAACATCGGCAGGGGAGAGCGGGATGGCTTTGCTGAGCGGGTCGATGGCCTGTTCGATCCGTTCTCTCAGGGCAGGCTTGGTCTGGGTTGTCTGCTGCTGTCCGCCAAGTGCCCGTAAACGAGCGCCCAGGACGGAGCTCGGCGTCACCACCGCTGCGCCAAAGAAGAAAACCACCATCACGATGGTGACGAACACGACGATCGTTAAGATCAGAGGCAACATCGCTATCCCTGCACCCTTCGACCTGCTTCTCTAAATCTGCTTCTCAAACTTGCTGCTCAAACCTGGATCCGGATAATCTTCCGGATCACGAAGTATCCCACCGTCTGCAAAGTAATGCCGCCGACCAGCAGCGTGTGGCCGATGGGATCAGAGAACAGCGGGCGAATGAAAGCCGGATTGATGGCCATCATGACCGCCACGATGATCGGTGGCATGCCCATCAGCAGCGCCATCGTGAGGCGGCCCTGCGCGGTGTAGACGCGCACCTGGCGCTGAATCTTGAAACGTTCCCGGATGACATACGACAGGTTGTCGAGAATCTCGGCCAGATTGCCACCGGTCTCGCGCTGCAGCATGACCGCGGTGACGAAAAACTTTACATCGACCGAGGGCATGCGCTCGGTCAGATTGAGCAGAGCGTCGCGCACGGGCATGCCGAATTTCTGTTCTTCGTAGAGTTGGCGGAACTCGCCCGCGACGGGTTCATTGATCTCGTTGGTGATCATTTCCAGCGCCGTGGTGAAGGCGTGTCCGGCGCGGACGGCGCGGGCCAGGGTGTCGATGGCCTCGGGAAAAAGTTCGTCAAATTTTGTGAAGCGCTTTTGCCGCTTCATTGACACGTACGAGTACGGCATCAGGAAACCGACCAGCATGGCCGCCCAGGCGATCTCGATGTGCCGCGTGAGCACGTAGGCAACGATTGCGGCGGCAATTCCGGCCATAGCGCATAGCCCAAGAAAGTTTCCCGCCCGCAAGTTCATACCGGCCTGCGCCAGCATTTTCTGGATTGCGGCGATGCGCGGCGAGCGCCGGAGCAGGCTGTCGAGAGCGGGAATCTGGCTGAGTTGCTCATCGCGCATCAGCGCCAGTTCATCTTCCGGGCTGCGCTCCGGTCCCTTGCGTTCTTCCGTCAGACGCTCTTTGAGCAGACGGGCGCGGGCGCTGCGTTGATCGAGCAGAGAGCCCGCGGCGAAGGCCGCGGCCGCGACGACGACGAAAACGAAAAAGGCAAGAAGAGCGGCTGGCATCGGATTTCTAGACCTCCGCTTTCGTTTCAAACAGCGCCGGGCGCAAACGCGCTCCTGCGGTCGCCAGGCGGTCGGCAAATTTGGGACGAACTCCGGTGGCGCGGAATGCCCCTTTGACTTTCCCGTTTTCGTCGATGCCGGTGCGATCGAAGGAAAAGATGTCTTGCATGGCCAGCAGGTCCCCATCCATTCCAGTGATCTCGGAAACTGTAATGACCTTGCGGGTGCCGTCAGAGAGGCGTGCGATCTGCACCACAGCGGAGACGGCGGAAGCGATCTGATGACGCACCGCGCGTTCCGGAATGTTCAGATTGGCCATCGAAACCATGTTTTCGATACGGGCCATTGCGTCGCGCGGAGAGTTGGCGTGTACCGTGGTCAGCGACCCTTCGTGGCCGGTATTCATGGCCTGCAGCATGTCAAAGGCTTCCTCGCCGCGGACCTCGCCCACCACAATGCGGTCGGGACGCATACGCAAGCTGTTGATGACGAGTTGGCGCTGGCGTATCGCCCCCTTGCCTTCGACGTTGGGGGGGCGGGTCTCGAGCCGGACCACGTGTTCCTGCTTCAGTTGAAGTTCCGCCGCGTCCTCGATGGTGACGATGCGGTCGGAGTTGGGAATGTATCCGGAGAGCACATTCAGCAGCGTGGTCTTGCCCGCGCCAGTTCCACCTGAAACCAGGATGTTGAGGCGCCCTTTGACCATGGCGGAAAGCAGTTCGAGCATCGACTCAGTGAGCGTCTGATTGGTGATCATCTGGCGGGCGGTGATGGGATCACGCCCGAAACGGCGAATGGAGAGGCAGGGGCCGTCGATGGCCAGCGGCGGAATAATGGCGTTCACGCGTGATCCGTCGGTGAGGCGGGCATCGACCATCGGCGACGATTCGTCGACCCGGCGTCCCACCCGGGAAACGATGCGCTCGATGATCTGCATCAGGTGGGTATTGTCCTTGAACGACAAACCTGTCAACTCGAGTTTTCCGGCGCGTTCAATGTAGACCCGGTCAAAACGGTTCACCAGGATGTCGGAGACGGTTGGATCCTTGAGCAGCGGCTCGAGCGGGCCCAGGCCGAAAATTTCGTCGAGGATTTCGCGCGAGAGACGTTCGCGCTCGGCAAAGCTCAGCGGCACAACTTCGCTGTTCACCGCGTTGCGAATGATGACCAGTACTTCGTCGCGGGCCGAATCGCCGGAGGTCTTGCCCAGTTTTTCCAGGTCGAGGCGGTCGAGAATCTTGCGATGCAGGTCGGCTTTTACCTGCTGATAATCGGTCCGCTCGAACGATTGAAGATTTGCCATAGGGCCCTAACTTCCTGTCTCGAAGACTTCTAAACCGACTTGAACAGGGACCACGTTTCGCGTTTTGAATTCAAATCATTGCGGGTCAATTCCTGCGCCAATCCGGCAAAGCAGCGGGCGATTTCGCTGCCGCGCTGGTCCATCACCGGCGTACCGCGATCGATGGCGCTGGAAACGGCGAAATACTGATTGGGGACGCGCCACAGAAGTTTCGCTCCCACGGCCGCCTCAGCGTCGGCCTCGCTGAACCCGGGAACTTTGCGAAAGCGATTCAACACCAGGCGAACCCGCTCGCGCGTGCCCGTTTCGCCCAGATATTGCTGCACCCGCGCCGCGCTCCACAGCGAGGCCACGTCGGTGCAGGCCACGAGCAGAACCGTTTCGGAAAGATTCGCAATGAGCCGGCTGGTGGCGTCGAAGCGGGAAGACGCATCCACGACCACGTACCGGTAGTGCGTGACCATCATGTCAAACAGGCGTACGAACTCCGCGGTCGAAGGGTCGATCGCCGCCGGAACGTTCATTCCAGCCAGTAGTTGCATCCCGCCGCTGTGACGAGTCATGAAACTCTCCAGCAGGGAGGCGTCCATGCGGTGAAGATTGCGGGTGGCGTCGGCCACGGTGAAGACCGGCTTGAGATTCATGTGCAAGGCGGCGTGACCCAGCGGGGCCAGATCGACGAGCGCGGTTTGTCCATGGGAAGCCTGCAGGGCGAGGCCGAGATTGACGGCCACCGTGGTTGCGCCGTTTCCGCCCTTCGCGTTAATGACGGAAAACACCTTGCCGCGCGGGCCTTCCTGCCGAACCCTCCGCTGCGCCGTCGTCAGGCGCACGAAGGCCTCCAGCAGATCCGTCGTATTGGTGGGGCGTTCGATAAACTCGCGCGCTCCGGCCCGCATGGCGTTGACGATGACCTGGGGTTGATGAAGGTTGCCAATGGCGAAGATGGCGGCTTCCGGCATCTCCTGGTGCAAAAGTTCGATGGCGCGCAGGGCCGGCGAGGGATTGTCCGCGGGAATGTCGATCAAGGTCACGTCGGGATTGGCGGCCCGGACGCGGCGAGCGACCGGATCGGAAGCGGCCACCGGAAAACTGGCGCAGGTGTGGGCCGTCCGCGCCACGCTGGTGCCATCGACCAGCACCTGCAGCACGGCTCGTTGTTCGTTATCCGTCGCGACAATGACGACTGAAAGCTCTGGCATAACCTGCCCGTATCTTGGTGCTCTGCCAAACTCGGTCTCGTGGTCTGCAGCGATCTGCGCCCACGCGCCTACTTAATCTCTCTTGTCAAACTTGCCATTCTCCATGTACGGTTTCGGATCCTTGGGGGGGGCGGGCGGTTCCGCTGTGGCCGAAACCCGGCGCACCGTGCACAGGACCATCAGTTCGGAGCGGCTCTTCAACGCGCTCCGGCTGCGAAAGAAATTTCCCAGGATCGGGATGTCTCCCAAGCCCGGAATCTTGTTGTAAATGTCGGTGACGCGGTTGTCCAGCAGGCCTGCGATCACAAAGCTCTGCCCGTCCTGCAATTCAAATTCGGTTTCGGCTTTGCGCGTGCTCAGGGCGGGCACCGTGAATCCGGAGATCGTCAGGGCGTTGGCGAAATCGAGGGTGCTGACTTCAGGAGCGACCTTCAGGTGAATGTTCCCGTTGGGTTTGATTTCAGGCGTGAACTGCAAGCGCACCCCAAATTCCTTGAACGAAATTGTAACCGCCGTGAACCCGGCGCCGGGCTGCACGATGGGGAACGGGAATTGTCCGCCTGCCAGGAAGCTCGCTTCCTTGCCGTTGACCGCGATGAGGTTGGGCTCGGCCAGAATCTGCAAGAGGTTCTTGGTTTCGAGCGCCTCAATCACTGCCCCAAAATTGATGTCGGGACGGAAGACAAACAGGTTCAGGATATTGTTGACGGTTGTGGAAGTGCTGGTAGTGCTTCCTGAATTGCCCGGTGTGATGGTCTGGGGCCCAAAGCCGCCAAACTGGCCTGTGGTCACAGTGCCGATGGTGTTGGTTGCCCCGGTGGAAATGAAGTTCACTCCCATCTGGGTGAGGGCGCTGCGATCGACTTCCGCAAACTTCACTTGCAGCAGGACTTCCTGCGCTCCGACCGGTCCGAACGTCAATACGTTCACAACTTTTGGCGAGTACGCGCTGGCCAGTTCTGCGGCCCGCTTGGCCACGTCTTCTGTGGATACGTGCCCGGAGAGAACAATTGCGGCCCGCGAAGGAGTAACCGAGATTTGCTCGTCGGGAAACACGCGGTGCTCTTCGTCGGCACAGGCGCTGACGTCCACATCGACCCGAAGGTCAAAGCTGCGCGAACGCTCCAGTTCATCCCAAATCAGCAGGGAGACTTCCCCCGGCGTCTTGCCATGAATCAAGATTTGGGTAGGAGTGATGACGGTTGCGTAAGCGATGGTCGGGTCTGTGAGCGAGATTCGCCTGAGCCGCTCGGTGGTGTTAATCAGCAGCGACTTGCCGACCATCACCCGCAACGGCGCTGAACCCTGAGTTTGCTGGGATTGCGGGGGAAGAGTAGTCGTCTGCGTGCCGGTTGGAGCCTGGCTCTGTAATTGTCCTTCTTCGGCTGTTGGCGGGACGTTTTCCGCGAGCATCGGAACAGCCAATGCGGCAGCCAGAAGCAAAGCCCCGCGCCATAACGAGCGAACTTTCATTTTCCGATTCCTCTCCCTGTGAGGAAACCTGTCAGGTGCATAGCTAAAACTCGCAACATCAACGGTTCCGCGATCACTTGCTCTCGCAACTCGCCTCGGTGCAGTTGACGACATCGGGCTTTTGCTTGTCGCCCTGATAAACCTCGACACTGACGCCAGTGGAAGCCGGAGGCGGCGTCGCCACGGCCCTCACTGGTTCCAGGCGATGAACCGGAGCATGCATGGTGGGCGTCGGAGCGGGCGCCAACTTGTACAGGCCTCTGGCTCCGGAGGATGGGACTTCCTCGGCCTTGGTATCGAGCGGGTTACGTAGGGCGAGCTGGATTTTTCCCTCGGAACTGGCCAGTGTTAGTTTTTGCGCATCGTCAGGCGAGACCAGGAGCGTAATGACAGCCGTGGTTTGGGGCTCGCCCGTTGAGGTGCGTTCCAGTTGGTGACCGGCGGCCAGTACCGCGACATTCTGCAGAACGGTCGTGGTCTGGGGCTCGGAGCCTCCGTTCGGCGTTCCGGTCAGCAGCACATCGACTCGTGTCCCGGCAGTCACATAACCGGCGACCGATACCACTTCGTTCACGCGGACGGAGACGGCTCGCATGCCGGGAGGAATGAGCGCGGGCAACCCGGATCCCGCATTCTCACCGGCAAGCTTGGTCGGGAGAATGAACTCGCCCTTGGTGATTGGGATGATCACGCCGTGTCCCAGAACATCGGAACGCCTGCGAGGGGCGCCGGCGGGCAGGTCGGCGACAGGGATGCGGATAATCTTGATGTCGTGTTCTTCGACGCGCGCACCCACCTGAAGGTCGTCGGCAGCCACAATCACATCGATGCCCGGATCAGTGTTGACTCCGCTTCTGGATTGCAAATTCTTATAGACATACACGCTTACAAGGAAGCCCAGCGCCAAGGCCAAAACTCCGATCATCAACAAACGCGTGCGGTTCATGCTCTTCCCTTAAGAACGAAACTCCTGCCCTTCCGCGGTGGTCGGGACGCTTTACTGAATCGAACTGGCGACGCTTGAGAACACGTTATTTGCGTTGGAGCCAATCAACCGTACGGTTCCAACCACAATGACGAGAATGACCGCCAACATGACGGCATACTCCGCGATATCTTGCCCTTCTTCACTTCTCCACAGCCGGCGTGTAAGCTCCATCGGTTTTCCTCTCTTCATGCTTGATGGATCGAGGGACTGGTCTTCCTCGCACCCCGGCAGAAAAGCTCCGACCTGGGCGCGGTGCCCTGTTGCCGCGATATTTTAAATCCCGGAAAGATTCGGGTCACTCGACAGGTAATCATACCCTGCAATTTGGCTCAAAGGTCGTATTTTCTTGCATACTTGGAGGGCGGAGGGGTTACGCCGGTTTCGTGCCATGACCGCAACCAGAGTATTGTAACGTCCTAAACCCGACGGTGCGCGGTGGGCGGGACAAGAGGTCTGCGGACCTCCGAGGGACCCTAGGAGAGAACGCGGTGGGTCGCACAGTGCTCCACAGCTACTGCGAGGGCCAGCCACGCCAGCGCGGTCCAGGAATAGTAAAAAGCAGGCCGGCGATCCAGAATGAGTACTAGGGTGAAGCCGTTAACGGCCAGGTAGGTGATCGCCGCTGCAAACCATACCGGGCGCGGGGAGCGCAGCAGGAACGCGGCCGTACAGAACACACTCGGCAAGAGTACGACCTGATCGAAAAACCAGGCGTAGGACGTCGCCACCAGGGAGACTAACAACAAGCTCGGCAGTCGATCTCGCCAGTCCCAGTTGGACCGCCAGCGTATCCAATAGATAACAAACCAGACGGCGGCTGCTGCTAGCGGAAGGAACTGCATCGCCGGCGAGCCAGAAACGTGACGCAACAGGCCACCAAGAGTGGGGCTCTCCTGGAAAACAATCCCTTCCTGGGCGAAGAGTCCAACGTACTGTTGAAACACGTTGTGATCGAGAAGAACTGCCAGCAGACTGGCGCCAGCCAGCGTTGCCAGAAGAGCCGCCAGAGGTTTCCACCGCCTCTGATAGACGGCAGCCAGCAGCAGCGCTATCCAAAGAAGCCAGACCAGATGTGGTTTTAGAGCCGTGAGGAAAAGGAATGCGCCTGCCAGGTAGTCGTCCCGCCTAGCTTCGAATCGCAAGAAAGCGGCCAGACCAAACAAAATCCAGGGTCCGATCTGGCCGATAGCGAGCACCACTGCCACGGGTAGGAATGTGACCGCGATCAGCCAGCCAATCCACCGATTCTGACCCGTTTCGTAGAGATCCCAAAGCCAGTGAACTGAGATAAATACGAGTGCAAGGCCGATAACAAACCACAAAGACTGTCCCGCGGAAAAGGAAAGCAGTCCAAACGGCACAATGAGCGGCAAGGCCCAGGGCGGGTTCAACATCACCAATGGACCCTTACCCGCGAAGGACAATCGGTTCTGAAAATCCAAGGTCTCGCGAGGGGAATAAGGATTCCGTCCGTCAAGGGTCAGCCGGGCTGCAGTCCAATAGAATGCGAAATCGTTGGGCGGGGGCACCGTCGCGCTGCTAGGCGTCAAGAAGACCGCCAGCGCGGCTGCAACTAAACAAAGTATCCACGCACCGCGCCACTGGCTCGGGCCATGAATCCGGGAGTCGTATGAGTCGCGTGGTGTCATCGGGGTGCGAAGTTCCGCAGTTCACAGAATGCTTGCAGCCTGAGCAATCAAACTGGCGCTAAATTGCCGTTAGCTTGGGTTTCGCGCGGCGACTTGCGCAGCAGCACGACTGCGAGCATCGGCAGATAGATCAAGAGCACCGTCCAACGCCCCACTTCGGTGAAGCTATGTGGAATGTGATACCAGCGCCACACTCCTGTTCCCCAGCTGAAGAATACTGTCCAGATGATTTCGCGCCGTGACTGGGGAATCAGCCACAGGGTGAAGGTATCGAAGAACCAGCGCTGCGGCATGAGACTGGAAAAAAACAACAAGAGCGCATCGCGATTGCGATATCGCAGCAGGGCGAGCAGAAGCAGCGGCCCCGGAAAAACCACAATTGGGATGAAATGCTGATAGTTGCCCGCCTGCTTCAGCCATAGCAAAGGCCATTTCGGCATCACGGCCAGGCTCACAATGGCGACAACGACGCAGGCAACCACGCCGCGTCGGCTGAGCCGCGTCAGGACGACCGGTAATCCGATTTGAGGCTTGGCCATGGTTACCGGCAGCAGCAGCGGGAACAATGCACTGGCGAAGATAATTGGGGTCCACTGCACCGTGAGGATTCCACCCCAATACGGATAAGCAAGAAATATCAGCAGTTTCGAGAACCCGCCACGGGTTAAACCGAAGGCCAGCAGGGAAGAGCTGATCCCCCAGAACATCCC
>Ga0074045_10005443_pt1 | contig 11121 bp, 7 predicted proteins | sample BogForMeECP23OM2_FD_94442 | JGI IMG/M metagenome (GOLD analysis project Ga0074045, IMG submission 94442) | Bog forest soil microbial communities from Calvert Island, British Columbia, Canada - Bog Forest MetaG ECP23OM2 | ecosystem: Environmental > Terrestrial > Soil > Wetlands ...
ATCTCCTCCTATGTGAGTGCCAGCGCGCTCGCCGCTAGTGTGAACCCAGCGACTGGCAAACCTGTGGTTTTCGTACAAGTACTGACATTCTCAAGCGGGAAATATGATCTGTCGATTGAGATGGTCGATACCGATTCTTCATCGCCTACCTTTAACACGGTCATTAAAACCCTGCCCGCGGGCTTAAACAGCAGTCACTACTTAATGCTATATGGGGCTGCTGCGACCCCTGACGGAAAGTACGTTTACGTCACCTACCAGGACAATACTGGAGTGGGTGGGATAGCCATTTTCGACGTGGTGCTGGGTACTGCCACAACCGTAAGCACAGACTCACTGGGGATACCCGCACTCCAAGACAACGAGACTTACGTCACCTCCGATGGCAAGTCGCTATTGCTAAGTGGCCGGGGTTCAAACCCCAGCTCCTCATCCATTGCGGTGTTGGATATTGGATTGGACCCGAAGCATCCTAAATTCGTCACCAACATCTTCGGGATAGCCTCACCCACGCCCGGCTCTGTGGCGGGAGCGCCGTATTTCATTAGCTGGCAGGTTGTCGGCCGGCGGCTTTTCGCCCTGGAGAACAATCAAGGCGCGGTGATGGCGTTCAATTTCGATCGTAGCAAGCCGGACTTTAGCCTATTGGCCTCCTACGTAGTGCCGCACTCCCATGATCTCGGTTTTGGCATCGGCGTCTCTCCGGATGGCGCTTTGATCTATGTGCCGGTGGCTGGTTACGACATGATCACCGTTTTGGACGCGAACCTCCTGCTAGCCCATCAACCGCCGCTGATCACAAACATCGGCACGGTTCCCGGGCCGGGCCAAATCACGGTAAGTCCGGTGGCGCACTGATGGCAAGGAAATAGCATTCGCACATGAAAACGCCCAAGCTTTTACACCAGGCGTACCGCCTCGTCGAAATAACCACCGGTAACGGCTCATTTCACTCAATACGAATATTGAGCATCAGACTCGCTCCACCATCCTCACGTCGCAGTTGCCGGGGCGCGCTGGCAGATTACGACGAGGCCATCCGGCTCAAGCCAGACCCTGCCAGAGCCTTGAAAAACCGCGAAGCTGCGCGCAAAGCCATAGCCGGAGCGGAGTAAGACCCGACGTGTTGAATAGGGTGGACGACATTCTTGGCCGCTTGGATGTGGCCACAACGCCGCAGGCGCTCGATCTTCCCGGTTATCACCTGCATCCACTTAAGGGTAATCTGCAGGGAATGTGGTCCGTAACCGTGCGAGCAAACTGGCGCCTCATATTCCGGTTTGAAGGGAAGGATGCGTTTGACGTTGAGTTAATTGACTATCATCAAACAGGAGAGCAAAACAGTGCCCATGAAGAACCCCCCTCATCCGGGCCGCAGCATCCGGGATGCTTGCCTTGAGCCGCTGGGATTGTCGGTTACCGAGGGCGCCCAGGTTCTGGGCGTCACCCGGCAGGCGCTTAACAACGTCATCAACGGCAAGTCCGGCATCAGCCCGGAGATGGCCATCCGGCTAACCAAGGCCTTTGGCAGTACGGAGGAGACGTGGTTGCGGATGCAGCTTGCCTACGATCTTGCACAGGCGCGCAAGAACGAAAGCAAAATCAAGGTTCGGCGCCAGCACGTGCCAGAAGTCCAACGCCGGGCGCCTTAGACGCACCAATGATTACCCTTTTGGTGCCCCATCCTACAACTACGCTCGCGGAATTCCCGCAGGGGCTGAAGCCCGCTTCCTCTTTGCTCCCTTACGGCACGGCTGAAGAGGCCGCTGAAAAACGTCCTAAAAGCAGATTCCTCGTGGGCTGAAGCCCACTCGGAATGACAAAAATAAAGGGCTTGCAACGGCACAGCTAAAGCTGTGCCCTTTCAAAACGCTGCTGAAAGGACTTTTTTAGCAGCCTCTGAAGCCGTGCCCTGATACAAAGCAACAGGTACTTCAGAAAACCTATGGCCCACCCGAGCACGCCCTCCAGGGAATGTCTGATTAAGTTGCCGCAGTAACATCCGGGGCTTAAGGCCCCCTGTCTATCATGAGCGACTTAGACGCTGGCCTAAAGGCCAGCTCTACCACCAAGCTGACTTATTCAGAGCTTCCCCAGGTCTTGGTCACGATGCGCATTGCCGCGGCTGACAAAGGCCGCAGCATAGTCGGGCCGGAGGCCGATGGCCCGGGCGGGAATTGGTTTCTGAACAACGAACGACCTCTGCGGTCATAGATGCGGGGCTACGGGCGGAATACGAAGACGACGCGTGATATAGTCCTGTTGCGCGGCGGGGCAGGCGGTTCCGCATCGTGGGCCTGAATCAGTAAGGAGAGAGTTATGTCGCGTACCTATTGTTCCAAGAACGTGCTGCTTGTCGTCCTGGCGGTGCTGGCGTTTTCCTTGAGTAGTTTGGCGCAAACTCCCGCATGCACCAACGCAAACTGCTGGAAGTATTCCGGGGCGACCGGCCCCGCGAACTGGGCCACGTTGACCCCTTTCGCCTTATGCTCGCAGGCCAACTCGCCCACGCAACAGTCGCCGATTGACATCGCCTCGGCAAAGCAGAATGCGAGCCTGCCCGAGATTCACTTTAGTTATTCGCCGAAGGACGTTCCGGTGGAAAACAACGGCCACACCATTGAGGCCGATTATGCCGGCATCAACGGGAACAGCATCAGCTATGACGGCACCACCTATAACCTGCTTCAGTTTCACTTTCACGCCCCGAGCGAGCATACTATCGCCGGCAGCGGCTATCCCATGGAGCTGCACCTGGTCCACCAGGCCAAAGATGGAGCTATGCTAGTAGTTGGGGTTTGGCTTAATCCGCAAGGGAATGAGAAGAACGCGGCGCTCCAGAAGGTCCTGGACCATATTCCAACGCCGCCGGCCGAGCACGGTGAGGCGCATGGTTTGAATGCGGGCGCTTTATTGCCAAACCAGAGCGATAGTAATAAGAACAATTACTACACCTATACTGGGTCGCTGACGACTCCACCTTGCAGCCCGGGCATTACCTGGCTGGTGTTGACCACGCCACTTCCGATTGCGCGGGGCCAGTGGGAGACGTTTCAAAAGTACTATTCCGACAATGCTCGCCCAGTACAGCCAGCCTCGCAACACCTGAATTTGCAGCAGAGCAAGATCCGTCAGTAGCCAGTTGTCAGTAACCAGCGGTCGCACTGAAATGGGTTTATGAGACCGGCCAGAATATTCCCACTTCTGCTAGTGTCATGTAATTGAAGTTCGTACAACTATTACGTGCGGTCGGCATGCGTCGAACGCTAACGCCCTCAGGGGCTAAAGCCCAGTTTTCTGAAGCCTTCTATACGGCACGGCTGAAGCCGTGCCCTTTCAAGGCGAAACTGATTTATGCTGCGAACCACTGTTACATGGCACTAGACGGCCCTCTGCCTCCCCCCGGCAATTGGCTACTGGCTACTGCCCACTCCCCTACTTCTGCTCCCAGCCGCCGCCCAGCGCCTGATAGAGCTGCACGTAGTTCTGCAACTCGGAGTACCAGGCCTGCTCCAGATTCAGCGCAGAGGTGAAGTATTGCTGTTCGTAATATTGCACCTCGAGAAAGCTGGTGACGCCTCCCCGGAAGCGCACGTTGGCCAGGTCGGCCATTTGCTTGTAGGTGTGGGTCTGTTCCTCGATCTTCTCGCGATAGAGCCGTGACTGGCTGTAGCCCACCAGGCTGTTGGAAACGTCTCCGAAGGCCTGCAAGACGGTTTGTTTATAGGTCAGCTCGGCTTCATCGCGTTGTGCCCAGGCGAGGCGATAGTTGGCCCTGATCCTGCCGCCCTGGTAAATGGGTTGGAGCGCCTGTCCGCCCAGCGACCAGAAGGTCGCGGGCCCTTGCAGGAAGCTGCTGATGGCGGTGCTCTGGGCGCCGAAGACGCCGGTCAGCGAGATCTGCGGAAAGAAGGCGGCCTTGGCCACGCCCACGTTGGCGTTGGCGGAGACCAGGTTTTCCTCCGAGCGGCGCACATCGGCCCGGCGTTGCAGCAGCGCGGAAGGCAGGCCGGGCGGCACTTCCGGCAGATGCGGCTGCTCGACCAGAGCGCGCCCGCGGGGTATGTCGCCAGGGTTTTTGCCCAGCAAGATGCTGAGGTTGTTCTCAGTTTGCGCGATCGCCTGGTTCAGGCTGATGACTTCCGCCTCCGCCTGTTGCACCAGGGTCTCCGCCTGATACACATCGGTGATGGCGGATTCGCCGCCATGGAACTTGATGTTGTTAAGCTTCAGGATTTCCTGGTCGGTCTTGACGGTGTCTTGCGAATACACGAGTTGGGAGTCATATTGCCGCAGCAGGAAATAATTGTTGGCCACGGACGAAATCAGCGTGACCTGGACCACGGCTTGTCCGTACTCGGTCGCCAGCAGCGAGGCGCGTGCGGCTTCGGTAGCGCGACGGTACTGTCCCCAGAAATCGACGATGTAGGAGAGCGACAGCGACGCGATATCGAAAGTGGGCGAGTTTTTCCCATAAAACTGGTAATTGCGTTCGTTGGTGATGCCAAAGCTGCCGTTCACCTGCGGGAGTTGATTGGCGCGGGTGATGCCCAGGTTGGCGCTGGCCTGCAAGATGCGGGTGGCCGCAATCTTCATATCGTAGTTGTTGGCCAGCGCTTCCTTGATGAGCGCCCGTAGGGTCTCATCCTGGAAGACGCTCCACCATTTCATCTCGCCGAACTGTTCGCCCGCGGGTGGCGGCAAGGGCAGTGTCGGCGAGCGATACTGGTCGGGAACATTGAGCGCAGGACGCTTGTAGTTGGGGCCGACTTTGCAGGCGCAGAGGGCGAGCAGCAAGAGGGCGGCGGGCATGACGCGTTTGCTCCAAGCCATCTTAGAAACGGCGGTGAGGCGAAAAGCAGGTCCCTCGACTCGCGCCGCAACCTCGCCAAATGCCGGCGTGTCCGCGGCGTTCGCTCGGGATGCCAAGTGAATAAGATGGGCTTTAGTCATCGCCGGCTCCTTCCTGAACCGGTCCCGTTCCTTCTTTTTGCGGCTCGTGCTTCTCGCCCGATATCCATGCTCCAAAGCGCTCCACCACATCGAAACTGACGGGAATGAAGAAGACGGCAAGCAGCGTCGCCGCCATCATGCCGCCAATCACACAGGTGCCGAGCACCTGCCGCGAGATGGCGCCGGCGCCGGTAGCCTTCCACAGCGGCACACAGCCCAGGATGAATGCGAAGGCAGTCATCAGGATGGGGCGCAACCTCAACCTCGCGCCGGTAAGAGCGGCGTCGACCAGCGGCTTGCCCTTGTCGTATTCCAGCTTGGCGAACTCTACGATCAGAATGGCGTTCTTGGCTGAGAGTCCGATCAGCATGACCAGCCCGATCTGCGCGTACACGTTGTTATCAAGATGCCGGTAAAAGAGGGTAAAGAATGCTCCGAAGACAGCAATCGGAACACCCAGCAGCACGCTGAAGGGCAGCGTCCAGCTCTCGTATTGCGCCGCCATGATAAGGAATACGATAAAGAACGCCAGCCCAAAGATGACGCCGGGCGAAACGCCTTGCGCCGCTTTTTGTTCCTGATACGACATACCGCTGTAGTCGAAGCCCATCTGCGGGGGCATGGTCTTGTGGAAGACCTCCTCCAGCGCGGCCATGGCCTGACCGGAACTGTAACCCGGCGCGGCGTTGGTATTGATCTGCACGCAGTTAAACAAGTTGTAGCGCATGACGAACTCGGCGCCGGCGCGCGGATAGGTGCTGGTCAAGGTACTCAGCGGGACCATCTCGTTGGTCGCATTCCTGACGTAGAACTTCCCCAGGTTTTCTGCTTTGGTGCGGAAATCACCGTCGGCCTGCACGTACACCTGCCACTGCAGACCGAAACGGTTGAAGTAGTTAATCAGCGAGCCGCCCATGAACGTCTGGATGGTATCGTAGAGGCCGCTCAGTTGAATCTGCTGGGTCATGGCCTTGGCGTTGTCCACTTTCACACCGACCTGGGGGACGCCGAATAAAGCGGTGGTCATGGTGCCTTGCAGCTCCGGACGTTTGCGGGCCTCAGCCATGAAGATCTGCGTGTTCTTTGCCAGAAAATCAATGCCGCTGCCGGAGCGGTCTTCCAGAATGAAGGTGGCGCCTCCCGAAGTTCCCACGCCCGGAATTGCGGGTGGCGGGAAGGAGAAAGCAATTCCCGCCGGCACTTTGGCGAGGGCTTGCGCCAGATGCGCTTTGACGCCATCGTAGCTGGTCTCCGGAGTCTTGCGTTCCTCCCACGGCTTGAGCGAAATGAAGTAGAAGCTACTGTAGGTAGCGTTGACGCCGCTCAACATGCTGTAACCCATGACCGCGCTCACGTACTGCACGCCGGGAGTTTCCATGATGATCTTTTCGATTTCCCGGGAGGCCTCGGAGGAGCGTTGCAATGAGGAGGCGTCGGGCAGTTGCAAGCCGCCATAGACGTAGCCCTGATCCTCGTCGGGAAGAAAACTTTTCGGCAGGCGCTTGCCATAGTAACCGGCAGCCACGGTCAGCAAGCCCAGCATCAGAAAGGCGATGCCCGCCTTGCGGATTAAATGATGACAAGCGCCAACATACCCGTCCGTGGCCTTGCCGAAGACGTTATTGAACCCGCGGAAGAAAGCGCCCAAAGGTCCGCGGGTCGGCTTCCTGGGGCGCAGCAGCATAGCGGAGAGTGCAGGGCTGAGCGTAAGGGCGTTAAACGCAGAGAACAGAACCGAAATCGCGATGGTAATGGCGAACTGCTTGTAGAGCTGCCCGGTGATGCCGGGAATGAAAGCCGTTGGAACAAACACCGCGGCCAGGATGAGGCCGATGGCAATCACCGGGCCGGAGACTTCCTCCATCGCCTTGATACTGGCGTCGTGCGGCGACAGGCCATGCTCGATATGGTGTTCCACTGCTTCCACCACCACAATGGCATCGTCCACCACCAGGCCAATGGCCAGCACCAGTCCCAACAGCGAAAGGGTGTTGATGGAGAAGCCGAGCATGGGGAAGACCATGAAGGTCGCGATCAGAGAGACCGGAACTGCGAGCAGCGGGATCAGCGTGGCCCTCCACCCCTGAAGAAAGATATAAACCACGAGAATGACCAGGATCATGGCCTCGCCAAGGGTCTTGTAAATCTCGTGGATACCCTCGCTGACGGCCAGCGTGGTATCGAGCGCAGTGATGTAATTCAGTCCCTGAGGGAACCTTCCCTTCGCCTCGCCCATCAATTTGAGGACGTTGTCCCGGGTCGTCAGGGCGTTGCTACCGGGAGTCAGGTACAGCGCGATGAGTGCCGCCGGCTGGGCGGGTTTAGCCGGCTTCCCCTCCTCCGGCGCCGTTCCCAGCCGCGCCATATAGGAATAGTATTGCGATCCCATTTCCACCCGCGCCACATCTTTCAGGCGCAGAATAGAGCCATCCGGCTGGGCGCGGACAACAATCTCATCGAACTCTTCCGGCGTCGGCAGGCGTCCGGGTGCGCGCACGTTATAAGTAAACTGCTGCCCTGGCGGAACTGGCTGGCCGCCGACCTGGCCTGCGGGGTTGACCTTGTTCTGCGCCTTGACCGCATTGATGATGTCGGAAACCGTCACCGACAGGCTGGCTAGGCGGTCGGGATTTACCCAGATGCGCATGGCATAGGGTCCGGCACCGTAGATCTGCACCTGTCCGACACCGGAGATACGCGTCAGCGCATACTGCAAATTGATAATGGCATAGTTGGCCAGGAAGATATTGTCGTAGGCGCCGCTGGGTGAGAAGAGGTCGAGCAGCATAAAGGGGGCCGTGGTCCCCGGCTGCACGATGACTCCCTGCTGGGTCACCTCGGCGGGCAGTTGCGAATTGGCTTGCCCGCTCCGCATCTGGGCCAGAATCTGGTCGGTGTTGATGTCGGTCCCGAGCGCAAAGTCCACGTACAACGTCATGCCGCCGCCCGAGCTGGCGCTCAACGAGTACATGTAGTTCATGCCGCTGACGCCCGACATCTGCTGCTCGATGGGAGTCGCGACCGACTCTGCGATGGTTGTGGCATCCGCGCCCGGGTAGGTGGCCTTCACCTGGATCATGGGGTCAGCGATGTTGGGAAACTGTGCGGTAGGCAGCCCGAGCATGGCGACGATGCCGGCCAGAACCATCAGGATGGCGATGACGATGGCGACGATGGGCCGATTGATGAAAAATTTCGACATGATCAGTTGCTCCCTGCTGGGGCTGCCGCCGGGGGCTCATACGGCTTGGCAACGACAGGAACACCTTCCTTGGCCATCTCGGGCACTGCCGCCGCCAACTGCTGCACCTTCTGGATGCCTTCCACCACCACCTTCTCGCCGGGTTGGAGTCCTTTGGTAATGATCCAGTTCGGCCCCACGCGATCTCCCACTTCAACCGGACGAAACACAGCCTTGTTCTCGGCGTTTAACACAATGATTTGATACTGCCCCTGTATCTCGATGACCGCGGGCTGCGGCACCAGTAAGGCGTTCTTGTCAACACCAGTCGCGATCTTCACCCGTCCGAAGCCGCCGGGGCGAAGCACCGCGTCGGGATTGGGAAATTGGGCGGCCACCTGAATCGTGCCGGTCTGCGTGCCCACCTGACGATTTACGTAGATCGTGACGCCTTTTTGGGGATAGGGTTCGTCATTGGCCTGGATGAACTCTACCGGCTTCGCCTGCAGGGAGGTCCGGGGGACCTTGCCGGTAATGATTCCCGTAACCTGGGGCGCAATACTGAGGAAGGCTCTTTCACTCACGTTGAAATAGGCCCAGATGGGATTGACCTGGGAAACGGTCGCCATCTTCGTAGTCGTGCCGACCAGGTCGCCAATCTGCGAGTTGGATACTCCGGCGATTCCGTCAATGGGGCAATAGATCTTCGTCCAGTCAAGGTTTAACCTGGCGTTTGCCTCGTTCGCCTTGGCGGCTTGCACTGCCGCCTTCGCGGCTGCCTGACTGGCAAGATCGTTGTCGAGTTGCTTGAGAGGAATTGCGTTCTGGGCGGCCAGGGGGGTGTCGCGGGCGACATCGGCACTATACCTCTCGAGCTCTGCCTGCGCCACAGCTACCTGCGCTATGGCCTCCTCCAGCGCCGCCTGATACTGCCGTGGGTCGAGCTCAAACAGAAGCTGGCCCTTTTTGACGACAAAGCCGTTCTGGTAATCCTGCTTGAGCAGATAACCCTGGACTTTGGGCGTGATGTCGGCATTGACCGGGCCGTTCAGTTGCGCCACCCATTCGGCGACGATGGGCACGTCCTGCTGCATGACGTCGGAGACCAGCACCTCGGGAGGGCCGGCCTTGGGCTTTTCTTCCTTCTTTTCGCAGCCCGTGAGCAGCAGCAAAGCCGAACTGAACAAAGCCAAAATGATCGCGTTGCGATGAAGCCGGCGGCCTGGCAGGGCCGATTGTTTCGGCCGACGAGCGTTCTTTCGCCCACAGCCTTGAAGTTCAGGTCTGGTTGGCATCAACATTCTCCTGGAAGCACTCCGCGAGGTTTGCCCCGCTGCCACTCTTACTTGCGAAGGATATATCTTTGTAGCCCACAACGGCGAGATTGTCACTACCAGCTTTGATGGTAGGAGGCGGTAGTGAGCGATTCGCCAAAACCCTGAAAATTCACCACGGAGACACCGAGGACACGGAAGCTTTCTTTTTCCGGAGTTTTCTTCGTGATCTCTGCGTCTCCGTAGTGAATGATTTCGACTTACTGAAAGGACTTAATCGCGGTGGCTTCGTCTTCCTCGACCTCGAAAATGGTGTAGAGCTTGGTGATTTGCAGGAGGTTGTGGATGTTCTTGTTGAGGTGCATCAGCTTGAGATGCCCGCCCTGGTTGCGCAGCGAGGTGTAGCAGCTCATCAGCTCACCGACGCCGGCGCTGTCAATATGACGGACGGAGGCGAGATTCAGCAGGATATTCAAGTAGTTCTTACCTGCTAACTCGCGAACCACGTCACGCAGGATGCCGGTGCCTTCGCCTAGCCGGAGTTCGCCGACGATATCCACGATAACGACGCCATCTACCAAGCGCGTGCTGGTCTTAAGGTTCACGGGCAGTCCCTCGGTTATACAAACTTGAATAGTGCTACCAAAAGGAACGCTGCTTCGGCGGCGGCGAGCCCAATCCAGATTCTACGACGGAAGCGGGTGCGGCCCAGGTCGCGCGTCATTTGGAGCCGCGCCATCAGAAGTTCAGGAGCTGTTGGCGCGGCAACCGGCGCCTGCACCGCTTGCGGCGCAGTCTGCTCGAAGCTCGACACCTGGCCCGGCGCTTTGGGCGCGTCCGGCAGGAAAACCTTGGGCGTGGTGATGAGCGTTGACCAATCGAGAATTTGCAGGCTGGCATCAGCGCCGAACGCCGCCACCGGACGCGATGTCAGTTCAAGCGGCGGAAGCCTTTCCGGATTGAGGCGGTCGCGAAGGTTGCCCAGAAGAGAGTCCCACCAGCCATGATCGAGCTCGTCACCGATGAGTTCGCCAACGTCCACCGGCCTGGATTCCAGTTGAAGTGGCGGCAAGGTATCGGGAGAAATCACGTCCGCCAGATTGCTGAAGATGGTGCGATACCACGGCAGCTCGAGCAGCTCGCCCGTCAGGATGCCAACATTCACCGGTTTCGAGGTGAGCTGGAGCGGCGGCAAGCGCTCGGGCGCAACGCGATCGATGACGTTGAGCAGCAACGAGCGCCACAGCGAAACCGTCAGCCCTTCGGGGGGTGTGATATCAAGGTCAACCATCCAGTTTGACGTTGGCTCCTTACGGTTTTCAGGGTGACACCGCAGCGCTCTCCTATTGTGTGCCCGATTCCGCAGCAATGCAACCTTGCCGAGGCCGGGAACTCGATCTTCGAGCGACACGGCATCCAGATGAGTAATAGGACGGAGCGGCATTCAGCCGCTCCTCGCGCTAGGACCGCCCTTTACGCCGGACGAACCGCAGCAGCACCAGCAGCAGCGGTACGGACCATAAAGTGCTGTTCGGGCGCTTCAAAACCGGCGGTAGTAAAGGTCTCCTTGATCAGCCGGTTGGTGTCGAAGTACACCTGCCAGTAATCCTTATTATTGCAATAAGGACGGACGGCGAGCACCGGCCCGGCCAGAGTGAAGGTCAGGATCTCAACGTCGGGAGCCGGATTGGTCAAGACGTTGGGAATTCCGGC
>Ga0074045_10005444_pt1 | contig 11121 bp, 9 predicted proteins | sample BogForMeECP23OM2_FD_94442 | JGI IMG/M metagenome (GOLD analysis project Ga0074045, IMG submission 94442) | Bog forest soil microbial communities from Calvert Island, British Columbia, Canada - Bog Forest MetaG ECP23OM2 | ecosystem: Environmental > Terrestrial > Soil > Wetlands ...
CTATAATCTATAACCTGTACTATGAGGAGGGACTATTAATGAACCTGGATGATCTCAAGTATCACAAAGAGCACACGTGGGTGATGGTATCAGGGAAAAAGGCCACGATAGGCCTCACCGATTATGCGCAGGACGCATTGGGAGATATTGTCTATATTGACCTGCCCGAGGTGGGGTCCTCTGCGGAAGCGGGTACCGAAATCGCAGAAATCGAATCGACAAAAGCAACGTCATCAGTAATCGCACCCTTAAGCGGAACTGTTGTAGAAGTCAACGAAAAACTTGCAGATTCGCCGGAGATCATAAACGAAGACCCTTACACCAAGGGATGGGTCGCAATGATTGAAATGGATGATACTTCCGAACTCGATGATCTTATGGACAGTGGAGATTATGATAAGTATATCGAAGAGGAAGCCAAGTGAAATTAACGGTCATCGGTGCAGGACCTGGAGGATATGTAGCCGCATTAAAAGCTGCCAGGCTCGGCGTACAGGTAACCATAATAGAAGACACAGAAGTAGGGGGGACCTGCCTCAACCGCGGCTGTATACCTACCAAATCATTGATTGCCTCCGTCGAGGTGCTTCAGACAGCAAAACGACTCAATGAATATGGAATAGATATCCGGGGAGAGATACACCCCAACCTGTCCAAAATAATGGAGAGGAAGAATAAGATCGTTGCGACACAGGTGAAAGGGATCAGGGCCCTCTTCAAAAGCTGGGGGATAACACTTATTGAAGGCAGGGGAAGGATTCTCTCCCCTGCAAAAGTTGAAGCACTGAAAAAAAACGGAACAACAGAGGTACTTGAAACAGATAAAATAATAATCGCCACCGGCTCTCGCCCCGCAGAGTTACCGCTGTTTCCTCTTGATGGGGAACATATCCTTTCAAGCGATCACGCTGTAGCAATCACCTCCTTACCGAAAAGCCTGATCATTATCGGCGCAGGGGTAATCGGCTGTGAATTCGCCTGCATATTCAGGGAACTGGGGACCGAAATAACAATGATCGAGATGATGCCGGGTGCCCTTTCTTCAGAAGACCACGAAATAGCTGCATTGCTTCAAAGAGAATTAACAAAGAAAAAAATAAAGTTTTTCTTCAGCTCCAGGGCAGACAGGGTAGAGCGCAATCATAAAGGTATTCATATGTACCTCAGCAGCGGTGAGGAACTCATAGCTGAGAAGCTTCTTGTTTCCATAGGAAGAGCACTGAATGTTGAGAATATCGGACTGGAGGAACTGGGCATCCTGAGAAGCCCCCGGGGAGGAATAGCGGTAAACGAGAGGATGGAGACAAACATAAGCGGAATTTACGCAATAGGAGATGTTACCGGAGGCCCTCTACTCGCCCATGTGGCTTCGAGAGAAGGGATCGTGGCGGCCTGTAATTCCTGCGGGATAGATGCCAGGATGGATTATTCCGTCGTGCCTGCAGGGACATTTACTTCTCCGGAGATAGGATCTGTAGGTCTGAGAGAACAACAGGCGGCTGAACAGGGAATAAACGTTAAGGTGGGGCGCTTTCAATTCAGGATGCTTGGTAAAGCCCATGTCATGGGAGAGATAGCCGGTATGGTCAAGATACTTGCCGACGCGGGTTCCGGGAAAGTTTTAGGCGTGCATATTATCGGACCCCATGCGTCAGACCTTGTCCATGAAGGAGCTCTTGCCATGCAGGCCGGCTTGACTGCGGAAGGTCTCGCCGGTATGATCCATGCCCACCCTACCCTTGCAGAAAGCGTAATGGAAGCTGCTGCGGATGTGTATGGTGAAGCAATACATACATTGAAAGGTTAAGGTTGAGGTTAAGGCAGTGTCTTTTCAGACGCTTCTCAACCTTAACATTAGCCTAAACCTGATTCTAAAATAGGAGGAAAATTATGGGTGAGATTATGGACATACTTGCTTCAGAGGTGATTGATTCAAGGGGCAACCCTACGGTGGCAGTCGATGTGCTGCTTGACAGCGGCGCGACAGGCAGTTCAATTGTCCCTTCAGGCGCATCTACCGGCCAGAGGGAGGCCCTTGAGTTGAGAGACGGCGACAAAAAACGGTATCACGGTAAGGGGGTCCTCAAAGCGGTCAAAAATATAATGGAAAAGATAGCGCCGCAGATTATTGGTCTTGAATCGCTTGACCAGGTACTTGTCGATAGGGCCATGATAGAACTCGATGGTACCGAAAATAAGTCGAAGTTGGGCGCCAATGCTATCCTGGGAGTATCTATGGCCGCATGCCGTGCGTCAGCAAATGAACTGGGACTCCCGCTCTATCAATATATCGGCGGATGCAATGCAAAAGAACTCCCTGTTCCCATGATGAATATAATCAACGGCGGTTCACACGCGGACAATAATCTGGACATTCAGGAGTTTATGATTATGCCCGCGGGTTTTGACACATTTGCTTCAGCACTAAGGGCGGGCGCTGAAATATTTCATTCCCTGAAGTCCCTCCTGAAGAAAAAAGGCCTCAATACCTCGGTCGGTGACGAGGGTGGCTTTGCACCAAATCTTAATTCAAACGAAGAAGCCCTTTCAATAATCATTCAGGCTATAAAAGAGAGCGGATATACACCTGGCAAAGACGTCTTTCTCGCGCTCGATGTCGCGTCTTCGGAATTATTTGACAAGGGCAAATACACTTTTGAAGGGAAAAAAATATCATCCGATGAACTGACGGCATACTACGAGAAGATAGTAAAAAAATACCCCATCCTTTCTATCGAAGACGGCATGGCTGAAAACGATTGGGAGGGCTGGAAGCGCCATACTAAGAGTCTCGGCGGGAAAATACAGTTGGTCGGCGATGACATTTTTGTCACCAATACGAAAATTTTAAAAGACGGTATTGTGAAAGGGATAGCAAACTCCATCCTGATAAAGCTGAACCAGATAGGCACTGTTACCGAAACTCTCGATGCCATCGAAATGGCAAAAAAGGCACGCTACACTGCGGTAATCTCTCACCGTTCAGGAGAGACAGAAGATACCACTATCGCCGATCTTGCAGTGGCCTGCAATACAGGCTTCATCAAAACAGGCTCTTTGTCGAGAACAGAAAGGACCGCAAAATATAACCGGCTGCTCGGTATTGAAGAAGAACTGGGCCAGGCTGCACAATTTAAAGGACTGCGCACTTTTTATAATGTCGCTTCTATAGGCTGGGCATAAGGCAGGCAGAGGTTAAGGTTGAGGTTAAGATCAAGAAAAGACAACAAATCACGTTTTATCTTTTACCTTAACCTTAACCTCAATCTGCCGTTGATTTTATGCCGATGGAATGATAACATAACCCTATATCAGTATACAGAGAGGGTTGAGTTATGAGAGGCAGAATACAGCCCAGGAATCTCAGGCAGCAGGTTACCTTTGAGCGAAGGAGAAGAAATACCATTTTCTTCACGTTCGTTACTCTCGCCTTATTTTACATGATCCTGGCGTTGGTATTAGGCAACATGGGGTTCCTCAAATACATGAGGCTTACAAAAACAAAAAACACGCTGAATACTGAAATATGCACGCTTGAGAAGGAAAACAAAGCGTTAAAAACCCGTCTCAGTGAGCTCAAAGATGATAGTTTTTATATAGAAAAATACGCACGCGAGGAATACGGTCTGGCAAAACCAGGCGAATATATCTTCCAGTTCAAAGACAATGGGCGGTAAGCGTCTTTCCGTTGCCTTCCTCTGGCACATGCATCAGCCTTATTACAAAGATCCCTTTACCGGTGTCTACAGGCTCCCATGGGTGCGCTTGCATGGCGTCAAGGATTACCTGGATATGGTTACAATCCTTTCCGATTTTCCCAAAATCCGTCAAACTTTTAATCTTGTGCCGTCGTTGCTGGAGCAACTTGTTGATTATACCGATAACAATGCGACAGATACCTATCTTGAGTTGTCATTGAAAAGTCCTTCGGATCTCACCGAAGCAGAGAGGCAGTTTATCATCGAAAATTTTTTTTATGCAAATTGGGACACCATGATAAAGCCCCTGCCCCGCTACCACGAATTGCTCATTAAAAGAGGGGTCAGGTTCACAAAAAGCGATATTGAGCGTGCCTCCCGGTATTATAATGACCGTGATATCAGGGACCTCCAGGTGCTGTTCAACCTTGTATGGATTGACCCAATGTTCAGGAACGAGAGCGACCCGTTTCTGCAGGGACTGGTTGAAAAAGGAAAAGATTTCACCGAAGATGATAAAAAGCTCCTTATCGGGAAGCAAATGGCAATTTTAAAGAAAATAATTCCAGAGTATAAAAGGATGAGTGACAGCGGTCAAATAGAACTTTCGGTAACACCCTTCTATCACCCCATACTTCCCCTGCTGTGGGACACTAACAGCGCCAGGATCGGAATGCCCCACGTAAACCTTCCCAAAAAACGCTTCTCCCATCCTGAAGACGCGGCCAGGCAGATTGAAATGGCAATTGGGTATTTTGAACTGCTTTTCGGAAAAAAGCCGGCCGGCATGTGGCCCTCCGAGGGGTCGGTGAGCGAAGATGTTGTCAGGGCCATAAACAATGCGGGGATCAAGTGGATCGCAACAGATGAAGAAATACTCGCCCGTTCACTGCAGAGATCTTTCAGAAATCCGGAAGGCCTTCTCATTGATGCACCCACGCTTTACAGGATGCATCAATACAGCGGAGTATCCATGCTCTTCAGAGATCATAAACTGTCAGACCTTATAGGCTTTACCTATTCCGGCTGGAAAGCCGAAAAAGCAGTTGAGGACTTTATAGGCAAATTAGCGGAGATTCGCAACTCTCTCCCCGGCGACAGGGCATATATTGTGCCGGTAATCCTGGATGGGGAAAATGCCTGGGAATACTTTGTCAATGACGGTCATGATTTCCTCGCTGCCCTCTACCATGCCCTGAGCAGCGATGACCGTTTCAAAGCAGTAACTATTTCTGATTTTATCAATGAAAACGGCGCCGGCGAGCCGCTCCCGCGCCTGCATGCCGGATCATGGATAAACGCAAACTTCGGCATCTGGATCGGCCATGAGGAGGACAATATGGCGTGGGATTATCTTTCGCAGACTAGAGATGATCTTCAAATGTTCGCCGATGCTAATCCCGGCAAGGACCTCTCGGAAGCCTGGAACTCTATCTATGCTGCCGAAGGCAGTGACTGGAACTGGTGGTATGGAGATGATCACTCCACCGAAACTCAGGAAGACTTTGATGAACTATTCCGCAGCTATTTAATGAAGGTGTATAAAGTCATGGGAAAGGACGTCCCTCCTCACCTGTTTGTACCTATACTCATGGAAGACAGGAGCATTGAGCCGGTCTCTCAGGCCCGCGGCTTTATACAGCCCAGGATAGATGGGTACGTGACCAGTTACTACGAATGGAACCAGGCCGCTTTCATGGATGTCAAGCGTTCAGGCGGCAGCATGCATAAATCGGAGAGCGTTATTTCATCGGTCCATTACGGCTTCAATAAGGACAACTTTTATCTTCGTATCGACCCTAAAGTCCCTTTTACCGAAATGACGGAAAAAATCATTTTCCGTATCAATATCGTCAAGCCTTTTGTATTTAAAATTATTTTTGATGCCCATAAGGACAAAAACAGCGCTGCACTTTACGAACAGGTACCTGAAGATTGGAAAGAAATAAAAACACTCCTGGATGTTGCTGCCGAGGACATATTTGAACTGGGGATTTTGTTCGCAGACCTTAAAGCGGAAGAAAATGACGAAATGCAGTTTTCCGTAGAAATATTGCGTAATGGGGAAGAAGTTGAACGATGTCCGTGGCGGGGGCATATTACAGTTACCGTTCCTTCACCCTATTACGAAACGCTGATGTGGTATTAACAGGCCATCTGCAGCAAGTCAAGATTAATTCAGTACTGCCGGCTGCCTGCCTTACGACTTCCTGATGCTGTCCTTAAGTTCAGATAGTTGTCTGTTGAGCTCTTCTATCTTTTTCATGGCATCAACCTCGATGCCAGATATCATTTGACGGCTTACTTCCTCCAAATCCTTCTGAAAGATTTTTATTTTACGGATAGTTTCATGGTTACGCATCATTTTATCGAATCTTGCCGCGAACTCTTCGATAGCCAAGGGCTTATTAATAAAGTCACTGGCGCCGGCTTTAACAGCATCGTCATATTCATATTGGCTGACAAATCCTGTCATTAACATTACAGGCAAATCCGCATCCCTGCCAATAAGTTCCCTTGTCAGTTGAAGCCCATCCATACGGGGCATTCCGATATCTGCAATCACGGCATCATATGGAGTTGCATTGAACTCTTCGAGCGCCTCGACGCCGTCTGCTGCAGTAATGCATTGATAACCTTTCGAGGAAAGTGCGCTGCCCAGAAGCTCTCTTATTGCATCATCGTCATCAACAACCAGAATTTTATAAGAGTTCCTTTCCATTCCGCCTCCACAGTATGTCTGTCACGATGTCGCCAACTTTATTAATTATATAGCATATTCAGGCAACCGTTGCAACTGTTTGGGGGAAGGAAGACAGGGAAAAGGGAGTACTTATTTCTCGACGCGCAGAAACTGATATAATATAAATTAATTGAAATATTTTTAAAAATTAATACATGCACATACTCCTCGATCTTTTTAAAGAGTTCGCCCTGAAAAAAGGCATTGCCGACAATACATATATTGTCGGAGGCGCAATACGCGATATGCTCTCGGGCCTTGAGACAAAAGACATCGATCTTGTGGTCCCGGGGGATGCCCTCGAAATCTCCAGAGAGTTCGCAGAGGTTTCCGGCGGCTCCTTCGTCCTCCTCGACAGCAAGTTTGCAATAGCAAGGGTGGTGAAAGAGTCAGACTTTCTCGATATATCAGGTATGAGAGGCCACACAATTGCCGCTGATCTCTCCGGCCGTGATATAACGATAAATGCAATGGCGCAGCCCTTGTGTGAATGGCAGTCAAAAGTCCATTTAATTGATCCTTTCGGAGGTCTGAAAGATCTTCAGTCCAGGGTCATCAGGATGGTTTCAGAGAGAAATCTTATCAGCGATCCGCTCCGGATACTGCGAATATATCGCTTCTCGTCTGCGCTGCATGCCATTATAGAAATAAACACACGTCGTGCCCTCAACCCGCATAGGGCACTGCTCAATGATGTTGCCGTAGAGAGAATAACCGAAGAATTGCGTCATATGATGACGCTCGGGGATTCATATGAAACCATGAGGGACATGGAAGAAGACCACATTATGCCCGTGCTGTTTCCCGAATTTCGGACCGCCCACGGCCTCAGTATAAAAAAGGGCCTTGCTTGTTACTGGCAGTGCGAGGCCATTATTGGCGACCCAGCCAATTATTTTCCTCATCATGAAAAGCGCATCTTTGACTACTTTGAACTTTCCGCCAGGCGGATATGCCTTAAGCTGACCGCCCTTTTTTCAGGAGAGACATATGCGCTGGAAGCCGCATTACGGCTGAAAATGTCAAAAAAAGAAACTGCACTTATGGCCTCGATCTCATCGGGATGCGAAAACATTCTATCGCTCTGCAGCATTGCCGCAGGCAGGTCCCAAATGCTCAGATTTTTGAAAAAAGTTCAGGACGATGTCTTTCCGATGGTAATCCTGGCCGTTGCAACCCGGAACATCCATCAGGGACCTCCTGGATATTGCAAGCATCGGACAATTGAATCAGGAGATCAGGTCCTCTCTTTTTGCAACAAAGCCCTTTCGCTGTACGTTGATGAGGTCTTGCCGCGGATGGGTATCCTCAGAATGATTACCGGTGACGACCTTATAAGGGAATTCGACCTGCATCCTTCTCCTCAGTTCAAACTTATATTGTCCGAGTTGGAAGATGATATATTGGAGGGCAAGGTCAACACAAAGGATGAGGCGCTGAAAAAGGTCAGAGGTATCCTTGCAAGAGCTATATGATGGTTTGCTCCCACCGCATGGCTTTATCATAATACTTGAAAAGCCGTTCCCGCTCTCTGAAAGCCCGCGTGTGAACAGAGCGCCTGCCGTCCTTCTCCCCGATACCTATAGCTGCATGGAGCATTTCATGGTAAACCACAAATTCAATATAATAGTCCGGCACCTCGTTCTTATCAAGGACCGGATTAATCCGTATGATATTGCTATGATTAGAATAGCTGCCCAAGGTCCGTTTCCGCACTGCTTTCCTTGAGGACCCGGTACCCCAAGTTATGGCAGAAGTAAGCCTTGAATCGAAATATTCCTCGTTAAGCCGTTCAAATATTGCGTACAGCTCATAGTACTTGCCCCGCGTCCTTACAGGAAAATATCTCTGCGGTCTCCGCCGGACCACACTGCTCATTTTATTCAGAAAGGCCCTGAACCTTGTCATGCTGCCACTGCCGTGTTTAATAAATAAACCGATTTCTTTGAGCGTAGCTTCGTCGGCGCATAGAAACATCCGATGCAGTCTTACGCAAGACACCGCCCCTTTGTTTCTAATAGAAAGCATGCTGGTTGAATTATCGGTCAACACGAGCATAACAGACCTCCCTGAGGCCTTTTCAAAGGTACTAACAAGAAACCCCGGATCATGTTCGAAAGGAAAAGAAAGTTGTGCCGGACCAGCGCTCATATGGATACTATTATATCACCTGACCCACATTCAGCACTCTGATGTTACCCCTTTTCGTTATTTTCAAAGCCTGAGAATTGTGTTATAGTAACGCCATGAATCTGAAGAATCTCAGGGCCGTATAATTATTATTGTGCATTGTCGACGCAATATAAACAGGCCCCTTAAGTAGACCTGCTCCAGATGTATAAGGATTGCTGACACAGGGAAGGCATTGGCAAAAATCGATTCTGACTAGCCTGACTGCAGCTAAAGCAATGAGAACGTGGAGGGTTATATGGCGATAGGAAACGGAAGTGTTTCAGATGCAGCATCCGCGCAGAAAATGAAAGTCCCTGTTGGAATAGATAGTTTCCCTCTGGGACTGAGTGTTCCCTTTGATGTCTATACCAAGAGTCCGACAGGCAACTACTCGTGCGTCCTGCGAAAATGGTCAAAGTTCGATCAGCTGACCAAAGATACCCTAAAAAAACAGGGCATGGCGTTCCTGTACGTCGAGGGCGACGCGGCCAAGGTCAGACAGTATATCAATAACGAAAAGCCTGCGGCGGTTCCAGCTAAAGCAGACGGCGGGAGCCTTGCTTACTCCCACGACAAATCCCTCTACCACCACGTCAGCCGTGCACTGTTTCCTGCTGGCGCCCAGGTCGGATTCAGCATATTCACCATTGACAACATGCGGTTCATACCTATCTTCTCCGTCATGGATGGGAAAGCCGCCACTATTACAGAATCAGTAAAAAAGGCGTCAGGGGATATATACATAAAGCTATCTGACATGCCGCTGTACCGCGAGTTCCTTGCCGCGCCGTCTAAGGCGGCAACACCGCAAATAAAGGCCGCTACGGTCAAAGAAAGCGTAAAAATGAGCGTCCGCGACTTTCTGTCCGACCCCGGCAGACCGCAGAACACTGATGGAGTGGTTGACTCGGCCAATCAGATCATCGGCGTACTGAGGCAGAAAGAGGTTGCGCTAAGCGACCTGCTTCAGCGATCAAGGGGAGACTGGCACATTTACAACCACTCCAACAACGTTGCAGTGCTTGCTACCTCCATGGCCGTAGCCATGAGGGTGGAGAATGTGGAAAAGCTCTCTATCGCGGCCATGGTGCATGACATTGGCAAGACGGTACTTGCGCCGGAGTTACTGAGCAAAAAGGATCGGCTGACAGAAGAGGAGTTTGCCTTATGGAAGCGTCATGTCGTAGATGGGAGTCAGATGCTGCATGGCAAGGGGTTGTCGAGCGAGTCTGTAAATGCCGTGAGGCAGCACCATGAGAGACTGTCGGGCAACGGTTATCCCTATGGGCTCAAAGGCATGGGTTTGTCAACTTTCGGCAGGATAATGTCGATAGTGGACTGTTATGATGCTTTGGTCACTCCTAAAGTATTCAAGCCGGCAATGACCTCTTTCAATGCCCTGGAATTGATAACGAAAGAGACAAGGGAGAGGGGGGACTTTGACGGAGAGATGGTCAAGCTGCTTATTAGCATTTTGAAGGGGCAGGGAAAGATTTAAAATGTGCCTGCATTAGTTAAAGATAAGTCCGGAAAAGAAATACATTACATCCCTGATGAAAACGGCTTTGATACAATTTGACAGTGTTTGGGAATCAAAGAGGGCCAACCTTGAACGAGCGGCCTCCTTCACAGGGAAAGCTGCGCAGGAGAAATGCGATTTAGTTGTCTTTCCCGAATTATTTTCCACCGGCTTTTCCATGAACATTCCTGTCATCGCCGAAGATGGATACGGGAACACGGCCTTGTATTTATCTTCAATTGCGCGGGACCACTCCATCAATCTCATTGCCGGTTTTGCGATGAAAGCGCCTGGAGACGAGCGCGCCAGAAATATGGCAATTGTTTACGACAGAAAAGGCCGGCCGGATGCAACTTATACAAAAATGCACTCTTTTCCCCTCTCCCTGGAGGTTGAGCGGTTTATTGAAGGTACAGAGAGTGTAGTGTTTGATATTGATGCGATGCCTTCCAGCGTCTTTATCTGCCATGATTTAAGGTTCCCTGAGCTTTTCAGGAATGTAGCGGGACGAGTGCAGGCAATATTTGTCATTGCCAACTGGCCTTCGGAAAGAAAAGAGCACTGGGAAACACTGCTTAAAGCTCGGGCGATAGAGAACCAATGTTTTGTGATAGGAGTAAATCGCACCGGACTTGACGGTAATGGTATCCGGTATCCCGGAGCTTCCGGAATTTTCGGTCCTCTTGGGAATATAGTCTGTTCCGGCGATGCTACCGAAGAATTCATAACCTGCGAGTTCGATCCCGGCGAGACAGACCGTGTACGGTCTGCATTCCCTTTCCTTAAAGGGCTCGCGAATGATGAACAAAATAAATAGTTATTGGGAATACTATTAAAGGCTATAGTACCTTTTTCACATTGCCAGTTTTATTGCGTCTGCAACCCTGGCAACCTTTACGATCTCCTTTACATCGTGGACCCGGACAATATGCGCGCCGTTGAAGATAGAGATGGCTGCAGCAGCCGCAGTGCCCTCCAGACGCGCGGAA
>Ga0074045_10005445_pt1 | contig 11121 bp, 11 predicted proteins | sample BogForMeECP23OM2_FD_94442 | JGI IMG/M metagenome (GOLD analysis project Ga0074045, IMG submission 94442) | Bog forest soil microbial communities from Calvert Island, British Columbia, Canada - Bog Forest MetaG ECP23OM2 | ecosystem: Environmental > Terrestrial > Soil > Wetlands ...
CCAAGACACCACCACGCAAAGCACCCAATTCGTAACCCAACTAATCAGTTAAAAACATGACCAAAACTGCGCTGGAACATGCAAACAACCGCAGAATTTCCCATCGCCTCATCATCTCTTTTCAGCATTTTAACACTCTGCATCTTACGGCTAACTCTGAAAATTCAGATTAGAACTCCAATAAAGAAACTTCCCGAAAAAAGTTTCATTCCCAATCTGATCTGAAAAAAGTAAAAGTCCCCTGCAACAAAGACGCCATATTACGTAACGATTTTTTTCCCAATTCTTCTTTTAAGTTATGGTTATTTGCTGGGGAATTGTTTGCATTCCAAGCGCTTCGCCGACGATGTAGTAGGTTCCTGGGGATACTGGAAAAACTGGGGGAGAAGCCACTGGATTGGAGGTTGCTTGGCTGGTGGCGGCTGGACTGAAATGGAAGTTGCATATTTGGTCCCACTCAAAGCTTTCTGTTAAACTTGCTCCAGGCGCCAGAGTATAAATCATCGCCCACATTGGAAAAGCCATTCCATACGAATATCGGTACACGACGCCTGTGCTGTTGTATACCAGGTAGTCGAAGGTGGAGGCGGTGCGTTCAAACTGGATTGTGTTTGTGCTGACGTTGTTTATGCTGAGGGTAAAATCAACTGGCTCATTTAAACTGTAAGTTGTCTGTTCAATGTTCATAGTGAGTGTTAACCCGCCGTTAGTCACAAAGGGTGTCGGACCGGAATAGTAAGCTATGTAATTTGCGACGAAGAGTTCAAGGTCATTAAAATCCAATCGTCCATCATGGTTAAAATCTGCGGCAGAATTGCACTGGCCAGTTTGACAATAGTTAATGTAATCGGCGACGAAGGCGTTAATGTCCATAAAATTTACCGTGTACTGACCAGTCAAATCATCTGGGCAAGTCACTAATATTGTGCTGCTGACACTGTTGGCGCTAACCAGGCTTGTTTCCCCTGAATTAGACCAGGCGTAAGCGCTCAAAGTACAGGTTCCTAGAGCATAACCAGTTGTATTCCAAATGAAAGAAACGACTGTTGAACTTTCGCCGCTTAATGTAACAGGCTGAGTGTCAAGAGGCACACCGTTATCGCAGAACGTAACATAAAAGCTAGAGGTCGAAGATCCAGTGTTCTCGACGGTTGCAACTATATTGGCTGAAAATCCCTCTTCAACAAAGTTCTGTGTTGACGCAAGGTTGATAACTGCTATGCCTGGGGCAGATCCGGCAGCGTTGGCTCCGTTTAAAACGGTGCCTTGATCATCAGCTTTGACAACATTAAAATTTCCAATTAATACTAGAGAAAACATACTTACTAATAGTACAATCGAAAAAAGAGTAACGACTATTTTTCTGTTCAAGCCTTTCGCCAACTCATAATATGCAGAAGCGATATTTGATATTTCTTTACATAGAACACGTTGGAAATATAGTTTCTTTAAAAACTATTTAGCATGTCACAAGACTCTTTGTTCCAAATTCACCGTAAGGCTACTAATCTGCAACTATTGCGGGGGGCTACCTACCCGCTCAGCTCGGGGCGTAGGCGATGTAATATGCTACAAATAAATTTATATCCAAAAAGTTCAGGGTCCCGTCATGATTTAAATCGCAGGCGGGGTTAAGGACTCCGTTTTCATAAAAATTAGTGTATGCGCTGACAAAATAAACGATGTCCAAGAAATTGACTTTGCCTGAGTAGTAGAAGTCGATTGGGTTGTATACTGATAATTCAATGTTGCTTTGTATTTTCATGTAATTAGCTGTAATCGTCCAGTTTCCAGTGTTAGCTGAAGTAAAAGTGTTGCCTGACCATGAACCGCCAGCGCCGCTATTTACGCTCCAGCTCGCCAAAGACGTAATGTTCCAATTGTTTCCGTAACCATCGTAGGCAGTTGCCGTAAAAGTAACTGAACAACCACTATTAACTGAAGATGGAGAGGCAACGAGGATCGCAATTTGGGAACCATGGTTAACGATCAAAGAGGATGTATCAGTGAAACCTGAAGATGAAGCCGAAACGATCCAAGTTCCAGCAGTTGCTGCCGTGTACGTGTTGCTCTACCACGAACCGCCAGCGCCGATGCTTATGCTAAAAATTGTTGAGTTAGTAACGTCCCAACTGTTTCCATAAAAATCAAAAGCGATCCCGCTGAAGGTCTGCGATGAACCAGCGGTCAAATTCGCAGTTTTCGGGGAAAGGGCAAGGCTGTTGATCGGACCATGCAAAACTGTAAAAGACGCTTGACCTATCAGGCTCCCGACTGTACCCGTTACTGTCCAAGCCCCTGCTTTTGCAGAAGTATACGTATGGCCCGCCCATGATCCGTCGGCTAAAGAATTGATGTTGAAAACTGCCGAGTCCGTGACGTCCCAACTGTTACCGTAAGCGTCATTTGCCGTGGCAGTAAAACTTTGGCTCCCGCCGGCAGTAACTGAGGCCTTTTGCGGAGACACAGCAACATTAGTAGCTGCGCCGTGGGTAACGTTTAGGGTTGCTATAGCAGAATAACCGCCCAAAGAACCGGTAACAGCCCAAACGCCGGCTTTCGCCGCGGAATACAAATTTCCTGCCCATGAACCGCCGGCTTGATTGTTAATAGTCCAATTTGCCCCAAAACTGATGTCTAAGTGGTCGCCAGCCGAGTCGTAGGCAGTTGCAGTATAATTAACGGAGGTTCCTGCTGTGACGGAAGCGAAAGAGGGGGTAACGGTTATTCCTGAAAATACATAGCTCGGGGTTTGTGTGTTTCCAATATAGTAATTTATGTTTGCAAAACCAATCGGTCCCGTTGACGGATTTTCAAGTATCACTTGAGCGCTTGCTATACCCACAAAAGCGTAGGTTGGAATTATGCTGCTTGTGACCTGAATAATTTGGGTTTGCCCCGAATTGACTGAGAAAACTTCAGATTGAAAGCTCTCTACAGGCACTCGACCGTTATCAAGCATAGTTATAATCAATTGACCCGAAGACGCCGATGACCCGTTATTTTGGACTGAAACATCGAAAACGGCGACATTAACGCCTCTGCAGAAATAAAAACAGTTTTGATTTTCACTGTTTAACGTTTCAATATTGGTGATGTTTGACGTGGTTGAATCTGCATGGACAATCTGGAACTGCGGGTTAAATTTGCATAGCGACAAGAAAAGAAGAGCAACGAGTAATATTGTAAGCATATGAGAGTGCAGTTTAGCCATAAATCAATGTATAAGCGAAAAGTTCGCTTAAAGATTGTTTCTTCATATATTATATACGACTCTGATGTCATCATATTCCACAGAGATTATTTAGAATATTAAGTGGCGTTTAGCTGACACATAATGCTAAATAGAAACCTATCCAAATCCTAAAAACAGACCTTTAAAGAGCACTCTGCGCTTTCTTCATAAGCTACAAAGAGCACACTATGTTCTCAAAGTTAAGTTTTTCAAGGTTTTCGTTCGTTTCAGGAATCCAATAAAACATAATTGATAAGCAGTGTCCAAAAAATAAATAGAACCTAGCACCGCCATTCTCGTGAACCCAAAGCGATTTACAAATAAAAAGGGAATTTTTGAGATTGAACATGTTTTCTATACCAATTAACTGGTTCTACAACCTCCACCATTGCCAAAGCCGTTTCCAATCAAAAAATGGATGCCTCGGATTAGGGCGCCCTGGAAACTGAGTTGGTATCGGCCCAGATTTGTAAGTTGAAGTTGGCGTCGATGTTGGAGTGAGAGTCGCTGTTGGGGTTGTGGTCTGTGTTGGTGTTGGTTTGCAAGGGAAGGTTGGAGTTGGGGTAGATGTGGGAGTTGGACTTCGGGTTGGAGCTGTAGTTGGAATTGGGCTAGATGTGGGAATTGGAGTTCGGGTTGGACTTGGCGTTGGAGTTGGGGAAGATGTGGGCTTTGGAGTTGGACTTGGCGTTGGAGTTGGGGAAGATGTGGGCTTTGGAGTTGGACTTGGCGTTGGAGTTGGGGAAGATGTGGGCTTTGGAGTTGGTGTGGCAGATGACTCTCCATATGTTGCGGTCAATGTTGTTGACGGAAAAATGAATATTTGATATCCTGATTGTCCAATCCCAGTACTCCAAGACTCAAAAACATCAGACGCACCATTTATTGTACAGGGGGAAACAGCATTAAGGTAATACAAGGAATCTAACTGTACATCGAAAGTGTGCGGCGTTGTGACAGTAACCCCATTAAAATCTATCTGTGCACCTTCAGGAGACGACTCAAAAGTTACAGTATCAACACCAGGAGAAGGCGTCGGTGTTGGGGAAGATGTCGGAGTCGGAGTTGGGCTAGCTGTAGGAATTGGAGTTGGACTAGGCGTTGGGCTAGTAGTAGGAGTGGGAGTTGGACTTGGAATTGGGGAAGCCGTAGGAATTGGAGTTGGACTTGGTGTTGGCGAAGGCAAGGTTCCATATTCGGCGTTTACGGTATTTGTATCTGGTACGGCATGACCTGATGTCAATCCGCCGACCGTTTCGGGTGCATCGAGATACGGAACGCCTGTGCCGCTGGGTTGAAGTGAAAGAGCCGTGGAACCGGTAGTAAGCACTTGGAACGTAATGGTCGCAGTGACTGACCCAGTAGCACTGTCAGCAGTTACCTCCGAATTACTTGTGTCGAAGGCAGCCTGACCTATTGTCAGTTGTCCACTTGCGACGTTACCTGACAAATCACCAAAATTTTGCTGATCAGGCAGCCAACTGCCATCCGTATAGCTTACGTATTCAAGCACTGTCGGATCCCACGTTACCGTAAAGGAACACTCGCTGAGACCGTTGTTGGTTCCGCCAATATTTACGCTTGCGTAGTCGTCAACACGGACGTCGACAGAAAAAGAGGCGCCGACTGCTTGAGCTGAAATAATAGTGGTGCTGGTTGCACCGCTGGCACCTGTCGGCACGATGCTCAGTATTGGGCCGGTTGTGGCGCTAATAAGGTGCGTCATTACGGCAAAAACGGATAAAGCAAACATGAACACTATTGCTAAACTGACCAGTTTTTTATGCTTCATTAAAAGCTCTCCTTCTAATTTGGAAATAATAGGTCGCATAATTATTTTACCTTAGCCAAATAGATTATAGAGTAAATATAGTTCTTGTAAAATATATAAAAAAGGTTGACCAAGTAGCTTTCAGGAACCTATTTAGTGTAAACTACGATGTTGCAGGGGAGATCTGAACGCTTAAACCCGAAACATCATTCACGAAACCCTCATTTTGGGTAACCGTGAGGCATAGAGTTTAGACGGTTTCTAAATAGCTAAATTAGATGCTAATGTTTCCCTATGTTCTATATCGATTAGCGTTAAATAATACAGAAGATGAAAGAGAAGATGGAGATCTCCCTTGAACCAAAAAATTGTTTCAATCATACTTGCAACCGCCCTTTTAATCAGTTTGGCGGCAGCTTTCGAAATGACCAACACAGTCAAGGCTCTTGCAACTCCAACGATAACAATCACCGCGTCAACTACGTACTTTTTTGCTAGTACCCCAATTACTCTCACCGCCACGATAAGCGGCGCTACAAGCCCAGTGACATCATCAATCACATGGCAAACATCCGGCACAACTGGAACATTTAGCACCGCCACAACAACATCAACCACCTCTACAGTAACCTATACTGATACAAGTGCCGGCACCGTAACAATAACAGCAAAATACCCCGCAGATAGCAACAACAACCCCGCCAGCAACACATTGACAATATACAATTTAGACTTCAATCATGACGGCTTCGTCAACTTTAACGACGTCATATATTTCGCACAGGCATACATTGCATACAACAGTCCCAGCAAAACCTATAACGCTGCAGTCGACCTTAATCACGACGGCGTCATAGATTTCAACGACATTACCCTATTCGTGGGACTATACGAGTCATACACAGGACCAGTTTAAAATACTAAGAATACTAGCGTCTTTTCTTCCTCCCATTTTCTTTTTTATTTTAAAAATATTTTAAACCGCTCTCCCCACTTAACATCATTGTAAATAGTACCTCGGAACACGCGTTTTTTGGCCTAATTCCTTCACAACCTTAGCTTGAGAAAAGCCCAATCCTTCAAGCTTTAGCAATTCTAAGTGTTTATTGACTGTTTCCAACTTTGCCTATCCCCCTCAAATTGCAACTTTTCTTCAAACCCAGTTTATGATCATATCGTTATTCTTTTTCCGCATTTTTTGGCTCAAAAAAAACATTATCCACGAATTGCGTGATTAACGCTATTTGTTCACGGCTTCTTTGCGCAAACATTTTTTAAAAAAAAGAGAGTAAGCTTGACAATCATTTAGTTGGCGTAAACAAGCGCATTTATTTACGAGAAAGAAAATAGTAACCAAGTAAACTTTCAAAAAAAAGTAGTTTGAACTTAAACTTTCAGGGAGAGAGGACAATTTGAAATACGGAAAAGTAGAAGCTATAGTTTTCTTGTCAGCACTCCTTGTTTTATCCAGCATATGCCTGGTGTTTGCTTCCCCAACCGCCACTGCCTTCAATCAAAGTGAAGTTTCAGCATCAATTTCTTGGTCATCTACATCATATTACCCAGGCGCCTACGGACAAGCCTACATTACTCTCACCAGCAATTTTTCTCAAAACATTCAAATTAGCACAATAGGAATTCATTTCGACTGGAACACTGCAAATACGTATTTCTCAGTCGACTTCAAAAAACCAACAAATCTTCAAAGTGACAGAAACTACACCTTTGATCCAGTTGCCTTCTATGTTCCGCTTCAGGAAAACGTCAGTTTGCACACTTTTTATGTGCACTTTGAGGGAACACAGGGACCAATCGCAACAAAGCATCACGTGGAATTCTCAAACATTCACAATGCAACTTTACACAGCTGAAGCAGGTTATAACCAGATATTGCCGCAGGTTATGAGCAAAATGACGGAAGCCCAAAACGCCAATTATCGAAGTTCTGAGGCAAAAACACTGCTTCAGAATGCCACAGACGCGTATAATCAGGCAGCCTTATTAGCTAATCAGAGTCAATGGCAAACCGCAATATTAGATCTACAGAATGCTTCAACCTTACTCGATAATGCATCCGCAAAAGAACAAACATACGTGGCACAGCAAACTCTCATAGAAGAAACCATAATTATTATTGTCGTTGGCATAGTAATTTCAGCAGTTCTTATATTAAGGCTAAAGAAAAGAAAAAGCAGATAACTAAAAAATTTCCAGTAAGCCGCTTAAATATCTAATGCTTGAGCTCGGGTTGTGCCGTTGAGGTTTAATTTCCAACTTCCCCGAGCCCGAGTTCGCATGGTAACAATCTCTAAAAATAACTTTTGTATTGAGATAATTCGTAACTATTGATGGAGGAAAAGTTACCATTACTATAATCATAAAATGGCGTTTATGTAATGGCACTTTCCCCTCACCAGGCCTTCTCCAATTTCTCCTGGGTTTAACTAAGAACGCTATCACTATATGATATTTGTCGCTATAGAAAACATTGGGCAAATAGTTTCTTTGAATCTATTTAGTGCGCACAACCTAGAAATTAATAATGGATTGCTGGTTATTTTGCAATCAGGTTAACGACCCATTTTGTAGTCAGATCAGAGTGAGAGGCAAAACAACCAAATAAGCCGCTTTTTTTGGTCATTTTAGCAATCTATTAGATGCGCGGTTCCGTCGGGACAGTAACATTTGTCTCCAACATTGGCTTTAGCAAAGCGCCGCTTGCATTCATATAATCGTTTACCGCAGCCATTGCAATCTCGACTAAGCATTTTGTTTCTTCATCCTTAAGATTTAATCGACAATAATCATTAATGAAAGAGATAAAACTATTCTATGAATACAATATAGGGATACTATATTTCGTTAGGCTCGCAAACTTGCGCACTTCAGATAATATTGATTTTAATGATAAGCAGAGCAAAATCTTGCTCTGTAACACGCCAGTTTAAACCATAGTTTTTTGCAGAAACATTGCGTTGGAAACGCGCCAACCTCGAAGTCTTGCTATATAGATAATAATCTTGTAGTTAGATTATGCAGCAAGACTTTATTTACACAATTTAAGTAAGCAGATAAACATGGGCACCTGTACAATGCGTGAATCCCCGTGCAAATGTGGGGGCAGATGGTTCAAGTCAGAGGCGGATGGCACGCGCAGATGCATTAAATGCGGCCAACCCAGATAAAAGCCAGCAAATAATAAACACCTCTTAAAAGAAAACTTCAAAGTCAGAAATTGTTTTATCCACGCTATTGTAGCGTTTTTTCCTTGAATGAGTATAGAACCAAAGCATTTTCTATATAGTTAATACAATCTACCAAGGTATTTCTTAAGTTTGCGAAAGTTCAAACATAGTATGGGAAGAGGAACGATGCAAAAAATCAGCGGTTCAATAATCTTTACGTGCCCAGGATGCAAAGAAGCTTTCGAATTCGATCCTGTTGATGAATACCAATTAGTGTCATGCCCAATCTGCGGCAGCAGTTTCATGACCACCCGAAAAAACGGCACATTACAACTTGAATCCTTTGAATTTAACCCAGATGAAACTTCCCATCTGGTCGAACTAAGCGAGGTGACAATGGTTGAAAGTTAAATGCGACGGCTGCGAAAGAAAATTTGATGTTTCTCCAGAAAACTTTTCAAACTATGAAATAGTCTTCTGCCCAATCTGCGGATTAGACCACCAAGTCATCAAGAAAACAAGCAACGTTATAATAAAATCAATACAATACGCATAAAGTCAATAATAAACAACCATAATTTCTTAATTTTTCGATCCCTACGCTCATCTTCAAGAGCTTTTTTGACCTTAAAAAAATACGCAAGCTTTTAACTCTCAACAGCTTTCTTTGTTTTTATGAAAGAACTGGAAGTCAAAATTTTAGAAGTTAACAGGTTAAAGATTGAAGAAATCCTCACCAGTTTGGGCGCCAAAAAAGTTTTCGACGGCGACATCCAAACCTTGCTTTTTGACTTCAAAGATGGTTCAATAATTAAAGCAAAAAACGTGTTGCGTTTAAGGAAAGAACAAGATAAAGCCGAATTAACCTTCAAAAAAGTTCACATCACCGAAACAGCCAAACTAGCGGAAGAATATACCGTAGAAGTATCAAATCTGGAAACTATGAAGAAAATCTTGGAAAACATTGGCCTATCCATTATCGAAAACATGACAAAACACAGATTAAGCTACAAAATCGATAACACACGCTGTGATATTGACCATTACACGGGTAACTACGGATACATCCCTGAGTTTATGGAAATCGAATCGGAAAACAGTGATTTGATCCACAAATACGCTGCTCTTTTAGGATTCCAAGCCAAAGACTGCCTGCCATGGTCAACAGACGAATTAATTCGCCACTATTCCTCAAAAAAAACCTAAACCAAATAATAAAAAATCCATTCTCCTAAAGGCAAGATGCGGTATTTGTTTATAAGGAAGAAGCTTTCCAAGCGCAATGCAGGAGGCTGCTTCTCTTACTATATAGCCTATTTATAACTATAGATTCTATTTTCGGAGTCCTTTAATGATAACTTCTTCAATTGAAACAGAGGTAATGCGAAATGCACCGAAAAGTTCCCCTCTTCGAATTTGAGACATTTGCAGTCCGCAAAACAAAATGCGTCGAAACTCAGGATTTGCCAAGGAAGCGCGACCGCTGAAGGCAAATAACACAGCCCAGCGAGAAATTGTTTTTCACACAGATCGATTGATAAGTTACAAACTCCATTTTATAGCCCAAGGTAATCCATCTTCAAAATAAATGAAACCAAAGAGGTAAAACCTTTGACAGCCTCAAATACCCTTGATTCAGAAGCAAACAATGCCTTGAGCCAGAAAAAACTCTTAGATAACCCAAACTATTACATTAACAGAGAACTCAGTTGGATAAGATTTAACAAACGAGTCCTTGAAGAAGCACAAGACCTGTGGCATCCCCTACTGGAAAGGGTAAAATTCATCGCCATCTGCGGCAGCAACCTTGATGAATTCTTCATGACGCGAGTACCTAGGCTCATGAAAAAAATCAAGGCGGGATCTGACGAAAAATCAATGGATGGAATGACAGCCATAGAGCAGATTGAAGCTACAAGAAAAGAGATAATGCCTTTAATCGAAAAGCATGCTGCTTGCTGGCGAAACGAACTTCTTCCTGCTCTGGCGAAAGAAAAAATCTATATTTGGAAATTTAACCAATTGGGAGAAAAAGAGAAAAAAAACCTGCGTGACTTCTTCCAGCAATCTATTCTTCCGCTCGTAAAAACGCATAAGGAAGGCTTAAGTGACCCTGCAGTTGAGAATCTTCACGTTACACTCTACGTATCAGGCTTTGCTAAGCAAGATTTTTACAGCTTAGTTGATGTCCCGACTGAAGATTTTGGAAGGCTGATTAGAATCCCAAAAAGCGTTTACAGCCAAGAAGTAGAGTATAACTTTGTCTTTGTTGAAGATATAATGGTAAACAATTTAGACCTGATTTTCCCAAATGAAAAAAACTTGACGGCATATCAATTTAGGCTTACACGCAATGGAGAAATAAACATTCTAATGGATGAGTCAGCGGACTTCCTCAGTTCTGTAAAGAAGAGTTTGTCGGCCAGAAAAGCTGGGTTCCCAAGCAGGCTGGAATTTGAAAGGAAAGTGCCAGAAATCATTAAAGAAGACATAGCTGAAGCCTTAGGCTTGCCGGAATACGTAACTTACGAGTTTGATGGACCACTCGGGTTTGTGGATCTCTGGCAAATGCTAAAAATAAATCGCCCCGACCTTAAAGACAAAAGTTTTCTCCCATGCATTTCGCCACTTCTGACCCCTGAAAAGGACATGTTTGCAACCGTCGACAAACAAGACTTTGTCTTATATCACCCCTATGACGGTTTTGAAGTAATCATTGATCTGTTAAGAGAAGCCGCTAGGGATAGTAATGTTTTGGATATCTGCATAACAATGTACCGTATGGATCATAACTCGCCGGTTGTTGGCGCATTGATAGAGGCTGCCGAGAAAGGCAAAAAAGTAACTGCAATCGTGGAACTGAAAGCTAAATTTGATGAAGAAAACAACATTCTTCTCGTTTCAAAACTCAGGGAAGGTGGAGTAAATAC
>Ga0074045_10005446_pt1 | contig 11119 bp, 5 predicted proteins | sample BogForMeECP23OM2_FD_94442 | JGI IMG/M metagenome (GOLD analysis project Ga0074045, IMG submission 94442) | Bog forest soil microbial communities from Calvert Island, British Columbia, Canada - Bog Forest MetaG ECP23OM2 | ecosystem: Environmental > Terrestrial > Soil > Wetlands ...
GTACACCGTCCCGTCCTGATTGACGACAAAGGTCATCACTCCCGAGTTGCGGTACTCTGCGGGATAGGCAACGAAGGCGAAGCCGCCGGTCATTTTGCCGTCCACGATATAGCTCTTGGCGCCACCCTTCACGTTCACGCCTTGGGCGGTAAGGACGCGGTAGTAGTATCCATGGAAAGGCTGCGGCGTGTCGTGCTGGCCGCCGTACCCCTCTCCTGTGGCATAAGCCACCAGCGGGCCGATGGGGCTCTCGGTCTCGCCTTCGGCAGTCTTCCAGTAGAGTCCGTTCTGCTTGCCGGGGTCGCTGATGACTTTCTGCGCGTACTCCTGCTTTTGGCTGAAGTACTCGTCTTGAGCGTCTGCTAGGGCGTCACACACGCGAATGGCGGCTAGCTCGTTCCTGCCAATACGGCGGAAGAGGATCTCCTTCAAGCCAGCTTTGGTGTCGAAGTACCACGTGCCGGCCGCATCCTTCTTCAGAGGAATGGGGAACGGCCAGTTTTCCGCACCAATAATAAGAGTCTGCTCTCCGTTGATTTCTTTCGCCCAGCGATTCATCTGCTCATAACGCTCAATGAAGTGGTCCAGGGTGCTCTTGTCCTGCACTTCGTCGCCGGAAGAGATGACGCTGGCTGAAGACGCTCCCAGAATGGCCTCGATCGCAGCCTTGTCCCCCGCCTTCCCTGCGTCGTAGAGCGCCTTGCCGGCGTCCTGGGGATTGGCGAAGGTCTTTTGCCCGGGCTCCTGGGCGCAAACGATTCCCGCGAACAGCACGAGTGACACCATCAGTACCGCAGCGCTAATAAATTTTGATTGCCACCGCATACATGCACCTTTCGAATTACTGTCAGACATCATTATTAGGAAACCTCCAACCAGCCATCGGCAATTTGGATACTCGCAAATTCAATCTGCACTTGCGCAGCGATTATCGTTTGCGACCGCCACCGCCGCCGCCACCACTGCGAGCCGCAGGCGCACTGCGTTGTTGCCCGCGTTGTGCTCCACCACCGCCGTAACTCTGCTGCCCGCGTGTGCTCTGCGCCCGGGTCTGCCCGCCAGCGCCGTATCCGCTAAAGGCGCCCGACTTAGTCCCGGTTGAGGGTTTTTGTCCATAGCCACGATCCGCAGCCGGCGTCTGGGCCGGACGATTACCCGCGTTGGGACGGTTTGCATTGTTGCCGGCGTTGGGGCGATTGTTGTTGTTTCCGGCATTCGGACGATTGTTGTTATTCCCGGCGTTGGGGCGATTGTTGTTGTTGCCGATGTTGTTGTTGTTCCGATTTCCGCTGTTGATATTGTTGCGGTTGCCACCACTGACGTTGTTCCGGTTGCCGGTATTGATGTTGACGTTATTGCCGCTGACGTTGGTATTACGATTACCTGAGCGGTTGTAGTTGCCTCCGCGGTTGTAGGCGCCCCCCCCGTAAGAACCGCCATTGCGGTAAACGTTGCTGTTGGAGACGTAAACGTTGCGGTTGTAATTCACGGTCCCGCCGTGCCAGCCGCAGCCCCAACTGTTCCATCCCCAGCTGTTGCTCATGGCGGCGCCGACAGCCATGCCCACACCGAACGAAATGACGCTCGTGGCCACCAAGGCGCCCGTGCTATAGCCCGGAGGATAATAGGGCGTGCCGTAAACCACCGTCGGGTTATACGTAGGCACGTACACCACCTGCGGATTAGCTGGCTGGATCACAATTACCTGCTGCCCTTCCTGGGTCTCGGTCTTGACGGTCTGCTGGGATGTGCTCTTCAGATTTCCTGCCGCCTTGGCCTGTGCGCGCAAGTGCTGCACTGAGGCCATTACGTCCTTCTGCTGGTTGTAGAACGCGTCGCCTAGGGCGGACGTCCACGACAGGTTTTGAGCCATGTTCGCCAGCACCGACGGAAACTGGGTCAGTGCCTTCACGCTCGGGTCCCACGTCTGAGTGTTGACCTGTTCAGCGCGTTGCGCGTCATTCAGCTTCGTGTTGGCCTGCAACCACGTATTGGCTGCCACAACCTGGTCAGGATAAGTCGAGGCGGCGAGGATCTGCGCCACCAGCGCATCGGGATACAGGGCGATCGGGGAAACCAGCTCGTCAATCTGCGCCGCGGACAAATTGGCTTGCGCGGCTTCCTGCATGGCGAATACGGGCGGATGTATGGCGACGGAGGCCCACGCTTCGGAAGTGGGCGAAGTGACAGTAAGAATTCCCCAGGTCAGGACGAACGCCAGAACCTGTTTGAGGCGGACCATCATTGCTCCAATCTAAGGCGCCTGGTTGGAACTGGCGCCATCAGGACTACGCTGAAAAATGCGTGCGGTAAGACCGCGACAGATCAAGTGGATCCAGACAAGAACTTGCGGCAACAGCAACAGGCTGTCGCTATATTTTAGCGGCTCATCGGGCAAGTATCAAAGAGGGATAGTACCACAAAATAGCAGGGCGGCGAGACTCTGGGTAGAGTCTCGCTTCAGAGAAGTCGCGGGCGTCTGTAGTGTGCCTACTTCACCACCCGCAACTCATTGGTCACCTTGAAAACGTCAGGCACAGAGTTGGCGGTAATGGTTGCCAGGTTCTTGTCGCCTTCGCTGTTCACGTAGCCCCTCAACGTCACCCGCTGGCCTTCGACAATGATGTGAATACTGGGCGAGGCCTCCCAGAAATACCGGGACAGCGAACCTGTCCTGATCAGTGAGCGATAGACACGCGCACGCGCCTCCTGGTCGAAAGGCGCCGGTGGCAGGACTTTGATGTTGTTAACCACCTTGTCTACGCCTTCGACACGCTTCACGACATTCCCAGCATCGTTCCTGGTTATAGCGTGGCCGCTGGTGACATATCCGCTCAGCGTGACGGTGTTACCTTGGACGCTGTACTCAAGATCGTCGAACAGCGAGTAGTAGGGCAGCAGCAACAGTTGGTGGCGGACTTGCTTGGCAATGCGGCCTTCGACATCGTCCGGGAAGGCGCCCTTACCATAGTCGAGAACCACGGGGCCGTTGCTGGATAGGGCCGCGGCTTCCGCCGGCGGCGTTTCGAGTAAGGCCTGCGGCGTCTGCGCCAGCGTTCCGGCGGTCAACGCGAACAGCAAGCCAATTAGCAATGTTGTACGCATGTTGTCGTTCTCCATTCCTGGTGATTTGATGCAGATGTGAACACGCTGGATGACGCTGCGACTGGCCTCGTGACAAGACTTTTACAAGCTTTACAATCCTTAACACTTGTTACGCCGCGCAACGATGGCCTCGCTCGCACATCCCATTAGTAGAATTCGCGCTATCATGCCAAATGCAGCTTGGGGTGGAGGTGGCCTGTGTTCAAGATCATCACCGTAGAACGCGAATGCGGAGCGGGCGGCAGCCTGGTGGCCGCGGAGTTGGCTCGCCGCAAAGGTTGGCTGCTTCTGGATCAGCAACTGACCTGCGAGATCGCGAAGCTCGCCGCAGTGGATGAAAAGGCGGTGGCGCGCCACTCGGAGAAATGCGATCCACTGATGCACCGCCTCGCCAAGGTCTTCTGGCGCGGCAGCCATGAGCGATCATTGCCGATCGGGGATGACAAGATTTTCGACGCCGACGAGATGGTCGCGCTGGCCCACCAGGTCATTGACACCAAAGGCCGGGAGGGCAACTGCGTCATCGTGGGACGCGGCGCGCCGTACATCCTGCGCCAGCGGGCCGACACATTTCGCGTCTTCGTCTATGGCTCACGCGAGGAGAAGATCCGCCGCCTGGTCAAGACGAAGATGGATGAGCGCGAAGCGACGTTGATGGTGGATACCATCGATGGCGAACGCGCTGCCTTCGTCCGCAAGTATTTCAATGCGGAGTGGCCGAGCCGTCACCTGTACCACATGCTGCTGAACTCGGACCCGGGCATCGAGTACGCCGCCGAAACCATTCTGGCGACCATGGACGCGCTGGAGCGGCATCCTCACGGAGCAAGGCACGCGCAGCATACGTCGCTGGATCCGCTTCCCCACGCGTGAACCGGGAATGCCGCTCTTCGCCTTTCGCTATTCGCCATTCGCTTTTTGCACTTCCCTCTTCGCACTAATCGCTCCCTCTCGCTGTCGAAGTGGCGCGGCTTCAGCCGCGCCGAACCAGCCCCTTTCTCATTTTTGTCATCCCGAATGAGCGCGAGGGAGCCACTAAGTGCTAACTTGCTAAGTGCGAACAGCAGATCCCTCGACTCGGACTAAAGTCCTCGCTCGGGATGACAATTCTAATGATTGGCAGTTCACATGCGATGCGTCGCTATCGTGCGCAGTGCTCAACATGGGTTATTGAGAATTGGTGGAGCTAGTCGGGATCGAACCGACGACCTCATCGTTGCGAACGATGCGCTCTCCCAGCTGAGCTATAGCCCCACGTTAGACGTGCGAAGAGAATTCGCACCGTGGTTGGAAATCAAGGTTCCTGCGCTACTCATTATACAAACAAACGCAGACGCTTCCAACGCAGATCAGAGTCAAGGATGCGCGCATCGGCGCGCGCCCAGATCCCTCGCGTCGCAAAGGATGGTCGCTCGGGATGACAACGCCGAAAGGAACTACGCACGTTGACGCCGCTGTTCCCCCGTTCGTATAGTGCGATGAGTGTTCTGGTTCTTCGCTCTCTTTTTCATCTCGGGATTTTGCAGCATTCTCTACGAGCTGGTCTGGTTGCGGCTGGCGATGGCGCAGTTCGGAGTCACCACCGCGCTGGTTTCGATTGTGCTCTCCGTTTTCATGGGAGGTTTGGGAGCCGGCTCCTGGATCGGCGGAGCGCTGGTCCAGCGCTATGGCGAGCGGATCCGATTTCACCCGCTTCGCTTGTACGCCTGCAGCGAGCTCCTGATTGCTGTTTCGGCGCTGATGGTTCCATTACAGTTGGTTTGGGGAAACCATCTGCTGGGACGAATGGCCGACCGGGTTCCCATCTCGTCAGGAACGTATTACCTGGTTTCTGGCGCATGGCTGACGCTGACCCTGATTCCCTGGTGCGCCTGCATGGGCGCGACCATACCTTTGGCAATGTTCGCCATCCGCAAAGGCACGGATTACGAGTCGCGGCGTTCCTTCAGCTTCCTTTATCTGGCTAACGTTCTAGGAGCGGTCGCTGGAGCCATCATTCCGCTTTTCCTTATCGAGCTCTATGGCTTTCACGGAACGCTGCGCATCGGCGCGGTCCTGAACACCCTGATCTTCGCGACAGCTTTCAGCCTGACGCTCAAATCACCTGCGGGTTCCCAGGTAACTGCCGCGATGCTAGCCCAAAAGCCTTCGACCCAAGTCGCAAACAGTACCGCAGTTCTGCTCCTGCTGTTCACGACCGGTCTCACAACCATGGGCATGGAAGTGATCTGGATCCGGCTGTTTACTACCTACATCGGCCCGGTGGTTTACGCCTTTGCGAAGATCCTCGCCGCGTATCTGGCAGCGACGTTCGCGGGCTCGCAGGTGTATCGCTTCTGGAGCCGCCGCTACCAACGTGAGAATGCTCTTCTCTGGGTTTCGCTGGCGTTTTTCGGACTGCTTCCGTTGTTGACCGCCGATGGCCGGCTATCATTGAACGCTGATTTGCGTGTCTTGTTCGGCGTCGCTCCGTTTGCGGCGGTGATCGGCTTTCTGACGCCCATGTTAGTGGACCGCTGGTCAGCGGGCGATCCCGATCGCGCTGGCCGAGCCTACGCAGTCAACGTGGCAGGCTGCATCCTGGGACCGCTGCTCTCGGGGTTCTTGCTGCTGCCTTGGTTCGGAGAGCAGAAGTCCATGCTGCTGCTGGTTCTGCCATGGTTTGCCATGGCAATACCACTGGCGATTAGAACACCCCGGCGACTACTCCAAACCGCAACGGCCGGCGGTTTCATCATGGCAGCGCTCGCCCTGTTTAACCTCACCCAGGATTATGAGGTCGATTATCCCGATCGCGTAACGCTGCGCGATAGCACAGCCACCGTCATTGCCACTGGTTCCGGCATGGACAAGATGCTCCTGGTCAACGGTATTGGCATGACGTCTCTGACTCCGATCACCAAGATGATGGCGCACCTGACGCTCGCTTCGCTGCCTGAGCCGCCGCGTAACGTGCTGATCATCTGTTTCGGCATGGGCACAACATTCCGCTCGGTGATCTCGTGGGACACTCCAGCAACGGTGGTGGAACTTGTTCCCAGCGTGCCCAAGCTTTTTACGTACTATCATCCGGACGGCGACGAGGTGCTCGCGTCGCCGTTGGCGCACGTTGTCATTGACGACGGCAGACGTTACCTTGAGCGCACGCCGCAGAAGTACGATGCCATCATCATCGATCCGCCGCCTCCAGTTCCGGCCGCAGGTTCCAGCCTGCTATATTCCCGCGACTTCTATGAAGTAGCGAAGCAGCGGCTGCGCGCTGGCGGAATCCTTCAGCAATGGCTTCCGCCCGAATGCGACATTGAGGATCAAGCCTCGACCGCGCGCGCGCTCACGGACGTCTTTCCTTACGTTCGCGTGTTCGGCTCCGTGTTTGGCCCGGGGATTCATTACCTGGCGAGCATGAGTCCAATCCCTGAACGCACGCCGCAAGAACTGGTGAACCGAATGCCTGCGAGCGCTGTCGCCGATATGATGGAATGGGGACCAGCAGACACGCCAGCGCAACAGTTTCGTCTCATGCTTTCCAACTCAGTTTCACCCACGGAAGTGATTGCGCGCTCTCCCAAAACTCCCGCGCTTCAGGACGATCGGCCGGTGAACGAATACTACCTGCTTCGCGAGTATTTCCCCGAGAAGCAACGCACCGCGGAACTTGCTCATTAGTAGAGCGCACTTAGCATTCAGCCGAAGCAGCTCAAACCGCTGGCAACTGACAACTGACTACTGACTACTGGATTTTAACCTCCCCTCCCGAGTTTTACTTAGAATCAACAACTTAGACATCATTCATGTCGCAAATAATGGATTCCAATGGACTTGTGTGTAATGTATAGTTAAATAAGGACTTAAGGCGAAAAATCACCATTTTCAGGGAAAGTCGTGCTGTACAGTACATACAACTATGTACATACTGTACATGGAAGCCATAGAGGCTGATACGTGAAACCACTGCTCATCGCCGTCCTGCAGTTCGCGGCTGAAAGTGCGGCACCTTCGGCTCCTGGCCGTGAGCCAGTCGTCTCGTGGCCACCCCGAATCATGTTCGGCCCAGGCGAAGAAGGAATTGTGTAGGTGGAATCCCTCGATGGGTATATAGTCGGAGACCCTTGGGCGCTAAAGCGGGAATCCCGGATTAGGAAATGTCGCGCTGTTTCCCAAACAGGCGGAGGCTCCATGAGTAAACGTGAGCAGGAAAATCGCGAACACGAGAAGCACGAGCATGAGAAACGCGAGCACGAGAAATACGAGCACGCGAAACACGCGCGCGAGCATGAGAAAGACGAGCGCGAGTATCGCATACGGCCACACGGTACCGGGTATGGAACGGAAAGAGCGGCCTATCTTGAATTCCTGGCGCGCCGGTGGGCGGGAAGCGTCCCTCCGACAGCGCAGGCTTATGCGCGCGCTCTGAAGCAGTGGCGCCAGTTGCCCGGATCGGTCGTGACTGCGCCAGCCGACCTTGGAGTGGTCCCAGAGGCTCCTCCCGTCGATGACTCGAACCAGCCGCCGCAGACGCCAGCCAAAAACAAGCGCGACGAGGAGCGCTCGTCATGAGCCTTAACGGAACAGTGTGGATCCCGATCGGCCCCAGTCCCGTCACCGAGCCAGTCGGCAACCAGGACAACGGCATGGTTACCGCCATCGCCATCAACCCGAACAACGCGGCTGTGATCTACATCGGCACCGCGGGAGGAGGCGTGTGGCGCACGCGCGACGGCGGCGCGACAATACCGACATGGACTCCGCTTTTCGACCGCCAGTTAGCGCTCGGCATCGGCGAGCCCGGCGGGGTGGCGATTGATCCCAACAATACCGACATCGTTTATGTCGGGACCAGCCAACGAGTCGCGTTGGGAACGGGAAACACCGGAATTTTTGGCTTTCCGGATTCATCGCAAGGGCTGTTCAAGTCGACGGACGGCGGCAACAGTTGGATTCAGCTGGGATCGGGGTTTCCTTCAGGGAACACGGGAAACGCCATCAATTTCGCGGGCCAAGGGATCAATGTCGTTATCGTTGATCCGGCTAATAGCCTGGAGATGTACCTTGCGTCCTCAAGCGGAGTTTTCTTTTCCACCGATGGCGGGCAGAATTGGACGGCTGGCGCCAATGGAGGCGGGGACGCGCGTTCGCTCGTTCTGGACACGTCGTCGCCGGCTGGTTCCCGCATTCTGTACAGCGGCATTTCCGGTCGCGGTGCTTTCCAATCCACTGATGGCGGACGGAACTGGACGCAAATTCTCAGCGGGTCGACGCCGGCCGTTGCCGCGGCGATTGTGGCACCCACGACAGGCTTCAACAAGGTCATCATCGCCATTCCTCCCCCGACCTCGCCACCCAACCCGGCTGGCGTCCAGGTGCTTTACGTGACCCTGGAAGGAACGGGGCCCAAGAACACTCCCTTCCAAGACCCGCTTGGAGTTTTCCTGAGCACGAATCAGGGCGGGACGTGGACGCAGCAAACCGCGACCCTCATGCCGACGCGAACGCAAGGCGGGTACAGCTTTCACATGGCTGTGGATCCGGCTTCCCCCGGTGACGGGCTCAACGACATCATCTACTTCGGCACCGTCGGGCAGGCCAAGTCCAGCAACTCCGGAGGCAGCTTCACCCCCCCTTTAAAAGTCCAGCACGGTGATACACACGCGTGGGCGTTCGTTCCCCAGCCCAGCCCCGCCCCGTCGATCGTCTTCTGCGGTAATGATGGCGGCATCGATAAGTCGGTTGACGGCGGGGCAACTTGGACTCCCATCAACTCCGGAGGCCTGCAGACCGGACTCTTCTTCAATATCGACATCAAGCCTGACGCCACGGGGAGCGTTGTTATAGGCTCGGCGCAGGACAACGGACTGCAGACCACCAAGGGAGCCGTGCCCCCGAACAACTGGATCAGCGCGGGCGGAGATGGCTTCGACATAGCTTACGATGGCGTCACCCCAGACCGCGTTTACGGAACGAGCGGGTTCTGGCAGGCCCCCTGCACGCGAGTGTTTGTTTCGTCCAAGGACGGAACGGATTTTCCATCAACGACACCAATCATCCCATCGTTTCCGGACATTACCCCGTGGGGCACGACAAGCGACCAGAATTGCGGCCTCTTTCCCATCACCACCGATCCGAGCAATGCCGGGGTTGTCTATGTCAGCGGCAATCAGAATCTGTGGCAAAGCAAAGACGGCGGTAGTACATGGCGTAAACTATCGGCCTTCGCGGGGACCGGTGATATAGACGTGGCCGCCGGCAATGGTAACAACGTTGTCATTGCAGTGGGCGCTCAGGTATTCGTGTCAACCAATGCGCTGGCAGCCACGGTCGGCCCACCCTCGGGTGTGACCTTCACCAATATCACCCGGGACCTCCCGGGCCGCAATGTCGCCCGAGCACTCTTCGATCCCGTCGATCCCACGGTGATCTATGCGGTGCTCGGCGGTCTCAACGGCGCTGGTCCGGGGCAGTCTGGACATGTCTTCCGCACAACCGTGGGTGGGTCATCCTGGACCGACATTTCGCCGACGGTCCTAGTTTCGCCGACGGTCCCACCCGAACCACTGGATCTCCCGTGCAACGCGATCGCGCTAGACGGGACCGACGTACCCACGACCATTTACGTGGGAACCGATCTGGGCGTGCTGCGATCGGTGGACGCTGGTTTGTCGTGGTCAGTGCTCGACGATATCCACTTCCCACGGGTGATAGTCGCCGATCTCGTTCTGAACCAGACGGCCGGGGTGTTATGCGCGGCCACCTACGGCCGTGGCGTGTTCAAGTTCGCCAAACCCACCGGCGCGGCGATCGCGGTCAATCTGCAGGACAATCTGAACTTCGGCACTGTCTGCGCCGGTCCAGTCTATCTGACGCTGGAAATCTACAACGTCGGCGCTGCGGACCTGGTCATCAACAGTGTTCAGCAGCTCATGGGCTCGAGCGATTTCACCGTGCTGCCGACCCCCGGTACACCGCTGGTCATCAGCCCTGGCGAGGATGCCGATTTCACGGTCCAGTACTTGCCGACCGTTTCAGGAGTACTGGAGACGGCCATCATCCGCATCAGCAGCAACGATCCTACGGCTCCTTTTGTCGATCTTGCTGCAACTGGCATCCAAGGGACGGGCGTCGTAGCGACGGCCATCGCAAACAGTGGCGACTTCGGCAACGCCTGCGTGGGCTCATTTGTCGATGAACTGCTGACGATCAACAACGCGGGCTCTTGCCCGCTTTCGATATCTAACATCGCCTCGTCCTCTCTGGATTTCGAGGCTCCGAGCGTACTCTCCTATCCACTCGTCGTGAGTCCTGGCGGATCCATCGACGTCGTTATTCGGTTCCAGCCCGGCAGCCTTGCTCCGCCTGCGAAGACCGCAACGATCACGATCTTCAGCAATGACCTTTTCAGTCCGCACACGATCACGGTTACCGGGACTGCCGTAGCGCCGCGCCTCGTCCTGGAGATCGCCGACAGCGGGAATTTCGGGAACGTGTGCGTCGGCTCCTTTGCCGATGAGCCGCTGATCTTGAGCAACAGCGGAAAGTGCACACTTTCAGTAACGGGCATCACTTCGTCTTCAGGCGAGTTCCTGGCGCCTGAAGTGTTGTCGTTTCCGATCAACATTGGGGCCGGAAATTTTCTGCCGGTTCCCATTCGCTTTGAGCCAGCCAGCTTTGGCGGCAAGTCCGCTATCCTCACGGTGACTAGCGACGATCCGGCCGGTTCACACACAATGGCTTTGTCCGGCAATGCGCCCCCTGGTAAGCTCGCTGTCACTGGCTCGACGAACTTCGGTGGGGTCACGGCTTGCTGTTGTGCGGACCGCACTATATCCATTTGTAACGTGGGCCAGTGCGCCCTGCACGTGACCAGCGTCGCGTTCAAGCGTAAAAACCACCATTGGAAGTTGATCAACAATCCTTTCCCGGCGACGTTGTACCCCGGTTCGTGCCTGTGCGTCGTCATTCGATATAAAGCCACCGAAAAGTGCCCGCGATGTTGCGAGCTAGTCATCGAGAGCGACGA
>Ga0074045_10005447_pt1 | contig 11119 bp, 13 predicted proteins | sample BogForMeECP23OM2_FD_94442 | JGI IMG/M metagenome (GOLD analysis project Ga0074045, IMG submission 94442) | Bog forest soil microbial communities from Calvert Island, British Columbia, Canada - Bog Forest MetaG ECP23OM2 | ecosystem: Environmental > Terrestrial > Soil > Wetlands ...
CTCTTGACAAAGTTCTTTAGTTCTCTCACGTTCCCAGGCCAGCGGTATCTGCACAGTCGTTCCATTGCCTGAGTCGTATATTCCGGTGCCGGACGGTTCATTAGCTTGGCCTGAACTGCGGTCAGTCGTTCTACCAGAAGCGGAACGTCTTCGGGCCTGTCTTTTAACCGCGGCGTGTAGATGGCTACCGTGTTGAGCCGATAGTAGAGGTCTCGACGAAATGTGCTCTCTCGGATGCTCTGCTCAAGGTCATGATTAGTCGCCGCGATCACTCGGAAATTGGCCTTGATCGGTCGGGACTCCCCGACACGTTCGAAAACCCCGTCCTGGAGCACGTGCAGCATTTTGGCCTGCAGGTTAGCCGGGAGATCCGCTACTTCATCCAGGAAGACAGTCCCCTCATCGGCCATCTCAAATCGTCCTATCCGCTGCTTATTCGCGCCGGTAAAAGCGCCCTTATCATGTCCGAAGAGTTCGCTCTCGAAAAGTGAAGAGACAAGGGCCGGGCAATTGATTTTCACGAAAAGATGGTCTCGGCGGGAACTCAAGCCGTGGATTGCGCGAGCCAAACACTCCTTCCCGGTGCCGGTCTCGCCGGTAATTAGTACCGAGGCGTCGGTATCTGCAACTAGTTGGATCTGGTTCATGATTTCAGCCATAGCCGCAGACACGTAGAAGAATTGCTCCTGATGGTAGGATTCTTCCGAATTTGCCATCAAATACCGCTTCTGACACTCCAAATTCTCATTAATGGATTTCAGTTCAGTGTAGGCCATCATGTTATCTACTGCTATGGCTACTTGTTTGGAGACATCGGTCAAAACTTCGGTGAGCTCCGAGAGGTATTCCGGTGTTCTCTTGAACGAGAAATGCATGGTTCCCAACATTCGGCTCCTGACCATCAGAGGGAAAGCCATAGTAGCCGTGAGCCCGGATTTGAGCATTGAAGGGACGGAAGGAAGATGCTCATATCGGCTCAGATCATTGATGATGACCGGTTCCTTCGAGGATATCGCCATCTGAGCGATGGCCCCTTGGGCGACGGGTCTACTCCCGGAGCAGGAAATACCATCAGGGGCTATTCCATCCGCGGCAGCGAAATAGCTGAGAGACTCCGTCTTGAGGTCGTACAGGTTGATACTCAGTCGGTCGTATTGGAAATGTCTGAGCATTTCAGTAGCCAGAGCTCTGAAAAGCTTATCGCGCGTCGTCTGGTTAACGATGGCGTTATTGATTTTTAAGAGTATTCGATATCTTGCCTCAAGATTCCATCGCATGCGGACCTCGTGGTTGAATTCGAAAACGCAAATCAAGCCTAGGCCCAAATGTGGACACAGAGCCTATCGTCTTGATTTCCCAAAGTGTTATTTTAATATGCCTTCCCCGTGCCACTGACGGGGATGTTCCTTTCTAGCTTGCCGGTACAGTGGGCGCAGGCATATACTCATTCACAATAGCACGAGAGAGATGAAAGGCAAGCCCACTGTTCGGCTTCCCCGCCCAATATTCGTCATCAAAATCGGCCGGCCAGCTCAGCCTAGCGGTAAAACGGCCGTATTATAAGGTCGTTACCTAAACTTAGGTGCTGGTATGATCTTTGCTCTCATCAGAACCGAACCTGCTCGGAAAGGAACGTGGTACGTAACATTTCAGGCTAATTGGACAGGATGCTTGTAACACTGAAATATGGTCGGAGACTCCGTGAAGTCGATATTCCTGAAAACGCGGATGTGACCGTGCTGGGTCCAGCCAGTGTTCCCATCGTGGAAAACGTGGTAGAGGCACTGGAAGAGGCCCTCGATCATCCCGTGGGGAGCCCACCTTTTGTGAATCTGATCCGAAGCCTGGCTCCTAGGAGGGTGGCCATCGCGGTTCCGGATGAAACCCGGCCCACCCCGATGCAAACTATCTTGCCATTAGTCCTGAAGAGGCTGTACGGTGCGGCGCTGGAACTTGAGTGCACGAAGGTGACGGTACTAGTAGGAGGGGGGCTCCATCCACCCACGGACAGTGCCAATCTCGAAGACTTCATCCCTGCTGCGGTTGCCCTGGGATGCAGAGTAGTTGCTCACGATGCGTTGAACGCAAGAATGGTCGATTTCGGCTCGACCAGCCGAGGCACTCCGATCCGCATCAACGCGGAGTTCGCGGAAGCCGATCTGAGAATCGTGATTGGGCAGATTGATCCTCACCAGTTTGTAGGTTTCACAGGCGGGTCCAAAGGCGCGGCAATCGGGTTGGCCTCCGCGGAAACGATTGAACACAATCACAGCCTTTTCTTGGACCCACTCTCACGGGTAGGCCGTCTCAAAGGTAACCCAGTCCGGGAGGACATGAATGAAATCGGAAGGATTTTGAGGTCACATTATGCCGTGAACGTGGTCCTGGACGGCAACAAGGAGGTGGTCCGCTTTTTCGCAGGCGATCCGGAGGCTGTGCTTTTCGCAGGAGCCGATGTATCCGCGGACCTTTACGGCGTCCGTGTCTCCGAGAAGTTTGACATAGTCATAGCGTCCTGCGGGGGCCATCCAAAAGATATCACCCTTTATCAGGCTCAAAAAGGACTCAACCTCGCGTCTCAGGCTCTCAAGGCCGGTGGCAAAATTCTTTTATTGGCCGCTTGCCCGCAGGGTGTGGGGGACGATGTCTATTTTGATTATGTATCCCGGTTCCAGACGGCTCAAGAGGTACTGGAAGACTTCAGGCGCCTCGGATTCAAGATGGGGGCTCACAAGGCGTTCCTATTTGCGCGTACTCTCGACAGCTTCGATGTAGCTCTTGCTTCCGATCTGGATGCAGAGACCTTGGCGAAATGCCATCTAAGGGCAGTTGAGCCGGCGGCTGTCGTCCGAGAGTGGGTGGACGCCTTTGGAGGGCGGCCGCGCGTGGCGGTAATTCCCAACGCGAATACCACGTTTTTCATCGAGGAGCCTGCGTAGGTAATCTTTCGCCTTAAGAAGTAAAGGGCTTGTCCACAATCTATTCTATGGAAGGAAGAGCAAATGATTCATTTTTTGGTGCACGAAAAGGCAGACACGGTGGGGGTTGCCACCGTAGACATCAAGGCCGGAGAGCAAGCACAAGGTCTGTTCATGGATACCCAAGAGCCGCTTGAGATGAAAGCCTTGAATAACATCCCCCTTGGTCACAAGATCGCGCTGAAAGATCTCAAAGTGGGAGACACTGTCCTCAAGTACGGCCATGATATAGGTAGGGTGGCAGCAGACACGGCGACTGGTGAGCACGTCCATGTTCACAATCTCAAAACCAAAAGGTGGTAGTCATGAATATTCCAAAATTTTTCGGTTATCGTCGCGAGAACGGACGTGTTGGTGTCCGAAATCACGTAGTTATATTGCCTCTGGACGATCTATCTAATGCAGCCTGCGAGGCCGTGGCCAATAACATCAAGGGTACTCTGGCGATTCCTCATGCTTATGGGCGCTTGCAGTTTGGCGAGGATCTGGAGCTTTTCTTCAGAACTATTATAGGGACGGGCGCGAACCCCAATGTGGCCGCAGTCGTGGTGATTGGCATTGAGCCTGAATGGACTGACCTCATAGTCCGCGGCGTCGCGGAAACAGGGAAGCCGGTCAAAGGTTTTTATATAGAAAGGAATGGTGACCTGAACACCATCGCTGCGGCTTCCCGCCAGGCCAAGGAATATGTGCAGTGGGCATCCGAGCTACCGAGGACGGAATGCTCCATGGATGAGCTCTATGTCTCGGTAAAATGCGGGGAATCCGACACCACTTCCGGTCTGGCGTCAAACCCGACCGTAGGCAACGCAATTGACAAGCTGGTGGATATGGGGGCGACCACGTGTTTTGGCGAAACTTCGGAAATAACCGGCGCCGAGTTGGTATGCAAAGAACGCGCTGCCACTCCCGAAATCGGCGAGGAGTTCATGAAGGTCTGGAACGCCTATAATGACACCATTGTAAAGTTCAAGACCGATGATCTCTCCGGGTCACAGCCCACCAAGGGGAATATCCGAGGAGGTTTGACCACCATTGAAGAAAAAGCTTATGGTAACCTCCAGAAGATCGGCAAAAAGGCGCGATACATTGGAGTCTTAAAGCCGGCTGAGGCGCCTAAAGGCAAAGGGCTGTGGTATATGGACACCTCATCCGCGGCTGCCGAGGCCGTGACTCTTTGGGCGGCATCCGGCGCGGTGGTACACCTATTCCCAACCGGGCAGGGAAACATCATTGGGAACCCTATTCTGCCCGTGATCAAATTGTCCGCAAATCCGCTCACATGCAGTACCATGAGCGAGCATATCGATCTGGACGTCTCCGCTATCCTCAGGGGAGAAATGACTTTGGATCAGGCAGGAGATAAGCTCCTGGAAATGGTTGTTCGGACTTCAAACGGTCGCCTGACCGCGGCCGAAGCCCTCGGACATCGGGAGTTCGTTTTGACGAAACTCTATATAAGCGCGTGACGGAGCCCTATCATCGTGAATGTCGATGATGGGCCTTTTCGTGTGGTTCTCCATCCTCTTAATGTGGGGTAGAAGATGGAAAAAACTCAGAGCCAATATGACCGAATATCCGCGATCTTCTTCCTGATCGTAGGCATATTTTCCGCCGGGTATGCTCGCACCGTGGACATCGGAACGTGGAGCGAACCGGGGCCCGGCTTTCTGCCATTCGCAGCGGGGGCCACCATGGCCCCGTCATGGCCATCGCTCTTTTGGTCGGCAGCTTTAGGGAAAAGGGTGCGGTCATACCGCCCTTTTTTCCCAAAGCCGATTCGTGGAAGCGGGTGTTGGCCACTTTCGCGTCTCTCGGCATATATATGCCTTGATCCTCGATTACGTGGGCTTCACGTTGACCACATTTATCTTCGTGGGATTTCTGGTCAGGTTTATCTTTCCTCAAACCTGGACCAGGGCCCTCATCGTTGCGATTTTCGCGGCTATCGAGAGTCGCCTTCTCTTCGTGGATTTCTTGAAAACACAGGTACCCAAGGGGTTTCTAGGATTCTAGGTGGACCATGGAACTGCTGAGCCACATTGCTTTAGGGACCCAAATCATATTCACGCCGACGAATCTCCTATTTTGCTTTGTCGGGGTGCTCATGGGCACGCTTGTCGGCGTACTCCCCGGCCTCGGCCCTACAGCAGCCATTGCCCTTCTGCTGCCGAACACCTTCCACTTTCCGCCCGTATCGGCAGTCATCGTGCTGGCGGGGATATATTACGGGGCCATGTACGGGGAATCCACGACTTCCATACTGGTCAACATACCTGGGGAAGCGGCATCGGTAGTCACATGCTTGGACGGGTACCAGATGGCCAGAAAGGGCCGGGCGGGACCCGCCCTGGGTATCGCTGCGTTCGGTTCCTTTATTGCCGGGACTTTGTCCGTGCTGGCTCTCATGTTGGTCGCTCCGCCCCTAGCTAAATTCGCCCTTGCCTTCGGTCCTCCCGAGTAATTTGGCCTGACTCTTTTGGGCGTCCTTATTCTCATCTACCTAGCCTCGAGTTCGATCCTGAAAGCCCTGATGATGGCTGTTTTCAGACTATTGCTAGGTACGATCGGGATGGACTCCATCTCAGGGACCCAGCGCCTTACTTTCGGGATAATTGAGCTCAGTGACGGAGTGGGTTTGATTCCGGTGATTATGGGCGTCTTTGGCGTGACCGAGGTCATCACCAACGTTGAAGAAGTCATAAAACAGGAACTCGTCACCACAAAAGTGAAGAACCTCTTGCCCAGCCTTCAGGACTAGAGGGAATCCTTCTGGCCGATCATCCGGGGCTCATTTCTGGGCTTCTTTATCGGCATTCTCCCCGGTCCCGCTCCCGTGATCTCGGCCTTCAGTTCCTATGCGCTTGAGAAGAAGCTTTCGAAGCACCCAGAAAAATTCGGCACAGGCGTGATCGAGGGTGTAGCCGGACCGGAAGCTGCCAATAATTCCGCAACAGGTGGGGCCATGATCCCGCTTTTTACCCTGGGGATACCGTCAAATTCGGTGATCGCAATCCTCCTGGGAGCGTTTATGATTTTCGGCATTCAGCCGGGACCATTGCTCATCTCGCAGCACCCGGATCTGTTCTGGGGGACCATCATGAGCATGTATGTCGGGAATGCCATGCTCCTGATCCTGAACCTACCGTTGCTAGGTATTTGGGTCCAACTCTTGAAAGTGCCTTATGCAATTCTCTTTCCCCTTATTCTTTCTTCTGCCTCGTGGGAGTCTACAGCTTGAATTCGAGCCTGGTTGAGGTGGCCCTCATGATCGGGTTCGGTGTATTTGGCTATTTGGGCAGGAAGTTCGGTTTTGAGATGGCTCCTCTGGTTCTGGCGCTGGTTATCGGCCCCATGATGGAACAGAACCTGCGCCTCTCATTGGTGATTTCCCAGGGGAGTCCTTGGATTTTTATCGAACATCCCATCTCTGCCGCTTTCATTGGAATTTGTCTGTTTTTGTTGATCTCTCCGTTGGTTCCGTGGATCGGGGGAAAGCGTCAAGAATTGCAGGAGAGGGTTGAAGGGGAGGAAGTCTGATACAGAAAGGAACACACAATGAACCATTGGAAATGGTTATCCGTTACGCTGGTGTTCGTTACCCTGGTGGGATGGAGTGAGGGGGCGCAGAAATTTCCCTCTGACCCGGTCACCTACATTATCCCGTTCAATCCCGGAGGGCAGTCGGACGTCGAGGCTCGCCTGCAACAGCCCTATCTGGAAAAGGCATTGGGTGTGCCTATCGTGATTAATTAGGTTCCCGGCGCGGGAGGCGGCCTTGCCTGGACAAAATTCGCTCAGGCCAAGCCCGATGGATACAGTGTGTGCGGCATCAACACCCCACACATCATCCTACAGCATCTCGCGCAGGCGGACGTGAACTTCAAAACAGATGATTTGAAACCACTGTGCATGTTCGAGTCGACTCCCATCGGTCTGGCAGTGAAAAAGGACTCGAAAATCAACAATGTGAAAGAACTAGTAGAGTTCGCAAAGGCCAACCCCGGCAAAGTCACGGTCGGCATATCCGGCAAGCTTTCAGGCCACCATCTAGCGGCCCTTCAATTCATGAAGCTGACCGATACCAAACTGACCTTGGTTACATTTACTGGCGCGGCCCCACAAACGACCGCGCTTCTCGGCGGCCACATAGAGGCCGTGTTTGGCAACTCTTCGGACCTGGTCACTTTCAAAGACCAGATAAAGATACTGGCGATGGGTTCGGAAACTCGGATGACGTTGCTGCCGAACGTTCCCACATTTGAAGAGGAAGGACTAAAATTCGCCCCTCGCATTGATCGAGGAGTCGCTGTCGCCAAGAATACGCCGTCTGACGTCGCGGTGGTGTTGGAAAAGGCTTTCCTCGATACTGTGAACTCCGAAACCTACCGCACCAAGATTCAGACCGCTGGGTTTGTGCCTTTGGGACTCAACAGTGACGAGTCGATCAAATACATTGCAGAGCAAACGGAAATCTGCGCGCGGCTGCTTAAGGAACACAACCTCCTTCTAAAGAAGTAAGGCGCAGCCTCAGTGCGGCCGTGACAGGCACGCTCTCATCGCGGCCGCAGTGCACGCTTATCGGCTGCCACTATCGGGGCATGCGGGAGATCGAGAGGTTCTACGGCAATTCATAGGGGCAGAACAAATTTCTGCTCCTGTATCCTGGCCCCCCATTGCTCCGCATCGTGCTCTTCGGCAAGACAAAAGCCTTCGCGTTCATACAGAAGGCGGGCTGGATCCAGACCCCTGAATGTCCACAAAAATACCTGCTTGTGGCCCGCTTTTCTGCAGAATTCAACGGCGGTTCGTATCAAGGTCCTCCCAATCCCAAGGCTCTGTAAATCGGGCTCCACTATGAACCAACGGAGCCGCGCTCCTTCTCCATCCTCCTGATTGCCATCTATAGCCACAACGCCTGCAAAGCTGCCGTCGACCAGCGCTGCCCAGAATCCATCGGTTTCTTGTCGGAACCTTCTCATGAACTCGCAGAGTTCCATGCCGACTTGCGTTTCAAACGATATATCAAATCCCCAGTGCTCATGATAATAGACTGCGTGCAACTCTGTTATCTTGCCTAGCACGCCGGGGAAGTAGCCTGTCAATTCTACGTTATTGGTTCCGATCTTTTTCATTGGGACTACTCTGAGATCGAACGTGTCGGATGGCTGATGGGTCGTGGGTTACCGGCTGTACTTGTTCAAAAGTTCGATGAGCCTTCCGGCAGTCGGCGAGATGGGGCCTTTTCCTTCGAAGAAGCTGTCAATCATGGAAAGGTCGGATCCGTAATATCTCTCATTGGCTTCCCAGTCGGCCTGCATGACACTCCCCTGCAGAGAGACACCGGCATAGATCCCTTTGGCCCTTGAATAAGAGAGAATGCCCTGGGACAAAGCAATATCAGTCGATGCCGACGCATCTCTGCCGATAGGACCTGCCGCAACGGACGCATCCGCACCTATTGTAAATTTGTCATGGAAAAGGCTTCGAAGGCTGACATCGCTCATCACCAGCAGCACCAGATCCGTGGCCTGAACGCCCACCTGCCACCCGAAACTGCCTCCGCCAAGAGTGATGAACGCGGGCGGCCCCCACTTTCTAGTGGAAGGATTCCGCCTGAGAACAACCCCTGTGCCGTACTGACCCCCAACGCCTAGCCCCGCCTTTATTACTGAAGGGAAAATGACAACAGCACGACTGCGCTTGAGAAGATCGGACGGAATGCTCCCGTCGGGCGCATCCATCATGTCTTTGAGAGCGCGGGTTGACTCTGAAATGCGGTTTTCAAGCTCGAGGGGTCGGGCCCAGGAACGGTGACCCGGCAAGAATAACGTGGCCACGATAAATAGAATGACAAAATAGGAATTGTTCCTCACGTCACTGTCTCCCGGCGGAGCATATTGCCTGATTCAGGGTTATAACCGTAAAGAGTCGCCAGTTCAAGATAGCATGAAGCCTTGCACCCGCATGAGCGATCTTGGGGGATTTTGAACCGAGCAGAAAAGGCGCCACTATAAAGACTTGCACTTTATCCACCCGTGACTGAACGATTACTCAAGCTCTTCTTTTTGCTTGACATAAGCAGGCCCGTCTGATTATGTGCTGAGCACTAGTCTCTTCTCTCAATTGTCCTTCCCAACGTTAAGGAGTCAGGAATGAAAAGCGTCGCGTCTTTTTTGGTGGTGGTTCTTGCTGTCACACTGATCAGCATGGGGCCGGCTCTGGCTGCGGAGCCTGCGTCTGGACCAATTAAAGTAGGTGTGGTGCTCCCTCTGACCGGCGAGCAAGCCCAGTTTGGCGAAATAGAGAAGAACTCGTTTCTCATGGGGCTTGAAGAAATCAACAAAGCAGGCGGCGTAAACGGGAAGCAGATAGAACTCCTTATTGAGGATGACACGGGAAAGCCCGACGTAGGTCGCTCTGCTGTTGAAAAGCTGATCTCGCGAGACAATGTAACCTGCCTTTCTGGGGGGTACTCTTCTTCAGTGACTTATGCCATGTGTGCCGTAGCCCAGCAACGCAAAGTCCCCTTCTTAGTAACCACCGGGTCCGCAGATGAAATCACGGAAAAGGGGTGGGATTGCGTATTTCGGATCAACCCTCCGGTCAGTGAGTATCCCAAGGCCGTGCAAAGCTTCTTGCAAGAGGTGGTTAAGCCTCAGACTGTGGCAATACTCTATGAGAACAGTCTGTTCGGCCAATCAGGTTCAAAAGAATTCGCCAAAGTTTGCGAAGCCATGGGGATCAAGGTCTTAATGAAGGAAGGTTACGAGCATGGCGCAGTGGACTTCAAGCCCTTGCTTACAAACGTAAAAGCGGCCAAACCAGATTTCGTTTACATGATCTCATACGTGATGGATGCAGCGCTGCTGATGCGACAATCCAAAGAATTAGACTTAAACCCCAAACTCTTCGTGGGTGGCGGCGCGGGATTTACCCTTCCTGGATTCGCCAAAAACGCAGGAGAGGCCTCGGAAAACGTATTTTCGGCCGATCTGTGGGGGCCGCGGGTTCCTTACCCTGGCGCACAAGAGTACTTTGACAAATATCTGGCGAAATTCGGCACTCCCACAGAGTATCATGGAGCCGAAGCATACGCGTCGATTTATGTTGTAGCCGACGCCCTAAAGCGCGCTAAAGAACCGACTCCTGCTGCTGTGCGCGAGGCGTTGGTCGCCACGGACACGATGACTGTTTTTGGCCCGGTCAAATTCGTAGCGTACGGCAAGAAGAAACAGCAGAACTCTCTGCCTACCTATGTGATGCAATGGCAAAAAGGGGCACTGGAGACTGTCTGGCCCAAAGATTTGGCCACTAAGCCTTATGTATTTCCGGTGCCACCTTGGTCCAAGAGGTAGGTTTTATAACGCTTTTCTGTGGCTGTGGCGGGCCGATTGCAGTCCCGTCCGCGACGCCGCAACGCATGGCAAGTGGACGGAGCAGTTGTGAAGCGACGTGTACAGGGGCACGACGTGCCGTGCCCCTAGCGTGACCTCGCGTCCCATCCGTCTCCTTGTGTGAATTTCAAATGCCGGAACGGTACCTGTGTTGATAAAATGCGCGATTTCTTTAGAACAGTGCATGGTTGAGCTATAGATGGACGTATTTCTGCAAACATTGGTCGCGGGCATCCTCAAGGGCGGGCTCTACGCCCTTATCGGGCTCGGCATGACCTTGATCATGGGAGTCATGGGTATCATCAACCTGGCACACGGCCAGTTGATGATGCTGGCCATGTACATCACTTACGTGCTGTGCCATTATCTGGGCTTCGATCCGTACTTAACCTTGGTTATAAGCATGCCAAGCCTGTTCCTGGTGGGCATCCTCATCCAGAAGTTCCTGCTCAACCCACTTATGAAGGTGGAAACCATCCTTCCCGAGAACCAGGTCCTGATGACCGTGGGCATCGGCATGGTTCTTACGGAGATCATCCGTTTCATCTTCTCGTCGAATTATCTGTCGGTAAAGACCTCCTACCGAATTGAGGCGGTCTTTATCGGCGGGATATCGTTTTCAGTGGCACTGACCATCGCCTTCGTTTTCGCTTGTCTGCTCACCGTGGCGCTCTTCTGGTTTCTCATCAAGACAGACCTGGGACGGTCCATTAGAGCGGTTGCGCAAGATGGTGAAGCCGCACA
>Ga0074045_10005448_pt1 | contig 11118 bp, 9 predicted proteins | sample BogForMeECP23OM2_FD_94442 | JGI IMG/M metagenome (GOLD analysis project Ga0074045, IMG submission 94442) | Bog forest soil microbial communities from Calvert Island, British Columbia, Canada - Bog Forest MetaG ECP23OM2 | ecosystem: Environmental > Terrestrial > Soil > Wetlands ...
GGAGAAGCACATCACACAGATGATCTTCGGACACTCCGCAACCAGCGGTAGGCGTAAGTACCTGTTTATGTCGGCCGTGCATCGCTTCCTGCGGGACGCGCCCGCGGTTGACGTTCATATTGTTAAGCAGCAGCCTAGCTAATGCATACACGCCCGCACATCCTAGTGGTGGACGACGAGCCGCAAATCACGCGCGTGCTGCGCACCAGCCTGAACGCGCAAGGCTATGAGATCCGGGTTGCCAACGATGGCGAGACCGCACTCGAGATCGTCAAGGACTTCGCGCCCGATCTCGTGATCACGGACCTCGCAATGCCGAATATGAATGGCATTGAGCTGTGCCGTCAATTGCGCAAGACGTCACAGGTTCCCATCCTTGTGCTATCGGTGCGCGGCGAAGCGCGCAGCAAGATTGAGGCGCTCGACTCGGGTGCCGATGATTATGTGACCAAGCCGTTCAGTACTGGTGAGTTGCTGGCGCGAATTCGCGCGGCCCTCCGCCGTTCACCCCCGACAACCCCGCCGCAGACTCGGATCGAACTTGGTGACTTCCATATCGATCTCGACGCACACTCGGTGACGGTGGCTGACCGCGAAGCGCGACTTACTCCCAAGGAGTTTGATGTGCTGGTGTACATGGCACAACATCCGCGCAAGGTGCTGACTCACCGCGCGATCCTCAATGCCGTGTGGGGAAGTAATAGCGTTGAGCAAAACGAATACCTGCGCGTCTTTGTTGGTCAATTGCGCAAGAAGCTGGAGGCCGACGCCAGCTCGCCGAAATACATCTTGACTGAGCCCTGGGTGGGGTATCGATTTGAGCCCGGAGACTGACGTGCTGAGGCTGCTTCCTCGTTTTGTATAATCATCCATTTGCAGGCCATCCTCTAGGAGCTCTAGTTGCAACAAGCGGAAATTGGCATCATCGGTGGGAGTGGCTTGTACTCCATGCCGGGCCTCTCCGAGGTGCATGAGGTGTCGCTGGAGACGCCCTTTGGCGCGCCTACCGACGCGTACATCCTCGGCGCCCTAGCTGGCCGAAATGTCGCCTTTCTCGCCCGGCATGGTCGCGGACATCGCTTCACGCCGACGGAACTGAACTACCGGGCCAACATTCACGGGCTGAAACAACTCGGTGTTGAGCGCATAATCTCGCTCTCCGCTGTGGGCTCGCTGAAGGAGGAACACCGCCCGCTGGATTTCCTCATCCCAAATCAGTTTGTCGATCGCACCCGTCATCGCGTAGATACATTCTTCGGTGATGGGCTCGTCGCCCACGTTGGGTTCGGTGATCCCATTTGCGGCGAAGAAGCCGAAGTGCTCGTGGAGGCCTGCCGTCGCGCCGGTGTCAACGTGAAGTCTGGGGGCGCTTACCTGAATATGGAGGGGCCGCAGTTCTCGACCAAAGCTGAGTCCAACCTGTATCGCAGTTGGGGCATGGATGTAATCGGTATGACGAATCTCACGGAGGCTAGGCTTGCGCGTGAAGCTGAGCTGTGCTATGTCACGGTGGCGATGGTCACCGATTACGACTGCTGGCATGCGGAGCACGAGCATGTTACGGTGGACCAGATCATCGCTGTCCTGCTGAAGAACGCGGAGCATGCCTGCAACGTGGTCCGTGAAGCCGTGGCTGCGATGCCCCGGGAACGCGGCTGCAAGTGCGGCTCGGCCCTGAAGCATGCCATCATCACGCAGAAAAATGTGGTGCCGGCCGCCACGCTGGAGCGCCTCAAGCTGCTGGTCGGCAAGTATTTCAACTCTAAACAGAAAGCGGGAACGTAAGATTTGTCCATTCTTGTCGTCGGGTCGGTGGCATTCGACACTCTGAAAACTCCTTACGGCGAGCGCCAGAAGATTCTCGGCGGCGCAGCAACCTATTTTTCGCTATCTGCCAGCTACTTCGCCGACGTCCGCGTGGTTGCTGTGGTTGGTGGAGACTTCACCGCGGAAAATGAAGCGGTGATGAACAACCGCGGCATCGATACGCGCGGTATCGAGCACGCGAAAGGGAAGACCTTCCACTGGTCGGGCGAGTATGGCGAGAACGTGAACGAAGCGAAAACATTGAACACGGAGTTAAACGTCTTCGAAAACTTTGAACCTCACATCCCGGCGGAATATGCCGACTCCGACTTTCTGTTTCTCGCTAACATTGATCCCATCCTGCAAACGCGGGTACGCGACGCCATGCAGAGCGTTAAGCTGGTGGGCGGCGACACCATGAATTACTGGATCAGCGGACATGCTCAGAATCTGGAAAAAATGTTGCAGCGCGTGGACGTGTTGCTGATCAACGACACCGAGGCGAAGATGCTGGCGGGCGACAACAGCTTGCCGAGGGCGGCGCGCAAGGTGCTGCAACGCGGGCCGCGCGCGCTGGTCATCAAGCACGGCGAGTACGGAGCAACCATCTTTTTTCGCGATGGCGAGTTTACTGGAGGACATCATCCCTTCCGCGCTCCGGCCTTGCCGCTGGACGAGGTGCGCGATCCCACCGGAGCCGGAGATAGTTTTGCCGGAGGCTTCATGGGATATATCGCCTCGCAGGGCGAGGTCAACCGCCGAGTGCTGAAGCATGCCATGTTCTATGGCAGCGTCATGGGTTCGTTCTCGGTGGAGCGTTTTGGCACGGAGCGGTTGCAATCGCTCACCCGTAACGAGATTGACGAGCGATTCGAGGTCTTTCGCGAGCTGACCCATCTGGACTAATCCCCTGTGCAGCGAATTCTTTGGTGCGTTGCATGTTGCTGGTTGTCGAACGATAGAATGGGCGGGAATGCGGTGCATTGGTTGTGGGGGGCGCGATGGCCTGCTCGAGTGAGGTCGTCACCTTTGGAGCGAGTGTTGATTCACAACATCGTTCATGGGCACAGAGATGACCGTAGCCAGCGGACATGCGGTTCCTATTCCCCGCGATCCTCTTTCGGCAATGACCTTCTGTGAAAGGCGCTAAACCCTCCCCATCCGCGCATCGCTACCGCCAACAGCGTCGCGACGCGCGCTTCACCCTGATTCTCGGCGTGCTTTCGGTTGCGGCTCTGGTTTTCTACTACGTGAAGCAGGAGCTTCTGCTCTACGGCGACGCCGTAGCGCATATCAATATCGCACGCCGCGTGGTGGACAACCGGCATCCGCTGGAGTCGTTCTTCCAACTGGGGACCGTGTGGCTTCCGCTGCAGCACATCGCTATGCTGCCGTTCGTATGGAGTGGGGCGCTGTGGCGGAGCGGGATCGCGGGCGCCATCCCAGGCATGGTGGCTTATGTACTCGGAGCGCTCGGCATCTTTCGCCTGGTGAGCGGCCGCGCACCTAAAGTCGTCGCGTACGTCGCAGTTGGGATCTACGCACTCAATCCGAACCTGCTCTACATGCAGACCACGGCAATGAATGAGCCCATCTTCCTGGCCTTCTTCACCTGGGCATTGGTCTATCTGGATGAATTTTTCAGGGCCTGCTTTCCGGCATTCGATTTGCGGGTCATGCCTGCACGAATGACGCCTAACCGTGCGCTCGAAGCTTGCGGTATCGCACTGGCTGGTGGAGCGTTTACGCGCTACGACGGATGGTTCGTCGCGGCGGTTATCGGCGCCATCGTGACAGGAATATTTGCGGTGTGGTGGCGGCGTGCGGCAGACAGAGCGCTTCGACCGGCTATGGCGAAGTCGTTCCTTGAGTTTCTGTTCCTGAACGCGCTCGTTCCCCTGTTTTGGCTGATATACACCCGCGGCGTATCCGGCTACGCGCTCGATTTCGTCACCGGTCCGTATTCGGCCAAGGCTATTGCGCTGCGCACCACGGCTCTTGGTGGGCATCCCGGCCAGCACCATCCGGTTACCGCCGCACTCTACTTCCTGAAAGCGGCCAAACTCAACGTGGGAACAGCCTTCTGGGGGCAGGTACTGTTCGTCGCAGCCCTGGCTGGAACGGCGCTGGCTGCCTGGCGATTCCGGCGCTACGGAGTTCTCCTGTTGCTTTGGCTGCCGCTGCCTTTTTATGCCCTTTCGATTGCGTATGGCAGCACGCCAATCTATCTGCCTGTCTGGTATCCGTACTCGTATTACAATGCGCGCTACGGGTTGGAACTGCTACTCGTCTTTGCAGTGTTCCTTCCGCTGGTGGGCGGAGCCATCGCTGAGCAGGTACGCAGCACAACTGCCAGGGTTGCGGTCTGGTGTGTGCTGATTGCCGTCGTGGCTGTGAGCTATCTGTCAGCGTGGCGCGAAACGCCCATCACTTTGCGAGAAGCTCAAGTGAATTCGCGTGGCCGCATCTCGATGGAGCGAGCATTCGCGAATTATTTTGGCAAACTGCCACGCCCCGTAACGCTGCTGATGTACAGCGCCCAGCATGCCGGGGCGCTGCAGCAGGCAGGCATTCCATGGCGTCATGTGATCTCCGAATCGGAGCATCCCGACTGGGAGTGGGCGCTGCTCGATCCGGCGCGCCATGCCGACTACGTGGTCGCATGCCAGGGTGATCCGGTATCGATAGTGGTCCGCCGACACCGCGCGGAGCTGACGGAGTCGCTCTCGATCAGCGTGCCGGGCGAGTCTCGGTGCACGATTTACGAAAACAAAGAGCCAGGTGACGCGATGCCCTATCCGCATGGGTTCTGATTGCCAGCATTCGTGCAGTTAACACCCCTCCCGCCGTCCTTTGTTACAATCCGCCCATCCGATCATGCGCGCTTTTCGAGAGCTCGTAGACTGGCTTCCGACTCGGTGGCCTATCAACCCTAGTGCTTCCAAGAGTCTGGGGCGGTTGATCGTGGCGGCCGTTCTGGGTGCGGCTATCGGACTGGAACGCGAATTCAAGCACCGTCCGACTGGCCTGCGGACGGTCATGTTCATATGTTTTGGTTCGGCCATGTTCACGATCCTCTCCGATCGTCTCGCTGGCCCGGACGTGGCTGACCGTACCAGGATCGCGGCTCAGATCATTACAGGCATTGGTTTCATCGGCGGTGGTGCGATTCTGCATGATAAGGGTTCAGTTTCAGGCCTGACTTCAGCCGCCACCATTCTTGTCGCCGCTGGCATTGGAATGGCGGCGGGCGGTGGTCTGTATGAAACGGCAATCTTCTCCACGATTCTGGTGCTCATAAGCCTGTTGCTTCTAGGCGAGGTCGAGACGCGTTTCAATCTGAAGCCGATCACCGTTTCCTATGACGTGATCAGTACGACCTGTGAAAGTTCCGATCCGGTGGTCGCGGAAATCAATCACGTCCTTGAAACGACGGGCGTGTCCATGCAGACGGTTCACATGGACAAAACGGCCGACAACCATTGCCGCGTTCGATTCACGGTGGAGGCATTCCGATCCCAGCAGGAGGCGCTGGCCAAGAAAATCAAGGACCTCTCGCAAGTCATGACTATGGCACACACTACCATCGCCGAGCGCGACTGAGATGGCGGGCGTTCCCTTCGTCAAGGCCACCGCCTGCGGCAATGACTTTCTCATCATCGATGTCGCCCTTGTTCCCGGTGACATTCATTCGTTCAGTCGCCGCATTTGTGACCGGCACAACGGAGTGGGCGCCGATGGTGTGGAATGGGTGTTGCCCTCCAACGACGCGTGCCTCCGCGTTCGGCTGTTAAACGCTGACGGCTCCGAGGCGGAGATTTCAGGCAATGGGACGCGCTGCGTTGCGGCCTGGTACTGCGCGGGGAACAACCGCGACTCCGTTGTCATTCGCACGGATGCTGGATTGAAGACCTGCAACTTGATAGCACGGGAGGGCAACACCCTAACGTTCCGCAGTTCCATGGGGGTGCCGGAGGTGGGAGATCCCCTTGTCATCAAGGTTATCTGCGGAGAGGTTTCTGGCGTTCCGGTGTCGATGGGCAATCCGCATTACGTGGTATTTGTCCCAGAATTTGAGCTGGGTTGGCAGACCGTGGCGCAACAGATTTCTACCCACCGCGACTTCAAGCACGGCATGAACGTCGAATTTGTGAAGGTGAAAAACGCGAGCGAAATCGATGTACGTTTTTGTGAGCGCGGCGTCGGGGAGACGATGTCTTCAGGAACAGGTTCATGCGCCGCGGCAGTAGCCTCTATTCACGCCGGGAAGGTGGAGTCGCCGGTGCGTGTGCATGGTCGCGGTGGAGCCCAAACCGTGGAGTGGAGCGGCGAAGTCTTTCTGTATGGACCGGCCACGTTGCTCTGCCGAGGCGAATTTTTCGTGTAAGACAAGCGGCGCGACGATGTCGTAAGCTCGACTGAGGGGTCGCGTTGGGTACATTCGGGTCACCCGAATACGAATGCCGCCCGGGTAACATTTAACATGAAACACCCTGACGATTCCTCGGTGCAGCCTGAGCGCCTTCGCCCACCGGCCCTGCGGCCGGGTGACACGGTGGGGATCATCGCTCCGGCCGGACCGATTGAGCCAGATGCTCTCGAGGCGGGCTGCGCGGCCTTGCTGCGGATGGGCTACCGCCCGTTTTACCTGCGGTCGATCCTGGACCGCGATTTGTATTTCGCAGGGTCGGTGGAGCGGCGGGTGAACGAATTGCACGAGATGTTCCGGCGGGAGGAGGTGCGGGCGATACTGTGCGCGCGCGGAGGGTATGGCTGCAATTATCTTTTGCCACACCTTGATCTAGGACTGATACGCCGGCATCCGAAGATCTTCGCAGGCTGTAGCGATGTGACAACATTACTGACGAAGTTGTGCGATGACGCGGGACTCGTCACCTTTCACGCGCCCATGGCAGCGGGAGATTTTGCTCGTCCGGACGGCGTCGATATCGAGGCCTGGCACGCGGCGGTATCCCGCAGCGAGAGGCATCAGCGCGAGTTCGGTGCCGAAGAGGTGCAGCCCCTATTGGAGGGCACGGCTCAAGGAGTCTTGTACGGAGGCTGCCTGTCGCTGCTGTGTGCATCACTCGGCACGCGGTCTGAGATCAGGACTGACGGCACGATTCTGTTCCTGGAAGATCTCGGCGAAAGGCCCTACCGCATCGACCGGATGATCACACAGTTGCAGTACGCCGGCAAGCTGAACGACGTCCGGGGGATCATCTTCGGGGAGATGCTGAATTGTGGGCGGCAGGGGAGCGACGACTACACATTGCAGCAAGTCGTAGTGCGGATATTGGGGAACTTGCAGGTCCCGGTCGCGTTCGGGTTGAAGTCCGGCCATGTTTCCAGTAAAAATTTCACTCTCCCGCTAGGTGTGCGGGCGAAGCTCAGCGTCCAGAAGAAGGTTACGTTGGAATACGAGACCGCAGTGCGGAAGGCGGGTACGGCAGTGGCAGTCCAAAGGTCATGACAAAGAAGCATATCCATCTCATTGGAATTTGCGGTACCGCGATGGCGTCGTTAGCGGGAATGCTGAAGCAGCGCGGCTTCCACGTTACAGGTTCCGACGATGCGATATATCCGCCCATGTCAGACTTTCTTGCCTCGCTCACGATTCCTGTTTGGCAGCCGTTTGAAGCTAACTTGCAGCCGCCACCTGATCTGGTAGTGGTAGGCAATGCGATATCGCGCGGCAATCCCGAGCTCGAGTATGTGCTTGACCAAGGAATTCCCTTGGAATCAATGCCACAACTTCTACATAATGAATTTTTAGTCGGACGTGAAAGGTTGGTGGTGGCAGGTACACACGGCAAGACCACGACCGCGTCACTGCTGGCATGGCTGTCTCATCATGCCGGCCACACCCCCAGTTTCCTCATAGGCGGAATTCCAGAAAACTTTGGTAGCTCTTTCATGCTGGGATCGGGACACGAGTTCATTCTGGAAGGTGATGAATATGACACCGCGTTCTTCGATAAAGGACCGAAGTTTCTCCACTACTTTCCAGATGCTGTCATTCTGACCTCGGTCGAATTCGACCACGCCGATATTTACAAGGACCTCGACGAAGTGAAGACCGCGTTCAAGCGACTGGTGAACCTGGTTCCACGCCATGGACTGTTGCTTGCGTGGGACGGGCATCCTAACGTTGACGAGTGTATCAGCCGTGCCTTTTGCCGGGTGGAGCGATATGGCCTCGCGAAGACTTCGAGCTGGCGGATCGCTGATATCGAGTACACGCCAGCCCTGACGCGTTGGCGCATATTGCGCAACGGCGAATCGTGGGGCCAGTTCGAATCTCAACTCGCCGGCGAGTACAACGTACTGAATGCGACCGCTGCCGCCGCCATGGCCGCCAGTTATGGCATCACCCCGGATGAGATTGCGGCAGGTCTGCGCACCTTCCGCAGCGTGAAACGCCGACTCGAAGTCAAAGCGCAAGTTCACGGCATCACCATCATCGATGACTTCGCCCATCACCCCACGGCCATCGCCGAGACGCTGAAGGCGGTACGCAGTCGCTATCCCGGACGGCGGTTGTGGGCGATTTTGGAGCCTCGCTCAAACACCCTGCGTCGAAAGGTGTTTCAAACAGAGCTGGCGCAGAGTCTCAGTTTGGCTGATGAAGTGGCCCTGGCAGGCATCTTCAAGTCAGAGGCAATTCCGGAGCATGAGCGGCTGGAACCTGCAACCGTCATAGCGGCTGTGAGCGCGTCCGGCAGACACGCGCGGCTGCTCGAAACGGCTGATGCCATCGTGGAGTCGATCGCGCCCGAACTTTGCGAGGGAGACGTGGTTACGATCTTTTCCAACGGCGCATTTGGCGGGATCTACGAAAAGCTGCCCGCGAAACTCAAATCTCTGCGTGAGGTCTCGACCTCAGCGTGACTCGCGGCGTTACTGTTCTTACCCTTGCCCTATCAAGCTTCGGAATTCTGTCCCTCAACGTCGCCGGGGCCACTACGCCGGTGACGTGTGCCTCGCCTGTGAATTCGCAGCGCGAGCCGACTGAATACTTCGTTTCACTCGCTGATCCTGCCGGTCATCTTGCGCATGTCAACATTCGCATCCGGGAAGGTGAGGGGAATCGCACTCTGGACATGCCGGTGTGGAATGCCCTGTACCAGGTGCGCAACTTCGCCGCGAATGTGGAACATGTGCGCGCGCAGGACGCGTCGGGTGCGTCTGTCGAAGCCCGCGCCACGAAGACCAGTGAGTGGGAGGTCACCGCACCTCCAGGTTGTGTCGTAGTGAGTTACGACATTCATCTCGATGCTCCCGGTCCGTTCGGCAGCGCGCTCAATGCGGACCACGGCTTCTTCAACTGGGCCATGGTGCTCATGTACCCGCGAGCGTGGCGGACGCAACCAATGAGTCTTCGGCTGCTCGATGTTCCTGCGACGTGGGCTATGCGCGACGTCCATATCCTCGGGGGCGCGGAGCCCGGCAAGGTCGACCAGGTGGTTGGAATTGCTCGCAGTTACGATGAGCTGGTGGACAGCCCGGCGGAAACGGGTACCTTTCGGCAGTCATCATTTCAGGAAGACGGCGCGACCTATCACGTTGTGGTTGTTGGCAATCCTGCAGACTACGACCTGGCGTCGTTGCAGGAACTTCTTCGCAAGATCACCCACGCTGCGGTCGATTGGATGCAGGACCGTCCTTTCGACGAATACACCTTTCTCTATGACTTCCAACACGGCCACGGTGGCGGGGGGATGGAGCACGCGTATGGCGCCGCCATAGGTGTGAATGCCGAGCGCTTGAGACAGAATCTGATGCCGGTGGCCAACGTAAGCGTGCACGAGTTCTTTCACTTGTGGAATGTCAAGCGCATTCGACCGCAGTCTCTCGAGCCCATCGAATACCAACGCGAGAACGATACCCGCGCGCTGTGGTTTAGCGAAGGCGTAACTAGCACGGTTGGCGACATACTGCTGGCGCGTGCCGGACTGATCGACGAAACGGCCTATGTGCAGCGATTGGCGGCTGACCTCACAGAACTGCAGCGGCGTCCCGCACACACCTGGCAATCCGCGGAAGAGTCGAGCCTTGATGCCTGGTTTGAGGGCGTCGCGTTCTACCGTTCGCCTGAGCGGAGCATCAGCTACTACAACAAAGGCGATATTCTCGGTGTCTTGCTTGACCTCCGCATTCGCGCGCTAACTGGCGGGAGGAAGTCATTGCGCGACGTATTCCACTGGATGAACAACCACTACGCCATGCAGCACCTCTTCTTTCCCGATTCCGAGGGCGTGCAGCAGGCGGCTGAGACGGTGAGTGGTGGGCAGAGCTTTGCCCAGTTCTTCCGGGATTATGTAGCGGGAGTGAAAGAAATTCCATACGACGAATTCTTCCAGTTTGCCGGCCTGCATCTTGTTGCGAAGACCATAGAGGTCGCCGCACCGGGGTTCAGCACGACCGCAGGCCTTGGCGGTCAACCCGAGGTTCTTCGCGTTGAACCCAACAGCGAAGCACAACGGGCGGGCGTGGTTACTGGCGACCGAATAACTGCCGTCAACGGTGCGCCAACCGACAGTTCCCTGGACGATGAGCTCTCGCAGATGCGCCCAGGTACGATCGTTCGCCTGCAAATCGAGAACTGGAGAGGCAAACGAGAGCTGAGCCTGCGACTTGGCTCGCGCGAGGAGCAGATCTGTGAGCTCCAGGACCTGCCGGCTGTAACTGCGGAGCAGCGTGCACATCGGACGGCTTGGATTCGAGGCGATGATGAAACCGGTGGCGCTCTGTGATCCGCGCCATCGCCATGCTGGCTTTCTGGGGAGTGTCGTTGCTCGCCGTGGGTCCACCTCTAGTACTGTTTGCATTAGTCAGCGGCAATGCCAATCCGCTTTATCGGGTCGCAACTTGGCTGGCGGCGTTCGGCGTGCGGCTCGTGGGGGTGCGAATCGAAATCTGCGGAATGGAGAACCTGCAGCCGGGACGGACCTACATTTTCATGTCGAACCATGCGTCCAACCTAGATCCGCCCATCCTAATTCCCAGCATCCCTGGCCGCTGTTCTGTACTGGTGAAAAAAGAGCTATTCCTTATCCCGATCCTCGGAACCGGCATGAAGGTGGCCGATCTTATCCCGGTGGATCGCGGTGATCGCGGGGCCGCCATCGAAAACGTGAATGCTGCAATCCAAGTTTTGCAACAAGGACTACACGTGGTCACTTTTCCCGAAGGGACGCGCTCGGCCGATGGGAGCCTGTTAACATTCAAGAAGGGGCCATTTCATCTGGCGATCGACTCGGGAGTATTCATCGCCCCGGTCACTCTGCTTGGGACCTTCGAGAGCTGGCC
>Ga0074045_10005449_pt1 | contig 11116 bp, 9 predicted proteins | sample BogForMeECP23OM2_FD_94442 | JGI IMG/M metagenome (GOLD analysis project Ga0074045, IMG submission 94442) | Bog forest soil microbial communities from Calvert Island, British Columbia, Canada - Bog Forest MetaG ECP23OM2 | ecosystem: Environmental > Terrestrial > Soil > Wetlands ...
ACTAATTCCTGTGTTGGAAACTACCTTAAGGAATTACGAAGACGCGTGCACGGATGAGCTTCGCACATCGGTGGCGTCATGTAAAATCTGTTTCTCCTTTGAGAGCGGGGCATTCCCCATTGCATCCATTTTGAGGCTCTGCTAAGAAAGTCGTCAATGAAACAACTGAACTATTTCACTCTATGGCGAGAGCCACTGAATAGATGGGGACTTAACTCATTGTTGGTGGTTTCCCTCATAATTCTCATAGCGCTGTTTGCTGCCTGCCCCGATCGATCGCTGGCCGATCCGAGTATCAGACCACAGGATATTCCCGAGACTTTGGCCAAGAAAGGCAAGAACGTAACCGCGCTAAAATGCGTCATGAACGTGACCAGCACCTACGACAGAGGAAAACACCGCCAGGACATCAAAGGATTCCTCCTCTACAGGCGGCCCAACGACTTCAGGTTTCAAGGAATCGCTCCTGCAGGCAATTCATTGTTCGAGCTGGTGATCAAAGCGAATCTGTTTGAACTGTACATCCCCACGGACGGGAAAATTCTCAAAGGCGGAAAAGAGTGCTTCAGCCGTAGGTTTCCGGATGTTGCGGAGATTGAGGGCTTGATCCCCATGGTTCTTCTCCAATGGAAGGATGTCCGTTTCGACAGGGTGCTCAAACGTGAGGCCGACAAGATCGTTATTCGCATGAGCTTTGGGGGGCGCGTATGGGGCGCTACTCTGGAGCCTCAGAACTTACTATTGACCCGCCTTGTAAGACTGAGCCCCGACGGTGATATCGATCTCACAGCCGATTTCAGCGATTTTCAGTCCGGAGCCGACGGGTGGCTCCCCCGCCGCTTTGAAATCGAATCCCCACCGGGAGGATGGAAAACGCTGGTGAGGATCAATAAGGTCGAATCAAACCCTTTTCTGGTGGAAAAGAATTTCCAGTTGGAGACGACTTTTTCGGCCAAGACTGAAGAGTGTCGATGACAGCGCTCCGCGGATTCCGCTTACATCACAAATCTGCCTACACTCACCCCAGATGAATCGTTTCGTCTACAATATAATTCTCCACACACTGGTTGCTCCTTTCCTTGCCGCCTATTATTTGCCGCGAGTTGTGCTGGGAAAAAAGTATCGGCATTCCTTACAAGGAAAGCTGGGACGATTGCCTGCCCATTTCATTCCGGAAGGATTGCCGAAGCCACGCGTCTGGTTCCACGCGGTCTCTGTAGGGGAAGTAACAGCGCTCGGACCTCTTGTGAAAGCATTTAAGATGTTGAGACCTTCAGCGTCTGTGATCGTCTCTACGGGGACGGAGACAGGACAGGACAAAGCGCGCGAATCTATCTCCGAGGTTGTTGACGGTTTCTTTTATCTTCCCCTGGATTATCCTTCTTTCGTAAACAGCGTAGTCACCAGGATTCAGCCCGATCTTTTTGTCTTGATGGAAACCGAGCTTTGGCCGAACCTGATCCACAGCATCAAGAGCGTCGGCGCCACAATTGCCTTGGCCAACGGTCGAATTTCAGACCGATCTTTCCCTCGATATAAGAGGTTGCGAAAGTTCTTCTCTCCGACACTGGAGAGCATTGATCTCTTTCTCATGGCGTCGGAGAGGGACGGGCAGAGGATAGCGGAAATGGGGGCCCTTGCCGAAAGAATTCAGGTTACCGGCAACACGAAATTCGACGCAGCTCTTGGTCAGATCCCTGAGGAGGCTGAAGCCCGAATGCGTGACCTTTTGGACGTAGGTGATTCCGCCCAAGTTCTCGTAGCAGGGAGCACCCACCCGGGGGAACACGAGGTGGTCTTGGACGCGTACCGCGCCCTGATAAAGCAGTTCCCTGACCTGCTCTTGATACTCGTCCCTCGACACGTAGAGAAGACTGCACAGATAATGTCGGCCATGAGAGACCTGAATATGGAGCCACCATTTCTCCGGAGTTCCGTAGAGGCCGGGGAGAAGAGAAACGGGCGAAAAGTCATAATCGTGGACAGTACTGGCGAACTGTATCAGATCTTCTCGCTCGCTTCCGTGGTATTCATGGGCGGCTCGCTCGTCCCCAAGGGGGGGCAGAACATCCTGGAACCGGCCGCGTGGGGGAAAATGGTGCTTTTCGGGCCTTCTACAGAGGACTTCAGAGACGCGCGGGACGTTCTGGTGCGTGCGGGTGCAGGAATACAGGTGGAGGGAATTGAGGACCTTGTCCAACAGATAGCCGTGGTTCTTTCCAATCCTGATGGCGCCCAAAGACTGGGCAAGATAGGCCGCGAGGAAATTCTAAGACATGTCGGCAGTGCTCGCAAAAATGCTGAGTTGCTCGCTGAGCATTTGTCCACTAGCCAAATGGTGTGACATCGCCCTTACCCACCCGAATTACATTCGGCTCATCTTCCAACAAGCTGATAATCGACGAGGGTTCAGGTAAGAACACGCCGCCATCGACCACGAGGTCCACCTGTCCTTTGTACATGTTGTCAATCGCTCTGGGATCATCCAGGAGTTGTTCATCGGGCATGCGCACAGATGAACTAAGGATAGGGTTTCCCAGTTCCGCCACAAGTGCCTGGCAGATGCGATTGTCAGGAATACGAATCCCCACTTCGTTACGTTTAGTCAGCACAATCCTCGGAACCAAACGGGTGGCCTTCAGAACAAAGGTGTACGGGCCGGGCAGGTAACGGCGTAATATCTTGTAGTCGTTGTCGCTCACCTGAGCATACTGCGAAATTGTCTTCAGGTCCGCAAAGACGAAGGAAAGGTGCCTTTTATTATCGATTCTCTTGATCCGGCGCACTCGGTCGAGGGCCTTCTTGCTTCTAATGTCGCAACCGAGACCGTACACCGTGTCTGTGGGATATGCGATCACTCCGTCAGCTCGGAGCACTTCAGCAACCCGCGCGATATGTCTGGGTTGAGGATGAACAGGATTTATCTGAAGAATCATAGCCACCGCCTCTGCAACAACTTGAGGGGAAAGGCCGAGCCCGCGCTGAAATGAACACAGACTACGGGTAATCGGACCCCAAAATTGGGGACCGCCTCAAACCGAGGGATTTTTCCAGCAATTCTTTGAGCTTGCGTAAACTACTCTCCCGTCAAGCATTATATCTGAGCCGACTCGGAACGCCTTCACAGTGACAAGCCGTGGGGCCTCTTCCAGCCTGCTGATCCCGGCGCCTCCTATGCCAGAAGGAGCGCTTGTGCCGCCTATTATTATGGGAGCATAGAAAAACAGGCAGCGGTCGACCACTCCCGCATCCAGTGCTCCCCATGCCAATGTGGCCCCGCCCTCGATAAGGACCGAAGTGATGCCGATATCGTACAGACGACTCAGCAGGTCCGTCAGATCCACCTGCTTAGACCCCTTTGTTCTCAGAACTTTGGCCCCTTGCTCCTCCAGGTTTGACTTGTGCTCTGGGGGGGGATCTTTCCGTGTGGCTATAATAACCCCGGCAGGTGATTCGGGATTGAAAATCGCAGCGGCCGGCGGTGTTCTCAAACTTGAGTCCACAACAATGCGAATTGGGTCGCGTCCTCGGCCTTTGGACAGACGAGTCGTTAACGCCGGGTTGTCTGCAATGACGGTCCCCACGCCCACCATAATGGCTGATACCCGATCCCTCAGCCTATGAACCTTACGGCGAGAAGCCTCGCAGGTAATCCACCGAGAGTGGCCGGTTTTCGTAGCGATTCGACCGTCAAGGCTCATAGCCAATTTCAGGAAGACAAACGGACGGTGGAGAGTCACGTTGGTGAGGTACACCTCGTTGATCTGACGGCAGCGGTTCTCAATTACATGGCCTATTACCTCTACGCCGGCATCTCTCAGGGTCCTAGCGCCGCCGCCTCGAACTCCCGGATTCAAGTCGTCCATGCCGTACCAGACCCTGGCTATTCCCGCTTCAAGTATGGCGTCTGTACATGGCGGGGTGCGACCGTGATGATTGCATGGCTCCAGCGTCACAAATAGTTCTGAGCCGCGCGCCTTTGAACCGGCAGAACGAATGGCCTCCACTTCGGCATGCGGTTCGCCTGCGGCACGGTGATACCCCTTTCCCACCACTTTACCGTCTTTGACCAGCACGGCCCCAACAACCGGATTGGGGGCAGTGCGCCCGACGCCGCGTCGCGCAAGCTGAAGGGCCAGTGCCATGAACCGTTCCGCCTCACGGGGAATCCTGTACTGTTGGGCTGTCCTCCGGGGTTCCGCTCTGAGATTGCCGTTGCTCCCGGCCTTCCTTGAGTTCATACAATTCCTTCAATTCCTTCATAAATTCTTCGATGTCCCGGAAAGACCGATAGACGGATGCAAATCGTACATACGCGACGTCATCCATCTGTCGGAGTTCCTTCATGACTCGCTCGCCTACGTACGCCACCTTAATTTCTTTTTCCGGCCTTTCCATCAGTTCCTGCTCGATGGCATCGGCTACCGCCTCAATCCTATCTATGCTGACCGGCCTCTTTTCGCAGGCTCGGCGCATCCCTTCGACGATCTTTCTCCGGTCGAACTGCTCCCGACGACCGTCTTTCTTAATGACGTACGGCAGGATCTCTTCTATCCGCTCGTAAGTCGTAAACCTTTTCTTGCAGTTGAGGCACTCACGGCGTCGTCGAATCACTGAATTGTCCTTACCAAGGCGGGAGTCAATCACTCTGTCATCGATAGCTCCGCAGGCAGGGCATCTCATTTTAACCGCCTTTCAGCGCGTAGTCAGCAAAACATTGTCGCCAATCGATATTTATAATGAATCCCGGTATCATGCAAGAAAAATAAAGAATTTTCATAATCGTTCACCGCGGAGATCGCGGAGATCGCGGAGATCACAGAGGATTCTGTTTTACCTGCATTTCTCTCAATTAAGGCATAGCGTATTCGGGTCTGTGACAGAGAAGACATGTCGGCCTGACCGCGTACCACCCTAGCTTATGCTGAGGTGTGCAAGCGGTTTTTCCTCTCTACGTTCTCGGCGCACTTTGCGGTGAATCTTGTTTGCCCGTTCAAATCGTTTCTTGACAAGTTCACTGGTGCGGCTATCCTGAAATTGCTTCAAAATCCTCTTTGATTTTGGCGATCTGCGGGGAGCACTTCCTGCGGCTAGTGAGCGATTCGTCTACATAAAGCATTGGCAGGGCTCCAAGGGAATAACAAATGCCTGAGAAAAGAGTTGAACAGTCGGCCTGCCGGATGTGTCATGGCGTGTGCCGGGTGCTCGTCCACATGGAAGGGGACAGAGTCGTCAAGATTACCGGAGACCCTGACAGCCCTACCAGTCGAGGGTATCTGTGCCCAAAGGGTGCGGCATCGCCAGAGTTGCTCTATCATCCTGAGCGAATCACACATCCTTTGCGCCGCGCGGGAAAGCGCGGTGAAAACAAATGGCAGCGCGTCTCGTGGGATGAAGCCTTTGACGAGATGGCTGACCGCCTGAGTGCCATCAAAAAAGAAAGCGGCTCCGAATACTTCGCAATGATGCAAGGAACAGGAAGGCCGTACACCGGTTTCACCGCGCGGTTCGCCAACGCGTTCGGAACCCCTAATTTTACGAGTTCCACTCATATTTGCTATTTCCCCCGTGTCATCGCATCTGTGTTTACTCTCGGGCAGCTCCCCGTCTGCGACGTTTATGGTTTTGGCGGTGAGTCACCGGCCTGCGTTGTGGTGTGGGGTTGTAATGTCACGTATGCAGGCGCCTCGGATGGGATGTGCGGAGGTATGGTGCAAAGGGCAATCCAGAGCGCCCGGAAAATCATCGTGGTAGACCCACGGCGAATCGGACCTGCGAATAAGGCGGACCACTGGCTGCAGGTACGGCCGGGAACTGATGGAGCCCTGGCTCTTGCCATGATAAACGTAATCATTGCCGAAGACATGGCGGACCGGGATTTCGTGGACAATCACACAATAGGGTTCGAGTCGCTGGTCGAGCATGTTCGTCAGTTTACGCCTGAATGGGCCGAGAGCATCACAAGGGTGCCAGCGGAAAGCATTCGGTCGGCCGCACGCACGTACGCAACGACAAAACCCGCTTGTATTCAATGGGGCATGGCCTTGGATACGAGTCCGTGCAGTTTTCAGACCGCTCGTTCCCTGCTCATACTCCGAGCCCTAACCGGCAACATCGACCGACCAGGGAGTGACGTCCTGTGGGTCCCGCCGGAAAAGGTTCGCCAGAAATCGCCGTTCATGAATCATGAGGTTCTCGGAGAGCAATTCTTGCCACCGGGCAAGGCCGCTAGGGCGATTGACGCCGGGAAATACCCAATGAACCCCCTAGTGCATCCCCCCTCGTTCTGGCGCTCAGTCGTCACAGGGGATCCTTACCGGATTCGAGCTTTCTGGATTGTAGGCTCCAATCCGCTTCTCACGATGACGCGTTCCCTGGAAGTGGAAGAAGCTCTGAAGCTCATGGAATTTGTGGTGGTTTCGGACTTTTTCCTCACGCCCACAGCTCAGCTTGCCGATCTGGTGCTTCCTGCTGCGACGTGGCTGGAACAGGAGGACGTGGTTAACCTGCACAAGATTTGGTGCGTGCTTGCAAGGAAAAAATTGGCCCAAATCGGCGAGAGCCGAGACGACCGTGAGGTGATTATACAGCTCGCCAAGAGATTGGGTTTGCAAGAAGCGTTTCCCTGGAGAGACTTGAGGGCTTACAATGACTGGACGCTTGAAGAGACTGGCCTGAGCTTTGACGAATTCTGCAAGAAGGGGATCATCCAGGGGAAGATGAGATACGAGAAATACAAAATCGAAGGCTTCCACACCCCTTCTCGCAAGTTCGAGATATACTCGGAGCGCCTTGAATCGATGGGTGTTGCCCCATTGCCCGTTTACAGAGAGCCGCCTGTCACACCGGTGTCAGCACCGGAACTCGCGAGAGAATATCCTCTCATACTCACCAACTCCGGCAAAATCAGGGAGTTTTTTCATAGTGAGGGCCGGCAGATAGATTCACTTCGGCGGTCCAATCCTGATCCTCTTCTGGAAATTCATCCTGATACGGCTGCCGGCTTGAATATCGGTGACGGTGACTGGGTCTGGATAGAGACCCGAAACGCGCGGGTAAGAATGCGTGCAAAACTCTTCGACGGCATTGCTCAGGACGTGGTGGCTGCTCAGTTCGGCTGGTGGTTTCCGGAGAAAGAGCCGCCGGAGTACGCGTGGAAGAAGTGCAGTGCCAACCTATTATATGGAGACACAAATTACGACCCGGACACTGGGTCCGAGTCCTTGCACTCCGACCTATGCAAGGTGTACCCAGTGGTTTAAACTCCCTATATGAAGTGCAGTAAGGATTAGGTACTCCTCGGTGTCCCCCCCCCCGTTTAGTATCCGAGATTTTCACCGACCAACTTGACATGAATGCGGTCTTTGAACATATGCCCTTCAATGATACTCCACATATTGCAAAGACGCTGGGGAGATTTGCAGTCAACACATAGGCCTTTCTCTTTGCAGGGGTTCTGGAAACCGAGGCGGATAGTGTTAACGGGTGCGGCATAATGTTTGACCCTGGCCATGGCCGAGTCCAAGTCCGGAGCCACCTTGTTCATGCCGACAACTAGGATAACCTTTTTCGGCCCAAAGCACATAGCTGCGACCCGATTGCCTGTAGCGTCAAGGTTCACCAACTTTCCGTCCAACGTGATAGCATTCGAACTTGCAATCATGAAATCGGCCATCATGCCTTTGCGCCTGAGCTCGAAAGACTCCTCAGGAGAGATTCCGGGCAGGTAAGGGTTAATCACCTGCACCCCGGGCAGCTCGGCTATCTTCTCCCACAAACCGATCCCAACTGTTGTCAGGGAACCACAGCGGTAGACCGTCGCACCCTCCGGGATCATCGCAAGGACCTCATCGCAGGCTTGAGCGGCGTTCGGAGCATAGGTACCCTCCATACGGCGCTTCTCCAAATGATGGATTATTTGTTTGGCCACCGCTTCATTCCAGATCATTTGATGGTTATCCACATATTCTCTCCTTTATTACAAAGTCATGAAAACTTACGCCCGTAAACTCCTACTCTTTAACATGTCCTGATCTTCGAGTGCAATAATAGACGAGCGGCACAACAGCCCGCGTCGCTCAGAAGTGAACCGGAAAGGATAGGATTCATCTATGCTGTTTATCTAGGGTTTTACTTTATAAGAATAGTATTCCAACGATTGTCATAATAATGAATAAAACAGCATCGACCCGGATTGGTATTTTTTCACATCCAGGATCGTATGCAATGTTACTTATAAATTACAATCCGATTAGCCTTAAAATGCCTGCGCTGTTTGAACCTATTCTTGCTAACGATCTTTGTCGCCCCTCTCGCCTTGCCTTCTATCCTGATTCCATTTCAATTTCACCGGTCAGCTCGTTTGAATCCGATTGTCAAAACAGCACATAATATTCACGCCTGGGCCTGAAGCTCCAAGACCCAAACTTTCCACTTTTCCTCTCCGTATGTCAGATGCTCCCCATGCCAGCTCTCGCGCCTTCCCGGATCCATCTTTTCAATGGCTTGAAACAGCCTTTCATGCTGCTCAATAACGGTAAATATCTCCCCACGGAGAGTGAGCCTCCCATTTTCAGGGTGTAGGACCCCATTGAATCGATTGAACGGCCAAGACGATTTCGGAGAGCTTGCCGATATTTCGGCTTACTTTTATCTTCTTCCACTATGTTGATCGTAAGCTGGTCTGACCACAGGTCATAAAGACATTAATTGGAATGCTGCATTCAGGCCGTCAAGTTTGTCCAATGTTGTTCAATAAATGCCCCAGGGCATTTTCCTGGCGACAGGAGAAAAGACCTTGACATCAATCAGAGCCCCCAGCATCATCTGGTCTGACCAGACGTTCACGGCTAACAACCAGGGCGCTTGCCGACGAAAAAGCTGCCTCCATCCTCAGCCCTGGAGCAGAAACAGTCTACGAGTGCCAGCACGGCTGCTCGATGAACATTGCCTACTGAGTAAAAAGACGCGGGATCCGGATGCAGGTGAAGCATGTTGCGGCGGTCCTGGCGGAGGGCATCCGATGAAATTTGTTGGCTGAGCACATTCCTTTGGTGTTTCTTGCCCACTTTCAAAATGTCAATCGGAACGAGGAACACGTCTATGACCGCTAAGGGGAAGATCGTAATCGATCAGGAACGGTGTAAGGGCTGTCATCTTTGCGTGGATGTGTGCCCAAATCAGAACATCGAGATCAACTCGAAACACAACGGGAAGGGCTACCGGCCAGCCCGATTCAAAGAGAAAGAGCAGACCGGTAAAAAGAGCTGTACCGGCTGCGCCATGTGCGCCACCATGTGCCCTGAGGTAGCCATCGAGGTGGACCATGCCGACTGAACGAAGGCTCATGCGCGGAAGCCACGTGGTTGGTGAGGCGGCCGTCCTGGCTGGCTGCCGTTACTACTTTGGCTACCCTATAACGCCCCAGAACGAACTGCCTGAATACCTCTCGGCCAAGATGCTTGAGGTCGGCGGAACGTTTGTCCAGGCCGAGAGTGAGATAGCCGCTATTAATATGGTTCTCGGCGCAGCCGCTGCTGGCGGCCGGGCCATGACGTCCTCCTCCTCGCCGGGCATCGCCCTCAAGCAAGAAGCAATTTCCTACATGTGCGGCCAGGAACTTCCTGCCGTCATTATCAATATGATGCGCGGTGGTCCAGGCCTAGGCAACATCGCTCCCTCGGCGTCTGACTATTTTCAGGTTACCCGAGGTGGCGGTAATGGGGACTACCACACCCCGGTCTTGGCCCCTGCCAGCTGTCAGGAATTGGCTGAGCTGACCTTCACGGCCTTTGATGTGGCGGACAAATACCGCACACCGGTCATGATTGTAGGCGATGGGTTATTGGGCCAGGTTATGGAGCCGGTCGTCTTTCCCGATCCTATTGACCCAAAAACTCTGCAAAGCAAAGACTACATCCTCGACGGTTGCGCCGGCCGGGAGCCGAGGGCCATTTATTCTCTTCTTCTGGGAGACAAAGGGGAGCTTTACTACAACAACCTCAAGCTTCAGGACAAATATGATCGGATCAGGGCTTCTGAGGTCCTTTTCGAGGACTATTTGATCGATGGCGCCGAGATCATTGTCGTAGCTTACGGCACAGCCTCACGCATCGCCAGGGCAGCCGTTGACGAGGTAAGGAACGCGGGTTTGAATGCCGGTCTTTTCAGACCCATTACTCTGTGGCCCTTTCCCACGAAGCAGTTGCGCGGCTTAATCGATCGGGGCAGTAAGGTCGCTGTTTTTGAGTTGTCTATGGGCCAGATGGTCGAGGACGTGGTGCTCTCGGTGTTGGAGCGGGCGGAGATTTTCTTGTACGGCATTGCGGGCGGGCTCATTCCCACCCCTGAACAATTGGAGGCTTTCATAAGGTCTGTCGCTGCTGGCGACGGAAAGGTCGGTCGGAGGATACAGTTATGAGCGATGTGGAGATGAAGAAAGTATTCGGGCGGCCGGCTTCACTCACGGCGGCCGAAACCCATTACTGCCCCGGCTGCGGCCACTCCATTGCCCACCGGCTCGTGGCCGAATGTGTGGACGACTTGGGAGTCCGGGAAGAGACCATCGGCGTACCGCCCGTTGGCTGTGCTGTGTTGGCTTACAAGTATTTCAATTTCGACATGGTCGAAGCACCGCACGGTCGGGCCCCGGCTGTGGCAACGGGGGTTAAGCGAGTGCATCCGGACAAGTTAGTCCTGACTTATCAAGGCGATGGCGACTTGGCCGCAATCGGCACTGCAGAAACTATCCACGTCGCCAATCGGGGTGAAAAAATCACCACCATCTTTGTCAATAACGCCATTTATGGCATGACCGGAGGCCAGATGGCTCCGACCACAACGATCGGGTTGATGACCACCACTACTCCGGGCGGTCGCGCCTCAGACCGCGATGGCTGGCCTATTGACATATCCAGAATGTTGGCTGTGGCCAACGGAGCGGTGTACATCGAGCGCTGCGCCCTGACAACCGTCAAGGGTGTTCGCAGGGCGAAAAAAGCGATACTGAAGGCTTTCCGGGTCCAGTTGGACCGGCTCGGCTTCAGCCTCGTAGAGCTGCTTTCGCCATGCCCGACCAACTGGAAGCTGACCCCTCGGGAGGCAGTTGAGTGGGTCA
>Ga0074045_10005450_pt1 | contig 11115 bp, 11 predicted proteins | sample BogForMeECP23OM2_FD_94442 | JGI IMG/M metagenome (GOLD analysis project Ga0074045, IMG submission 94442) | Bog forest soil microbial communities from Calvert Island, British Columbia, Canada - Bog Forest MetaG ECP23OM2 | ecosystem: Environmental > Terrestrial > Soil > Wetlands ...
CGCCGCGGTCGCGGCAATACGTGCGTAGCGCCTCCCATTGACGAAAGAACTCGAACTGCAGATACTTCTGGCACTCGATGGATCCGGCTAGCTTCACCTTCCAGTCAGCCAGTGCTTTGGGCGTACGGGAAACCGTGTCGCGGTCCCAATCCGTCCAGACATGCTCAATGCCGTTGAAGTGCTTCAAAGCAATGAAGAGCGCGTAATCGTCAAGCCAAGTCGCGTATTTCTCGCAGAACGTGTGAAATGACTGCAGCTGCTCAGGCTGCGCCTCCTGTTTGAAGTTGCGGTAGGCTCCCTCGAGCAAGCTGGTCTTCCAGTTGATCACGCGTCCGAACTCCACCTCAGTTCGGTCGAAGGCCGGCGCCGAGTCGAGATCGCGTTGCGCCAGGAACCCTTCGCGGACTAACAACTCTGGAGCGATCAACAGTGGATTCCCAGCAAATGCGGAAAATAACTGATAGGGAGAATCGCCATAGCCCGTGGGTCCGAGCGGCAGCATCTGCCAAATCGTCTGGCCGCAGTCGGCGAGCTGACCAACGAAACGATACGCTTCATCGCCCAAGTCACCGATGCCGAAGGGAGACGGTAGCGATGTAGGATGAAGCAAAATGCCGCTGCAGCGAGGCAAATTCACGAGACTACGTTATCAAAGCGGGCGGGAGCCGGAAGCTGTGACTGGAGAGATGTCACCATTTGGAGAAAGGCCGGGAGACCAGGTTTGAATTGAAGTACTGCGGTTTTCCGGTCACCTCCTCACCGGCCCAGCCGGGAATTGAAACGGCCTGCTTCTCGTCCTTGAGTTCCACTTCCGCGGTAATCAGGCCGCGATTGTCGCCCTCGAACTCATCGACTTCCCATATCAGCCCGGCAAACGGGATCCGATACCGGGTCTTTTCAATCAGCGGCCGCTCGCAGAGCTGGTCGAGCATTTCGTTCGCGTCGGAGAGCGGGATTGCATACTCATACTCGGATCTGGATGCCCCAGCGCTGATCCCCTTGACGGTGATGAAGCCCTTGTCACCAGCGGTACGGATGCGAACCGTACGCTCCATCACGGTGCTGAGGTAGCCTTGGCGATAGTGCTTACCGGCGGCCAGGTTGCGCCAGGAGTCATTCTTGACCAGGAACTTGCGTTCGATTTCCTTCGGCATTCGAGTAACCTGACCATCATGATCCCAGAAGTGCCCGGTGCCGTGAGAAGCGCCTCTGGTGACAGCTTGGCCAAATCTCCCAGACGTCAGATCCGCATCCACTCAGGTAACTTTCTTAAAAGAGCCGTGGCGCGAAGTCCTTCAGATCGCGGCGCCAAGTCTGCCACTCATGATCTGTACCCGGTGATTCGTAGAAGACGTGCTGGATATTCGCTTCCAAGAGTGAGGTATGCAGTCGCTGAAGTCCTGCGCGCATTCTCTCAGGTTCTACGGTTCCGACTCCGATCCAGAGCAAGTGGACCTTCTTGGCAAACACGGCCGGATCAGCAAATGCACCGTTGTAATCGGTCTTGGGATCCAGTTTGCGATCCCCAAGCACGAGCATCCCACCAGCTCCACTGAAGCCCCCAATGTAGGAAAACAGCTCCAGGTGATCCAGCGTAATCTGGAACGTCTGCATCCCTCCCATCGAAAGGCCGGCCATCGCGCGATGATCGCGATCTGGGAGTGTTCGGAAGGTCGAATCAATGTAAGGAATCAGAACTTGTGTCACGTCATCTTCGAACGCCGACGCCATGTCCTGCATCGCCTTCAACATCTCCGGAGAACCAAAGGGCTTTCCCGTCAAATCCGGCGGAACTTGGCCCGCTCGCCGGGCGTATCCATACGCCATGACGATGATCATCGGCTTGGAGCTTCCCGCCGCGATCAGATTGTCGAGAATGAAGTTCGCACGACCCTGCCGAATCCACCCCGTCTCATCCTCGCCGCCACCGTGTTGCAGATAGAGCACTGGATAGCGCACCTTGACCTGCGTGTCATAGTTCGGCGGCAGATAGACCATCGCGTGACGCCAGGTTCCGGTCACCTTCGAGTAGTACCAGACCTCACGCACCTGCCCGTGAGGGACATCTTGAATGGAATAGTAAGTAGAGCCTGGCTCCGGGACCTCTACCGCGCTCGCGTACTTGCCTCCGCCAAAGAAAGCCTGGCTGTTGGTATCGCTGACTTCCGCTCCATCAATGATCAACGTGTAATAGTGCAAACCGGGAACCAGAGGTGGTGTGGTGACGGTCCAGAATCCGTTCGCCGCCTTCTCCATATCCACTTTCGGCCCGCTCCAGAAGTTCAACTTGACCTTCGTTGCGTCGGGAGCTTTTACCCGAATCTGGACCCTCCCAGCGGCATCTACCCTGGGATACTCTGCTCCCCAAACGTTGGTCGTCGCGGGCTGAAAATCGCCCGGCTCTTGTGCCCAACAGAGACTCGATAAGAGGACCACCATTACTCCGAACCGCCGCATCTGTTCTCCCTTCTTTGAGTGCATGTTAACCATATCGCACGAGCGCAATGGGGCCTGCCATTCGCTTTGACACTTGAAGACCGGCATCTCCAGGTTGTGTTACTGCTCAACCGACACTACCGTGACAGACTTAGGCTCCAGCTTCAGAATCAGCTTGCCGCCTTGAACTCTTGCCGAAACGGGTTTCGGCGCCACCACGTTGGGTGCGTCGAACGTGTTGACACTGTCCACTTCAGGCGCTGTCAGAGTTTCACCCGCTGCCGACTTAGCCGTGATGCCAGCCAGACTAGCCTCAATATCGACCGGCTCGTTGGGATCGAGATTCGTAATTTCCAGCCAGAGTTTGCCGGTCGTGTCCTTAGCAGCGATGGCATCCACGCGCGGCAAGGTGATGTTGCCATGAGTGTACTGACCGGCGTTGAGAGTGAGCGGCACAAAGGTGGCGTCCTGGAACGGCAGATACATCTTGAACACGTAGTAGGTAGGGGTCAAGACCATTTTTTCTTTATCCGTCAAAATCATCGCCTGCAGCACGTTGATCATCTGCGCGATGTTGGCCATGCGGACGCGGTCAGCATGCCGGGCGAATATGTTCAGGTTTAGTGCCGCGAGAATCGCGTCACGGATGCTGTTTTGTTGAGCCAGGAAGCCGGGATTGCTGCCCGGTAGTGGCGCATACCACCCGCCCCATTCATCCACGACCAAGGCGACCTTTTTGTCCGGATCATACTGGTCCATGATCGCGGAGTGCTTTCTGATAAGACCATCCATCTCCAAAGTGGATTTGAGGATCTGGCCGTACTCGGTCTCCCCGAATCCCACGGACGCATACGACGGCGGCCACTTCACCACCGTGTAGCTGTGCATAGAAAGGCCGTTGATGTCCCAGCTCCAGGTGTGCTGCTGATAGGCTTTCATGACGGTTTCAGTCCACTCGGTCCACCGCGGCCCGTCGCCGCCAGGCCCCACGGCAATCTTCAGCATCTGCTGCCTGTCCTGCTGCGCCGGATTGAAGTTCCTGACGAAGTGGCTGTAAATCTTCATCTGGCTCAGATAATAGTCGGGCGTCATGTTCCCGCCGCAGTCCCAACTCTCGTTGCCGATGCCAAGATAGGCGACCTTATACGGAGCCGGGTGGCCATTGGTTGCACGCTCCTTGGCCAAGGTCGTTGGCTGGGCGGTGGTCAGATACTCCATCCATTCGGCCGCTTCCTGAGGAGTTCCAGAACCAACATTGACTGAGAGATACGCATCCGCGCCGATCTGGTTTAGGAAGTCCATGTATTCATATGTCCCAAACGTGTTCGGCTCGATGACGCCGCCCCAGTTTGGGTTGAGCGTCACCGTTCGCTGAGCGCCAATGCCGTTGCGCCAGTGATACTCGTCCGCGAAGCAACCGCCTGGCCAGCGAACGTTCGGTACCTGGATCGATTTCAGTGCGGCAACAACGTCGTTGCGAATGCCGCGCGTATTCGGAATTGTGGAATCCGGCCCGACCCAAATACCGTCGTAGACGCCGTGTCCCAAGTGCTCGGCGAACTGCCCGAAAATGTTGCGGTCTATTTTCGCGCCGGTTTTGGATGCGTCAATTGACAATTCGACTTTCTCTGCGGCCATGACAGGCGCAGTAAGGACCATACCGATCAGAGCCAAACTGACAAGTACGTCCCGCATGGCCAGCGATGTCCTCCGGTTCAAAAGCCGAGATGCAAGGGCAAAATGGCGACCGAACAAGCGGCAGCCAGCTGCAAAGGAGACTTCGCTCGCCTGCATGGTGGATAGCAGACGTTTCAAGTCGGGGGTCGTCATTCCTGGGCTACGAGCGAATGGAAAGGTCATCTGATGTTCTTCTCCGGGAAGCAGACATCGCTAGCATACATCTGTCTCCGCAACGAAGCCGCGCTGGGGAAGGGGATTCGGAGTCTTCTCAACCGCTCTTGACCTGCTTGGTAAGGCCTAAAGCGTCGTTGCATGGCGCTTAGGCACAGATCAAAGCCGGGTACCTTGACACAGTATACGTGCACACGTATACTGTGTGATATGAACGTGACGCTCTCCATCGATGATGAGGTGCTCTGGCGGGCTCGCCGGAAGGCGGAGGCCATGGGGACCAGCGTCAACCAGCTTATTCGGGATTGCCTGGAACAACTGTCCGGGAAAGGCGAACCCGCAGAAGACGCTGCGGAATTCGAAAGACTCTCGCGTTTAGCTGGTGGTGACTCGCGAGGTTCGAAGTTCAATCGCGAAGAACTTCACGAGCGATCATGAACGGACCCGCGTTCTTCGATACAAATATCCTGATCTACACCGATGATGCATCCGCACCCCAGAAACAGTCCCGCGCGATTCAACTCACCACCGATTATCAGCGGCGTGGACTAGCCGTGATCTCCCTGCAGGTGATGCAGGAATACTTCGCTGCGGTAACCAAGAAGCTTGGCGTCGACGCAGAGCTCGCGCAGCGCAAGGTTCAACTTCTAGCGCGCTGGCGCGTCGCACGATTCGATCCGAATGATGTGATTGCCGCTATCGAATTGCACCGTCTGACGCGGATCTCTTTTTGGGATGCGCTCATCGTTCACGCCGCCCGACTCTCCGGTTCAACGGTTCTTTATAGTGAAGACCTGCAGCACGGTGCACTGCTCGGCGGCGTCCCGGTCGTGAATCCTTTTCTGGCCGAGACGCCGTGACGCTTAACAGTCAAACCTTTTCCAACTTACGGATGAGGCCCGTTCCGCTTCATCCAACGGGCAACTCAGCGACGCGGCGAATATTGGGGCTCTCTTCGCTTGTCAAGTCTTTGTAGAGATCCCGCAGATTCTCTTGGAGTTCCTCAAGCGTTTCACCCTGCGTCAGGTAGTCTGGGAACTCCTCAAAATAGCCGGGCCACATGCCTTGGTCTTTCCAATGGACATATCGGGCCGTGCTCATTGCCTCAGTGTATCGTTCTGGAGGTAGGGAAAGGGTGGGAACTGGTTGCGGGGGCAAGATTTGAACTTGCGACCTTTGGGTTATGAGCCCAACGAGCTACCTGACTGCTCCACCCCGCACCTACATCTTAACAAACCCAAGCACCAGTCCTTGAAGGAGCGCGGTGCTCTTTCCTATCGAACTGATAATAGGTCCTTTGCCGTACGATTACCGGATCATCGAGAAACTCAATGGCCTCAGAATGACGTTGCTGATATTGGACACGATCTGGGCATCCGACAGCCCCGGCTGGGAACTCAGCTTCTTCCAGTCCGGATCAGTGACAAAGGCATGCCAGAGCTTTTCCCGGGCCGCAAGGTCGTCGAAGGAAAGCATGTAGGTCAAGCTCGGTTGCCGCAGTCCAATCAGCGTCTCGCCGAAAAAAATCGGCCGCATGCCAACATGCTGAAAGATGGCGATTTCCCCGCCGTTGAACATGGCGATTTTCTTCGCAAGCGTGGCTTGGGTGTGGGACTCGTACGTTCTGAGCTCGAAGATCCGTGGAGGACGCTTGTCATTCGGGTCAGCCAGCGCCGCCTCCGGCATTCCGTCAAAGCTCCGCAGCAAGCTGCTATCGATACGAACGTAGGGGAACCCCTCTTCCTTGGTGAGCGCACCCATCTCTTTTTGATAAGTCTCATCGGCGGCCAGTTTCGCGATCGTCTCCTGAAAAATGGCGAGCGACGGATATTGGGTGATCGCCAGCAGGTAGGGCCCGTCGGGACCAATGTAGTTGGCAAAGGCGCCGATCAGCTTTGCGCCGGCTCGGGCCAGCGCGGGCTGTTTCGAAGCCCGCAGGAAATCGGAAAGACGGCTGAACTGGTCTTCAAAACTGTTGTGCAGCCGGTAAGTCACGATCTCTAAAAAAGAGTTGGCCGCACCGCCTGGCGTTTGAGCGAACGAGGAGAGGTTTGTCATAGTCGAGGCCGCCAAACCGGCCAGCAGATTTCGTCGGTTCATTCCCTCGACTCTACAACAGGCTCACTTTCACTCCTGCGCCGGCACCGCAGCCGTTTCGCCCAGGGAGAGCAGTAACGCGCCGAACCGCCGCTGCCGGTTTCGAAACTCGTCCAGGGCAGTGGTCAAATCGCTCTCGCCAAAGTCAGGCCACATGACCGGAGTGAAGTAGAGCTCGGCGTAAGCGGATTCCCACAACAGGAAGTCACTGAGACGTTGTTCGCCGCCAGTGCGGATCAGCAAATCCACGTCCGGGCTGTCAAGCCGCTCCGTGAAACAAATACGATTGGGAAGAGCGCCCATTGTCTTCCAGGCCTGGAACAAGGAGTCCCGGCTCGAATAGTCGATCGCCAGCCGCACATGCAGTCGCCTGCCTCCGCCTGTGAGACGCTCAGCTTCCTCAATTGCCCGGCAAGCGCTGGTGGGGATGCGATCGCGGCGCCCGATCACGGAAAGCCGGACGCCTTCCCGCGCACAGGCCTCCAACTGACGGCTCAAGTGAAGTTCGAGCAGCGCCATCAGTCCGTTCACTTCGGCGGCTGGACGTTTCCAGTTGTCAGAGGAGAAGGCGTAGGCCGTGAGCGTGGAAATACCGAGTGACGGAGCGGCGGCTACGACACGCCGGAGCGCTTTCTCGCCCGCGTGATGACCGGCCAGGCGTGGGAGCCCTCGCCGCTGCGCCCAGCGGCCGTTGCCGTCCATGATTACGGCAAGATGTAGTGAAGTGCTTTGCATAATAAAGTATCGACCCAAAAAATTTTACCTATCGCGCATGGCGTGAATGAGGACCTCCATGTGGTCCAGATATCGTTCCAAGGCTTTCCGGCCCGCTGCCGTCAAGCAGTATTCTGTCTTGGGCATTCTGCCCTCGAAGGACTTGGTGCACGTCACGTATTGCGCTTCTTCCAGCCGGCGGGCATGGACACTCAGGTTGCCATCCGTCGTTCGCAGCACTTTTTTCAACTCGTTGAAGGTCAGCGAGTCGTTGACGGCCAAGGCGCTGACAATGCCCAGTCGCATACGCTCGTGGATGATCCGGTCGAGATGCGGCAGCGCATTCTCAACCGACGACTGGTCGGCTTTCACGGGCTTAGCGGACCGGTTCTTGCCGGAGACGACGTCGGTGCTCCGGGCGGCGCTTGATTTAGCCACCATGCCTCCTTGCGATCAGAAATCCAAATACGACATGCAGTCCGCCGAATCCGGCCATTAACCAAGCATCTTGCCAGGGCGGCGGCGAAAAAAACGACAGGGCGCCAAAGAGCATGAAGCAGAGGCCCATCACCGGCACTATGCGAACTGAGAACGCACCCCCTGTGACCACGGCCACGCCATAAAGCATTAACCAGAGGCCCGGAATCACCGACAGTTGCTGGATTTGAAAAAGCACGATGGTCAAGACCGCACCGGCTAGAAGGGGCGGGACGAAGCTCAGCAGAGCCCTGCGGGCGGGCCTGGACTTCAGCGGCATCGCGACCAGTTTGGATTTCCAACGAAGAAACACCACGCCCATCAGCAAGGCCAAAATCGCCTCAATCAGCCATACCGAAAATTGCTGCGACAGGGGATGGCCCATGGCAACCAAGCCGGCTACCAGGGCGGTGGCGCCAATCACCACGCCGCCCCATCCCGGAACAGCCGTGAAGGATGCGGCGTTCTCCATGGTGTCGCGGATGAAGCGTAGATTATCGGCAGCGCGCCGGTCGATGGGGACAGGCTCGCGAACAACCCGGGCCGGGTGGGCAGAGGCCATGAATAAAGTATAGGCCCGCTACTTTGCGATGTAAAGCCGAAATTTGACGCCGCCGGGATCAACCAGAAGCTAGAACCCTAGCCGTATGCCACCGACCGCCCAGCAGCGGGGGGTAGTGAAGCCCTCTTCGTAGTAGATCTGGTTCAGTAAATTGGTCACACGCACGTAAAAGCGAGCACTGATGCGCTCGGACAACGGCAGCGTGTATCCCGCGGAAAGGTTGAGCGAGTGGGGACCGCCAAACCGGTAAGCCAGCCCGTAAATGGGGAACAGGTAGGAGGTGCCTCCGGAGAAATCGAGCGTCGCATCAACGTGCTTTCCAAATTGCTGAGCCGCCAGGAACGTAAAGGCATTCGGGATGATCCCCGGAACCTGCACCGGATTTATCGCCGTGCCGGTCGTGAACTCGGAGACCCGATCCATCGCGCTGGTGTAGGTATACGACCCAAAAATCGTTGTCTGGCGCGCCGGCCTGAATTCGCCGCTCAGTTCCATGCCCCGGGCAATGCCTCCGCCCGTATCGAAGTAGCCCCCGAATCGGCCATAGGGGTCCGTGGCCGGCGTGATGAGCGTTCCATCGTCGAAGCCGATCCGTTGCTGGAAGCTGGTGTAAAAGTAAGTCGCGCTTACGCGAAGACGCTGCTGAAACAAATACTGATCAACGCCGCCATCAATGGAGAAAGAACGCTCCGGACTCAGCCGCGGATCGCCAATAGCAGTGAAGGCGCCGCCGTAGAAATAGGTTCCAAATCGCTCATAGAGCGATGGCATGCGAAAGCTGTTGCCGGCGTGGGCTCGCAGCTTCGTCGAGGTAGATCGGAAATAGTAGGAGATCGAAGAATCGCCGGTTAGGGCATGAGGCGGCGAGGGAATGCTGATTCCCGCGTACGGCGAGTCCCCGCCAGCGAATGTTGGTGTATTGAGGCTAACCGCCTGATAGCGCCCGGAGATCAGAATCTGTAGCCGGTCGTCGAGCAGCCGTATTTGATCCTGGACAAAGAAGGCGTTGTACTGCTGCGAATCCGCTGTGCCGGCGTTGACTCGCTGCGTAGGGTCGGGGTTCTGATCGGACGAGACATTCGAAAAGCCTTCTCGTTCGTACTCGTAGCCCGCCGTAATGGCTTGGGCGTGGCCGGCAAGGTAATCGACGCGGGCTTGAACGGTGTTAACGCTGCCGTTGTAATCGTCAGCTGTGTTAAACAACGGTTGGTAGCCGGTGCCGCCGGGACCATTGAGGTTGTCGCGATAGCTGTTCAAGAACTGATAGTCGACGTGGAAGGTAAGGCGCGAAGTGGTCTGGTACTCCCATCGAAACAACTGCGTCCCGAAGTAGGAATTGAGACGTGAGTCGGGGTCATTTAGTGAGGGAATGAATGTGGCATTGCCGGGATCAAAGGGCAAACCATTGTTGGCCAGGCGCAATGCCGACTGCGACGGGGCGATGGCAGGAATAATACCGCCGGCCGGTGTAACTACATTCGCAGCCGGGTAGGGGATGCTCTGGATCTGGAGATAGCCCGTATTGTCAAACGTGCGGAAGCTGACCCGCATCTTCGGTGTAATCGAGTAGGCGAGCATTCCCTGTCCTGACCAGTTGCGGGTCGCTCCGCCACCGTACACACCTTCTGTGACATTGAGATTGACGAGGCCGGCTGAATAAGCAAGCTTATCGCCCAGTAAGCCGACCGCGAGACGGGCCGCGCCGCGAAACAGCCCCAGCCCGCCGCCCTCAACATCGAGATTGCCGTGAGTGCCGCTGCCTCCGCTGTCAGTGATGATGTTGACTGTCCCGGTCGTCGAATTGGTCCCATAGATGGAAGAGCCGGAACCGCGCAGAACCTCAATCCTCGATGAATCGACCAGCAGCAGGTCGCCGATGAAAGCGCTCGCGTCGCCCTCGACACCTGTCGCGTCGCGTAGACGAAACCCATCCACGAGCACAGCCGTGTCCGACCCGCGCCCACCACGAACCTGAATGGTCGTGAATGCTCCAGGGCCACCCCGAGTGCTTACTCGAAGGCCCGGCACCAGCCGTACAGCATCTGCCACATAGTTCGTGCCCTGTCGCTCCGCGGCATTAGCATCGACGACATCCAGGGCTTTGGAGGTCTGATCAACAGATTCCGGGCTGTTGGATGCCGTCACGTTGATCACAGCGGGAATCGTGACGATTGAAAGCTCCAACTTCAGTTGCTTGCTCTCGCCGGCGTTCAAGCTGAGCGACAGGGGTTCCCGCAAGGCCAATCCGGAGGACGAGGCTTCCAGCAAATACTGCCCCGGCGCCAGCGAAGGAAAGACGAAGCGGCCATCGGCCTCCGCCTGGACCGTTTGCGCGACAGTGTTAGAACGCGAATACAGCTTCACCACGCCGGTCGGAACGATGGCACCGGATGAATCGTTGATGACGCCGCTGATTGATGCTGTTTCGCCCGCAATGAGACGCAGCGCAGGCAGCCCAAGTAGCAAGAAAAGTAATGAGTATTTCAACTGTCGACCCTCCCTCGAGGCGGCATAGAGTCCGCACGTATACGTGCGAGCCGCGGGCAGGTCTTCGGACTTACAGGCGGGCAAACGGGAGGCGCAAGACAATCCTGCGTTCCGTTGCTGGTCTACCGGCCCGGCTTCCCATGCGTTTCGCGAGCGAAAGGCGCACAGTGCTCAAGGTTGGGCTTTCGTTCCTGCTTACCGCTGCGGGGCAGTCCTGGATTCTCGCCAGGTTCCCTTTTCAAACGCCAGGCCCCCAAGCAAAGGGAGTGCAGCGTACCTACAGCACTCCTAGAATACCGAACTGAAAACTCGGCCTCTAATCTTCAGCTGCGCTTAAACGCTCCGGCGCCCATCTCGCGCTTCGATTGCCCAATGTCACAGCACCACGCGCTTATCGCCCTCTCGTCGCGTGACCCGCTCCCGGTCTAGATACTCCAGTAGCGGTATGGCAAACTTCCTCGAGACCTGCGTCCAATCTTTGAACTCCGGAA
>Ga0074045_10005451_pt1 | contig 11115 bp, 12 predicted proteins | sample BogForMeECP23OM2_FD_94442 | JGI IMG/M metagenome (GOLD analysis project Ga0074045, IMG submission 94442) | Bog forest soil microbial communities from Calvert Island, British Columbia, Canada - Bog Forest MetaG ECP23OM2 | ecosystem: Environmental > Terrestrial > Soil > Wetlands ...
GCAGGGGATTTCGGAGAAACCCGAAGAGGTACACAACCTCCTGCGGCGCGTCGAGGAGTTGCGGGTGCAGCTTGGGTTCGTGATGGAGTCGAACCAGAAGAACACCGTGTTCTGGATCGAGCGGCGGGGCGCCCGCGGAGGTCGCGGCGGACAGCAGCACGTGTTCCTGCAGGCCACGCCGATTACGGTGTCAGATATTTTGCGGCAGACGCTATTCGATCATCTGGAGACGGCGGTGCTGACATCGGCGACGCTGGCGGTGGGCGGCGGGTTTGACTACATTCGTGGGCGCTTGGGTGTGGAGCACGCACGCGAACTGATCGTGCAGTCGCACTTCGACTACCCCAGCCAGGCGGTGCTGTATGTGCCTCCGGACCTGCCCGATCCGCGGGAACCGCAGTTCGTGGAGAAGGCATCGCAGCGGGTGCGACAGCTTCTAGAGATCACGCGGGGGCGGGCATTCTGCCTGTTCACCAGCTACTCGTTCATGAATCAACTCTACGATCGGCTGCTGGGGGAGTTGGAATTCCCCATGCTGTTACAAGGCAGCGCGCCCAAGAATGCGCTGCTGGAGGAGTTCCGGATGACGCCGAATGCCGTGTTGTTCGCAACGTCGTCATTCTGGCAGGGCGTGGACGTGCAGGGTGAGCAGTTGAGTTGCGTGATCATCGACCGGCTGCCGTTTGCGGTGCCGAATGATCCCGTGGTGGCCGCGCGGATCAAGGCAATTGACGAAGACGGTGGGAACGCGTTCTTCGAGTACCAAGTGCCGAGCGCGGTGATTTCATTGAAACAGGGATTCGGCAGGCTGATTCGCTCGCTGCATGATCGCGGACTGCTGTGTCTGCTGGATAACCGCATCCTGAAGAAGCAATACGGACGGGTGTTTCTGAACAGCCTGCCGGAGTATGCGCGGACGACGGACATCCGGGCGGTGGAGAGATTCTTTGAGTACAGGGCGGACGTGGAGTAGAGGCTGTAAAATAGAGGTCTATCCGCAGGGCGCCGATTTGTGCTGCTGCGGACGGAGCACATGTACGAAGTAACTGTCGAAGACACATTTTCCTCGGGGCACTTTCTGCGCAATTACAAGGGAAAATGCGAGAAGCCCCACGGACACAACTACAAGGTGCGCGTCACCCTGCGCGGCGAGACGCTGGACCACGCCGGCCTGCTGCTGGACTTCAAGGATCTCAAGGACGTGCTGCGGCCGGTGGTGAATTATCTAGACCACCAGATGATCAACGAACTGCAGCCGTTTGACGTGCTGAACCCGTCGGCGGAGAACCTCGCCAAGTATTTCTACGACGAGACCAACGCTCATCTGAAAGGCAAGACCAACGGCCGAGTGCAGGTGAAGGACATCACCATCTGGGAAACCGACACCACGACGGCGACGTATAGCGAGTGAGCGGGGCTGAAGCCCAGGATTTGTAAGAGCGCGAAACGCGGGCCTGAAGGCCCGCTCTACCTGATGCAGATCATCGAGATCTACAAATCGCTGCAGGGTGAGTCGTCCTACGCCGGGCTGCCTTGCGTCTTCGTGCGCACCGCCGGTTGCAACCTGCGCTGCGTGTGGTGCGACAGCGAGTACACCTTCAAGGGCGGGCAGCCCATGACTCTGGAGAAGATCGAGCACGAAGTGCGTCGCCTCTCGCCCGACGGCGGACTGGTGGAGATTACCGGCGGAGAGCCCATGCTGCAGGAGCGCGAAGTGCTCCCGCTGATGGACCATCTGCTGATCTCGGGATACACGGTGCTGCTCGAAACCAGCGGCGAACGGCCGCTGGACAAGGTGCCTGAGCGGGTGGTGAAGATTGTGGACGTGAAGTGTCCGCAGTCAGGAGAGGGCGGCACCTTTCGCCACGAGAATCTGCTGTATATGACGCGGCGGGATGAAGTGAAGTTCGTGCTGGCCAGCCGCCGCGATTACGAGTTCGCGCGCGACTTCATCCGCGAGCACGAATTGAGCGCGCGGGTGGGATCGGTGATTCTGTCTCCGGCATTCCGCAAAGACGCGGCGGGCAGCCGTGACGCGTCGCATTGCCTGCTGGATCCGCGCGAGCTGGCGGAATGGATGCTGGCGGACGGGCTGCACGCGCGACTGGGGCTGCAGATTCACAAATTCATCTGGGAACCCTCGCTCAAGGGTGTGTAAACTCGCAGTTGACAGGCGGCCGCTAATCACATCCCATGGCGACGAATAACCTTACAATTAACGAGCCTGCAAAAAGCCGCAAAGCGCGGGTGCTTGTAGTGCTCAGCGGCGGCATGGATTCGACGGTCTGCGCCGCGCTGGCAGTTCGAGACTTCGGGGCCGAGCAAACGGCGGCACTGCATATAGACTACGGGCAGCGCACTGAACGCCGGGAGCGTCAGGCGTTCGATGAGATCTGCGATAGGATGGGAATCCGGACGCGGCTCGCCATCCAGACGGCGTTTTTTCGCGCCATTGGCGGCTCGGCCCTGACCGACGAGCAGATCGCGGTCCCGCAGGCGGGGCCGGGGATTGGGAGGGAGATCCCGGTGACGTATGTGCCCTTCCGGAATTCACATTTTCTTTCGGCAGCAGTGAGTTGGGCCGAGGTGCTGGGGGCGGAGCGGATCTACGTCGGCGCGGTGCAGCAGGACAGTTCGGGCTATCCGGATTGCCGTCCTGAGTTCTACAGGGCCTTCAACGAAGCCGTCCGAACAGGAACGAAAGAGGGCAAAATCCAAATCGAAACGCCGCTGATTGATCGAAGAAAAGCTGGGATTGTGCGCCTTGGCCTTGAATTAGGCGCTCCCTTCGATTTAACGTGGTCATGCTATAGCCGGGAGGACCGGGCCTGCGGCGTCTGTGACAGTTGCGTGTTGCGGATGCGGGCCTTTGCGGCGGCGGGAGCCAGCGATCCCATTCCTTATTTATCGCAGGCCGATGCGCATTGATCCTCATGAATTCACATTCGGACATTGATATTGCCGTGGCAAGCGAACATCGTGGCAGTACGTTAACGAACCGATTCCACGCGCAGGAGGCAGACATGAAGAAAAACATCACTCTGGTCACGTTGCTGGCATTGCTGTTGGGGTTGAGCGCAATTCCTGTAATGGCGCAGATGGCGGCCACGGTCAAAGGCTGGTGCAAGGATCAGGATGGCAAGCCGGTCACCGACGGCGTAGTCGTTTGGACCAACCGGAACAACGGCCGCAAAGTCGAGATTAAGACCAACAAGAACGGCGAGTACATGTCCGTTGGCCTTGCACCCGGAACTTACGATGTCGAGTTGTTGCGCAACGGACAGAAATTGGACTTCATCAACGGCGTACCAATTGCGGCGGGTGAAACCAATGACAAGGTGAACTTTGACGTAAAGAAGGACATGGCGCAAGCCATGGCCAAGAGCGGGGTGACCGAAGAGCAGCTCAAGAAACAGCAGGAGGCACAGAAGTCGAATGAGAAGATCAAAGGCCTGAACGCCAAACTGGCGGAGGCGCGCGACCTGGAGAAGGCTGGCAACTACGATCAGGCAGTCACGCTTCTGCAGGAAGCAACCGCCAGCGATCCGACCAAGGACCTGTTGTGGGCCTATCTCGGGGACGCGTACCGTGGCGCCAAGAAGTATCCTGAGGCCATCGAGGCCTACCAGAAAGCACTGGCCATCAATCCCAATAGTGGCGCCTATCATGACGGTTTGGCCGACGCCTACGCCAAATCGGGGCAAACTGACAAGGCAGTCGCCGAGTACTCCGCAGCCGCGGCGGCAGAGCCTGCCAACGCTGCCCGGTATTACTACAACGAGGGCGCGATCTTCACCAATATCGGAAAAGTCGACGAGGCCATCACCGCCTTCGATAGGACCATACAGGCCGATCCTACCAAGGCTGACGCCTACTATTGGAAGGGCGTCAACATGATTAGTAAAGCGACTACCGATAAAAGCGGCAAAATGACTGCTCCTCCAGGCACTGCGGAAGCTTTCAACAAGTACCTGGAACTTGACCCCAATGGCAAGAACGCAGATACGGCCAAGCAGATGCTGGCCAGCATCGGCGCTGAGGTCGAGACCACGTTTGGCAAGCAGAAGGCGGCTCCGGCCAAGAAGAAACCTTAGCCGGAAAAAAACTGGATATCGGGGCGGCTGCGTGCCGCCCTTTTCTTTGGAGTCGACGCGGTCTCGGTTTGGCCGGTGAACTCGCGTCCAGTAGAATCCGCATAATCATTGTCCTATGACCGTATCCACCGAGAACAAGCTGCTGTCCTTTGCCGAAGCCCGGCACGCTGTGGAACAGCACGCCGCCACTCTTGCAGCGACCGAGGCTGAACTGACCGGCCTGCTAGATGCAGTTGGGTTGGTACTGGCCGAGGACCTGCTCGCCGACCGCGACTTTCCGCCCTTTCCGAGAGCGACCCGCGATGGCTATGCAGTGCGGGCGGCTGATGTGCACGTGGCTCCGGCACGCCTGCATTGCGTCGGCACGCTTAAAGCCGGCGCCGCTATCGAAGCGAGCGGCATCACAGTGGGCTCGGGCGAGGTAGTCGAGATCATGACGGGGGCTCCCGTTCCGGTGGGGGCGGACGCGGTCGTGATGGTGGAGTATACCGAGTCCTTAGACTCCACGGTGACGGTCAAGCGCTCGGTCAAAGCAGGCGAAAACGTGGTGCCGGCCGGAGCGGAAGCGCACAGCAACGACGTGATGGTGAAGCGTGGCACCCGCATTCAACACCCAGTGGTGGCGGTGGCGGCCGCCGTGGGACGGCCTGAGGTCGCCGTCTATCGCAGGCCGTCTGTGGCGGTACTGGCCACAGGGGATGAGTTGGTTGACGTCAATCTGCCTCCCGGGCCAAACGAGATTCGTAATTCCAACAGCTATTCGCTGGCCGCACAAGTCAGCGCCGCCGGCGGAGAACCTGTGATCCTGCCGGTAGCGCGCGACGAGGCCAGCGACCTGGCGATACTGCTGCGTAAAGGTTTGGATGCCGATCTCTTGCTGCTGAGCGGCGGAGTTTCGATGGGCAAGTACGACTTGGTGGAAGAGGTTTTGGCGTCGTTGGGCGCAAAGTTCTTCTTCACCGGGGTGACGATTCAGCCCGGGAAACCGGTGGTGTTTGGGGAGGTCGCGCTGAACGGCAAGACCACGCCATTCTTCGGGCTGCCGGGTAATCCGGTATCCACCATGGTCACTTTCCAGCTATTCGTGCGTCCGCTGCTGAATGCCTTGGGAGGTGCGAAGCCCGAGCCCCTTCCCTTCACGCAGGCGATCTTGAAGGCAGCGTTCGCCACCAAGACCGGACTGACGCGATTCCTACCGGCGAAGCTGGATGGAGTGCAAGACATGCCGGGAGTTGAACTGGTCCCGTGGCAGGGGTCGGGAGACCTGATGGCGGCGGCCAGAGCGAACTGCTACATTGTGGTACCTCCCGATCGCGAGCGTTTCGAGGCCGGTGAAGCGGTCACGGTGCTGCTGTCCTGAAAAGCATGCCAAAGGTCACGCCAAAACCGCGGAAGCTTTCGCATTACGACGATGCCGGACGCGCCTTGATGGTGGATGTCTCGGGCAAGAGTCCCACATTGCGGGAGGCCGAGGCGCACGCGTTTGTTGCGATGAGCCGCAAGGTTCTACGGGCGCTGCCGCAGAATCCCAAGGGCGATCCGCTGGAAGTGGCGCGGATTGCGGGTATCCAGGCGGCCAAGCGCACCTCCGAGCTGATTCCGATGTGTCATCCTGTGCCGGTAAGCACGGTGGACGTAACTTGCCTGGTCACACGCACGGGCGTGGAGATTCGAACCGTGGCACGCACCACAGCAGTCACCGGCGTCGAGATGGAAGCGCTGGTAGCTGCGTCTGTGGCGGCGCTCACGGTGTATGACATGTGCAAGGCGATGGACAAGGGCATCGAAGTGCGCGAAATCAGGCTGGAGCGCAAGTCGGGCGGGAAGAGCGGGGACTACGCGCGGAGAGCGAAGAAGAGGAAAGCATGATGACTGCCGCCGTGGTGACCGTGAGCGACTCTGCGGCGCGAGGGGAGCGCGTTGACTTGTCTGGTCCGCAGACAGCAGAGCTCCTGCGCCGGCATGGATTCGAAGTGGCGATGCAGCGAGTCGTCGCCGACGATCAGCCACAAATCGAGGACATCCTGGTGCAGTTGGCGGAGCAGGTTCACCTGGTGGTCACCACGGGTGGAACGGGAATCGCGGAGCGCGATGTGACGCCGGAAGCCACGCGGGCGGTGTGCACGAAGCTGATTGCGGGCATTCCCGAGAAGATGCGCGCCGAAGGCTTGGCGAAAACGCCGTTCGCGATTCTCAGTCGCGGTGTGTGCGGCGTGCGCGGACGTTCGCTCATCGTCAACTTGCCTGGCAGCCCGAAGGGGGCCACGGAATCGCTGCAATCGGTGATTCACATCCTGCCGCATGCCATCGATCTGCTAGCCGGCAAGACGGGACATGGTGATGTTGAATCGCCGTGATAGGTGGCAGGAGAAGCAGATTCCTCGCGGGCTGAAGCCCACTCGGAATGACAAAAATAACGGTCCTGTACGGCGCAGCTCAAGCTGCGCCCCTTCAAAGCAACTCTGCAGCAACCAGTTTTATCGAGGAGAGACTTGGAACCTGTCACGCATTTTTTGACTGGCGCCTGCATGAGCCGCGCGGGATTCAACCGCAAGACCGCACTGGCCACGCTGACGATGGTGCTGGCGTCCGAAGCTGCTGATCTCGACGTGCTGTGGGCGATCAAGGGACCGCTCGCCGCCTTTCAACATCACCGAGGAATCACGCATAGCTTCGTGGGTGCTCCGTTCGTTGCGGCGGCGACTCTGGGCTTCGTGTACCTGCTGGATCGATTCTGGCTACGGCATCGGCGAGCTAAGTCCACCAGATCCGGCCCTCCATTGCGCTGGGGTTATCTCTACTGGCTGGCGCTGCTGTCTGCGCTCACCCACCTCCTGCTGGACTACACCACGGCCTACGGCATCCGCCTGTTCGCGCCTTTTGATTGGCGGTGGTACTCGTGGGACATCGTTTTTATCATCGAGCCGGTCATCCTCCTGGTGCTGATTCTCGGACTGGTCATGCCGTCGCTGTTCGGGCTGATCAACCAGGAGATTGGCGCGCGCAGCAAGGGCCCGATCGGACGAAGCGGCGCGATCTTCGCGCTGGTGTGCCTCGTGCTCATCTGGGGATTTCGCGACTACCAACACCGCCGCGCTCTGAATGCCATGGGATCGGTGCTCTACCAGCGAGCGGTGCCCATCAAGATGGGAGCGTATCCCTACTGGGTGAATCCCTTTCGCTGGCACGGAGTAGTGGAAACGGAAGACTTCTTGCAGACGGTCCCGGTGAATTCGATGGTCCCGGAGGTTGACGCGCAATCTGAAGCGCACACCTATTTCAAGCCTGAGGAGACGCCGATCGCGCAAGCTGCCAAGGCATCGTATTTTGGGCAGGTTTACCTCGACTGGGCCGTATTTCCGCTGACTCAGACGGAAAAGCTGGAGGGCAATTTCAAAGGCTATCTGGTGAGGTTCGAGGACCTGCGATTCGAATATCCGGAAATGCGCGGCAGAGGCAACTTGGGCGGATGGGTGCTGGTGGGTCCCGACCTGCGAGTTCAGGAAGAGGGAACGAATTCACGAAAGCCTTCGACGGACGAGAACCCCTAGACATGCCCAATGGGGCCTTATCAGGCTTATTCGTTTCATTTCATTTCCTTTCAAGAGACAGGCAGACAACTGGCGACGCAAAGCGAGTTTGACACGCAAACCGCACCTTCGGCTCCAAGATACCCCAACCCGACCCTAACGCTTATCTGAGATAGCGTCCGAAGCCTCGTGAGCCGCAAGCGTATGCAGTGTGTCAGGAACCAGTCGCTCCGCGAATCCGGCAATGAAAGACCATACCAATAGTTTGGCCCAGTCCACCCCCGCAGTCGGACCGGTGTTGGAAATGAACTGGACGAAAGTGGACAAAGTGCTCACGGTGGTTATCGCCGGGAATAGCGTGCCCGTAATGATCTGTGAGACAAAGAGCATATAAAGTATCAATGCAAATACTGCGCCAACGGCCGGTGCGACCGAATGCGGTGGACCACTTGGCGAAAGGGCGATGAGATCCATGATGGAACCGCCCCGTCTTGGCATCTTCCGTACCCGTTGCTGGGCGCTTACGAAGCCCCCGAGGGAGCCGGCAAACAGGATAGCAGCCATGGTAGGAAGCCTATTTAGCTCTGTGGCTCTCACTGCATAAAAATAGGCATACACGCCAAGCGCGATCAGAAAGATAGCGAACGCTGCGACAATTGCCCAATTCAAGTGTTCAACAGCTTTGTGTCGCAGCTTTTCGCGGCAAGCGGCGACCATGTAGTGCCGATAGAGCTCAGCCACTAGGACGTCAATTCTTCCCAGCAGCTCTTCCTTTTGTGCCTTAGCGAGCTCAGACTCCTTGCTCTTCAGGTACTTTGAATACTCACTTGGTACGGCGATGTCCAGATAACGTGATTGGAGCACCACAATACGTTCCCGCAATTCATCCGTATTGCGTAGCCTTAACAAGAGTCGGTCCAAGGCGCACAGATCTCCCCACGTCATTAGTTTCGGGTTTTGCTCGTACCTGTGTCGTAGGTGCCTGATTTGCGTAACAGCTTGAGAATCGGGGCTGGCGGCTTCAGTATCCGGACTGGTTCTGTCCTGGATTGATTCGAATTCTCCGATTAATTCGTCGAAATAAACCAACGCGTACTTCGGCAGCTTCACATACGAAACGTGTTGATCTTTGGATGGCCGTTCGACCGTTTGGTTTTCGTTACCAGGGGACCTCATCTCACAGGGTTCCTTTGCGTGTGCCGTCAACAATGGGAGACAATTTTACCGAGACAGCAATTGATTGCAAACGGAAATCGTAGGCTCTTTAGGCGGTTCCCAAGTGCCGTGCTTTACGAACCCAATGATCTCTGTCATTGTCACCAGCTGTAAATAGTTTTTCCTGAGCAGATAGCATCTCTTGACGCCGCCGCCCGTGGCGTTCAAAATCAGAAGGCGCTCGGTTTTAGCTGCGCGGATTTCTTGAGGTGAACATGTTGGCGTATCTGTTTCTCGTTTTTGCGGTGGCCGTGCACGCACGGTTTCTGCCCCTGCCTTATAGCTTTGCCCCGGTAACGGCCGCGCTGTTGTATTTCGGCGCTCGCAGGCCACGTCGCGAGATGTGGGTCCCGGTGGCCGCGCTTGCAGTGGCGGGCTTGTACCTGTCGCGCAGCGTGTATGCCTATGCGTTTTCGGCCGACCTTCTGGTCACGTGGGCGTGGTACGCGGGAATCGTGCTGCTTGGCGGACTGCTGGCGAAGAACGCTTCCGCCCTGCGGGTTGGCGCGGCGTCACTGGCGGCTTCGGTGTCGTTCTTTGTGGTCAGCAATTTTGCGGTGTGGGCGGTGTGGAACATGTATCCGAAGAATTCTGGCGGATTGATCGCGTGCTACGTGGCCGGTCTGCCGTTCTTCCGCAATGCGGTGGTGTCGGACCTGTTTTTCGCGGGGGCGTTCTTCGGCATCGGATACCTGGTGAGCCATAGGCAGGAAGAGGGCGTGACCGTCGCGAGATAAGCAGGATTTCAGTTTCGCGTGAGAGGGCCGGACATGGAGTCTGGCCCTTTTGTTTTGGTGGCGAAAGTCGTCGATCCAGCAGCAAACGGCGACGCCAGGGAAGCTAAAGATCTTCGCGTTTGAGGCCGGTTTTCTTGGAAATCTTGGAAAGCATCACGGGGCCGATCTCGTCCGAATCATGAAAGGCCCACGTGTAATCACCGCGCTCAGGATGAACCAACTGAACGTGGGACGACCCTTTGCGTTCCTTGATCTTCCAACCGATTGATTGAAGGGCTTTCAGGACTATCCGGGCTTTGGTGCTTGGCCAGTGGCTCACGCAAAAGAGAACCTGACCGCCGAATACAACTGACCCTGGTCGCGTACTTCATCAGCCAGAACTCGAAACGCCAGTTCCTGCACCTTTGCCAGCGCGTCTTCCTTCGAGCTACCGTAAACCATAACGCCCGGAAGCTCAGGGATATCGGCTATCCACCTTCCGTCGTCTTCGCGATCGAACTCAATCGTCAGCTTTCTCGATTCGGTCGCAGTCGCACGCATAAGACTACCCTAGGTGGGATTGTTGTCCTCGAAAGGATGATACCGCAATTGGGACACCCGTCGCGAACGATTTCGGACTAGCTGATTGCCGGCTAGTCGCCATTGCGGTTCCCGTTCTGCTTCCGCATGCGCCACACCCACCAGCCGATCAGAGTTGCAGCGGCGACTATCGCGATCGCGAGCCTGGCATGATTGTGGACCACGTTGCCGAATAAGCCGACGATCTCAGGCCCGAAGCGAATCACCAGTATCGAAAGAATGCAAAAGCGCAGGAAGCGGCCCGCGAAGATAGCGCCGAGGAAGTGAGTAAAGCGCATCTCGGCGACGCCGGCGGATAGCACGAACAGCTTGAACGGCGTCGGCGGAGGCAGCATGGACGGCACCATCAGCGCGAGGAATTCGTGGCGCTCGAATGCCGCCTTGATCTTGTTAAAGCGCGCCTCGCCAATGCGCTTGACCAAGAGAACCTCGCCGCCCTTGTAGCCGATCCAGTAGATGACGATGCTGCCTAACGCAGAACCGGCGGCGGCCATGGCGGAGATCAGCAGGAAACGGCGGGGAGCGGCGTAGACGTAGCCGCCGACGATGGCGTCGAGCGGCATGCCGAGAAAAGCCGCGTCAACAAAGGCGAAACCCAGCACCCCCCAGATGCCGAGGGGGCTGAGGACGGCAAGAATCCAGTGGGTCCACTTGGTTAAAAGGTGCTTCAAATCTCTCCTGGGGCGAAACTTCTATTTTACGTGAGAGGACGGCCACGCCCGGGCCGCTGTCGCCCGGACAGATGAGAAGATTGTGCCGCCGGCTGAAGCCAGCTCAGCAAGATTAAAGAAGACACCTTAACGCCGCGCTGCAGCGCGGCTCTACCGCCTCTCGGAACAACCACAGCGATTCCCAATCTGCTTTTGCCTCCTATAATTGGCGAATGCCTTCCGCCGGCAAAGACGTGCAGAACAGAATTGACGCGCTGCGGGACAAGATTCGCTACCACGAGCACCGCTA
>Ga0074045_10005452_pt1 | contig 11113 bp, 7 predicted proteins | sample BogForMeECP23OM2_FD_94442 | JGI IMG/M metagenome (GOLD analysis project Ga0074045, IMG submission 94442) | Bog forest soil microbial communities from Calvert Island, British Columbia, Canada - Bog Forest MetaG ECP23OM2 | ecosystem: Environmental > Terrestrial > Soil > Wetlands ...
GATGATGTCGCTGCTGCTGCGCGGCTACATAAAAGTGCATCGAATCGACGACGCGGCGTCCTCGCCGGACGCGACGGCGAATCGCTTCGCGCAGTACGACGAAAATTATTTGATCGAGTTCATCCGGCACGACGCAATCTCGCAGCACATCTCGGACTTCATCGAAGAAGCGTTCGAGCGCGACTACAACTACTTCGCCGGGCTGATGGAGGAAATCTATTGGGGCGTCGAGGCCGAGCTCGAAGAAGAGGCCTACCAGTTCCGGCGCGCGCGCTTGAACGACCGCGGCTTTCCCGACTTCTTCGAGGCGCAGAGCGTGTTCGCGTACCTCAAGCCCGACCAGTTTCTCAAGCTTCGCGCGCAATATGAGCCGCCGAGCCGCGCCGATCTGCCCGACGATACCGAAGTGATCGCGCCCGAGATGGCGCCGGCGATCGCCGACGGCGACGTCTCGCTGTTCAACACCGCGCTAACCGCGGGATTCGCGGCGCAAGGCAAACGCCAACTGCGCAGCGAGATGGCGATGGTCAGCAACCAGGTGCTGGTTGCGCGCGCGGTGGATTTCGGCGATCTGGAAGCGGTGCGCGTCGCGGTCGAGATGACGCATCATTACTTGAACCTGGCGCTGGAGCATCTGGCGGGCGGCGACCTGCAAAGTGCGATCGAGCATCTGCGCGATACGCCGCTGAAACTGCTCTTTCGCCTCGGCGTGAGCTTGACGATCGATCTGCGCACCAGCGCCGAGGCTACGCTCAGGAAACTCGGGCTGTCGACGGTCAAGGTGCGCGAGATATCGTACCTCGACTCGCCGTACCGGGAGGCGCTGGCGGGATTCATGGCGCGGCAGCCGCGATTCTACAGCGGCCTGGACGGCAGCGGTGCGGTCGAGATGCGCGATTTCAGCAGCATGCGCGATCTGCATCTGAGTTACGCGATTCTCGATCAAGTCGATTCGGCCGCCGAATTGTTCCGCGCGATGTTCGCGATCGATATCGCATCGCCGAACTTCCGCGCCCAGATGGCGGCGCGGGAAATTCGCCTCAGTCAACTTGTGCTGACCGGCCTGGCGCGTTTGGCGCTGGACAACCGCCTCGCGATCGATCCAATCGAGGGCAGCAGGCTGACCGCGATGCGCGCGGCGATCATGACCGGTCAGCCCGGGACGCTCAACGATGAGTTTCGCGCCAGGGTGCGCCAGGCGCTGGCCGAGCGGCTGGACGACGCGGCGCGACGGCGCACCGCCGACTTCCTGAACTCCTGCCTGAACCTGCTCGAAGAAGAGTTCGCCAACCTGGGCGGCGAACGGGAGATCGATCCGCGCTTTATCGAAAGCGTGCTGGTGCGCCAGGGCTAGGGTTTCCGCGCATCCGCGGCGGGCGAACTTTCAAGCGTGACGGTGCGGTTCGAGCCGCCGCGCTTCAGCGTCAACGTCACGGCGCCGCCGCTCTTGAGCTGCGCAGCTTGCCGGCTGAAATCGTCGAGCACCGTGACCTCGCGATCTCCCACTTTGACTACGATATCGCCGCGCGCGACGCCCGCTTTCTGCGCCGACGAAGAGACGCCAGACACCAGCACGCCACGCGCGGCGGGCTGGCCGAACGCGCTGGCCAGATCGGGAGTCAGTTGCTCCACGGTCAGTCCCAGCGCCCGCGCGGTGTCGGGAATTTTCCCGCCCGCGCCGAGCCCCGGCGTGGGCGCCGGCCCGAAAAGTTTGTCGTTCACGTAGATCGGCGCGTTCATGCCCATCGCCAACGCGATCGCGTCGCTGGGCCGGCTGTCGATCGAGTAGCGGCCGCCATCCATGTAAATCGTCGCGTAATAGATCTGGTCGCGCATATCCGCAATCACGATTCGATCGACGCGATTCCCAGTCTGCCCGATGATGGAGCGAATCAAATCATGCGTGAACGGCCGCGCGGGCTTGATTCCGCGCAGCGCGAGCATGATTGCCTGCGCCTCTTCCTCGCCGATCAGGATCGGCAATTCGCGCGACTCGGTCTCGTCGAGCAGCAGCACGTAATGCGAGCCCGTCTCGTGGTCAAAGCCGACGCGCGCGACCTGGACTCTGACGTCGCCGGGCGAAAGTCCGTCGGCGGTGGACGGGTTGGATGGCGAACGGCCGCATGAGCAGGCCGCCACGATGGCTGCGACGAGCAGCAGGCCCAGACGCGTTGCGCCTACAGCCTTCATAGTCAAACCTTACGCGCGTCGTGCGCTTGACGCCAAGCACATTGCGGTTCCGTCTCGCTTTTCTCAACCCCGGAACTCGCGGGCCACGATATACAGTTCCGAAGATCCGGGGCGGCTGGCTTTGGTGCGCGTCACTTCGACATTTCCGAAATGCCGCTTGAATGAATCGACGATGTCCTTGAATTGCGCGCCCATGAAGAGCTTCACGACCATCGCGCCACCCGGTTTCAGCATCGTTATCGCGAAGCCTAACGCGCAATCGATCAGCTCCCGCGAACGTGCCTCGTCGCGCGCGGGTATCCCGGTCAGTTTCGGCGCAAGGTCGCTGGTCACGAGATCGGCGCGTCCGCCAAGCTCGCTATTCACCCGCGCGGCGACAGTTGGATCCAGGATGTCACCGGCGATCGCGATCGCCCCGGCCGGCGGATTCTTCACTTGCGCCAGATCGACTCCGACCACGCGTCCGCTCGCGCCGGCCGCGGCCACGAGGATCGCCAGCCATCCGCCGGGCGCGCATCCCAAATCGACGATTCGCGCACCCCGGCCGAGGAGCCGGTTGCGCGCAATTATTTCTTCAATCTTGAACGCCGCCCGCGACGGCAATCCCAGCGCACGCGCCTTGCGGTAAAATTTGTCGTGTGGTTCGTAAGTCGGCACAAATTCACCCGCCTCGACGCCCGCTCGCTTTGCCGCGCGCGCTGGAGCCGCTATCCTGATTGGCTCCGCGAGTAAGTTTTGAGGCTGCGACGGTCACCGTGAAGCTCGACGATTTGAATCCTGAACAGCGCGCCGCTGTGCTTGCGCCCGACGGCCCGATACTCATCCTGGCCGGCGCAGGCTCGGGCAAGACCCGCGCGCTGACTTACCGTATCGCCCACATCCTGGCCGAGCGCAAGGCGTCGCCCGCCGAGATGCTCGCGGTCACATTCACCAACAAGGCGGCCGACGAGATGCGCCAGCGCGTCGCCTCGCTCGTCGGCGGAGACAACGGCGCGCGCATCCCGTGGGTCAGCACCTTTCATTCCGCGTGCGCGCGAATCCTGCGCCAGGAAGGTCATGTGCTCGGCTACGACCGCAATTTTTCGATCCTCGACGAAGGCGATTCGCTGACCACGATTCGCCGCGTGCTCGACGACGCCGCGCTGGCCGACTCGCCGCCGGTCGAACTTGCACGCGCACGAATCGAGCAGGCCAAGAACGAGGCGGTCACGCCCGACGAGATGCAGGCGCGCGCCAGGCCCGGGCGCGAGGCCTCGATCGCGCAGATTTACCGGCTCTACCAGCAGCGGATGCGCGAGATGAACACGATGGACTTCTGCGATTTGCAATTGCAAACCTGGCTGTTGTTCGAGCGCTTTCCTGAAATCCTCGAGAAATGGCAGCGGCGCGCGGCGCATCTGCTGGTCGATGAGTACCAGGACACCAATCGCGTCCAGTATTTAATCGTCAAGGCGCTCGCCGCGCGATCGGGAAATCTGTGCGTGGTCGGCGACGAGGATCAGTCCATCTACCGCTGGCGCGGCGCCGACATCCGCAACATCCTCGATTTCGAGCGCGACTACCCGGCCGCACAAATTTTCAAGCTCGAGCAAAACTACCGCTCGACGAAAACCATCCTTGCCGCGGCGGGCGCCGTCATCCGCAACAACACCGAGCGCAAAGTCAAAAACCTGTGGACCGAAAACAGCGCCGGCGAGCCGGTCACCTACTTCACCGGCGTCACCGAGCGCGACGAGGCCGACTTTGTCGCGCTCGAGATTGCGCGGCTGACCGGCGCGGGCGGATTCAGAGCCGCCGACGTCGTGGTCTTCTACCGCGTCAACGCCCAGTCGCGCGCGATCGAAGAGGCTCTCGTGCGCCGGCGAATCCCCTACTACATCGTCGGCGGCGTGCGCTTTTACGAGCAGCGCGACGTCAAGGATCTGCTCGCCTACCTGCGCGTGATCGCCAATCCAGCCGACGCGGTCAGCCTCGAACGAATGGTCGGCACGCCGCCGCGCGGAATTGGCGCGAAGTCCTTCGAGGCGATTGCCGAACTGGCCGCGCGCGAGCGTATCCCGGCGTTCGAGGCGATGGGCCGGCTCGAGACCTGCTCCAAGGTCGCGCTGCGAATCGCCAAGCAGGCCGGGATGCTCTATGCGTGGATGCACGATCTCGCGGCGCGTGCGCCCGGCATGAGCGTCCGCGGGATTGTCGAGGAAGTCGTCGCGCACAGCGGTTTCGAGCCCTACCTCGATACGCTCGACGACGCGCCGGCACGCAAGCAAAATCTCGCCGAGATGCTTTCCGCGGCCAGCGCCTTCGACGCCGAAAAATCCGGCGGCGGCTTGTCCGAGTTCCTCGAACGGGTCGCGCTGGTCAGCGACACCGAGCAGATCGATTCCAGCGGCGGACGCGCGGCGCTGATGACGCTGCACACCTCCAAGGGCCTCGAATACCCAATCGTGTTTATGGCCGGGATGGAGGAAGGCCTGTTTCCGCATAGCCGATCCGCCGACATCGACGAGGAAGTCGAGGAGGAGCGCCGGCTGTGCTACGTGGGCATGACGCGCGCGCGGCAGTTGCTCTATCTGACCAACACGCTCTCGCGCGAAATCTATGGCGTGCGCCAGGAGTCGCGTCAATCGCGATTCTTGCGCGAGGTCGATCCCGCCCTGATTCGCCGTATCGCGCCGGCTCGCGAGACCTCGCCGATACGCCCGCTGTCGCCGCGCGAGCCCTACGTCGATTTCTCCGACAGCCAGTTGCCCGACGACGAACCGGGGCCCGGCGGCGATGGCCTTTCAATCGGCGCGCGCGTGGCCCATCCGACTTTCGGACGCGGAATCGTTCGCAGGCGCGAAGGGCGCGGCGACGGCGCCAAGGCGTGGGTTAATTTCGAGCGCGGCGGGATCAAGCTGCTGGTGCTGAAGTTCGCAAACCTGCGGTTGCTCGGAGACTGATCGCGCCGCTATCATTCTACTGAATGCGACCACGCCGCCCGCATCCGAATCGTTCGCGCGGATTTTCGCCAAGCTACCTGGAAGTTCATGAAGCGCTTCATTGATATTGCGATCCGAATCTTCCCCGCCCTGCTGCTCGTCGCGTTGGTCGCGATCCCGGCTGCGAATGGCGCGTGGACCGAAGACGAATTCGAGCGTCGCCCGCTCTATGCCTACCCGCTTCCTCACGGCAAGGACGACATCATCGGCAATCTCGTTACCTACCAAATCCAGAAGGGCGACACGCTGCTCGACGTCGGGCGATGGTTCGGCGTGACGGCCAAGGAAATTTCGAACGCCAATGGGGGAATCGACTGGTGGGCGCCGCCGGCCGGCAGGGTCATCGTTCTGCCCGACGAGCACATCCTGCCCGATACGCCGCACGTAGGGATCGTGCTGAACATCCCCGAGATGCGGCTGTACTATTATTTTCCGTCGCCGATCGGACCGCTCCATCGCAAAGACAAGGTCACCTCCGCCAAATTCGTGCCTTCCAAAAAGCACCCGGGCGGAGTCAGGCCGTCGGTGGTGTACTCGTTCCCGGTTGGGCTGGGACGTTTCGATTGGAAGACGCCGATCGGAGATTTTACGGTCCGCGGCAAGACCCGCAATCCGACCTGGGTGGTGCCCGACGACATCTACGAGGAACATCTCGAGCGTGACGGCGAAGCCGAGCATGTGGTCTACGGCGACGATCCCGACAATCCGCTCGGCCACTACCGCATCGAACTGACTCTGCCCCAGTACGCTCTGCATGGCACCAACGTGCCGTGGGGCGTCGGCATGGAAGTCAGCCACGGATGCATCCGGCTGTATCCCGAGGACATCGAGCGGCTCTTCAACAAGGTGAAAATCGGCACGCCCGGGATGTTCGTTTATCAGCCCGTGAAGTTTGGATGGCGCGGCGACTCGCTCTACGTCGAGGTCCACGACGATCTCTACGGCCGTTACGCCGGGCTGTGGGCATACGCGCAGAAGGAAGCCGACCGGCTGGGAATTACTGACGAGGTCGATATGCAGAAGCTCGAAAAAGCTGTCGAACAGAAGACCGGCGTCCCGACCTACGTGATGCGGGGACCGGCGCCCGGCAGCCCCGGCTAGTGTCCTGAGTTTGAAGTTCGATGACAAACAAAGCCATGCGATTCCTCACATTTCTGCCGAAACATTCCAAATACGCGCTCAAAGCGCTGACCGCCCGACGGTTCGGGCGGAGGGAGTGAAGATGAACGTCAATATTTTTCGCTGGCGTCGCCTGGTCGCGGCCGTTGCGCTTGCAATGCTGACTTGCGGCGCGCCGTCGCACGCATGGTGCGGCGAGAACCTGTGGGTGGCGTTCGAATCTGGCGGCGGCATCGAGTCATACACATCAGGACAACTCAAGAAGAGCGGGACGCCATCGCCAGTTGGTCTGAGTACGTTTAGCGAAGCGATAGGTCTCGCATTTGACAAGTCTCATAACCTCTGGGCCACTGTCGGCCATCTCGAGGTGGTGCGATTCACTGTCGCGCAGCTCAAGGGCCTGAAAACGAACCCGAGCCCGACGCCTGGAGTGATCATCACCAGCACATCTACGTTCGGCAACCTCGGTGGCTGCAACTTCGACCACCAGGGTAACCTGTGGGTGCTAGATGAAGATAAAGGCTCGATCGACGAACTGTCAAAAGCACAGTTGGATGCGGGCACCGGAGATGTAACGCCTGCCATAGTCATCACTTCCTCCGATCTGGCAGGTCCGAGCTTTGTGGCATTCGACGGAGCTGGGAATGCGTGGGTCGAGAGTTATTCTAATGATAAGATCGCCGAATTCTCCGCCAGCCAACTGACCAGCGGCGGTAGCAAGTCGCCCACCGTCCTGCTGTCCGACGACGGCAGCGGCAGCCTCTCCGGCCCAGGAGAGATCGCGTTCGACAAGAAGGGCAACCTTTGGGTCGCCAACATTGACGCGGACACGGTCGTGGAGTTTGCCAAGGGTCAACTGACCAGCTCTGGCGATCCCACTCCGACGGTGACGTTGAGCAGCGCCATTTTTTCCGAACCATGGGGACTGGCATCCGACAGCAGCGGCAATCTGGTGGTTATGAACTACAACGACGGAACGATCGCGAAGCTCACGTCCAAACAGTTGAAGGTGAGCGGCGCACCGGTTCCCAAGGTCTCGGTGACGGGAACCGCAACCGAGAACCAACAGATCATCTTCGGACCGGCTTCATAGCGTCGCGGCGGCCGTCCGTCAGGGCGCTGACGCGACGTTCGGCAGCCCCGGTTAGTGTCCTGAGTTTGAAGTTCGATGACAAACAAAGCCATGCGATTACTGACATTTCTGCCGAAACATTCCAAATACGCGCTTAAAGCGCTGACCGCCCGGCAGTTCGGGCAGAGGGGAGAAAGATGAACATCAATATTTTTCGCTGGCGTCGCCTGGTTGCGGCGATTGCGCTTCTGATGCTGACTTGCGGCATGCCATCGCGCGCATGGTGCGGCAGCGCGAACCTGTGGGTATCGTTCTATGGCGGGCTCATCGAGTCGTACTCATCAGGACAACTGAAGAAAAGCGGGATGCCGACGCCGGTTAATCTGACCGTCGGGTCTGTCGCAGGAATTGCCTTTGACAAGTCTAATAACCTTTGGGTCATGGACGGCGACGTGATCGAGCGATTCACCGCCAAGCAACTCAAGAAGCTGAAGAAAGATTCGAGCCCGACACCCGGAGTGAGCATCACGAGTACGTCCACGTTCGTGGGACCAACTGGCCTCGCCTTCGACCATCAGGGTAATCTGTGGGTGACTGACGACGAGAACGAATCGATCGATGAACTATCAAAAGCACAACTGAATGCGGGCAGTGGAAATGTAACGCCCGCCATAGTCATCACTTCTTCCGATCTGGATACTCCGGACTTTCTGACGTTCGACGGAGATGGGAATGCCTGGGTAGAGAATCAGGGTAGCAGTAAGATCGTCGAATTCTCCGCCAGCCAATTGACGAGCGGCGGCAGCAAGTCTCCCTCGGTCGTGCTGTCGAACGACGGCAGCGGCAGCCTCGACGACCCAGGACAGATAGCGTTCGATAAGGACGGCAACCTTTGGGTTCCCAACTATGACGCGGAGACGGTCGTGGAGTTTGCGCCGAGTCAACTGGCCAGCTCCGGGGACCCCACTCCGACGGTGACGTTGAGCAGTGCCAGCTTTGTCGGACCATGGGCACTGGCATTTGACAGCAAAGGCGATCTGGTGGTTGTGGAATACGACAACGGAACGATCGCGAAGTTCACGCCCAAACAGTTGAAGGCCAGCGGCGCACCGGTTCCCACGGTCTCAGTGACGGGAACTACCGGGAACGCTCAGATTACCTTCGGGCCGGCTTCATAGCGCCGTGCCGGCCGCCGTCAGTGCACCGGGGCTGCGTTCAGCAGCGCCGGTTAGTTCTGCGGCGGCGGGGCGGCTGGCGGCGCGTTGGGCGGATTGCTGCCGTTGCCGGCCGCGGCGCGCTTTTTCACCAGGTAGAAGTAGCGATGGCCCAGGCCGAACGGCCCCGGCCATTTAAGCCGCCGCACGACTTCGGTGCCGGCGACAGGCTCGCTCGCAATCGTGTATTCATCCACTTTCTCCGACGTGATCATCGGGATTCCAGCTTCGAGCTGCATCGTTTCAATCCCATGCTTGGGATAGCGATAGAGGTCTTCGCCGTTGAGCGCGTAGCCGGCATCGATCGCTGAGCGCGGAACTCCCGCGCGTTCCAGTTCGTTGCGGGTTGCGAGGACTACCGCCATCCCACGTTGATAGGCATAGGTCCCGCCGAGCGACATCAGGCCCATCGCGAGCGTCATCGCCAATCCCGCGGCCTTGACCATCCTGCTTCGCGGCAGCGGTGCAAGCGCAAGCACGATTGCGCCGGCCGGGACCATCACCAGGTAGTAGCGGTCGTTATAGAACCACAGCGGGATAGTCGCCGCCCAATAAAATATCGCCGCTATAACAATCGCGGCAGCCGCCCGTGAAAGAGTTCTGAAGAATTCCGCGAACGCGGCGATAAGTCCGGCCGCGCCAAAACTTGCCAGCATAAGGAACGCGTATTGCCAGTTTCCGTCCCATGAAAAACGATTCGAACCCCCGCGCAGTATAAGCGCGTTACGCCACCCGCCGAAGCAACTGCACTCCGGCGTCACGGGCAACCGATTATCCATCCACATCAGGATCAGCGCGGCAGCGAAAATTCCAGCGCCGCCAATCGCCACCCGGCGCCATCGCGGCGTCGTCAGCTGTAGAATCGCAAGCGGAGACAACACCATGCCCAGGTAAAGGGCAGGACCGAGCAGGCCCGCGCGGAGGTAGTTCGCCAGCGGCACGCGGAAAATGTAGTAGAAGTGATTTTCGTCAAGCTGCAGGGCCCATGCCTTCGGACCCAGCACCGTCAGCCAGATCCACAGCAACGTGCAGACCGCCAGCGCCACGCCGAACGGCGCGAGCATCTTCGCCAGCCGCGCGCGATCCAGACGACGCGTTCCCGGCCGCCGCGCATTGTAATTGTAAAGCAGCATCGCGCCGACGCACCCGGCTATCGCCATCGCACCGAACGGCCGAATCATGAAAGCGATCACCGCCAGCGCCGCCGCTATCCACAGCCATAAATCCTCGCGCCGTCCTTCGGCGTTGGCGAACGCCAGATGCGCCGCGACCAGCATCGTCAGGAACGGAACCTCGGTCATGAACGAAAAACTGAGGAAGGTGAAACAAGGATTGCAGATCAGCAGCCCGGTCGCCGCCAGCGCCTGCCATCGCGACGCCCCGCATTTGATCGCGAGCGCATGGAACATCACTCCGCACAGCACCGCCAGCGCCGCTACCGAGATTTCCAGCGACACCGAGTTCGCGCCGAACGCGCGCGACCAAGCCACGCCGTAGATCACCTGCGCTATCGGCATCGCCTGCGTGAAGCCGGCAAACCTGATCTCGCCGGTGCGCAGAAACCGCCGCACGGCAGAGGCGTACAGCCAGCTATCCACCACCGGCGTGTCGGCCAGCGGATGCAAGATCGCCAGCGCAAACACGTACCATCCAAGCACCGCCGCAGCCGCGGCCCATCCTGCGCGCCTCATCGAGTTCCGCCTTGCTCCGCTTTTGACCTATCCCTTATACTCCAAAACTGACTCGACCAGCGGGATTGCGCCGATTTCAACCGAAACACACACGATGCGACAAGTAGCATTTCATCGTCCGTCCATCGGACCCGACGAGGAGCGCGAGGTTCTCGACACGCTGCGCTCCGGATGGATCACCACCGGACCGAAGGCCAAGCGCTTCGAGCATGAATTCGCCGGCTACGTCGGCGCGAAACATGCGCTGGCCGTTTCGCATTGCACCGGCGCGCTTCATCTTTCGCTATGGGCGCTCGGCATCGGTCCGGGCGACGAAGTTATCACCACGCCGTTCACTTTCACCGCGACCGCGGAGATTCTCGGCTACCTCGGCGCGCGGCCGGTGTTCGTTGACGTCGATCCCGGCACCTTCAACATCAACCCGGCGCGCATCGAGGAGGCGCTCGAGAGCGGCGCCAACAAACGGGTCCGCGCGATCCTGCCGGTGCACTTCGCCGGGCAGGCTTGCGACATGGATCGGATCCTCAAAATCGCGCGCAACTACAATTTGAAAGTTGTCGAGGATGCCGCGCACGCGGCCGGCTCCGCGCGCCACATGGACGGGCGCGGGATGGCGAAGGTCGGCACCATCGGCGACCTCACCTGTTTTAGTTTCTACGCGACCAAAAATTTCACCACCGCCGAGGGCGGCATGATCACCACCGCCGACGACGCGCTGGCCGAAAAAATCGCGGTCGCCAGCTTGCACGGGATGAACAAGGACGCGTGGAAGCGCTACGACAAGAGCGGCTCGTGGTACTACGAAATCCACGACATGGGCTTCAAGTACAACCTGTCCGACGTGCA
>Ga0074045_10005453_pt1 | contig 11111 bp, 13 predicted proteins | sample BogForMeECP23OM2_FD_94442 | JGI IMG/M metagenome (GOLD analysis project Ga0074045, IMG submission 94442) | Bog forest soil microbial communities from Calvert Island, British Columbia, Canada - Bog Forest MetaG ECP23OM2 | ecosystem: Environmental > Terrestrial > Soil > Wetlands ...
TCAGGGTTTCCTACTATTGAGGTAACTATGGCTCCCATTCGTTTGAAGTTCTTGCACCAGCCGGCAACGATCTCTGTCTCTCCACTGTTGGAGATCACTACCAGGACGTCTCCGGCTCGTGGGGCTGGTGTATTTGATTCTCCCGCGACGTAAATTTGATCTCCCATTGCTCTCTTCACGTGACCCACTCGGACTGCGGTCATTCGCGCTACCTCTCGTCCACTTCCTAAACCAACGAAGAAGCATGAGTGTCTCTGTTCGAGTGCGTCTACGAGGCCGTTGAAGAAGTCGGATTTCACTATTTGATCTACAAGTGCACCTATCTCGGTGAATAGTTTCTTTGATCTAACTACTACTCGTTCGGCGGGAGCTTCTTCGTAGAGTGCTTCAGCTATCGACTGGAATAGGACTCCGGTTCCGAGGATGAATAAGTCCTCTAGTATTCCGGCTGTTCGAAATTCTTTGGATTCCGTTGGCATCTCCTCAGGTTCGCGGCCTTTCAACACTAGAACGTTGCCAAAGCGTGTGCCTAGTTTTCCAATGGGTGAATCACGCTCTGATGTTACAACGTCAATTCGGAAATCTCGTGAGTTGCCTTTTTCAGCGATGTACATTGCAAGCTGCTGCGCGTCTAGAAGCGGCATCAGTGACTTGCCGCTTCCTGAATTTATCAACAGGCAGACTTGGCCAAAACGTTGTTTAAGAATAGGAGCAGCCTCGATAACGTTTCTGCCTGGAAAACCGATGTCTCCACGATCCATCACAAGTTTACCACCCCGCATCTTAGCCAGTTCACTGCATGCAATACTAAGCGCTCCTTTGGATCGCCCCTCTCCTGAGGGTAGGATAACTCCAGAGCCCTTCATGTCGTGGTAGAGCGCTTCAATCTCAGCAGGGTTAGTTTGGTCTAGATTCTGGAATATTCTGTTTACGAACGTTACGTTGCTGATTTCATCCGACATGGTTCATGCAGCTCACGCTGAGGGCGCATTTCATTGCTGAGTAGAACTCTCAGATAAGTGGTTTCGCTTAAGCTTCTAGCCTATCAGAAAGCCGTCCAGGTTTGGGTGCATCTCTGTTCTACAGAATCGTGGTCTATTGCTGCTTTTCAGACACGGAAACTACGGCGACCTCTTAAGTAGTGTCAATCGAACAACCCAGTCGGGGTCGTCAATCGTTGGAAGATTTCGAGCTGCTTACTGAAGAGACGACCTCGATTGTGGATTGGAGATTTCAACTCCGAGAACTATTGTCCTCTAAGCATAGCATAGCATTCGTAGGAGTTGGTCATCCCTTTCGTGGGGATGATTACGTAGGAAGCTTTGTTCTAAAGGAACTTGGGAAACACAAGTTTCCGCCCTCGGTTCATTTGTATGATGCTGAAGATAATGTCGAGTCCATTGTTTCGAGATTGGTTGAGCTGAAACCAGGATGCGTCATATTTGTTGACGCGTGTGAACTGAATGCGAGGCCTGGTGAGACGCGGATGATTCCAGTGGTGGAGACTGAGTATCCGTTTTTCACAACACACGGAATCCCGTTGAAAGTCCTGTGTGAACGAATGTTACCGGAATGCCAATCGTGGGTGCTGGCAGTCCAACCTGAACAGGTTGAATTTAGTGATACTCTCACTCCAGAGGTGCGGCGGGCGGCGTTCATGATTTCTGATACCATAATGAGGACTGGGGAGGAGATGATTGCTTGATTGTAAGCAGTGACCTGTTCGTTGTCATTTTATCTGTTATAACTTTCGTATTCGTATTCTACTTTGCAGTAGGACGATTGGGCAAGATCAGTACGGGTGTGGGAGTCAAGTTTGACGCGTTTTCAGGCGGGGAAGAACTGCCTCCGGAACGTGGCAAGTATCATTCTGAACTATTCGTTTACGCAGCATTGTTTGTAGCGTTTGAAGTGGTTGGGCTTTTGATAGCGAGTTCAATTGCTGCGCATGGCTTGCTCTGGCAACTTCTCTTCACGATGGCGGGGGGTTTCTCATTATTTGTGCTAATGGTGTGGTTTGTGGGAACTGGAGGCGCAGAACTTGCTTAAACAGTTAGAAACATGGGCTAGGAAACGTTCGCCGTGGGTTTACCACATCAACGCATCATCCTGCAATGGTTGTGATATCGAGCTTGTGGCGAGTCTAACGCCTACTTATGATATTGAAAGATTTGGTGCAGTGTTGGTTCCGAGTCCTAGACATGCGGATGTGCTGATTGTAACTGGTACTGTTAACGCGCAGACTAAGGACCGGTTGAGAAAAGTGTACGAGCAGTTGCCGGATCCTAAGCATGTTATAGCGCTCGGCGCATGCGCAGCTACGGGTGGAGTTTTCAAAGGCTGCTACAACGTGGGGCAGGGAGTGCAGGACGTAATACCGGTTGACATGTTCGTTCCCGGATGCCCACCGAGACCTGAAGCAATCATGTATGGAGTATTGAAACTCTTGGGTGAAGTGAAATGAGCGAAGTATTCCTGCAACGAGTTGAAGAATGCGCAGTCAACGCAAACACGAAGCCAACGCAATTGCGTGAACACGAAACCCTGGTCGAGGTGGAACAACAGTACGTGAAACAGTTCATCTCGAAAGTTTGGAACGACGGCATCTCTCGCCGCCTATCAACAATAACCGGACTGGACTTGGGTGAAAAAATTGGAATAATCTACCACTTCTGGCAGAACCAGAATACGTTGCATGTTAGAACAACAGTTCAGAAGACAAGCCCAACAGCGGTTTCTGTAGTCGACATTATCCCAGGCGCAATCTTGTACGAGATGGAGATTCATGATTTGTTCGGAGTCACGTTTGTGGGCAATCCATGGATGGATAAGAAGCTGCTCCTGCCTGAAACTTGGCCTGATGATCTTCCCCCACCATTGCTGAAGACATCAAAGTCTCCTGAAATTCGAAAACGTCTCAAGCTGGAGGTAGAATGAAGATGAGCGAATCTACTAGTAGTAGTAATCCGACTCGGAGAGAAGAAACTGCAGGCCTGATGAAGTACTCAACGGAGAACCTTGTCCCCTTCGGCCCAATTCATCCAGCACTCAAAGAGCCTGAATATTTCAAACTAGTTCTGGAGGGTGAGAAGATAGTGGAGGTCATTCCAAGAATTGGTTACGTTCACAGAGGATTAGAGAAGGCGGCTGAAAGTCGGCCGTGGGTTCAGAACATGTACATGTTCGAACGCACTTGCGGGATCTGCAGCTTCGTACACAGCCTCTGCTATGGACAGGCGGTGGAGGAACTTACAATTTACAAAGTACCCAAACGAGCCAAGTACATTCGACTCATAATCGCAGAACTAGAACGAATACACAGTCACCTTCTCTGGGTTGGCTTGATGGGCCACTGGGCAGGGTTTGAAACTCTCTTCATGTGGGTGTGGCAAGACCGCGAGATCGTACTCGATATTGTTGAGACCATCTCGGGAAATCGAGTTCACAAATCCATGAACGCCTTCTGCGGCGTAAGACGTGACATGCCAGAGAATATGGAAGATCATATCGTTGAGAAGATGAAGTACCTCGCGGATCGTGCAAGGTACTATAGAGAAATCATTGATACTGAAGAGACGATGCTGGAACGGACTCAAAAGGTTGGCAAGCTTACCGCTGACACGGTTGAGAAGTTGTGCGCGGTTGGGCCGATGGCTCGTTATGTTGGCATCCAGAATGATGTCCGCCTGAACGACCCATACTCAGCCTACGACGAGGTCCCATTCAATATTGTAACTCGAAATGAGGGAGACGTTCAAGGTCTCCTAAGACTACGCTTGGATGAACTAGTTGTCTCAGCTGACATGGTAAGTTATGCGGTGAAACATCTTCCAGACGGCCCAATCAGGGTAAAGATACCTCCCACCATTCCCGCGGGAGAACATTCTTCACATTGCGAGGCCCCGAGAGGCGAGATCTTCTACTACGTCAAGTCCACTGGAGGCAGAACGCCAGACCGGGTTAAGTCACGACAACCAACTCTAGCCAACCTGCCCGCCGCCCTTGAAATGCTCAAAGGACAAACGATCGCTGACGTACCCATCGTACTAACCGCTATCGACCCATGTTTTGGATGCATGGATCGAATGTCCTTCCTGGACACTGAAACGAATAAGCAATGGACATGGTCCGGAGAGCAACTGCGACAGTACGGAATCAAATATTACAAGAACAGGAGGTAAAGGTTGACGTTCACGGAAGTGCTTGAGGCAGTAGTCTTTCCAGGCGTACTCTTCACCATAGGCATGGGATTCCTCTTCGATTGGCTCGACAGAAAGACTGCTGCTCGCATGCAAGGTCGAATTGGACCAAAAATAACCGGCCCATCAGGAACCTTACAACCATTAGCAGACTTCCTGAAATTAATGTTCAAGGAAGAGATCATACCATCCCACGCTGATAAGAAGATCTTCCTCTTCGCTCCAGCACTATACTTCCTAGCGCCACTCTTAGCGATACAATTCATCCCAATCATAAGTCTAGTACCAGTCGCGGGCTTCGACTATGATATTTTAGCAATCCTATTCCTACTGGCCTACGCTGCTTTCGTTGTAGCCGTACTCAGCTACTCGTCCGCCAGCAGCTACACCACCATAGCCACGGGCAGACTGGTTTTACAATATGTTAGTTACGAGATTCCGCTAGTTCTAGCAATAATTACAGCCGTTCTATACTCGAGAAGCCTCTCTGTTGAGGGAATTGTTGCTGCGCAGAGCAGGTTGTGGAATATTTTTGTAATGCCGTTTGCGTTCGCAGTATACATCATAGCGTTGATGGCTGAACTTGAGAAGCCACCGTTCGACATTCCCAGCGCGAAGACAGAGATAGTTGCAGGATGGTTAACTGAATTCTCAGGAAGAGCATTAGGCTTTCTGAAACTCACCAAAGAGATTAGCTACGTATTCGGATCCGCACTCGCGGTATCACTCTTCCTAGGAGGCCCACTCGGTCCATTAATACCTGGCGTGCCTAGCGCCGTATTATACTTCTCATACTTCATGATCAAACTCTTGGCAGTCGGGTTCTTAATATTCGTACTCAAAACAGCCTTAGCTCGAATCAAGATTGGGCAAGCAACCGAACTTTTCTGGAAAATCTTGACACCCCTAAGCCTCGCACAGATCGTGCTAGTTCTAGCAATAATTCAGGAAGGAATTCTAATTGCCAGGTAAGCCTAAGGGACGCCGCGTTGGCGCGGCAATTCCACAAATGTTTCGAACCATGATGGAAAAACCGAACACACGCACATACCCGTACCAGCCAGTTGTTCTACCATTACGATTTCGCGGAAAACTCGACATTGACCCCGCGAAATGCACGGGATGCCAAGTTTGCGCAATCGTCTGCCCAGCCAGCGTAATCACCATGGTAGATATGGGCACAAGGAAAGTGGGAGAACGCGTACTTCCCGTGAAGCGGCCTCTCTTCGACTTAGCCTCGTGCATATTCTGCGGCGAATGCGTTGACAACTGCGCCTTCAAAGCATTGGAGATGACCAAACAATTCGAACTTGCCACTGCTCACAAAGAAGACCTCATCATGGACAAGGCGACCAAAAGATGAGCTACGAAGTTACTCTACTCCTAGGCGTCATGCTGGTTGGCGTTACATTGGTGGCGTTGATGATTAGGAAGATGGTTTGGTCGCTAATCCTGCTATTCTACTCCAGCATAATATTCGGATTCTTACTCATATCCTACGGCGCAATCTACGCTGGCCTGTTTCATATCATAACCTTCGCCGGCGCCGTCTCAGTTCTCTTCATGGTGATCCTAATGATAGTGGGAGGCCCTGGCTTAAGTCACACCGGCAAACTTGGAAAACAAAATTATGTAGGCATGCTGCTAGGTCTGCTATCCGCGATTCCGTTAGTATTGATTATGTCAAACTTTATTCCGTTTCCAAATAGGCTTGAGGAACGGGCGCAAATTTCGCAGATGACTCTTCAACCAATCGACCCGTTGGCCTTCTTATGGTCCTTGAGAGCCTGGGATCTCCTTCTCGCAGTAATTGTCGTAGCTGCAGCCATGCTTGGAGTAATGAACCTATTCTCGCGTGAGGGGGAAGCTGAGAAGTGAACGAGCAACAATTGCTGCAAGTTTTTGCAGCCATCCTTTTCGTCTCAGGATTCGGAGCAATAGCAAGCTCGAAGAATCTTGTCAAGATAATCATGGGTTTCCAAGTAATGATTTGGGGAGCCAACCTTGCATTGTTTGCTGGAGGCCTCGTAAGTGGCCAGGTCAGCTTCTTTTCCACATCACTGGTCATCCTCTCAATCTCAATTGGAGCGAGCGTTGAAGCACTCGCACTATCATTAGTGATACTGGTTTTCAGAAAGTATGGCACGCTGGACCCGTGGGAGATTAGGAGGCTGCAGCATTGACAATGTTCTATGCAGAGTGGCTAGTCTGGATGCTGCCATTCATCTCAATCCCATTCGTCCTGCTGCTCTCCCATTGGCCGAGGGTGCGTAATTGGTTCGCTGCCGCAATTGTGGGAGTCACCTTCCTACTAGCACTCAGCCTCATATTCGAGGTAGAGTCTAACGGGCCAATCACTTCATCTATTCCATGGTTAACTGCTTACGGCTTCCTGCTAACAGCCCGCGTTGATGGATTGGCAGCTTTCCTCGCTGCGGTTGTGAATTCACTGGGATTTCTCATTGTTGTCTACTCGCAGGGATATATGGGTCATGAGAAGGGGCTGCCTAGGTACTATGCACTAGTTTTACTCTTCATAGGCGCAATGACTGGACTCGTAGTCGCGGGCAACTTTGTTCAACTGTACATCTTCTGGGAGATCGTGGGCATCTGCTCAGCCTTCCTCATATCGTTCTGGTATGACCGTCCTGAAGCGGTCCGAGCTGGATTGAAAGCTTTCATCGTAACCCGCGTGGGTGACGCGGCGTTATTGATAGGCCTGGTATGGCTTTATGTGACAACGGGTACGATTGACTTTCAAAAATTAACAACGATGGCGTCACAGGGAATAATTCCCGTATCACTACTAACGGGTGCTGGACTCCTAGTACTCGTTGGTGCTATGGGTAAGTCAGCTCAGGTTCCACTGCACGTCTGGCTGCCGGACGCGATGGAGGGACCGACAACGGTCAGCGCACTCATTCATGCTGCAACCATGGTGAATGCGGGTGTATACCTAGTCGCAAGAACATACCCCATCTTCTCAGCAAGCCAGACTTGGCTGACTGCTGTAGGATGGATTGGCATAATCTCAGCCTTGCTTGCGGCAAGCATCGCAACAGTCACCATGGACATAAAACGTGTCTTGGCCTACTCTACTATCAGTCAATTGGGATTGATGTTTGCGGCTTTAGGAACTGGCACACCGGGCGGATGGTTCGCGTCACAATTCCACTTGATGAGTCAAGGATTCTTCAAGGCCTTAGGATTTCTGGCTGCCGGATCAATAATCCACATTCTAGGAACCCGCAACATGGAGGAGATGGGTGGCTTGAGGAAGCGAATGCCAATCACCTTCTTAGCATTCCTATTCTCAACCCTTGCTCTAGCTGGAATCCCGCCCTTCGTTGGGTTCTGGAGCAAAGACCTAATCCTCACGGAACTTTCCCTAGCGAAATTAAACGTCCAAGTCTTGCTCGTGCTCGTGGTCTCTGTGTTAACCACGTTCTACATGTTCCGCGCACTTTTCAAAGTCTTCTTCGGTCCCGAAAGCACACTCGTACGCGACAGAGATGTTCATGAGGCTCCGAAAATTATGACCATTCCATTACTGATCCTGTGTGCATGTGTCCTAGTCTTAGGATTCACTGAAGAGTGGGCAGCTGGACTTCTAGGCGTAACTGAGAACCTTACATTCTCACTACCAATCATAGGTGCCTCTCTAGTAGCGTTTATAGTTGGATTTGCACCCTCATACAAGACCTTCTACTTGGGTAAACCCAACCCCAAGGAGTTTCTGCAATCGCACGCATGGTTGGGAACCGTACGGCAGGTGATGCTGGCCGGCTACGGGTTCGACGCGCTCTACTTGGCACTATTCGTTAGTCCACTCTCCAGAATTGGGAAAGGGGTTAGAACGATTCAGACGGGCATACTCGCGAAGAATTTGTGGCCGATGCTTGTGATCCTATTGCTCCTACTAGTCTGGTTGGTGATGAGACTATGACTTATGACTGGACCATGCTCCTGGCAACTTTCTTCCCAGGATTTGTCGGTGCCTTCGCGATTCTCCTGTTGGATCTCGTTTTCAAGAGGACAAGATACCGTTCACTAGTTAGTGGAATAGTTAGCCTCGTAACATTTGCGTTGATAACCATTAGCAATTGGCAGCAAGCATTGCTGGTCTTGGGAACTGGGAAGATTATTACGATTCAATTTGAACCAAGTCTACTAGCTACAACATTCACCATTACTGAACTTGGCGTATACATCTCATCCATCGCCCTCCTGCTTTCAGTATTAATAACAATCTACTCAATCGCGTATCTCTCTAAGGAGAGAAACTGCGCCATCTTTCAATCTCTCATACTACTCCTCTACCTAAGCATTTACGCGGTTACGATCTCGGGTGATCTCCTAACGTTCTTCATAGGATGGGAGGGAATGAGTGTTGCAGCCTACGGCCTGGTTGCATTCAACAAGAAGAGTTGGGAAGCGATTGAAGCTACCGTGAAATACTTGTTGATGAGTGGAGTTGGAAGTCTAACTGCGCTTTACGGAATCGCGCTAGTCTACGGCTTAACCGGAACACTCAACATTGAGGCCTTCAACAAAGCGTTTCAAACTTCAACACCCGTAGGCATACTAGCAGTCTTTCTAATCTTCATCGGATTCGGCGTGGAAGCAGCCATTGTTCCTCTTCACATGTGGTTACCAGATGCGCATCCTGCAGCTCCGAGTCCAATGAGCGCGCTACTGTCAGGAATAATCATTGAAGTTGGAAGCTTCGCCTTCATCAGACTATTAGGCAACATTCTGAGACTACCGTCATACGCAGTTTTCGCTCAACCTCTGTTAGCAACGGCGGCGGTCGCGACCATGTTCGTTGGCAACTTGTCTGCACTGCAGCAGGATGATTTGAAGAGGCTCTTGGCTTATTCGAGCATTGCACAGGTAGGTTACATTCTCCTCGGCATCGCGACGCTTACCCCAGCAGGTTTCTCAGCAAGCGTATTCCATATTTGGAATCACGCATTGCTGAAGGGCATGTTATTCCTCCTCGCTGGAATAGTGACTTTCCAAATTGGAACTAGAAGCCTGAAGGAGATGGCGGGGTTAGGAAGAAAGAGCCCGATTCTGGCCGCGTTATTCACGCTGAGTGCTCTTGCAATGACGGGCGTCCCACCCTTTGGATTATTCTGGAGTGAGTTCCTAATCGTCATGTCAAACTTAGCCGTTGGATCAACATGGCTCACAGTCGCCGTCGTACTGATGTTGGTGAATCTTCTGATCTCAATAGCCTACTACTTCCGAGTAATCCGTACTATTGTGTTCTCCAATCTTAGCGAAAACCTGAAGGTTAATGGCATTGGAAGGATACCGAAGCTCCTGATTATTCCATGCGTCATATTGATCGCGCTAAGTTTGATAACTGGTCTTTACCCTAACCTTCTTTATCAACCAGCCGCGGATGCTGTCAAGAGCATTCTAGCTGTGTTCTCATAGTGATCGGATATGAAGGGAAGAGAACGAATAATCAACGATATTGAAACCGTAGATCAAGCGGTAAAAGCGGAGAAAGATGTTGAGATAGGATACCACGGGGTCGTAGACGAAAACATCACCTACTGGTTGGCCGTGGAGGAAGATATCATTGAAAGCTACAATAAACTACTGAAACATACAGACAACAAGAAGATTAAGACTGTACTTGAACGAATTATTGGTGACTCAGAGAACCACGTGAGAATTCTCACATCGATCAAGAAAAGTTTCAACAAGATAATGCGAGACGAACAACGACACGCGGAATTGTTAGAGTCACTTCGTACAGAATTCAACAAGTAACCTGAAGAATATTCCTCAGGGTTAGGGGATACTTTGCGCGTCAACATTCTTCTCGAGTAGAATGTTGATGATTCTGAAAGTCAACCCCCAAATTACATTTCCCCTGTAAATATATGAGTCGGTAACACGATTTCCAGTCTCCACTTGGGTTTTGGTCTTGGTTATCACATTATTCGCTATGTCTGAGAGAGCCAGCCAGAAAGTATCCGCAACCTCCTGATTGGGTTTAATTTCAACACTCGCTCTTAGTTGAAAAACGAAGGGAGCTACTCTAACGCTTCGACTCTGAGAATAGACCAAAGGCAACGCGCCGAGCAATTCATGCTCACGAAGAGAGATCCCCACCTCTTCCCCAGCCTCTCGAATAGCCGTATCCAAGAAGGTTCTATCGTTAGATTCTCTATGACCTCCCGGGAAAGCAATTTGACCCGACCATCGATCCCCTTCACGTTCCGTTCTTCGAATCAAGAGCATAGAACCAGGCTGTTGGAATGAATCAATTATTACAGCAACAGCAGCGTCAGGAGGACGAGCATCCCCCGATCCAGAGTCAGTGTTCACTGGCAGTAGTCGACGGCGCAAGAGTTGCACGTCGAAGGAATCGTTCACAGTCTATCCCTGTAACAGGGCTCTCATAGCCTAATCCAATATTTACGCTGCACCAGTCAGGTTTTATCCCTAATTACCATAAAGGGTGAATCATGTCTACAGCAGACGCATTGCAACAGGTAGAACGATCTCGCGACGAAATGGTACAATTCATGCTTGAGATGCTCAAAATTAAGGCAGTCAATCCAGAAGGTGGAGGGGGGGGAGAGTATGAGCGAGCCCTATTCGTCCAGAAATGGGTTGAAAAGCTTGGAGCTAAGGTCAGTCGGTATGATTTCCCTGATGATCGCGTCCCGGAAAAGACACGTATCAATTTTACAACCGTAATAGAAGGAAGAGATAGTTCGAGAACGTTATGGTTTGCGTCCCATCTGGATACCGTACCAGAAGGATCCAGAGATCTCTGGTCCACGGACCCATACGACCCCATCGTCAAAGATGGGAAGATATTTGGAAGAGGATCGGAAGACAACGGACAGGCGGTCGTTTCAACTCTCTTCGCACTTAGAACCCTAA
>Ga0074045_10005454_pt1 | contig 11111 bp, 7 predicted proteins | sample BogForMeECP23OM2_FD_94442 | JGI IMG/M metagenome (GOLD analysis project Ga0074045, IMG submission 94442) | Bog forest soil microbial communities from Calvert Island, British Columbia, Canada - Bog Forest MetaG ECP23OM2 | ecosystem: Environmental > Terrestrial > Soil > Wetlands ...
ACCACCGTTGCCGATGGACTGGCGAATCAGTTCGCTCAGCTCCATCACCCGCAAGCCGGCGGCGGCGTCGACGCTGGGCGCGTTCCGGGTGCGGACGCAGTGCACGAACGCGACGATTTCGTCCATCAGCGGATCGCCGTCGCCCAGCTCGATCTGTTCCGCCGAAATGACCGGATAAGTCGAGCCCGGCGGCGGCGGAGTCTTGCGGTAGACCTGGATACGCCGTGCCTCGTAGTCCAGCGAAATATAGGCGTCGGGCTGGAAAAAGCGGATCTTGCGCTCGCGCCGCGGCGCGACGCGGCTCGTATTCAGATTGGCGATAAGACCGTCGGCGAAACGAATCCGGGCGTTGGCGACGTCGACCTGGTCGGTCAATACGGCGACGCCGACAGCCTCGAGCGATTGTGGCCGCGCCGGCGTCACGCTCAGCACGACATCGAGGTCATGGACCATCAGATCGAGCACGACGTCGACGTCGGTACCGCGTTCGGTGAAGGGCGCCAGCCGATGGCATTCGATGAAGCGCGGGGCATTAAGGATCGAGCGCAGATGGACAATGGCGGGATTGAAACGCTCGAGATGGCCGACCTGCAGGATGCGCCCGGTGCGGGCCGCGATCGCGGCCAGATCATTCGCCTCGGCCAGCGTCGCGGCCATGGGCTTCTCCACCAGCACATCGATCGCGCCTTCGAGCAAATCGCGCGTGACCGCATGATGGGCCACGCCAGGTACGGCAACGGTCGCGAGGTCGGCGAGGCCCTTGAGCGAGCGATGATCCGCGAGTGCGCGCGCGCCGGTTTCCGCGGCGAGTTGCCGGGCCCGTTCGATGTCCGTATCGACCACAAACGCCAGCTTGACGCCGGGGAGCGCCCCGTATTTGCGCGCGTGCAGGGTGCCGAGACGGCCGGCGCCGACGATCGCTGCGCGCAGCTCATTCATGGCCGAAGACCGTGACGCCCAGTGCGTGCGCCCGTTCGAGCGTGGCGGGGCGTTCGAGAATCATCGCGCGGTGGGCCTGAATGCCGATCATCGTCGCGCGGATTTCGCCCAGCAGATCGATCGTCGCGGGTCCAATCGTAGGCCGATCGAAACGGAGATCCTGCGAAGCTTTCGCGGCCTTCGCGACGACCAGGCCGCGGCCCCAGACCGCCGCTCCGCGGCGCAGCGCCGCGTCGGTGCCTTCGACCGCTTCAACCGCCGCGACCACGCCGTCGCGCACGGCCACCGTCTGCCCGATGTCGAACGCGCCGAGGGCGTCAAGCACCCGAAAAGCGACCCGCAGGTCTTCAAGTTGACCGGGGGTCGGCGCCGGACCGGCGAGCAGCCCGGCCGGGGCGAGCACGTCGGGCAGCATCGGCACCGGATCAATCACTTCGATACCTTCGCTTTCGATCTCGGCGGCGAGGCCGCGCAATACGGCATCGTCACTGAAGCGCCGGATGCGCGCCAGCATCTGGAGCGCCCGCGCGTCGGGGGCGAAAGAATCGGCGAGGCGTGCGCGGGAGATCCCACCCGCCATCGCGGCCTGACGGACGTCGGCGCGCTTGAAGGCGTCGATCATGCGTTCCAGTTCACCAACCTTGATCCAGGTGATCTCGTCGACTAACGCCGCGAGTTCGGGCTGAGTCTCGTTTTGATGGGCGACCGCGATAATACCGAACCCGCGGGTGCGCGCGGCCTTCGCCACTTCAAGCGGGAAAATGCCGTTACCCGCGATGAGGCCCAGGTTAGTCACGGTCGCGCCCGACGACGCCACGAGCCGACCCCGTGATGAAATCGACGAGCCGGCGAATTTCGGGTAGTCGGCCGTGCTGGACGAGAATTTCTTTGATCGCGTCGTCGCGCAGCAGCTTGCCATAAAAGAGCATGCGAAATGCCGCCTTGAGTGCGCTGACGGTGGGGGGTGGAAAGCCGCGCCGCTCCAGCCCGACCGAGTTTACGCCGACCAGCCGTGCCCGGTCGCCGGCGACCATCGAGTAGGGTGGCACGTCCTGGGCGACCTTCGAACCGGCCGCCACGATCGCGTGGGCGCCAATCCGGCTGAACTGATGAATTCCGCACATCCCGGCTGTGACGACCCATTCTTCAAGTATGCAGTGGCCGGCGATTTCGGTCGAATTGGCGATGATCGAATGATCGCCGACCGAACAATCATGGGCGACGTGAACGTAGTTCATCAGCAGGACGTCATTGCCAATCCGCGTGACCATCCCGCCGCCTTCGGTGCCGCGATGGATCGTCGTGAATTCGCGAATTTTGTTGTCGTCGCCGATTTCAAGGCGTGACGGCTCACCCTTGTATTTGAGGTCCTGCGGATCCGCCCCGATCGAGGCGAACTGAAAAATCCGGTTGCGCGCCCCGATCGAGGTGTCGCCCTCGATCACGACGTAGGGACCCACGACGGTTTCCGCGCCGATCCGGACCTGCGGGCCGATGACTGCGCCGGCCTCGATAATCGCGGTCGAATCGATGGTCGCCCGTCGATCAATCACGGCCGCGGGATGAATCCGGCCCGCTATGGGAGTTGCCCCTCCACTTCCATGGCCGAAAGCTCCGCCTCGGCCGCCAGCTCGCCTTCGACCCGGGCTTCGCCACGCATCTTCCAGAGTGGATGATGATGTTTCAGCAACCGCACTTCCATTTTCAATTGATCGCCCGGCACAACGCGCCGGCGGAGCCGGGCCTTGTCGATCCCGGTCAGCATAAAGAGGCTGCGGCGCTCGCCAATGATACTGAGCGCGAGAATCGCGGCGGACTGCGCCAACGCTTCGAGAAGCAGCACCCCCGGCATGATCGGCATCCCCGGGAAATGACCGCTGAAGAACGGTTCGTTGACCGTGACGTTTTTCAGCGTCAGGACGCGCTCACCGTCCTGCTCAAGGACACGGTCGACCAGCAGGAACGGATAGCGATGAGGCAACAGGCTGAGGAAACGCCCGGGATCGCTTTTTTCTTCCGCCGCCACGGTCCGCTCTATTTGGTGATGGTCGAGCCACCGCCGGCTGCTGGTTCGCTTTCGGGCTCCGGCCCGCGCGGCTCGGCGGCCGAACCGAAATGACCGGCGCCTTCGCTCATCGCCTTCTGCATCAGGCCGCCCGGTTTCACGTTCATGGCATCGTAAGCACGGATTACTTCGTCCGTGATGTCAATACTGGGGACGGCCCATAGCAGCGAACCCTTCTCCATCACCATCGTATACCCGGACTTCTGGCCAATCTGCTGCACGACCATCGCGAGGTCGCGCACGATGGCGCCGGTCATCTCGTTATCCTTTTGTTGCAGGTCGTCGCGCGAATTCTTGTAGTCATCCTGGAACTGATGGAGCTTGCGGGTGTAGTCGTCTTCGAGGTTTTGGCGCTGATCGGGCTGCATCAACGGACCCTTCTGCTCGAGTTCCTTCTTGAGCTGCTCGACTTCATCCTGTTCGCTCTGCAGCCGCGTTTGCAAACGCTCGATCCGTCCGCGGAAGTCCGTTTTGATCTGCTTGCCGTTATTGCATTCATTGAGCGCGCGTTGGATATCGACGAAGGCGAGCCGGAAATCGCTCGGGCTGGCCCATCCGAGCCCCGGCGCGAAACCCACCAGTACGCCGGCCAGTGCAAGCAAAACCAGGCTAATTTTCGACCGCAAAATCATAGTGCTAGCAACCCTTTTACGACGTTCTGGACCGGCGGGCGAATCCCGCCGACGCGCGATTTGACCGTAGACTCTGGCGAATATCGCGCGGCGGCGCAACCCTTCGCTCCGCGACGGGCCTAAAGCGGAGCACCGGCCCCGAAATCGAAAACCGTGCTGAGGTCATTCGGGCGCGGATTGATGGGACGCGCGATATCGACCGCCAGGGGTCCGAAAGGCGATTTCCAACGCAAGCCGATTCCATACGCGGCCTGCAAATTGTCAATCGAGAGCGATCCCGGGCTGACGTTATTCGAACTATGCAGCTTGAACGCCTGCCCGGCGTCGAGGAAAGCGGCGCCCCGGATCCCGAGCGCCGACATAATCGGGAAAGTGGTCTCGCCGCTCATCAGCAATTCCTGACTGCCGCCGACCTGCTCGACGGCGAACGGGTGGCCCAACTGATCGAAGAGAGTGACCTGTGGCCCGAGCGAGTAAAGCTCATAGCCGCGTACGCTGTTCAGACCATTGTTGCCGCCGGGAAAGAAACGCTCATACAACGGCAACTCGCTCCCGAAACCCGACGAGAGCGTAGTACCGATCCCATACGTGACGCCTGGCGAGAAGACCCATTCACCCCAGCGCTGACTTTGGATGTAAGGGAAGAAAAATCGCGCATGAGCGACGGTCTTGATAAATGCCGTGCCGGGTCCGAGCCCGGACATTTCGACGTCGAGCGACTGGACCGATCCGCTGCGCGGGTCAAGGGGATTATCGACCGTGAAGCGCCGGATGCTCGGGATGAGTTCGGAGACGCGCGTGTAGCCCTTGTAACGCTGGATGTCATACGTCGTGAACTCGCTGATCCCGCTGATCCCGACGCTCTCGAACTGGTAGCCGAGACTGGTATTGATGTTGTCGAGGGAGAAGGGTCCGAGACGTTTGAGGCCCAACTCGGATAACGGGTAGCCCGCGGTGATGGAAAAGCCCGCGTTGCTCTGGTTGAACGAGAACAGGTACAGCTTGTCGTAGAAGCCCTGCAGCGAAACGCTCAGCGGCATATCGAGGAACCAGGGTTCCGTGTAGTTGATATTGTAGTTCTGGTAGAGGAAGCCGAGCTGCGCCGACGCCGAGACCGATTCGCCGCCGCCGAAAAGATTGCTGTTGCCCACACTGAAATTGCCGAAGACCGACGAATAACTGTCATACCCGCCACCCACCTGCAATGAGGCCGTATTCTGCTCCTGCACGTCGATGGCGAGGTCGATCTTGTCCGGCGTGGGCCCCGGTTCGGTCGAGATACGGGTGTTCGAGAAATAGCCGAGCGCATCGAGCCGCTGCTTGGAGCGCTGAATCTTGCCGGTCGAATACGGCTCCTGCTCCTGAATCGTCAATACCCGCCGGATAACCTTGTCGGAGGTCTTGGTATTGCCAACGATTTTGATCCGGTCGACCAGCACCTCCCGCCCCGGCGTAATATTATACGAGACGTTAACCACGCGGGTTGCCGGATCGACCTCCGTCCGCGGATCGACGTTGACGTACGCATAGCCGCGGTCCGAATAGAAATCCGACAGGGTGAGGACGTCATGCTGCATGTCCGTGCCGCTGAAGACCGCCTTCGGCTTGAGGGTCAGCTTGGACAGCAGATCTTTTCGTGGCGCCTTGAGTTCGCCCACGACCTCGACCGAGCCGACTTTGTACTGGGGCCCCTCATCGATATTGAAGGTCACGACGAGGGAGTCGCCGCTCCGGACGATGGTGGGCTGCGAAACCTGCGCGTTGACGTAGCCGTGCTGATAGTAAAAAGAGGTCAGGCGATCGACGTCAGATTGCAGCTTTTTCTGGTCCAGAACGCCGGTGCTGAAGATGAAGCTCAGGAGACTATGCTGGCGCGTCTCCATCTCGTCGCGCAGCTCGCGGGCCGAAAAGGACTTGTTGCCGACGAAGTTGATTGACGAGATCTTGACGGCGGGGCCTTCCTTGACGTCGATTAGCCCGACCGCCGTATTGTTCGCATGCGGAATCAGCTTGAACTCGACCTTCGCGTCGAGATAGCCCTTCTGCTGATAGATCTCCGTGATGTTGCGCGTGGTCGTCTGGGCGCGCGACGGATCGTAAATCGCGCCGGCGTGAATCGCCAGCGCATTGATAACCTCCGAGTCGCTGGCCTTGACCTCTTTCATGCCGTTGAAATGTATATCAGTAATCAGCGGGCGCTCGTGGACGTAGTAGGTCAGCACGCCATTGGAAAATCCGACACGGGTGAGCGTGTCAAAAAAGCCCATCTTGTAAATGGCTTTGAGGTCGTTGTCGACGACGGTGGGATTTAAAGGCTGGCCGACCAATTGCGTGATATGCACGCGAATCGCATCGGTCTCGACGCGCTGATTACCGACAATCTGGATCGAGGTGACGATCGGCCCGGTCGGCTGTGCTTGCACCACAGCGACGCCCGACAATAGCGTCAGGATCAGCGACAGCACCCGGGCGCGGAGGAATCTTCCTCGAAAAGGATTACAGCTTGCCACCGTCACACATCAGCCCAGCAGGCGGCGACCAACCTAACCAATCGATAGGGGCAAGTAAACCAAGGCGACGATCACAGCCGTGAATGAGGCCCTGGTGGGCGAGGGGCGTGTACACCGCTAAATGGCTGAATTATCGAACAGGCGTCCCTCACGCAACCGTAGCGTGCGGCCCATGCTGCTCGACAAACGTTCATTATGGGTCGCGACCACGAGGGTCAGCCCGAGCGTACGATTGAGCTGATGGAAAAGGTCGTGAACCTCGTCGGCCGTGTGTGGATCGAGATTGCCGGTCGGTTCGTCGGCCAGCACCAGCCGCGGCCGCATCACTACCGCGCGTGCCACCGCGACCCGCTGCTGCTCCCCCCCCGACAGCTCCGCCGGCCGCCGATGGAGCTTGTTGCCCAAGCCCACCAGATCGAGCACCTCGGCCGCGCGCCGGTTGGCCTCCTTGTCCGGCAAGCGCGCAATCAAAACGGGCATCATCACGTTCTCGAGCGCGGTGAAATCGCCGAGCAGGTAATGGAACTGGAAAACGAAGCCGAGCTTGTGATTGCGGAACTCGGCCATCCGCCGATCATCCAGCGCAAAGAGGTCCTGATCCTCGAAGTAAACCTTGCCGGCGGTGGGCGCTTCGAGACTGCCCAGGACATGCAGCAGGGTGGATTTGCCGACGCCCGACTGCCCAACTATCGCGATCTCCTCGCCGGCGGCAACCTCGAGGTCGAGCCCGCTCAGGACCACGACTTCGCGGCCGGCGTCCTGAAACGACTTGCTCACGCCCTCCGCACGGATTAGGCGGCTCCCCGGTTCGGCGTTGGGCCGCGCGAGCGCCTGCTCACTCATACCTGATTACCTCGACCGGCCGCAGCGCGCGGGCCTGGAGCGCCGGATAGAGCGCGCCTGCCAGACACAGAACGATAGCGGCGAGCGCCACGGCGATAAAATTCACGGGATAAAGCCGTACCGGAAGCGTGCTGATCATGAAAAGATCGGCGGGCAGATGGATGAAGTGGTACTTGTCGATGAGAAAGGTGACCAGCAGGCCGCTGCCGACCCCGATGATCGTGCCGCCGACGCCCAGTGCCGCGCCTTCACAAATAAAGATCGACGCAATCGAGGAGGCCCGGGCGCCCATCGCACGCAGAATCGCGATCTCCTTGCGCCGCTCCATCACGACCATCACGAGGGTCGCAATAATGTTGAAAGCGGCCACCAGCACGATCAGCAGCAGCACCACGAAATAGGTGAATTTCTCGAGCTTGAGCGCGGCGAACAGCGGGGCGTCGTTCTGTGTCCAGTCGCTCACGCTGAGCGTCGGACCGCCGCGCTCGGCGATCTGCCGGGCGATCCCCGGCGCGTCGAACAGATTGCTAACCCGGAGTTCGAGTCCGCGCTCGGCTTGCGGGTCGTCGGCGAGCAGCGCCGCGCCATTGCCGAGCGCGACGAAAATCAACGACGAATCGTATTCGAACATCCCTGAGCGAAAGAGACCGGCGACCGCGAAGCGCCGCAAGCGCGGCGAGCCGCCGCCCAGACTCGCCGGCGAGATAACGATGAGGGGGTCGCCGACCCGCAAGCCCACGTCCTCCGCCAGCTCCTGCCCGATAATCGCGCCGGGCAGCTGAACCACGCGCGGCTGACCATGATCGTTGACCGCGACCGGGTAGCTCGCGTCAAGCCCCGCGAGCGTTCCCGCGGTCAGCGTGTTCTGGAGATCCTTCAGCACCGGATTGTTGCGCGCGACCACGGCCCGTAGCGTGCCACCGGAGACAAAGGCCGGCACGCCGGCCGGGGTGGTTGAGACGACCATCACCTGGGACGAGATAAACGGGGCGACGCCGGTAACTCCAGGCATCGTGGCGACCGCGCGTTGGAGCCGCGGCAGGTCCGTCGCCGTCGCGCCCGCCGCCGTGACCGTGATCTGCGGACTGAAGGACAGCAGACGATCACGCAAGTCCTCCTGCAAGCCGCTCATGATCGCGAGCACCACCGTGAGCGCGAAGGTGCCGATCGCCACCCCGATCAGCGAAATAAGCGCAATCAGGGAGACGAAACGTTCACGCCGCCGCGCACGCAGATAGCGAATACCGACCAGATATTCGAAACGCATCGTTAGAGCTCCGCGCACTGGCGGTCAATCAGCTTGACGCCATCAGGGTACGACCGCGACCGTCGCAAAAGACGATTGCCGTAAAGCTCGCTTGCGGATATGTCGAGAATTAACCTTAAACTCACGCTGAATTAACGCGGATCCCGTCGCGGATGAATTTTTATAGTCGCGGACGCGTCAAGCTTTTGCAATCGTTGGTGGGTTGCCGTCCTGAGTAGTCGCCGATAAACTCGCTCGGGAGTTACCGATTGGCGGTAGAGGGTCTGGCGAATGAAACGTTGGTGGGCGGTCGCATTCGCGTTTTTCTTCTGTGCGTGCCTCGCGGCGGCGCGGATTACACTCGCCGCCGATGCGCCGGATACCGACAATGGCGACACGTCGGCTACGGACAACGGCGACGCGGAAGATCCTGGCGACGACACCACGGCCGCGATGCCGCCGGATGCGGGAGCGGCGGCGGCGCCAGCGGTCAGTGAGCCGTCCGAGGGCGGCGGTGTGGCCGCCAACGGCCTTATCACGATGAACTTCCAGAACGTTGAAATTCCGGTGCTGGCCCGCTTCATCAGCGAGATTACCGGCAAGAATTTTGTCGTCGACGAGAACGTGCGCGGCCGAATCAGCATCATTTCGCCGACCCGGGTTACTCCCGAGCAGGCTTATTCAATTTTTCAGTCGGTCTTGCAGATTAAGGGCTTTACCACTGTCCAGGCGGGTCCGGTTATCAAGATTATCCCGGCGCGCGACGTACGGCAGTCGGCCGCGCTCACGTCGTCGCAAGAGCCCGGCACGATGCACGGCGATGAGTATGTGACCCGCATGATCAAGTTGCGCAATACCGACGCAACTTCGATCATGAATGTCGTCCAGCCGATGATCTCGCACGACGGTCTGGTGGCGGCCTTTCCGCAGGACAACACGTTGATCATCACGGACGCGGCCTACAACGTGCAACGGCTGCTTCGCATCATCGGCAGTCTCGACGTGCAGGGCGTGCAGCAGAACGTCACCGTCATTCCGCTTAAGCTGGCCTTCGCCGATGATATGGCGGCGCAGATTGAGAAAATCATGAGCGTGCGCGAGGCCGCGATGCACGGGGCGGGAGGGATCCCGCGCCCTGGTATGGGCGTGGTCGCCCCCTCGGCCCAGGGTGCCGGGACGAGCTTCAGCGTCGTGCCCGACGAGCGGACCAATTCGCTGATCGTGTTGGCGAGCCCGCTCGAGATGCGCGAAATCAGGGAACTCGTCGAAAAACTCGATATCCATTCACCCAACGAAACTTTCCGCATCCACGTGCTGCATCTGCGTTATGCGCCGGCGACCGAGATGGTCGACGTGCTGAACGGACTGATGAACGGCAGCGGCGGACCGAGCTCGCTTTCGCCGCAAACCGGCCGCAATTCGCTTGGGCGCGGCGGCTCGGGGTCTGGCAGCGGCACGGGCTTTGGCAGTAGTTCATTTGGCAGCGGTTTTGGCGGGGGCGGCGGTTTCGGCGGCGGCAGCAGCTTTGGCGGCAGCAGCTTCGGTGGTTCTTCGGGCGGCTTCGGTTCGAGCTCCGTCGGCGGTGCGGGCGGGTTCGGGGGCAGCAGCGGTGGGATGGGCTCGTCGATGGGCGGCTCGCGCCAGGGTGGGGCGAGCGGACCTGCAACGGTGGTCAGTAACGGCGGGCGCGGCACGGACTTCGAAAGTCCCGTGAGCATCACCGCCGATCCCGCGACGAATTCGCTGATCGTCAGCGCCGCGCCGCAGGATTTCGAGACCCTGCATCGGGTTATCGATCAGCTCGATATCCCGCGGGTGCAGGTTTTCGTGCAGGCGATCATTGTCGAAGTCAGCGTCGAGCGCACCAAGGATATCGGCGTCAATTTCCTCAGCTCCGGGACACTCGGCGGCAACGTGCTCGGGGTCGGCTCACTCAACTTCGGCAATCTGCAAACAGCCTTGGGCAATCCGTTGGGCCTGACCGGGCTCGGCATCGGTCTCGCTTCGGGCAACAACTGTAACATACCGACTACGGCTGCAAGCACGACGACCACCACCACCACGACCACTACGGCTTCCGTGCCGTGCGATGTCGCGCTGATGACCGCCCTGCAGTCGGATACCCATTCGAACGTGCTCTCCGCGCCGACCTTGCTGACCTCCGACAACGAGGAAGCGGTGATCGTCGTCGGCCAGAACGTGCCGTTCGTCGGTTCGTCGAGCGCCAACTCGGCCATCAGCGGCACCATCTTCAACTCGGTCGAACGCCAGAACGTCGGCATCACGCTCGATATCGTGCCCCAGGTCTCGGCGGGCGATAACGTCAAGCTCGATATGTATGAGGAAGTATCGAGCGTGGTCGCCGGAACCGAAAGCGCAACCAATGGTCCAACCACGACCATCCGGTCCGCCTCGACCACCGTGCAGGTGCAAAACCATCGCACGGCCGTGATCGGCGGACTTGTTTCCAACGAGACTGACACCGCCCGGCAGGGCGTGCCGTTCCTGTCGGATATCCCGGTGCTGGGTAATATCTTCAGTGACAACTCGCGCGACGTGACCAAGACGAATCTGCTGGTATTTCTTACGCCGCATGTGATCCGGTCACGCGATGACTTGCAGGCGCTGGCGATCGACGAGCGTCAGAAGTACGTGCGCACCCTCGGCCGGACGGAAATCAACAATATGCCGGCTTCGCAGTTCGAAAAGCTCTATCAGCCGACCTTCAACGCTCCCATCTCGCCGCAGCAGGATCTGATGCAAACCCGTCCCCTGACGCCGAACAATCTTGCCCCAGCCCCCGGCATGGCGCCTGCGGCCCCGTTCGGCAATTCTTCGGGTGCGGGCGCTGGGTCGTCGAGCATGTATCCCGCCCG